>Ga0209834_10000488_pt1 | contig 24262 bp, 17 predicted proteins | sample Mar14236cmmetaG_FD_184134 | JGI IMG/M metagenome (GOLD analysis project Ga0209834, IMG submission 184134) | Marine hydrothermal vent microbial communities from Guaymas Basin, Gulf of California to study Microbial Dark Matter (Phase II) - Marker... ...
GTCGATACGCTCGGGATTTTTGGCGACAACATCGAGAGCCGAGATACCGATTGAACCTGAAGAGCCGAGTATGACAAGGCGTTTTTTCATCTGTTTAAATAACCGGGGCCCAAGGGCCCCGGGTTAATTTGTGGTCAATGAGAAGGATTATCCGTTATTCCGGTTTTTTCTCGGCCTTCTCGATGACATATACTTTTCTCATGACGACATCTTTGAGCGGTCGATCCCGGGCGCCGGTTTTGACCTTGCCGATTTTATGCAGAACTTCATAACCGTCCATTAGATGGCCGAAAATAGTGTACTGGCCGTCGAGATAGCGGGCCGGGGCCAGGCAGATAAAAAACTGCGAACCGGCCGAATTAGGATTCTGGCTCCGGGCCATTGAAAGCGTGCCCTCGACATGGTTGAGTTTGCTGAATTCAGCGGGAAGGGTATAACCGGGACCGCCGGTGCCGTTGCCTTTCGGGTCGCCGCCCTGAATCATAAAACCATCGATAACACGGTGGAAAATGAGGCCATCATAAAAACCTTCCCTGACGCGGGCCATCATGCTGTCCACATGAATGGGAGCGACATCGCGGAAAAGTTCCAGTTTCATGGTTCCGTAATCGGTTTCAATGGCGATTTCGGGATTGTCGGCCTTTCTTTTGGTATATTCTTTCTTATCCATTTTCTTTTCCGTTGTTTCGTCACCAGCCATAACCGATGAAAATGCGAAAACGATAACCATTGCCAGAATAACGAGCTGTTTCATTTCTTCCTTTCCTTGTTATACTGCGTTTTTAATTCAGTTCTAAAATATACTTCTACATTATACTGCTGTCAAACCTCAAATTTTCAGATAAAATCACATAATTTTCATATTGAATTTTTTACCGAAAAAGATTGACATCGCCCCAAGAATGTGCCATGTTTAAATCAAGAGCCCGAGGGGCCTTTGATTTCAAAGGCTTCGTTCGCCTCTAAGCAATAACAGCAAAAGCCCCGTGGATTCGACCTTTCGGGGCTTTTAAAATTTTTTCTGAAAATTAAACTCATAAAGATAAGCGAATTTGCCAATATTTGGTATCGTACCATCCGTTGTCATCCGAATTGGCATAATCAAAATTGATATCAAGATTTTCGGCCAATTCACTCCAAAAATCAGACTTTGAATTATTGGGGCACTTCAACACATTAAGCCGCCGCAATGATTCGACCAGGGAAACACCGAATCCCCAGCTCATATCATCGACGCCCTCGGCTTTTCCCAACCGCAGGAAGGCGACATCCAAAACACCCGCTTCGACACCGGCTCTATGCGACCATTCGCTACTATAGCGCATTAACTCGCCCGAGGATCGGGCCGAGAAGACGGTTTTGCCACCGCGGCTGTATGTATAATACAGGGAACTGCCCAATATTGTCGTTGTCGGGAGAGGGAATTTTTCATTGATAAATTCCATACTCGCCCCCATGTGTGATCTAACGGCTGTCAGCGATAAAATAAAATTATTTCTATAAAAATCTCCAGTTCGCCTTCCGCTGACCATATCCATAAATTGTGGAACAGACACTTCCAGGTTACATCCAATATCGAAGGCCGTTCCATCCGCCGGTTCATTCTCAAGCTCTTCTTCTATATATTTTCCTGTCAAGCCGATACCAAGACGAAAAAAGGACGCTTCGAGACCGAATGAGGCCGTTATCATCCTGACTTCGTCCTGAAAAGCAAGATACTCAACATCACCGGAGTCAATGCCAACAGGATTTGTATAATCGACCCGTATAATATATCCTCTATATATTTGTTGAGAGTAGGATGCCGCAAAGCAGAGTCTTACACTGCTATTTATTTTTGACGAGGTAAGTCTTATGCCGGTCGAAAATGATTTCAACCGCGCGTCCTGCAAAAAATCTGCTTTCAAATTGGTGCTGTTTGGAAAGGAAACACCATATTTTTTATCAAGATAGAATAACCCAAGACTCCCGGGATTGAATAGGGGAGCCTGTTCATCGACAAGAAGAACGGCGCACCCCCCCATCCCGACCGCGCGTGCGGAATTACTTAAATGCAGGAAATTTGCCGAGCTGCCACCGACTTTTGCCTGGGCAACAACACCGGACGGTAACGAAATCATAAGACACAGCAGGATTATCAGAACTGCAGATAGGAGCTTAAAGGAAAGCACTTCACCCCTCCTCGCGAAAATGATTATACCTTAATATGATATATATAATTTGTCTACAAACCGACAACTTCAAGGTTCTATGGCAGTGAATTCCGGATACATTTCCAGTTGAATATCCGGGGGAAACTGCTCATTGTAGATTTGGGTCTCGCCGCCCCAGATTTCGACAAACACATAACGCACCGGATGGGCATAATCCAGCCCAGGATGATCGTCGATAAAGAAAAACCAGCTGTCCCTGACCGCTGTATAGCTTCCCCCGGAAGGATAACCGATCGAGACGCCGGCGGCTATTATACTGGTTGAGTAATACAGATCCTTGAAATCCAGGCTGTCATATATTATAGACGATATGACCAGATTGGTGGCCGTATCGAGCGTGTAATATAACAACATATCCAATTGAACCTCAGGGGGCCATTGCTCATCGGTTATCTCGATATCTCCCCCATTTTCAGGCACAAGGATCCAGCGGCAGGGGTGTACCCATCTGGCTCCCGGGAGATCATCGATAAAGAAAAACCAGCTTGCCTTTTCGACTATATAGGGCACATCGGGCGCGCCACCGTATAAATACTCGAATTCCGCTCCCGGCATAATCTTATCGGGATGTCTGTAAAACAGCAGGCTGTCAAGATCATTATCGAGAACCTCGGCAAGGACCTTATGGGTCGCCTCGGCCAGAGTCAGAGGGCTGGCATCCTGATCGTCATCGGAGCAATTTAAGAAAAGCAGCGGCAGGATGAAAACAAAAAGACTGATTATGAAAGTAATTTTGCCACGCATAATCTCCTCCTCCCAAATTATAAAAAACGAATTGAATATTCTTGAACTACACTAAATAAATAGACGATTATTTTACCGATATTGTCAAGGAATTAATGGATTTACCGTTAATGGCAGAGGAGCACATTTTATTTCAAATCACTATGGGTTTGCAAGCTGTTTTTTTCATCATTTCAGCATAAAGTAAGGGTATGCGGGGATTTTACCGGTTCAATATCACATCAGCTTTTATTATTATTGAAAGCACTTGATTTTCTGAATATATTTTGTTAATTAAAGGGCTCTAAGACGCACCGAAGAGTATAAAATTCGGTATGAATTGGCGATTAAATTGGGCCAGTAGCTCAGCTGGGAGAGCACCACGTTCGCAACGTGGGGGTCGGCGGTTCGATCCCGCTCTGGTCCATTTTAAAGTATATGTAAGGGATTTCGGTGTGCTAGATGGGGAGTTAGCGGTGCCCTGTTACCCGGAATCCGCTATACCGGGATTGAATCCCCACCTGCGGCCTGTCCCGTCAGTAGCGCGGAAAAGGTAAGCAGTGATGATGGCCGGGTCCTGTACAATACGGACGCGCCGAACCCCGCCAGGACCGGAAGGTAGCAACGGTAGGCGATGATCGGTATGTGTTGCGGGGCAGCCTGGTCGGAGCCGGCTGCCCTGGAAACCTTCGGGCGGAGGGACAACGGTGGGTGCACACCATAAAATATCAGGCAAAAGAGCTTTTAAATTCTGATGTCATATCAGGTTCTGGCAAGAAAATACAGGCCCCAGCAATTCGATGAAGTAATTGCGCAGGAACATGTTACCCGCACCCTGAAAAATGCCCTGAAATCGGGCCGGATTTCGTCGGGCTACCTGTTCACCGGGCCGCGCGGTACCGGGAAGACCACCACAGCCCGTATCCTTGCCAAGGCGCTCAACTGCGCCGAGGGCCCAACAGCGACTCCCTGCGATAAGTGTCCGTCATGCAAAGAGATCATTGCCAGTTCCTCGCTCGATGTGCTCGAAATCGATGCCGCCTCGAATACCGGTGTCGATGATATCAGGACGTTGCGCGAAAATGTCCGTTATCTGCCGACTTCGGGAAAAAAGAGAATTTATATAATCGATGAAGTCCATCGGCTGTCGGGATCGGCCTTCGACGCATTATTAAAAACTCTCGAAGAGCCTCCCCCTCATGTGGTCTTTATTTTTGCCACGACCGAACCGCATAAAGTCCCGGAAACGATCCGCTCGAGAACACAGCGATATGATTTCCACCGTGTCTCGGTATCGGATTTAAGCACGCATCTGAAAAATATAGCCGATTCGGAAAAAATCGAAATAGATGAAAATGCCTTGTTCACCATCGCCCGAAAGGCTGACGGCTCGGTTCGTGATGGGATGTCGCTTCTGGATCAGATGTCGGCTTTCGCGGGAGAAAAGATCACGGTACAGAGCGTGATCGAGGCGCTGGGTTTGATCGAGAGGCAGTTCTATTTCGATTATGTCGCGGCGATTGCGGCCAAAGACGCCTCGTCAGCGCTCGATATGGTCAAGAAACTGGTCGATTCCGGTATCGAGATCCCGGAATTCTGCCAGGGGCTGGCCGACCATTTCCGTCATCTGCTGATTCTCCAGAATTCCAATAATCCGGAGAAACTGCTGGAACTTTCGGAATCGGAGATGGAATCATTCAGGAACCAGGTCGATTATTTCACATCGGGCGATGTTTTACGGATGATCAGGATCATCACCGATATGACGGCGGATTTGAAAAGCGGTATCGATCCGAGGTTGTTGCTGGAAACCAATACTCTCAAGCTGGCCACGATGGAATCGACTGTGCTGTTTGAAGATATCCTGGCGCATCTGGCGGATGATGAGGATATCGAGGAAGAACCGGGAAGCGGCTCCGATCTATTCGGTACCACGGCGGCCCCAAAGCCGACCGCTGTGCATCCGGTGTCGGAACCGGCCATGGATGCACCCCCGCCGGAGCCGACCGTGGGGCCGTCGGAAGTCCGGGCCATAAATATGCCGATGGTGCAGACGGCCTGGCCCGAATATGTCGATCATCTCAAGCGGAGCAATCCGATGCTGTCGGCGCTTCTGGCAATGGCGGAAATAAAAGAGGTCAGGGACAACATTATCACGGCGGTATTTTTTAATGCCGGGGGAACATCGAAACAAGTGGTGGAGAAACCGCATTACATGTCGATTATCTCGGAGAGTCTGCGGGAATATTTCAAGACCAATTTGAAGATTAAATTCGAAGTCGATCTGAATAATAAAGGCAAAAAAGAGCATAAATCCCCGGCCCAGCCCGAGAAAATCGACACCGAAAAGCTGCTCGAAGAGGACGACAAATTACGTAATATTGTTGAGCGGTTCGAAGGTGAAATTGTGGGTCGAAAAAAAGCAGATGATTAAATACAAGGAGTAGCCGGATATGGGAAAAGGCAATCTTGGAAATATGATGAAGCAGGTCCAGAAAATGCAAGCCCAGATGGAACAGATCCAGGCGGAGCTGGAGCAGACGCAGGTTGAAGGAACAGCCGGCGGCGGTATGGTAACGGCGATTGTCAACGGGAAGCAGGATCTTTTGGAGATCAAGATCGATCCCGAAGTGGTCGATCCGGAAGATGTCGAAATGCTTCAGGATCTGGTCGTTGCGGCGGTCAATCAGGCGCGCCAGAAGGCCCAGGAGCTTCAGAGCGAACGGATGTCGGCCCTGACCGGCGGACTTAATATACCCGGAATGAATCTGCCGTTCTGATCTGGTTATGTTCAAATCCGCAGAATCGGTCGAAAGACTGATAAACAATCTTGCCCGGCTTCCGGGGATCGGAAGAAAGTCAGCCGCCCGGCTGGCTTTTCATATCCTCAAATTATCCAAAGAGGAGGCTCTCGAACTGGCCGAAGCTATCAGCGAGGTCAAAGAAAAGGTCGGGTTTTGCTCAATTTGTTTCAACATTTCGGAATCCGACCCATGCTACATCTGTGAAGACAGCGAGCGGAGCCGCGAAATAATCTGTGTGCTCGAACAGGCCTCAGATCTGGCCGCGCTGGAGAAGGCCGAGGGTTACCGGGGGCTTTATCATATTCTGGGCGGGCGCATTTCACCTCTTGACGGAATCGGCCCGGATGATCTCAAAATAAAAGAATTATTGGCGCGAATTGACGATAATACCAAGGAGATCATTATCGCCACCAATCCCAATGTGGAAGGTGAGGCCACGGCTCTTTACCTGGCGAAACTGATTCGCCCCCTGGGTGTAAAAATAACCAGGATCGCGCGGGGGCTGCCGGTCGGAAGCGATCTTGAATATGCCGACGGGATGACCATATCGCGCGCGATGGAAGGGCGACAGGAGATTTAAGCGGACGGTATCATGCAGAAATATTTTTCATTCAACCGGGATGCATTTTCAGATTCTCAAAATATTCTGATACTTATTGTGGCATTGCTTGTCCTGCTGGCGCCGATCGCGGCGCCATCGGCCATGCAGGTCAACTGGGGATTCAATGCCCTGTACTATCTCCCGCCGGTTCTTTTTTACGTCTGGATCGCACTGGCCGTGGCGGTGGCCCTTCTTCTCTTATTCGCCCCGCGGGAACACTTTATATCGTCGGGTACGGCCAGGTATCTCTGGGGCGATCGCAAAATTATCGGGCGGTCGATTGTGCTGTTAGGGGCTCTGGCTATTTTTTTTCTATTCAGGTTCGATGCGCATTTTTTCGGAAACGGTTATATACGAATCGCCAATCTGGCCCAAAAGACTAAACCGGTATTTCGCTGGTTCGACTACGGCGGCACACTTATTCCATATATGTTATATCAATTACTAACCGGGCTGGGGGCGGCAAAAATCGCGGCGGCAATGTGGGCCTACCAGATTATATCGATCTTATCCGGGCTGGTCTTTATCGGGTTTTCGTTTAAAATATCCGATAGCCTATTCGAAACCGACGATGACCGGCTTTTATCACTGATGCTTATGCTCTTTTCGGGTCTTGTCCTTATGTTTTTCGGGATGGTCGAGAATTTCCCGCCGTTTATGGCCCTGGGAATTTTGCTAATTTACTGGTATATTCAGCTTGACCGCAGTAAAAAATCGAAATACCTTTATTTTATATGGATCGGAACATTAGTCGGTCTGTTTTTGAATTTTCAATTTATCACTTTTATACCGGCCAATCTTTTCCTGACCTTTAAACAGCTGATAAGGAGAAGGTCCTTCAGCAATTTTATCGGCTCACTGGCGGCCGGAATTTTTATTCTCGCCGCGATTATTATCTTTTATGTGGATGCGGTGGGCAATATCGCTCTGTCGAACCGGATGCTATTCTTCCAGGGCAAATTACCTGATATAAACTATGGCATATTCGGCGGGCATCATCTGAGTGATATATTGAATCTTTTATTCATGACAATACCGGTGTTCGCAATTTTTATTCTCATCATCGCCAGATCGTTCAAATATTTGAAGGAAAACCGGCTTTATATCACTCTGGGATTTCTGACGCTGGCCCAGATGGCATACCTGTTTGTTATCGATCCCAAAGAGGGAATGGCCCGGAATATTCCGATGTTCGGGTTAATCATGACCGGATTTATTGTTATGGGAATATATACTCTGATAAAAGGCAAAGAGTTATTTCGACTGAACGGCAACACTGTCATGACACTTGCACCGCTGTCATTGCTGATTATCCTGCCATCGTTTTTTGTGCATCTGAAACCGTCAACAGCAGAAAAATATATCGAAAATTATCTGACTTACAACGAAACCAAGACGGAAGCGGCGCTTTATGCGTTCCGTGATTATTATGTTACAATCGGTCTGGACAGCACAGCCATTATTAAGGAAAAAGCGATAAATAAGGCGCCCGGGGCGCTTGAGGCTCAGCTTGTCACCGACCTGTATGCACATTTGCGTTTTGACGAATCTTTTGAGTATGCCCTGCGGCTGGTCGAGCGGTATCCTTATGTGGCCAGGTTCCGGATGCTGATGGGGAATCTTCTCAAGCACTACAAGCGGTTCGACGATGCCGAGAAGGAATTTATGACCGCACTTGAATTGGATCCGTACAATCCCGAGTTATATCATTTTCTGTCGGAATTGTACCGTGAAAGGCGCCAGAACAAAAAATGTTTCGAGATCCTCGAAAGAGCGGTCGAAATCGATCCCGGTTCACCGGTTATTCTGGTCGATCTGGCGGGGCATTATTTTCGAATACGCAAGCCAAATGTTGTCGACAGTCTGACCGACGTCATAATAAGCATCGATTCGCTGGAACCGTATGCTTACATGTATAAGGGTCTGGTGGCCGAGCAACGAGGGCGAAAGCAGGCCGCTCTCGATTATTTTGAACGATTTATTGAAATCAACGATCTGTTGCCGGAAGTCCCGGTAATCCGTAAAAGGATCAACTCAATATATCTTGAATTACGCGATACCACATCGCAAAAATAGCCTATTTCAATATCTTATAATCCCCGTTTTGGGGAGCGATTTCACCTATAAGGCCGATATCGAAATAGGCCCGGATTTTATGTGACACGGTGTCGTAATAAGGTGACTCGATTCCGGGATCATCAATGAATTTTGCCCTAATCTGATTGGTAGCGTAGTCATACAGGCCGATTTCATTTTTATCGAGACGGATGCCGAAACGATATCCCTCGAAATCATAGGAATCTTTATACTGTTCATCAAATAATATCGATGATTTTTTTGCCAGACTATTTTCTCTTTTCAAAAGTATATTTATTCCGGATTGAAGATCGGAACCATCGGTATATTCAACCATCATGTATTTATCCGAGGCTGACAACACCAGACCGTCTTTGTCGATAAGAACACGATCGGTTTCCACCTGTCCCGGATAAATCAGACCGTGATTGTTCCGGCACTCCTCCATAAAGGCAAAAAAGCCGATTTCGATATCCGGCCATTTTTTTTCCATCGCCGTTTCAACCATCTGTTTTACATTTTCGGTTGTCAATCCGGATACAAAATCATGATCTCCCGAAAGTGAGCGGTATAAGTCGAAGAATCTCGATACGCCTAATTGCCGGTAGAGGTAATTGACCAGACAGGCGCCGACCGGATTGGTAATATCACCGTTGGTTTTATCATTGAATTGATCGTATGTCAGGATGGAATCGATCTTGATAATATCGTAGCGAAGAATATAGCCCCCGAAATCAAAAACAACTTCCGGTGCCCGCTGCCAGCATCCGCCATAAATAGTCGCCAGTCCTTCGCGGATAAAAGGTATTGTGAATTGCGGTTGATTCTGCAACTTAAAATTTATCATCAATAGCGACACCTCATGGTAATTAGGCATGAAACTGGTGATAACGACATCAAAACCGCGATTATAAAAGCCCTGCCCGCGCGTTCCGGCCAGTTTTCCCACCTCGACTTCATCCCGGCACAGATAATAATCGATTTTCTTTTCGGCCAACACGGCAAGGCGTTCCTCCGGTATCATCAATTCCGCTGCAATTTTTTCGACAATCTCATCCAGGGATCGGACGCCAATTTCATTGGCATGATTTAATAGATCGGGATTTATAATAAACCTGAAGTATTTAGATTCCATGGTCGGCCATCCCTGCGAATAATAATAGTGGGGCGGGATGATCCAGTAATAATCGTCGATCAAAGAAGTGTAATAAAAATATGAAACCTCTTTACCCTCGAATGCTGATTCGAGTTTCCACCTGATAGTAGTACTGTCGAGGACCGCTTTTGAAGTAATGGCCGCTGCCAAGTAGTCTTTCAGGTTCTCATAGTCGTAAACATAGGGCGATGCACAATCGGCCTTGACGGGGATATTATCGTAAACGAGACCCAACCGTAAGGCCTGTTCCCGGCAGGATGGTTCCCAGAGCCCGGCGGCTGACTCAAAATTGCCGGATCGAAGCAGATCCAGATAATCATAGATTAGTTCTCCGGCTTTGGTTTCATTTAATGTGGCCGATCGAGTCTGCTTGCCCATGCAAGAAATAATGATAAATGAAAATACAAGACATTTTAAAATCAGCATTCTACGCATCTTTTATACTCCGGATATCCAATTCACGAGATTACGTTTTCAATATACATATTATACCCATAAATGTCCATACCGGGCAAAAAAAAGCCCCGCACAGAGGCGGGGCTTATATGCGAAAAATATTCTCAAAATGCTATGCTGGCCGAGAATCGGTGCACCGAATCAAGACGCCCATAATCGACCCAGGCATAATCCAGAACCAGTTCGGTTTCCTCGGTCAAACCGGTTCTGAAACCACCGCCAAGGCTGAAGTCTTCTTCTTCGTAGTTCAGCTTATAACCGGCGCGGAGGAAGTATTTATCCTGCCAGTTGTATTCGGCGCCCAACGAGCCCTGCTGTTCATTGTCATTCGGGTGTTTGACCTCGACCGACATGACCAGCTTGGATTCATTGGTGAAATCGAAATCATAAGCCAGGCCGATTCTGAAGGTGAGCGGAAGGTGGTACGGATCGACATTAATGGAACCCGAATAGGGATCCTGGTTCGGATTTGATTGATCCGGATCATACGGAACATCAAGGTCGGGGCCGTCGAATTTCATATCCGGACCCATGTTGGATATATTCATAGCAATACGGAGTGACCTGTATCCGGTGTATAAAAGCGTCCCGAAATCGAAAGCGAAACCACGGGCGCTTTCATGGTAAATCCGCTCGTTAATATACTTGAAACTGGCACCGAAAGAAAACTGTGTCGTCAACTGACGGGCGTAACTTATTTGCAGGGCATAAGATGATGTCGAGTAAGTGAGACCTGTTCCCTCGGGCTGTTCGACGGTCGTTATTTCCTGATCGTCCATTGTAAGGAAGGTGGCGCCCAGACCGAAGACGCCAATATCCTGGAATCTCCGGGCATAGGCGACATAATTCAGGCTTACATCGGCGACATAATTGACATATGTGAAGGCGATCTCGCTCGACGGTACATAAGTCAGCCCCGCCGGGTTCCAGTACATCGAGTAGATATCATCGACAGTGGCGACACTGGCTTCGCCCAAACCGTTGTACCTGGCGCCCACGCCGATTTTAAGGAATTGGGCACCGGCCGTTCCGGTCTTGGAGAATTCGCCGGCCAGCGCCGTAGTGCTCACGAAAACTGCAAGCAATATTATCGCTATTTTTTTAGTCATGGCGGTTTCTCCTACTTTATCACAGCAAACCGGCCGGTTTTACTGCCAAATTCCGATTCTACATGGTAAAGATATACTCCGGAGGCGATCCCGAGACCGTCTTCGGAAAGCATATCCCATTCCTCGGTTCCCCCGTTGCTGTCATGTTGCAACGTCTTGACGAGATCGCCGGCCAGTGAATATATCCTGATCGTGCAAAGCTCGGGAAGATTGGTGAACTGGAGTCTGCGATAGAATCGACTGGTTTCCCATTCGGCCCGACCAATATAGGGGTCGGGGACAACGCGTATATTTTTAATGTTGGCCCGGGCGGCGGAGTTATCGACACCGTCGGTCTTGAAAGTAAAGACATCGTCGGCTCCGTTAACGGGTGCCCCCTCAACCGTCAGAACATCACCGATCGCATAAGCCGTGTCGGTATCCGCAACCCGGAAAAACCAGGTATGATTATACGGAAATGCTTCCGGATGCGGGTTGCCGTCATAAGGCGTATTGACAATGACGATATAATCCCTGTCTTCAGGCTCCCAGACCTGATCGAAATCCTGATCATAGATTTCCGCCAGCACCTGGTAACCGAGAGTCGTGTTCCAGACCTCGAACGGCAGATTCATCGGCGTAACATCATCATAGAACCAGAATCCGTTCGAACCTGTTGCGGTAAACCTGATTTCGTAGGTGGAACGGAAGTGCTTATCCGAACCCAGCGGAGCTCCAAAGACATCACCCATGGGGCCGTAGAAGTAGCCTTCGTGCAGGGTGGTGTCATTTTCAGCGGCAAAACCGGTCTGGACGATGCTTCGCGGAATGCGGTCGCCATTACGGAGGACCGGGCGAATACCCTCGGCCACATCGTACATGTTGGGATCGGCATCCTGCAATGTCTGGTTCTCGAGAACGAAGACAGTATCACCGGTTATTTCGTCGACACGAATCATATGCCAGCAAGTTACTTCGTCGCTCTCGGTGAAAATGACACTGTATTCGTCGCCGATTATCTCGGTTTCATCGAAAATAATGGGGTACAGAACGCCGTCGGAGAGTGCCGATGTCCCGACATTGATATGTTCGATGGTCGAGAAGGCGTCATAATAACCGGCCGGATCGGAACGAGGTATCACCTTGACCACATTGGGATCGCTCCCCGGTTTTCCGAATCCATTCTGAAGTGATGTTATCGGAACCGAAGTATCACCAGCGTCGTAGGCCACCAGGCAGTACCAGTATTCCATACCGTTGGTAAGGCCGCTGTCGACAACGCTGTGCGCAATAGGTTTGCCTGGGGTTTCGACCTGGAATGCGGCCAGAGGGATGTAGTCGACATCGAGACAGGAGTTTGCCGATGACGAGCTTTCGAATCCCCAGGTGTAACCCTGATTGGTCGATTTATATAGTTTATATCCGCGGAAATCAACGACTCCGCTCATCGGGTCAATATCGACTTCCGAGGTATCGCCCCAGCTCAGGTATACTTTTTTGTCGCTGACTCGGGCGTTAAGAGTCGGCACGGCCGGCGGCTGCGGTCCGATAAAATGACTGTCGTACAGTACCTGCGCGGTGGATGCGTTGCTGTAGAACTCTTCTTCATCCTGTCCGGCAATAATGGCATAGACGACGCGGACGGTTTTCCCGGCAGTAAGATTAATACCTCTGGTACACTGCAGGTAGTATTGATCGGCTGGCGGCAGAGAGGTATCAAAGTCGGTGGAATTGATCAGTTCGTAGCGGCCGGCATCGTTATCGGGGATCATTTCCCACTGTCCGGTACGAAACGCGGTCATCCCGATACCATCCGGGGTTTCGAGATATTTGGTGCCCATGATGCCGGTTCTAACCAGTGGACCCCAGCCCGGATCATACCCGTCTTCATCATAGGTCCAGGCCAGATTCTCGTCCAGATCAGAAGCCACCAGGTCACCCAGACGACCGTTTTCACCGGTACCATCGGGGCCGCCGACATCGATATCGCTGTAGATCGCAAAGGCGAAATCGGAGTAATCAACATCAGAGGTATTGGTGATTTCAAGAATAACGAAGAGCAAATCTTCATTATAGCAATAATTCCACTGGCAGATTGTCTGTGAGATGACCAGTCCCAGGCTGGCGGCACCATTCTCGTCGGAGAAGCGGCAGAAAGACTGCTGCATTCCGGTGGGACCGGCCGGATAAAAAGTATCGTCCAGCGGGTTATAGACCTGATTATAAACCAGAGAGCCGGTGCTGTCGTAAACGCGCCAGCCATAGGCCGGATTGCCAATACCGAGACCGGTCGTATCCTCTTGATCGTAATCATAGGTCGAAGTGTCGGTTGACAATCTTATTGTAAACGATTCCACTCCGCTGACCAGATCGGCCAGGGGCAGAAAATCTTCATCGGAATCGGCGACAATGGTATCGCCATCGGGTGTCACCGCTCCCATCCAGAATTTCATTTCACCGATATAATCATGGCCCGAGTTTCGCGGCCATTCTCCCGACGGTAGATCGTAGGGATAACTGTAACCGCCGATATAACCCCAGTTATCGACCGTGGTAACAATGTTTCCCTTGTCATGAATGATCTGCGTGATCCTGTCCATCGGCGGGGCGGCCTGCTCCAGATTCTTAGACCACAGATTGCCTGACAGCAGAACCAGAATGACGATCACTGCCAGGCCGGTGTATTTAAGATATCTTGTTTTCCTTTCCATAAGTGCACCTCATCAGAAGTTGAATTCGAATCCTAACCGCACCTGACGCGGAGAGGAATAATTCTGAGGATCGTTAGATAACAAATGATAATATCTATTTACATCTTCAGCTGTCAGAGGTCCGTCACCATCCGGATCGGAGGTGTCGGTATATATCCGGCCGTCGTCATCGGCACGACCGGTATTGGTATACACATTGACCACATTACGGTGGTCAAGCAGGTTTTCCACTTCGATAAAGAAGGTGAAATAATTCCTGCTGTTGCGTATATGGATGTTTTTGTTAAAGCGCATATCGATCGAGAATGTCGAAGGCATACGACCTTCGTTGATACTGCCGTAACGAACACCGTTGATATCGGTAAGTGTGTATGGCAGGCCCGAGCCGTAGTGTGCTATAGTATTCAGCCCCCAGTCTCCGGGAATCGTAACACCCATGAATTTCCCTCTCCAATCGCGTGGGACGCGGTAATCCATGGTCACCGTAGCGGTATGACGCTGATCGAAATCAAGCGGATATTCCTGCACCGGTTTGACCGTATCGGTGGTGTTGGCTATATAATTGTAATATCCATCGTAGGCCGAGGATGAATTACCCATGGCCTGCATGTATGAATACACCAGGGATCCCGAGAGAAATCCGCGGGCAATCTTCTCGACCGTGATATCAATACCCTTGACCGATCCATAGTCTTCATTGACAAACTGGGTGACCGGGCTGCCGCCGACAACACCGATTTCGGTGGTCGCGATAAGGTTTTTGATATCCTTGAAATACACGGTGACATCGAGACGGATATCCTCATTGACCATGTGATTCAGGCCGAGTTCATAGGCAATTGTCTTCTCGGCCTTGAGCGCCGGGTTTCCGACCAGTGGAAGACCGGAATTAAGATTGCCGTCCAGATTGGTATACATATAAATATAATTGGGAACCTGGAAGAAATACCCGTAGTTGAAGCGGATCACCGAATGATCGGAAATCGGATGCGAAACACCAAGCCGCGGGGAAATCTGCGACTGGGGTTCCGATTTGACCATAGGTTCATCGGTATCCATGACATCGGGCCAGTACTCGACCTCGGAATTGAGATAATCCCATCTGAGTCCGGCGTTGATTATAAAATCGCGGAATTCCAATTTATCCTGAACAAAGGCCATCGCATACAGAGGTGATTGTTTGTATTTCTCGCCGTATGGAGAGGCGTTGAAGAACTGTTTTTCATCCCAGAAAATCTCATAGTCGCGGTATTCGGCTCCTATACGGAGCTGGTGGAACTTGTTCACCTGACTGGTGAATTTCATCGAGGCCGCGTCATATCCCGTGTAACGCTTGTGATAGACGGGCAGGAAGTCATCATCATAGGTAAACCCCGTGTGATAGTATTCCTGCGCCAGCTGATAGTTATTATCCTGAATAGTACCATTATATACACCGTCGGCGTTTTCGGAATATCCGGGCCAATCCGACCAGTAGGTATCAAAGAGGTGTTCGGGGGCGCGTTTCGTCTCGGTATAAAAATGATTATATGCAAATCCCATAATGGATCTATCACTTAAATTATAGTTGCCTTTCATACCGTATAAATATGCCTTCGACTTGGTGATACCCAGGCCGTCCAAGTTGAAATCGTATGACAGGTCGTTGACATCGCGATGGTCGTAAACCTGGGTCTCGCCGCGGTAATAGCTTCCGATGGCCGTCAGTTTAAGATTTGGGGTCGGCTGGAAATTGAATTTACCGGCCTGGGTGAACTGTTCCAGCTCATTATGCGGCAGATACCCGTCATTGCGATGGTATTCACCGGCCAGGAAGAAGGTCGACCGTCGGCTTAAAAAACGCGGCAGCGGACCGGAAAAATTGTAGCTGACGGCATTATTATCGGTCCGTTCCAGATCGCCGTATTCGGCCGTATTGACATCATATTTATGACTGTAGCCGTCATAAAATTTGATTTTGCCGTGATAATCTATTGTACCTTCACGGGTCACGACATTGATAATACCGGACAGGGCCTCACCGTACTCGGCCGGGAAACCGCCCGATGTCAGGTTTATCTCTTCCAGGGCATCGGGCATAATCCTGATACCGGAATTGCCGGCAAATGGATCCTGGACCGAAAATCCGTCATATAGATAAGTGACGGTTCCGGCTCGTCCGCCCCGAACGTGCAGACTGTTGTTATGATCGACAATGGTTCCGGCCATATTCGAGATAACACTCTGGACCGACAGATTATTGGGTATATAATTGAGTCGATCGGCTGTCATGATGGTGCGTGATGCCGTCAAATCTTTTTGAATCGGCGGCCGTTCGGCATAAACCCAAACCTGTCTTTTCAGAGGCACCTCTACCTGTTCCAGTGTAAAATCAACAGGTGTCGTCAAATCCATAAGGACTCTGACATTTTGCTTTTCAATTGTCTGGAAACCTATTGTCGAAACTGCGACGGAATAGGTTCCGGCCGGAAGATTGATGATGAAGTACTCACCATCCATATCGGTCTGGGTTGCCAGATCGGTACCGATAATTCTGATAGTAGCCCCGGGTATGGGATCCCCCGTTTTATCATCCTCGACGATACCGGCTATTTTACCGGTTGTTCCGGCCGACAGCGGTACGGGTAGCAATACAAGTAATAATATTGCAACCGTACACAATTGCAGTGCGCGATTATGAGTATTCAAGATGAACCCTCCCTGCAAACGATTGCTATCGCTAACGTTTTCTTTTGTTTTCATGGTTGCGTTCTTTAATGACATATTATTTGCCTGACCAGAATATTCTGGTTTCTACTCCTAATTATCGACTTTCATCGCAAATATTTAACCATATTTATAAAAGAAAATTTATTTACGGCCTGTTTTCCGAAACGGCTCCGGCATAACCGGTTTCGCCAAAAATTCAGTATTTATTTTATCGGCAGGCGTGAAGTTTTTATGCAATAACCCGATATAGAAAATTGAAATATACTTCATTTTGGAGTCAGGGACGAAGTGGAATATGCAATGAAAATATCCAGTCTAGGTCTGAGGAAAGCGGACATTGAAGTCATATTATAGAAAAACAGCTCTACTATTATATTTAGGCATCGCCGTTCTGGCCTTTTGCGCCGATGCCTTCGCCGCACCGATAAAGCTGGCCATTGTTTACTCGGACAGTCTTAAATCGACAATGCGGACAATTCGAGGTATAAAAAGTACAATAAACCGCATGTACAGTGAGGCCGAATTCAGCGAATATTTGCTGACCTCGGATCAGGCGCAGATAGAAATCCAGATCAGCGATGCCGTCAGTAGTGATCCAAAACTCTTTTTGACAGTCGGTTCATTTGCAACCAAAATCGTGTCGGATCGCGTTAAAGACAGGCCGATCATATTTTCGGCAGTATTGAATCCGGAAACGTCTGATTTTGTTGAATCGCTTAAACATCCCGGCGGTAATATAACGGGTGCATCGCTCGACATCCCGCCGGATATCCAGTTCAACTATTTTAAAAAAGTAATCACTTCGATTAAGAAAATCGGTGTTCTCTATACCGATGAAACGCAAAATCTTATAACACCGGCACAGATTCTTGCCCGGCATGCCGGACTGGAACTTTATGCCGTAAAAATTTTCTCGGAAAAAGATATCCCCCATGCACTTGACAGCCTGAATGCCATTGTGGATGGTTACTGGTCGGTGGCCGATGGAAAAATATATTCCCCTCGTTCAACCCGTTTTATTTTACTTAACACGCTTAGAAACGCCAAGCCTTTCATGGGCTTTTCTGGAAATCTGGTGGAATCCGGAGCTCTTTTCGGGCTTGAATATGACTACAAAGACATCGGGCGGCAGGCCGGTAAAATAGCCTGTGAGGTGTTGAACGGGAAAGATCCGGCCTCAATATCAGTGGCCGTACCTACTATCATATGGTTCCACTATAATGAAAAGACCGCCAAACATATTGCGGTGAATATTCCCGATGACCTGATGGCCGTAGCCAAGGAGGTGTACCGATGAGCCTCTTTGGATCATTAAAGCAATTTGGCCTGACGGAACGGTTTGTCGTGGTCGTATCCCTTGTGATCGTAGCCAGCATGTTGATTATCAGCGGTTATCTGATCAACAGGCAAAACGATATCTACCGCACCGAACTCGAGAAACGCGGACAGGCGCTGGTCGATAACCTGGCGTATAATGCCGAGTATGGTGTTATTCTTGAATCCACCATTGAACTCGATAACCTGATCAAGGGTGTGGCCCGTGCCAATGACATTATATATGTCAGGATTCTGGCCGCTGATGGCCGTGTTCTTGCCCAAACCGGCAGCAATATTTACAACAATGCTAAAGTCACAGACGAAACTACGGAACCGGAAGTAAAAGCAGATAAATTTGGTAAAACTTTTTACAGGGCCTCGGACGGAACCGAATTCATGGAACTGACATACCCGGTCGAAACGGTTCGCCAGTCAATCTCGCGTGAGAATCTGGGAGTGGTTTCCGATTACTCATCCCGTGAAGACACTTATATCCGCGAGGTAATAGGTGAAGTCAGAGTCGGACTTACCTTCTCGAATCTTAATCGGGAGGTGACCAAATCTCAGACGGCTTCGATTCTGCTCACATTCGTAGTTGTTCTATCGGCCATTATTATAATGACGGCTTTTGTACGGATCATTATACGACCCATCGAATCGCTGGTCAGGGTGACCGACCAGATATCCAAGGGCGATCTGACCAAGAGCGTCGATATCGACCGCAACGATGAAATCGGTCTGCTGGCCAATTCGTTCAATCGGATGATCGAATCCCTGAAAAAATCGCAGGATGAAATCGAGGAATACAACCGCAATCTGGAAGAAAAGATAATCGAACGGACGGAGGAACTCGAAGAGGCCCAGACGCAGTTGATACAGTCGGAAAAAATGGTCGCCATCGGACAGTTGGCGGCTGGCGTTGCCCATGAGTTAAACAATCCGCTCGGCGGCATTCTTGGTTATGCCCAGTTCACCCTGGAAAAAATCCAGAATAAAAATGCGGAAAACATGACTGATAAAGATATTAAATCATACAAACGTTATCTCTGCGACATCGAAACTCAATCGCGGCGATGCAAGTCAATTGTGCAGAATCTGCTCAAATTCTCGAGAACATCGCAGACAGTCGAGTTCGACAATGTCAATGTCAATGCGGTAATTGAAGATACTCTTACATTTGTTGAGCATCAGTTGATGATGAACCAGATCACGCTGGTCAAGAATCTTGATTCGGGCATTCCCATCATCAAGGGAAATCCCAGCCAGTTACAGCAGGTATTTACCAATATTATAATAAATGCCATGCATGCCTCCGAATCCGGAAATGAAATCGTATTGACCAGCCGTTTCGCGCCGCCGCTGGGAGAATTCCCCGGCGCCGTGGAAATTGCTTTTGCCGATGCCGGACGCGGTATCAGCGAAGAACATCTGAAGAAGATATTCGAACCGTTCTTTACCACCAAAGATGTCGGCAAAGGAACCGGCCTGGGGTTGTCAGTAAGTTATGGAATTATCAAGGAACACGGCGGGGAGATTAAAGTAAAATCGACACTGGGTGAAGGCACAACATTTACTGTCATAATTCCGGTGGAGAAAACGCCCTGTCCGTCCGACAAATAAATAAAAGGTATTTTTCTAAATAGTAATATGCAGGACACAGCAACAAAAAATATTCTGGTCGTTGATGATGAACAGGTCATGCGCGAATTTCTTGCGGATGTCCTCGAGGATTTCAACGTCGTTAAAGCAGCCGATGGCGATGAAGCTATCGAAAAGCTGAAAACGGACAGGTATGATCTGATTATAACGGATATGAAAATGCCTCGTGTATCAGGTGAGGAGGTCGTCAAATTTGCCAAGGAAACTTATCCGGATTCCAAAATAATCGTCATATCCGGTTATTCGTCGCTTTTTTCGGTCAGCAACACGCTTGGTTACGGAGTCTGTGCGTTTTTGTCCAAACCCTTTACCATTAAGCAGATTCGATCTGAAGTCGAAAAATCACTGGGACTTGGCGTAAACGGCCCCGACGGATTGGAGCTTGGAAATGGCATCTAAAGTTCTAATAATCGACGATACCCCCGTCATACGTGACTTTCTGACCGAGGTAATGAGTGATGCCGGTTTTGAGGTAGATATCGCCATCAACGGTCAAATCGGATATGAAAAAGCCGTTGATGAAGACTATGTGATGATTTTCTGCGATGTGCACATGCCGGTGATGAACGGCCTCGAAGCCATAAAGAAGATCAGGCAGGCAAAACCGGATATGCCGATCGTTATGACCGACTCGTTTCCGGATAAAATGGCCGAGCAGGCCACCGCGGCCGGCGCCCTGTGTTGCCTGGCCAAGCCCTTCGCTCTTGAAGAGGTGCGGGAGACGATCAGCCGCATTATCGAGAGTAAGAAAATTAAGGTAACGTGAGTAACAGACCTCAAAATGAGGGAAGGCGGATCAAAATTCTTATTGTTGATGACGAAGAGATCGTCCTTTCCTTCGCACGCGACGCCCTTGAAGACGGCGACTATGACATCGAGCTGGCCAACAGCGGTGTCGAGGCGCTAAAAAAAATCGAACGTGAATTTTTCGATTTCATACTGACAGATATCAGAATGCCGGAATGCGACGGCATCGAACTGGCACAAAAGGCCCGTGAGATTATCCCTTCCGTGGGCATAATATTTATGACAGGCTATGCCAACCTGAATACGGCCAAGGATGCCATAAAGGAGGGGGCCTACGATTATATAATGAAGCCGTTCGAACTTAATGAGATTCGTCAGGCCGTAAAAAGCGCCGTCAAGAAAAGGCAAAAAGATACTGAAAAAACCTTATCCAATGAACTGAATCGACTATCAGACCTTAACCAATTGATGTACACTATATCGGACAGCCGGTCACTGATGCGTCTCTCCCTCGGTTTTGCCCTGATGCAGGGCAAAACACGGCTGGGAAGTGTCATATTCAGGGCCAACAACCATAACGAAATCGGAGTTATTTCGACCGAGGACAAGGCGGAGAACAGCTTTATTGAAACGGTAAAAAAATATGACATCGACTATTTCAATTTTGATGCCAAAGAGCTGAATGCGCCCTTTATGGTGCAGTCAATCGAAGAACACCCTTTATATTTACGGTATGGAGATGAAAAATCCGCTTCCCTGCTCACCCCGGCCTGGTACAAAAAGGGACAAAGACTTGTCAATATAGCCCTCAAAAGAGGCCCGAAGCTTTACGGCTTCCTGATACTCGGTTACTCACAGGATTCCGATAAAATCAAACAAAGTGAACTGAAACTTCTGGGCATAACTGCCAGTCAAATCGCCATTTCCCTTGAAAATATAATCCTTCTTGAAGAAAGCCGGGATGCTTATAAACGATTGAAAGATCTCCAGGATCAATCCATTCAGCTTGAGAAGATGGCCGCCCGGGGTCAGATGTCGGCCGAAATCGGACACGAATTGAATAATTTTCTGGGCGTGGTAATGGGCAATCTCTCGCTGATGCAATTTCATCTCGAGAAAAAAGACTACAATGAATTGGGGCGCTATCTTAAGGCTGTTCTGAATAACCTTGATAATATCAAGAAGTTTACCGCCGGACTTGTCAGTTATGCCGGAGTCGAATCGAATTTCAGCAAGTGTGATATAAATGGCCTGTTTTCAAATACAATCGAGTATTTGAAGGCCCACAGTCATTTCCAGAATATTGATATCGATCTTGATCTTTCTTCGGAAAAAATAGAGGTCATGGCCGATACAATACAGTTACAACAATTATTGTATAATTTATTGCATAACGCGGCTGATGCCAGCCTTGATAATGAACAAATTGCAGATAATTTAATCCGCGTAAAAGTTACCCGGAACACCGAAAACGATACACTGAGGGTCGATGTAAAAGACAGCGGAAAGGGAATTGAACCGGAATTATTGAAGAAGGCTTTCAGCGAGCGATTCACAACAAAAAAATCCGGTCATGGATTCGGCCTGCTGGTCTGTAAAAAAATAATCGACAATCATCAGGGGCATCTAAACATAGAATCGGTCCCCGGGCAGGGCACCTGTATTTCTTTTGAAATCCCTCTTCACAAGTCCGCCGCAGAACCTGCCCTTCTGACCTAAACTCTCCGCTTCCTTTCCAAAAAAATCCAATAAATAAAAAGGGCGGAATCCTCTATTTGATGAATTCCACCCAGGAAAGGAAGAACAGGTATTAATTTATTCCTTGGAAATCGTGATACCCCATTTGTGCGGCCGTTCGGGACGCGAGGCATTGAAATCCGGGAATGAGTGCGAATCATCGGTCTGATAATAAACGATATATTCCCCCTGCTCCAGAGTAATGTATGTATCCACCAGCCGATTTTTCCGGTCTCCACCGGCATGACGTGTTTTCCGGTATGTCATTTCCCAGATAATATCGCCGGAAGAAGCCTCTTCGATCCATCCGAAATCATACATATGACCGTTTTTGCCCTCCCCCAGAGCATAAATATGGATCTTCTGCGTCTTATTGATTTCAAATGTCTGCCTGACATCTTCATCATCGCCTATCCCGGTAAGATTAACCAGTATATTTGCATTTTCGGGTATTTCATCGAAAGTCGCAATTTGGGTTGTATCGAATCCCCTGCCGGCACCATATATGGTAATTCCCCACATTTTCGGTTCAAAGGGGGGCGAAACATTCCACCGACGGTAAGCATGAGAATCATCAGTTACATAGTAAACCATATAGCTGCCTGCTGGAAGGGTCACGATTCCGTCAAAACGACGGTTTTTCTTACCGCCTCCGGCATGCTGCGTATCTTCTTCAGTCATTTCCCAGACTATTTCACCGTCATCCAGATTTTCGATCCAGCCATAGTCAACAAACTCGTCCTGGTAGCCATATTCGCCAAGTGCCAGAATATGCAAATTGGACTCCTTTTTAAGTGTAAAGCCCTTGGATTTGAATTGATTGTTTCTTACCCGATTTATCTGGACAATAATCGGTTCGGCATAATCATCGACATACTCGGCCACAGAACCGGCATCAGCCTCGCTTCCGAGAGAAATCAACATTCCGTAATGGAGCGGATCATACGGAGGCATGACATTCCAGTCGCCGAAGGAATGGCTGTCATCGGTTACAAAATAGGCGACATAATTGCCGGCCGGAAGTTCCACTTCGCCTGTGAAGCCGCGGTTTTTCCTGCCGCCGCCGGCCCATGATGTGTTCCATTTATCCATTTCCCAGACTCGCTTGCGAGTATCGGCATCGATTATCCAGCCGTGATCGACAAAAACCCTGTCGCCGCTTATATATTCACCAATTGCCGTTATGTTCAGTGTCATTTTCTTTTTCAGGGTAAAACCCTTTGTATCGGAGAAATTGTCATCCGGGCGGGTAAAATCGACAATCGCGTTTTTGTTGACCTCCGGAACCGGATTGAAATTTGTGAAGGTACCCTCGGGAGCCTTGATTACCAGGGCCATGTCCTCCAGATCCCCGGAATAATACTCATATCTGTCCTCTTCATCACCGAAGATATATTCAAGCATTCCCACGGCCTCTTCAAGATCGTCGATGACGATATTGACGTCTTTCAGGCTGTAAGGTTTACCGGCATAGTAGTAGGCCTCGTACCTCCCGGCCGACAGAGTAATCTCATCCTCATATTCACGGAAATGTTTTGAACCCTCAAATCTTCTTGTATCCTGTTCATTCAAAACCCAGACCGGCTCGCGACTTTCGGCATCGATTATCCAACCATAGGCAAACATATCATCGGAATTTTTTAACTCGGCCCCGACCGCATAGATGGACAGCCGGGTTTGCGACTGTAATTCGAATCCATCGACCACCAGGTCACCCTGATAAAAATCACGCATATCTATAACAACATCATCGGCTAATGCCGGCCCGGAAACCATAACCATCCCCAAAGTCATTATGACTATACATCCGTTCAGTATCTTTTTCAGGCTCATAACACACTCCTTTTGGCCTATATATTTTCTACCATTACTTACGGTAAAATAACTGCGAGGGTTTCGCAATAATAGAATTTAGCCAAAATGGCAAAAAAAATCCACCGGCGCGGGATATTTTTGTAAGTGCTTTTCGCACAAAGGGATACTAAAAATGTCCTATGTTCCGGTGGTGCCGCAGATCGGGGCCGGACCGCCCTTATACAGGAAATTAATGACATAGGTCAAATCAACGATGTTAAGAACATCATTGTTGCCGGCATCCCGGCCCGTAGGGGCCGAACTTCCGATTCCGACAGCCGTTTGCGAAACGGTTCGGCTCAAGCGATAATTTGTAGAACCGGCATTCATCGATCCGCCTTCAGAAATGACCTGCCAATCGATCTCTTCCTCTGCCCTGTCACCGGCCATAACCGACGGACACAATATCAG
>Ga0209834_10000489_pt1 | contig 24225 bp, 31 predicted proteins | sample Mar14236cmmetaG_FD_184134 | JGI IMG/M metagenome (GOLD analysis project Ga0209834, IMG submission 184134) | Marine hydrothermal vent microbial communities from Guaymas Basin, Gulf of California to study Microbial Dark Matter (Phase II) - Marker... ...
GAGGACTTGTCAACGCCCGCGGAGGGCGAGCCAAACCCAATTGAAAAAGTAAATGTCAAACCGTATCTGGCCGTTCAGCTGATCCTGATGCTCTCGTACTTAATCCTACTCGCCGTGAGCTGGGAGCGAATGCCCGAAACAATAGCAGTCCATTTCAACGACCAGGGAATTCCCGATCGCTTCGAGCCTAAAGCAGTTGGGGCGTTCCTGATACCTGTGGGCATCTTCCTGTTTATCCTTGGGCTGACGTATCTCGGGCGCGATCCAGTTGTTCTGAGAATCCCGAAAGGAAACACGAAGGTCGCAAGGATACTTCTGGAGCTGCTGACTGCCGCCCAGCTCATCATTTGGGGAGCGTTAGTCTATTCACTCCTTTACAACGCCTATTCCTTCAGCTCTCCCGTGTTATTAGAAGCGATGGTCATCAGCATCGTGGGGCTGATAATCGTGGAAACGGCTAGGTTAATACTCGCCCAGAAAATTTGAGAACACCAGAAGTCTTAATGAGGAAACGAACCTTTCGAGGGGTTTAAATAATCTCGCACATTTTTTATCACGGTGATGGTATGTCCCTCGAGGAGTTGTACCGCTACATCAACTGGCGGATGAACCCCAACGATGAGAGGGCCAGGGAGAGGTTCGAAAAAATAGCAGAGTTTTTTGACTCCATCTCCGCGGAGCTCCCGCATGGGGCCAGGGTTCTTGACATCTGCGCCGGGACAGGGATAGCGGGTGCGGCTTTGGCGAAGGCGACTAAGGCCAGGGCCCTGACGGTCTTCGATGCAAGGAAAGACGACCTCGAGCTGGCGGGAGAATGGCTAAGAGTAGCGGGGATAAACCCCGAGCTGAGACTTGTACAGGGAGATGCGAGGGAGGTTGGAAAGCTGGTTGAGGAGCACGATGTCGCCGTGCTCTGGGGTTTCACAATGCCGCACTTCAACCCCTTCGATGCGGTCAAGCTGTTTGCAAACGTTGCCATGAGCCTGAGTGACGATGGCATCTTCATGATCGAGGACATGGACCGGGTGTACTGGATACTCTACCGCGCCGGTTACAGGGAGTTCCTCATAGAGGGGCGGGGGGACGGCTACACTGTGGCCTCAATGCACGAGGGCTACGACTTCTCGAAAGGCACGTTTAAAAGGGGTTACTACCTCCTCCCGGGCTTCAGGAGGATAAGCGGCGTGGATTTCCACTACTGGGACATCTCAACTCAGCTCGCAATAGGGAGCGTTTTCTTCAGGGAGTACAGAGTTATCACGAGGGAAGAACACGGCGTTGAGGGAGTGGGAAACGTCCTCATCTTCAAAAAACCGGAGAAAAAAGTAGCGGAGCTCAAAGCGAATAATGCTCGGGCCGTCTATCCTTAAACACGTCGTTCATCTCGTTTATTCTCTTGTCCCTCGCGAGCGAGAGGTCTATCTCCGCCACTCCCACTTCTTCCTCGTCCTCGCTTCCCATGGCCAGAACTTCGGCCTTTGGAGAGGCTATCGTGCTCTTGCCGATGAAGCGCAGGCCCCTTTCCTCGCCCACACGGTTGGCGGTTATGGTGTAAACGCGGTTCTCCAGAGCCCTTATCGGCATCGCCCTGGGTGCATAGGGCATTACAAGGTTGCTGGGGTGGGCTATGATGTCGGCACCCTTGAGTGCGAGCGTTCTCGCGGATTCAGGGAAGAACCAGTCAAAGCATATCATGACGCCGACCTTTGCGATGCCCATGTTGAAGACGTGGAAGCCCAGGTCTCCCGGTTCGAAGAAGAGCTTCTCGCGGTAGAAGAGGTGAACCTTGCGGTATTTGCCTATGTAGCCGCTCCCGATAGGCCCAGTTACCACGGCGGAGTTGTAGAGCCTCCCGCTTTCGTCCTTCTCTGCGGTCCCGGCCACTATGAAGACACCGAGCTCCCTTGAGAGCTCCATGAGGAACTGGGTCGTGGGGCCGTCGGGTATCTGGCCCGCGACTTCCAAGACTTCCTCCCTGCTTCTGAAGTTGTAGCCTGTATCAAAGAGTTCGGGCAGAACAACGAGCTTGGCCCCCCTGTCGGCGGCGACACGTATCAGCTCCTCCGCCCTGGAGTAGTTCACCTCGGGCTCAAGAAAAACGGGTTCCATCTGAACGTAAGCCACCTTCATATCATCACCGTTCTATGTTGGACTAAGAGTTGATAAGGTTAGCGGACGAATTTTCAGAATTTGAGCGGTAGAAAACGAGCACACACAACTTTAAACAGCCCCAAAACATGATTGCGATACTAAAGACAACGCATACATTTAAAATACTGCCCAAAGACCCCCACCTACAATAAAAACGACATACTCAAGCGAGAATTTGAGAGGTTAGAAAACCGCCCTCCCGTGCCGTTTTTCGTGCTTACGGGCGCCTCTACACTTTTTCGCCCGTACGAAAAGTGCCGGCCCCCCACCACGGAAAAGCTTAAAAAGGAACCTCCGGAGCTAACCCCTGAGAGAAACTCAGGGGTGATGATCATGAAGAGGCGCCCGAGGAAGTGGAAGAAGAAGGGAAGAATGAGGTGGAAGTGGATCAAGAAGAGGATCAGGAGGCTCAAGAGGCAGCGCAGGAAGGAGCGCGGACTTATCTGATGCTCCTTCTTTTCTCCACCGTTTTCGGTGGTTCCATGAACTCTTTTAAGGACTTTGAAAGCCTATCACTGGAGATCCAGACCTCCCGCGGAAGAACTCTTCTTATTGCAGACCCGCACATAGGATTCGAGCTGTCGCGCGGGCTGAGGGTAAGAACACACTTCGAGGAGCAGCTGGCCGAGTTCATAGTCGAAAAGGACCCCGACCTCCTCATCATTCTCGGGGACCTGAAGGAGCCGATAGGCCTGAGCTTCACGATGAAACGCCTCCTCATGGGCTTTTTCTCAAGCCTCCGGGAAATCCCAACGGTCGTGACGAAGGGAAACCACGACGGGAGGATAGAGGAGGTCGCAGGGAAGTTCCCCCACGTCGAGGTGACCGACCACCTGCTGTTGGACGACAAGCTCTTTCTCCACGGCCACACCGGACTGCCGGAAGTGGAGTTCGGGGAGGGATACCTCGGCCACATCCATCCCGCGTACACTTTCAAAAGGGGCGGAGTTGCAAGGAAGGTAAAGGTCTTCGTCCGCTCCGGAAGGTTCCTCATACTCCCAACCATAAACCCTTTCATAGAGGGCTTCAACGTGGTGGACGGGATAAGGATGGTCCCGTTTCTGAAGGGGGCTGATTCGGTGGAGCTGTTCCTCCCGGAGGGGATTTACCTGGGAAGGGTGAGCCTCAGATGATTGCCCAGAACACCGCGGCAAAGTTTATAACCAGTATGAAGATAATCTTTCATACGTGAGAAAATGGTATGTCAGGTGAGAGAGAATGAGTGATGTTTACGAAAAGCTTGAGGCGCTGCTTCGCTCTCTTGGGGTCAAAAAGACAGAGCTCAGGATTTACAGACTCCTGCTCGACAAAAAGAAGCCCATGAGGATAACCGAGATACAGAAGGAGCTGGGAATAAGCGAACGCTCCGTCAGGGAGCACGTGCTCCGCCTCTACCGGAGGGGCATTCTGAGGAGAACCCTCATCAAACAGGGATGGCTCGGCTACACGTACACCGCCGTTTCCCCGAGTGAAGTCCTTGAACACATCAAGCAGAGCCTCGTAAAGAGAATAAACGAGCTGGAAAAAGAGTTAAAGTGCTCCTCAGGCCAGGAAAATTAGAGGAGCTCGATGACACCCGTTTTTTCGAGCAACTCCACCAACTTCTCGAGTTTTTCCCTATCAACCTCTCCAAACTCTTCCTCCAGGGCTTCAAAGGACTCTTCCTTCGGCAGAAGTTCCCCGAGCATCATGAGCTCATGGAGGTAGACGAGGATTTTTCTGTCTTTGGTAAGCTCTCTGAACTCTTTGTATGCTTCTTTACTCGCTTCCTTAATCAACTCCGTGGACACACGTCCCTTCCGGACCCACTTGAGCCACGGCGCCCTCTCGAACTCGTGTCCGCTCTCGATTCCGAGGAAGCGGGAATCCCTGGCGAGGCCAGTCATGACGAGCCGCTCTATTCTATGCGTGTCCCTGTCCCTGCCGAGCTCTCCAAGGTACTTCATCGCATATCCGCGGGCGAAGCGCTGGAGTTCTTCTTTTTCGGCCTTTGCAAGGGCCAGGGCGGTTGCGAGGACGGCCCTGCCAATGACCTCAATGCTCTCCCTGCTGACCTTTTCAACCGTGTCCTCGCTGGAGTGGTAGAAGCGGTCGGGCCACGTTATCGGCATGACAGAAGGGACACCGAAGAAGTTGAAGACGTCGTGGTCGCTGCCCATCTCGTAGGGATACGACCTGAACCTCAGCCTCGGCAGCGGATTTCCAGAGAAGCTCTTTCCTGCCCCATTGGCAAGCTCAAGGAAGTACTCCAGAATGCCGGAAACCACAGAAAACCTCGAAGCCGGTGTCCTCACCAGCATTACCGTCGAGCCGGCCCTGTCTTCACTACCGGCCACCATGTCGAGGTTTATGACAACGTAGTAGTTATCAAGCCGGGCGTACTTCTCGATGAAGGCCTGCGTCCCGTAGTACTCTGGTATCCAGAGGAAGGCAAAGCCAAAGCGGAACGAATCGTCATAAAGGCGGGACAGAACGCGCGCCAGCTCAATCAGCATCGCACTGCCGCTGGCGTTGTCGTTTGCACCGGGCTTGGGGTGGCAGATGTGGGCAGTGAATAGCATGAAGGGAGGCTTGCCTATCTCAGCGTAGAGGATTGGAAGAACCTGGCGCTCGTTTATCTTGGTCTCGACCTCTATTTTTGCTTTAACCGTTTCTCCAGAGGCCAGTTTGTTTATGATCCCTTTAGCGAGGTTCTCGGGTATTGCGACCGCCGGAATCTTTGCCCATTCGAGTTCATCCTTCGTTAGAAACAGGCCGATGTACGGGATCGCGTTCCCCGTGCCCTCACGGTAGGCGATGAAGGCCTTGGCACCGGCCCCGTTGGCCTTCCGGTAAGCATCGTGCCATTCTCTCCCGACAAGGACTATCTTCCCCTCTGCCTTTTCCCAGTCCTCTTCCCGGAGTATGTGGACCACTTCGCCCTCTGCCCTTCCGCTTGGAGAGTGTGCCATCACAACCAGAGGGCTCTGCGAGGTGGTTAAGGTATCCCCCAAGACTTCGACCCTTCCGTGAATTAAATCCCAGGCTATCGGCGACTTCAGTGTCAGAAACCAGCTCTCTCCGTCGTAGGACTCCTCAAAGAGTTTAGCGTTAACCCCCCAGATTTGCAGCTCTTCACGGATAAACCTAACGGCCTCCGGAAGCTCCTTCGAGCCCTGTATCCGGTGGAACTGGCTTATCTCCCCTATATAGTGCAGAACGTTCGTCGAGTCAAAAACCCGGGCTTCGTTCAGAAAGCGTTTCATGGACATCCCCATAAAACATTCCACTGACAGTGTATTTAAAATAAGCGCAGAACGGGGGCAAATAAGGAAAGGGTCAGCGCCCCATCCTGAGCATCTTGGGCGGTTTGAGATGTTTCAAGCTGTCCAGGAAATCGGGGGGAAGGAGAATGTGGGTGGTTTCAAGAAACCTCGTGAATTCTGCCTCGCCATCTTCATGAATGGCCTCTTCCGCCCCTTCCCCGACAGGTTCAACTTTCGGTGGCTGTGGTTTCTCACCTTCTTGAGACCCTTTCCCCAGTCCCTTGAGTATATCCTCCTCACGCTTCTTCATGCCGTCGGCTTTTCCTTTATTGTAAGCTTGTTTGACGACCTCGTAGGCATCAATGGCCTCCGCCATCTTATAAAGCTCTTCCCTCCGCTTTCTAACCCATTCTGTCCATTCACTGTGTCCCTCGTAGCCGATAAAGTAACCAAACTTGTACGCCCTCTCTACAAGCTCTCTGATCCCGTCTTTCATCTTGGACACCTCAGAACGGGGCCTCCTGGAACACTCTCAACCCGTCCTGCGTGAAGCGTACCTTCTTGAGGTTGCTGTCGTTGGGAACGCCGTGCATCTTAAGGACCTGTATCGCACGAATCATCTGGTAGTTCCTCATGAAGTGATGGAGCACTATGACCCCATCCGCAAGGTAATACTCGTCAGTATAACTTTCAGAACTGAGCATCTCGGAGATTATCACGCAGGTGACTCCCATGTCGTGGAGCTTTCGTATGAACCGTCCAACAGCTATTCTTTTGTTTTCCGGATCGGTCACCGTGTACTCCAGGGAGGTAAACGAATCGATCACAACGCGGCTGGCCTCTTCCTCTTTGATCACATGGAGGATCATCTCAAGGATCTCGTTCCATGAAAACTTCTTGCCCGCCTCGAATATTACTTCACCCAAGTCGTGGAGCACGATTTTCTTTGCCTGCACGTGGGCCAGAAGTCCGAAGTTGTAGCGGAGCATGTCCTGCGTGACTATTTTTGGATGTTGGAATACCGAAATGTACAACCCTTTTTCATTGTTTTTTGCCCCCTCCATAAGGAACTGCATCCCAATAGTGGTCTTTCCACTTCCGGGGGGGCCTACTACCAGGTACACCCTTCCAGGAAGGAATCCTCCTCCAATCAAATCATCGAGGCCAGGTACTCCAGTTGAGGCGCGGTCAAGAGTCTTTAGAAGTTCCCCCACATACATGGTACTCCCTCCGTGGTGAGTATATCGAGTATGGTATTTAAGGTTAAAGTGTCTATCACGGCCCTCAACCCAGCGGCACAGCACAAAGCGGACGAAACTCATCCCCAAGTGACGTGTCTGTTGACGAGGAACCGAACGATGAACGACGCAAGGATGCCAAACATGTTAGCGAGGAGATAGTGCACTCCCAGCAGAACCAGGGCCGCGTATATTATCCACTGAACCACTGCCCCTGTCAGGGCCGCTACGTGAAAGTTGATGAGCCTCCGCCAGAGGGGCTTTCTCTTGAGGTCCCTGAATGTCCAGATGTCGTTCCATAGGAAGTTGTTGAGTATCGCCAGCTCGGTCGCGGGGATGTTGGCAAGGATCTTATCCCAGCCGAGTTTGGAGACAAAGGCCCACAGAAAGCCCTGGTTCACGAAAACGCCCGAGAGGCCCACGAGTGTGAACTTTATTAGCCTGTCAATCTCCCCCTCCCAGCACATGAGCCGGTAAATGTGCTTGAGGTAATTGAGTATCGTCTTTCCACCGAGCTTGCTCTCGCCGGCGCGCCTCAGGCCGAAGGTAAATGGAACCTCAACTGCTTTGTTGTAGTTGCCCTTTACCAGTATCTCCATCAGGATTTTGAAGCCGACCGGGTTCAGCTCGGCGCCCTCAACAACCTCCCTCCTGAGGGCAAAGAAGCCGCTCACGGGATCCTTGATGTCCCTTATCTTCGGAAGGGCGAGGCGCCCGACCATTATGGCCCCCTTAGATATCAGTTTCCTGTACCAGTACCAGTCCTTAACGCCGCCGCCGGGGACGTATCTGCTCGCTATGGCAACGTCGGCACCCCGCTCAATGGCCCTAATGAGTTCAGGTATAACCTCAGGGGGGTGCTGCAGGTCGGCGTCCATAACGACGAAGACGTCACCGCTCGCCTCCTTAAAGCCACGGATGACCGCGGAGGAGAGGCCCTTCTCATCGGTTCTCCGTATAACTCTAACGGGGTACCTTTCCGAAAGCTGGCGGGCGAACTCCCAAGTTTTGTCGGGAGAGTCATCGTCAACAACGATGATTTCATAATCGTAATCAGCTAGGGAAACACTTATTCTTTCGAAGAGCTCCTCAAGGTTGTCGCGCTCGTTGTACGTTGGCACTATAACAGAGACCTTCATGTTCCTCACTCCCCTATCATGTACACTAGACTATTCCGTAAACTTTATAAGCCCTGCGACCCCCCTTAAAGGCGGGCAGTGGGGCCGTGGGGTAGCTTGGCCTATCCTTCCGGCTTCGGGAGCCGGGGACCCGAGTTCAAATCTCGGCGGCCCCACCACAAGAAACTTTTGCCGAGCAAAAGTTTCATCAAAGTTGGTAGCTCATTCTCAACAGGCCAATTTCACAGGGGTTTTCTCTTCGAAGGACTGTTTTGTGATGAAAACTTTTCAGGTTGCTCATGATTAGTGGGTTTAACCTTAAACCGACGCCCAACGGGCGTCAAAAGAGAGTAACCCCTCTAGGAGTCCACCGGTAGGTTTTGTTTTCCGCTCAAAAATGAAGGTAGCCATCCCGGAAAACCCACCTGTAACAATGCCCTTAATAATGAGCTACAAACTTTTGGTGAAGCTTTTTCCAAAAGCTTCAGTGTTGACGGAAAGAGTGCGTGCAATTCTAACGTGCTTGTTTTTCAAGTGGGTTTACTCTTCTAGTCGCTACTTTTACAGTGTTTCACTCCCCACAAGGCGTCCTTTGGACGCCAGAACCAGAGTGAAACTTTTTAACTCGCCAGTTCTGGAGTTAAACCCCACCAGGAACGGCAGTTTTAACAGCGCACGCGTTTTACATATCCCGGTTTTACAGAAAGGGGATTCTTTTGGTCAAACTTTTTCCAAAAGTTTGTTCGCCTGCGCGAAGTTCCGAGGGATAAAATTTATAAATCCATCCCTGAACCTATCAACGGGCATAGCCCCGTGGTGTAGCGGCCAAGCATGCGGGACTCTGGATCCCGCGACCGGGGTTCGAATCCCCGCGGGGCTACCATTCAACTGGGCTCCAGACCTCGAACCCCGCCTTCCATTCCACTTCTGAGTTCTATTATCGAACTTCAAATTACACCATAGAGCGTACCATGTGCGGTTGCCCGAACTATGCCATATCTCCCGATTCGGTGCTGTTATTGGGAAGTACCTCTGAAAGCATGCATAAACTGCACCAATGGCCCAAAATCTTGGATAATATCCAAGAAGTTTTGAGGTAACAACGGCCAAAACAAAAGGAAAGGACCCTCACGGGAGTTACCAGCAAGAATATCGCCCATTTTAGCCGAATACGACATCAAAATGCCGAAAATTCAAAAAACGAACTTTTTAGGAATTCTTAAATAGTATGCAGCGGACTCTTACAGTGATGTTACATACGTATTGCCTAACATGGAGGTGAGGGCATGGGCGTCACCATCAACTTGGAGAATGAAATCACGAACCTGCTCAGGGCACACGGATCATTGGGCGTAGCGTTTCTGACGAGGTTCCTCAACGAAAAAGGATTTGACTGCACGAGACAGAAGGTAGAGAGAACCCTCAGGAAGATGATTCAGCAGAAGAAGGTTGAGGCATTCTACACCAACGGAAATAGGCGCAAACAGTATCGCCTGCGGTGATAGCATGGGTGCAACGACTGCAATACTCGGGAACGACAGACGGATGCTCATGATAGAGTTCCTCCAGGAGAGGAATGGTCATGCTGAGTTGCGGGACATAGTCGAGTATATAGCAGAAAAAGAGGGCGACACTGCCCGAAAACACAGGAAAAGCGTGTACGTCAGCCTGATGCAGACACACATCCCCCGGCTTGAGAGGGAGGGTGTCGTAGCGTTCAATCACGGCGTCGTTACACTCCTGAAGATACCCGATGATGTTACCGTTTACATAGAAGTCGTGAACAAACACGACATCAGCTGGAGCGCTTTTTACATAGGCACCTCGCTGGTCTTTATGGCAGCCGGGGGGTACCTGAAGAACCTGCCCCTGCTCCTTGTGGCCATGGTGTATCTGGTCGTCAGCATGGTACACCACAAAAAGGTAAGCAGGCTGATTTAGTCAAACGGGGCTTATAGCTGCCTTTGTTCTAATCGTGATAGGAATTTAACGCTGGTAATGCATCATTACCACTCAGTAACTCGGAATTTACTATATAGCACAACATGCAAATAGAGTGTGGAGCAACCCCATGAGGGTTGCCCTCTAAGGGGCACTGCGTTGATTCCAGTAGACAGTGTTGATTGAGTGTTCGTGGTTTAGGTACATCCCCACCACGCTCGATGGGCCTGTTCACTGTTGTTCCACAGTGCCTCCTCGAAGGAGGCGAAAAAATTGAGGAAGAATATTGCCCTTGGAATTTTTGGCCTGATAGTGGCATTCGGTCTCGTGTTGGGAGCGGGAGCCAACTTCAGGGACTACAACGCTGACAGGAGCGTCCACTGGGACATCGTCAGCGACGATAACGAACTCATTGACCTGACGCCCATTCAGCCCTACGCGTACATAAACGATGGCGGCGTTTTGGTGGTTGATATAAGCCCGGACAACCCGCACTACCCAGGCTACGGCCAGGGCCTAAGCCCGAACTCGGAGTACAACTTTGACGAGGTCTTTGAGGTAAGCAACGACCTTTGGGAGGACAACATGACCATAGTCGTCAGGATAACCAACACTAACCCTGAGATTCAGTTCTACGGCGCGGATATGGACGTCCACGACGCCAGCACCGGCGCAGTTGTTTACGCCAGCAACATGGCCAAGAACGACGTCTGCTTTGTTGTCGGCCCGGGAGAGGCCGTTAAGGTCGGCATGGACTTTACCGTTGGGAACTACCTGAGCAACACGACATTCCCAGTTACGGAGAGCAGCACCATACACATCCAGGCATGGAGACTCGGGACCGAGCCCAGCGACCTAGTTGGCAAGTGCGGTCAGCCAGTGAGTCCGTGAAGGAGGAATGAAAGATGAATAAACTATTTGGATTGGCTTTACTGATGGTTGGAATGCTCCTGGCCGTTGGTGCAGGCGCCAACTTCAGGTACTACTCAGCCGACAGGACTGCTTCGTTCGATGTCGTCTCTGACGACAACGAGCTGATCGACCTCACTGCACTCCAGCCCTACGTGACCTACGATGCCGGTGAGCTTTACGTCGACATCAGCCAGTACAACCCGAACCACCCAACTGGTGGGGGAACGGGTATGAGCCCGAACACCACCTATGTCTTTGAGGAGATGTTCCAAGTAAGCAACGAGCTCTGGGAGAACAACGAAACCACCTATCCGATATGCGTCACCATAAAGACAGAGCACGATGATGTGATGATCTTCGCGGGTGACTACGACAACATGATAGCCGGACCCGGCAACAACATTCAGTTCACAGTTGAACACGGAAACCCGATTCCGATTGGAATGATATTCGACAACACAAACTCGACAATTGGTCAGTACCAGTTCCAGATGAGCATTGAGGCCGTTGCCGGAGCTTGCAACCAGTGATTTCTTTTCGGGGGCCTTTGCCCCATTTCTAGCCTTTGAGAAGGGATAGCAATGAAAAAACTGATTGAGAATGTAGCAATAGTGTTGATGCTCATATTCCTGGCCGCGTCAGTGGCGGGATTCATCCTTGATAGGCCTGTTCTGGTTTCTTACGCATACTCCGAGAGCATGACGCCGACCATAGACAAAGGCGACCTCTTTTTCATAAACCCCCTCTCAAAGGCTGGAGACGTCGGTGATATAATAATCTTCCACCGACGCGATGGATGGACGGTCCATCGGATATATGCAATCACAGAAGAGGGCTACATCACCAAAGGAGACAACAACGTGGCAACCGACCAGCAGGACGGCATCTATCCACCAGTAACTGAGAAAGACGTTATCGGAAAAGTCATAGTGATTGGGGGACATCCTCTGGTTATACGTGGCGGGGGGGACTTCATCGAGAGCCTCCGTTCAAAAATGACCAACGTGTACCTTGTTGGTGCCCTGATAATTATAGGTGCCATTCTGACGTTTTCGGGCGGAAAGAAGAATAAAAAACACCGCAGAAAATCGAAGAGATTCTTCAAGGTGCCAATGAAAACTGTGTATGCCGCGGTATCGGTACTGATAATAGCGGGTTTTCTGTTCGTCACCATGGCATCATGGGGCACACTTGCGTTTACGTACTCATCAACGCTGGCCGGAGGACAGAAAGAGGGCTGGTACCTCCCGGGAACCACATTTGAAAAGAATCTCAGCGTCGAAAACCATGCGGTGTATCCTTTCTACTACTTCATAGAACCCAAAAGCGAGAGAGTGGAACTGTTAAGTGAGGACACGTTCGAGATCCCCGGGGATGGGAGCCACAGCGTTCTTCTGGCGGTGTCAGTACCCAGTGACACCAGAATATACCGGGAGGAAATCGAGGTTCACTCGTACCCTGCGATTCTGCCGTCAGGCACCATACGCTGGGCCTATAACATCGACCCCTACCTGCCCCTGCTCCTTTACTCCATTGAACTCGCCGCGATAATGATGGCTTTCTACTACCTCGCGGGCATTGGGGAAGGGGAAATAGTGAGAATTAGAGTCAGAAGAAGAAGCATCCTGAGCAAGATAACGGGAGATGGTTTATTATGAGAACCCTGTTTTTCCTGACGACATTTATCTTGGGAGCACTGCTGATCATAGGTTCAAGCGGTAATTTCAAGACGTACACATCGGAAAGGGCGGCGTGGGTAAACGTCGTCAGCGGGGAAGATTCGTACATTGCATACAGGTGTATAGAAAATCCACTGATCATCGATGCGGGCTCCAACGTAGAGTTCGTGGCGGTTACAGTGGAGAACAAGATGAACGTCCCAATCTCCGTCCACATAACCGCGGATTTCTCCAACCTGCCGCTGGGAGCGGTGGGAAGCGTTGAGGACACCGTAAAGACCCTCGACCCAGGAGAAATCGCCCAGTTCAGGGGCAACATAGAAAGTGCACCCTTCGCAAGCGGCGGCCCCTACGAGGTACCGGTTACAGTATACGCCGAATGGGACGGGGGAGACGCAAAGATAGAGGCGTGCTCCATAAACGTGATGTTCAGCGGAGGACCCACGATAGAGAAAGAGCTAATCTGCGGTAACACCGAGGTACCCACGCACACATATCAGGAGTGGAGGTTCAGGATAAAGGTCACGAACCCCGGGATCGCCAGGAACCTGACGATAAAGGACGTCGTGAGGGGAGAGTTTGGAATAGACTCGATAGCCCCAAGCACCGGAAACTACACCGTAATTCAGCACGGAGCGTCTCACCACATCATATGGGATGTCGAGTTGGACGCGGACGAAACCGCATACATGGACGTGACGATACATACCAAACTCAACCCCGCAGGAAAGCAGGAGTTCACATCGTGCGGGGAATACAGCCTGAACGACGGTGCTGAGATAGTTGGGTACGACATCGTCAGCAACAGCATCAAAGTCCTTGCAACCTGCGAGGAAAGCGAATGAGCGGGGTGTGACTTATGAAAATAAACGAAACAGACAGGAAAAAGGCCCTTGTGGTGGCGGTTGTAGCCTCGCTGGGGCTGGCCATTATATTTACCGCTTACTCGGGACTGGCATATTCAAGAGAGCCGACAACTACGGACACGTCCTACGAGACCGCGTACGTGGAAAGGGGAGAACTGACCCACGTGGGCTTCTTTACGAACGAAACGGTGTACAAAAACGGAACGAGCCTTGAGTATTACCCGGAGAAAATAACGAGTTACATAACCGGAAACTACGTATACATGACAAAGCCCGAAGTAGCCGCACACTATAAACTGACCCTGAAGACGGACTACTACGTGACCTCCGGCAAAGAACGGATATACATAGTAAACACGAGCCAGACACTTGGGGAAGGTGACTTCTCCGGCACGTTTTCAGTTCCGGTCACGTTCAACGTCACGGACATAGAGAATTCCCTCAAACAGATACGTGAAGGAACCGGGCTGTACCGGGCAGAGGCGAACGTTTATCTCCTAGTTGAAGTTGCATCGGAGGGAAGGGATGGATTTACCCAGAAGATTTCACTGGTCAGCGACACTGCTGGACTGCTCATCCTTCAGGACACCGAAAAGGAGTACAAGAAAGTCGTGAGACACGTCAACACCACCATCAATACAGTGAACTTCCTCGGGAAGGAAGTCAACGTATCCACCGCCAGGACAGTTTTTCCGGCGATGGCTGTGCTCTTCATCATACCTCCGCTCGGATTCGCGTACTTCTCCAGGGAGAGAAAGGTGGACGAACTGAAGGGACTCAGGAAGTTCATAGTCGAGGGAGTCCCAAGCGACATCGGCACGATCGATCCGGTGAACCTTGAGTCAGTCGAAGACCTGGAGAAAGTGTTCGATCTGGTCGATAAGCCAATAGTGCACTACCGGCAGGATGGCGAAGATGTTTACGCCATAGTGGACGGGGACGTGGTTTACGAGTACAGAAAGCCCCTGCCAGGGGAAGGGAAGGAGGCCAACTGAGGCCTTTCCCTTTCTCCCGCTTTTTTCCAATTTCCTTAACCAACAACTTTAAAAGCACTATTCGAAAGCCTAAGCTAGAGGTTCTTAAAGAGGTAAGAGGTGGTTAGAGATGAACCCGTTCCACGAGCTTGAGCCCGGACCGGAGGTTCCAGAGGTCGTTTACGCTCTCATAGAGATTCCGAAGGGAAGCAGGAACAAGTACGAGCTCGACAAGAAGACCGGCCTGCTTAAGCTTGATCGCGTCCTCTACAGCCCGTTCTTCTACCCGGTCGACTACGGAATAATCCCGCAGACCTGGTACGACGACGGCGACCCGTTCGACATAATGGTCATCATGCGCGAGCCCGTTTACCCGCTCACCCTCATAGAGGCAAGGCCCATAGGAATCATGAAGATGGAGGACAGCGGAGACAAGGACTGGAAGGTCCTCGCCGTCCCGGTTGAGGACCCGTACTTCGACGACTGGAAGGACATCGACGACGTCCCGAAGGCCTTCCTCGACGAGATAGCCCACTTCTTCCAGAGGTACAAGGAGCTCCAGGGCAAGGTCACCCAGATAGAGGGCTGGGGCAACGCCGAGGAGGCCAAGAAGGAGATCCTCCGCGCCATCGAGCTCTACAAGGAGAAGTTCGGTAAGAAGGAGTGATTTCTTCCCCCTTATTTCCCTCATCAAGGAGGTTAAGGCATGTACAAGCTCCTCAAGATTAAGGACGTCGTCAGGATTCCGCCAAGGATGTTTACCATGGATCCAAAGGAGGCCGCGAAACTCGTCCTCCGCGAGACCTACGAGGGCATCTACGACAGGGACGAGGGCGTCATCCTGGCAGTCATGGACGTAGAGGACATCAGCCAGGGCATCATCGTGCCGGGAGACGGTGCGACCTACCACGAGGTCGTCTTCAACGTCCTCGTCTGGAAGCCGGAGATGCACGAGGTCGTCGAGGGCGAGGTCATAGACGTCGCCCCGTACGGTGCGTTCATCAGGATAGGCCCCATGGACGGTCTCGTCCACATCAGCCAGCTCATGGACGACTACGTGGTCTTTGACGAGAAGAACAAGCAGTTCATCGGTAAGGAGACCAACAGGATTCTCCAGCTCGGCGACGAGGTAAGGGCAAGGATAATAGCGGTAAGCGTCAAGAGCAGGGTCATCAGGGAGAACAAGATAGGCCTCACCATGCGCCAGCCGGGCCTCGGAAAGAGGGAGTGGATTGAGAAGGAAAAGCGCAAGGAGGCTGAAGAGTAATGGCGAAGGAGCGCGCCTGCAGGCACTGCCACTACATAACGACCGAGGACCGCTGCCCGGTCTGCGGCAGCAGGGACCTCAGCGACGAGTGGTTCGACCTCGTCATAATCACCGAGCCCGAGAAGTCGAGGATAGCGCAGAAGCTGGGAGTCGAGGTCCCAGGAAAGTACGCCATAAGGGTTAGATGATGAGGTTCGTACTCACCCCAGAGCTCAGAAGGGAACTCAAAGACCCCCTCGGGGAGCTCATCCGGGGGGAGCTTCCCGAGCCCTACCTCAAGATTAGGGGAGAGCTTGAGAGGGTCAGACACGTCGTTACGGTAGGCGACGTCGTCACGGAAAACGTCCTCAAGCTGGGGATACGGCCGAGCGTGGCGATATACGACCACAAGACCAAAAGACACGACTATGACCCCGATATTGAGACGGGTTCGGTCGTGATGACCGTCCAAAACCCCCCCGGAACTATAACGAAAGCTTTATTAAACGCAATCAGAAAGGGCTTTGGACTGGCCGAAAGGGGCAGGCGTGTTTACATAAAGGTAAACGGAGAGGAAGATTTAGCGGCGATTCCAGCCGTGCTATATGCCCCCTACGGGAGCCTCGTGCTCTACGGCCAGCCGGACGAGGGAGTAGTGCTTATAAAGGTAACACCCGAATGCAAGCTCAAGTGCGGAAAGCTCATGTCGAAGATGGAGGTGATTTACGATGGAGATTAAGGTTACCGAGATAAGGGAGAACAAGCTCCTCGGAAGGAAGGAGATATACTTCGATGTCATCCACGAGGGAGAGGCCACCCCGAGCAGGGCCGACGTTAAGGGCAAGCTCGTTGCCATGCTTGACCTCAACCCGGAGACCGTGGTTCTCCAGTACATAAGGAGCTACTTCGGTAGCCGCGTTTCCAAGGGCTACGCCAAGGCCTACGAGAGCAGGGAGAGGATGCTCTACATCGAGCCGGAATACATCCTTATCAGGGACGGCCTCATCCAGAAGGAGGAGGAGTGAGGTGGTTTAGATGGCCAAGAAGAAGACCAGCCAGAAGTGGAAGCTCTACGAGGTTAAGGACGGAAAGGTCAAGAGGAAGGGCAAGTTCTGCCCGCGCTGCGGTCCGGGCGTCTTCATGGCCGAGCACAAGGACCGCTGGAGCTGTGGCCGCTGCGGCTACACCGAGTGGAAGAGGAAGTGATTCCTCTCCTTTCTCAGGCTTTTCTACATCCCTTAAGGTTAACCTCAAAAGGACGTTGCGGTAGATGTACCATGCCAACATACTACGGCATCGAGCTCAAGCTCCACCCCCAGGTCTACGAGCCTGCCGAGGACACGTTCCTTCTGGCGGAGAACCTCGCGGTTAGGAAAGGAGATACCGCCCTCGACGTTGGCACTGGAACTGGGCTTATAGCACTCCTGATGGCGAGAAAAGCCAGCTTTGTTCTGGGAGTGGATATCAATCCGCTCGCGGTCGAGCTGGCGGGGGAGAACGCCCTTTTGAACGGCATCAAAAACGTCGAGTTTCGAGTGAGCGACCTCTTTGAGAGGGTTGAGGGAAAGTTCGACGTGATAACCTTCAACGCCCCCTACCTGCCCGGCGAGCCGGAAGAGCCGATAGACCTGGCACTGGTCGGCGGTGAGGGAGGCAGAGAGGTTCTCGATAGATTCATCCGGGAGGTTCCAGAGTACCTTAAGCCAGGTGGGACAGTCCAGATAGTCCAGAGCTCTATAACCGGGGTGGAAGAAACGCTGGAAAAGCTGGAAGAGGTCGGGTTAAAGGGAAAAGTAGCGGCTAAGGTGCACGTCTTTTTTGAAGACATAGTGCTGATAAACGCCACTACGCAAGGCGGTGGCGTTTGATATCAAAGAGGAGCTTCACACTCGGCCTCTCAACGGGCTCGACGTCTTCCTCGAAAAAGTTTATTTCAATTTCCCTTGCCTTAATCTCCGGACGCGGTTTTATGTTTCCGAACATGGAGGTAGAGTCAACGGGCAGCTTTTAAAGTTTTCGGATATTGCCGAAGTATTTTTCGACAATAAAATATCCCAGCAAAAGGGTGTATACACACACCCGACCCATCACCTTTTTAAGAGGCTCGTTCAAAGCCAGCCCAGAGAGAGGAATTAGGTGAGGCTAATGGCGTTAACGTTCAAGTCCAACCCGAATATGCCCGAGGAGGTTGCAGAGCTATTCAAGAAGCAGCACTACGCGCTCGTGGGGAGACACAGCGGGGTCAAGCTCTGCCACTGGCTCAAGGAGAGCATAAAGCGCGACCGCTTCTGTTACAAGCAGAAGTTCTACAACATACACTCCCACCGCTGCCTGCAGATGACGCCGGTTACAGCGTGGTGCACCCACAACTGCATATTCTGCTGGCGCCCGATGGAGGGCTTCCTCGGCACCGAGCTTCCTGAGCCGTGGGACGACCCCGCGTTCATAGTCGAGGAGAGCATAAAGGCCCAGCGCAAGCTCATCGTCGGCTACAAGGGAATGCCCGGAATCAACATGAAGAAGTTCGAGGAAGCGTGGAACCCGAAGCACGCGGCGATCAGCCTATCGGGTGAGCCGATGCTCTACCCGTACATGGGCGACCTCGTTGAGGAGTTCCACAAGCGCGGTTTCACGACATTCATAGTCACCAACGGCACCGTCCCCGAGAGGCTCGAGGAGATGATAAGGGAGGACAAGCTCCCGACCCAGCTCTACGTCTCGCTCACAGCTCCAGACCTCGAGACCTACAACCGCGTTAACGTCCCGATGATTCCTGACGGCTGGGACAGGATAAAGGAAACGCTCAGACTCATGAAAGACGCCCAAACCAGAACCGTCATAAGGCTCACACTCGTCAAGGACGAGAACATGCACAACCCCAAAGGATACGCCGAGCTGATAAAGCTGGCCAACCCGATGTTCGTTGAGGCAAAGGCCTACATGTTCGTGGGCTTCTCGCGCAACAGGCTCACAATCAACAACATGCCGCGCCACGAGGAGATTAGGGCCTTCGCCGAGGAGCTCGTCAAGCACCTGCCCGGCTACCACATAGAGGACGAGTACGAGCCGAGCAGGGTCGTTCTCATAATGCGCGATGACGTCGACAAAACGGAACGCTTCATAAAGCACTGAGCCTTCCCTATTTTTTGAAAAAGTTTATTTATTTTCATTCCTTATAGGATAGTCGGAGGTGCACGTACAATGAGAAAGATTTTCACTGTTGTAATTCTGTTCATGCTCCTCGTACTTCCTTACGCCAGTGCAGCAAGTGTAATAGATGAGTCCCTTGGATTCATCACATATACCGCAATCGACACAAACGAGATTCCAAAAAAGGCCCTGCTTTTAACCGCCTTAGCCTCCACAGTTGGGAAAGCTCAGGACAGCACAGACGCACTTTTTGCAGTAGCGAACGTCACGGAATACCTTCTCAAAGCCCAGAACCCTGACGGGGGCTGGGGGCACTACATAAATGAAGTGAGCACCCCTCACGATACCGCAACTGTTCTGATTGCCCTTGAGGCCGTTAGGGAGATTGTGGACGACTATACCGTCGAGATCGATAAGAACGATATTGAAAGGGCGCTCAGAAAGGGGAGAACGTACCTTCTTTCAGCCTTCAATGGGGAGGGCTGGGGGTACCTGGCGGATTCCCCCACTGAGTTCTACCCCACCGCGCTCTCCCTCTGGGCACTCGGGAGCATTGGGTTAACACCCGAGAACAGCATCGCGGTCAAAGCGGGAGCGGAATACCTGGAGAAGGCTAAGGATTTGGGGCCCGACGACCTCGCCCTGAGGCTAATAGCGTTTAAAGCCATCGGTTACGGAAACGTAACCGAAGATTTGGAGAGGTGCAAGGAGCTCCTGTCCTCCAACGAACTTAACGAATTGGAGAGGGCCATGCTGACCTATGCTCTAGTTCTCCACGAGCCGCTGAGCTTTGGCACGGGACAGGCACTCGTGGCTCTTGAAATGATGGGCAGTAACAACGGGACCTATTACCTTGTCAATAGGGATATTCCATTTCTAAATTCCGATCCTATCACCCCAACAGCCTACGCGGTCATGGCGTTCTCAAGCGTGGCCGACGAGCTCTCCGGGAACCTCATCAACCCCAAGGGGGAGCTGTGTTCAAAGCTTATCGAAAGCCAGAACCCCGACGGAAGTTGGGGAATCTATGCCGGAACCCCCGGATCGGCAAAGGCAACTTACTACGCGGTTCGGGCGCTGAGGACCTGCACCCCCGTGCCGAAAAACATTGATTTGGCCATAGACTGGGCAAAGAATCACCTGGCCGCCGCCAAGGACGACGCGGCACGCCATGGAACAGTGACAGAGGATTACTACTACACCGTCAAGATCCTCGCCGAGTTTGGTAATCTGAGCGACAACGAAAAAGATGAACTGCTGAACTTCACGCGCTCTCTGGAAGTCCTTCCTGGCAGGTGGGCCGGAGACTTCTCCATACCTCAGCCGTACGAGACGGCGATGGGTCTCGGTCTGCTTCTGGAGCTTGGTGCCAGTGGGGAAGACGTAAACGCCTCCAGGGAGTGGCTCCTTTCCTTGACCCAGGATGGATGGGGCATAATCCTCAACCATAGGCTGAATGTCATGGTCGGAAAGAGTGTCCCGACCACAGTGACGGTTATGGAGCCCCTACTGGAGATTACCAGCGCCGATAGGCTAATCCCCCATGCGGACTGGTTGATGGCGCAGAGACTCCCGGACGGCTCCTGGGGACACTTTAGAAGAAGCGAGAACGTACTTGGGGAAGTTTCGTGGGGGGCTAGTTCAATGGAGTACACAGTCAGAACCGCAGAGGTTCTGGAGGCCCTCGGATACGATGTAAAGGAGGACACCCTGAACTGGGTCTTAAACAACCTCCAAAATAAGACAAAGACGACCGTGGACACAGCCCTCGCCTTGGAATTCCTCAAGGATGCTCCCTCACTGCCGGATGTAACTATCTACGAGACCATAGCCTCACTCCGCGACGGATTGTGGGAACTCCACTACGCGCCGGGATACAACGAGGTCGCCGAGACTATCGCACCCCATCTTGAGGAATTCGGGGCGAACATAGAGCTGAAGGAAGGCGTTTCGAGCGAGGAGTATGGAAACCACATCTTCCTGGCGGCCCCAGGGGATGTCAACGTCTCCAAGTACAATAGTGGGGTGGCCCTCGAGGTCAGGGGTCTGCTGGTGAAGGTAAATGGCCAGGCATACTCCCTGCCCAGCACAGTAGTCATAATACCTGGCAGAACTCAGGACGGCCACGTGCTGATGGTTCTCTTCGATGAGCCTAGCAGTGAGGGCGTAAAGCTAATATTCACTTCCGGCCTCTTCAAGTACCTACACGGGAAATACATCGTGTTCGAAGCGAAGGACTCCAACGGAAACGGCGTCATTGATCCAAACGAAATAAAGCTCCTGGACGCGGGGTGATAGAGAAGTGAGGGCTCTAATCATTGGGGTCGGTCAGTGCGGAACTAAAATCGCCGACCTCTTTTCTCTTGTTGATTTTGAGGCTCTGGCAATAAACACATCCAGGGGCGACCTTGAGTACCTCAAGCACGTCCCCCACGAGCGGAGGATACTCATAGGTGAGAGCCTGACCGGCGGCAAGGGGGTCAATGCGAACCCGATACTCGGAAGGGAGGCCATGAAGCGCGATTTGCCCCTCGTCATGCGCAAGATAGGCTCAATAATCGGCTACGAAGACGTAGACGTGTTCTTCCTCACCTTTGGCTTCGGCGGTGGTACAGGAGCGGGGGGGACGCCCGTCCTCGCGGAGGCACTGAAGGAGGAATACCCCGACTCCCTCGTCGTGGCCATTGGAGCACTCCCCCTCAGAGAGGAAGGCATAAGGCCGACCATAAACGCAGCAATAACCATAGACAAGCTCTCCAAGATAGCAGACTCGATAATAGCCATAGACAACAACAAACTGAAGGAGGGTAGCGACGACATAACAAGGGCGTACGAGAGGATAAACTACACGATAGTCGAACGCATAGCTTCTCTGCTGGCACTCGTCGATGTCCCCGGCGAACAGACGCTCGACGCGAGCGATTTGAAGTTCGTTCTCAAGGCATTTGGAAGCTTCGCCACCATTGGCTACTCAAAGGCCGAAGCGGGCAGGGTCAAGAGCCTCTCAAGGCTCATAATGAAGTCCTTTGAGAACGAGGGGCTGTACCTCGACGCAAACATAGAGTCGGCCCTCTACGGCCTGGTCGCGGTTCACGGGCCACCCGAAGCCCTCAAAGCCGCAGAAATATTCGAGGCCCTCGATTACCTCACCAACAAGATAAGGGGCAAGCAGATATTCCGCGGCTTCTATCCCGACCCGCGTGAGAGAGAGGTCGAAGTTGTGACCCTGCTGAGCGGCATCTACGAAAGCAAGAGCATTGAGGACATCATAATCACAGCCAAGCGGTATGCCCAGTCCTTTATGGAGGCAAAAGAGGAAGCGGAGACCAAAAAGAAGGAACTATTAAGCGGCCTGCCGGACTTCGACGACGTATACTCCAGAGGGACTCAGGACGGAGAGTATTCCAGCATAGAAGGTGCCAACGGGATACGCGGGGGGGAAGAACATGAGTGAACACATAAAGGACTCCGTCGAGGTGGCCCTTGACCTCGACGAGAAGGAGGTCTACTCCCACATAGCCCACGAGAGCGCCGAGGACATAACCAGAATCATTTCCTCCCTTGACGCAGAGAGGGCAAAGCTCCATGGAGAGGTTATCTACTACAAGGACGACTGGGATGACCTCATCAGGGAAAGAATAGCAAAGGGGAAACGCCACACGGCATTTGACTTCTACAACCCCGCACTCCTCGACATCTGGGAGGGAAAGGTCAAGGAGATCAAGGAAGCAAAGAAGAGGGAAAAGATAGCCTACGCGGTTGTAGGCGCACTTATCGCCTCCACCGCAGTCGCAACGGCAATCCTGGGACAGCCGTACATCATCGCGGGGCTGGCCGCCCTTCCAGTTGTCCTCTTCGTCCGAGACATCACCCGTGAGAGGCTTGATTTAATCTACTACGAGCTGACACAGTTCTTCATAGACGAGCTGGCCGGGCTGGTGGAAAAGCACTCCCTTCAGCCGGAGAGATACAGGTTCAAGATATTCAGCAGAGATTACTTCGGCGTTGAAACGAAACGGCGCGGAACTGGCCTTTTTGCCGTTGTAAACGCCGGAAAATCAGAGAGTAACGATTAAATAGATGTTCGTGGATATTGCCACTTGAGGGGGAAGTATGATAACGAAAAACAACACCAGGAGGGCCCAGATATCCCTCGAGTTCCTGTTCATCTTTGGGCTGCTCACAATCCTCCTGCTCTACTCCGTGAGGAACGTCTCCTTCAGTGAGGGCTCACCATCGGTCGAGAACCTGCGGATCCAGATTGCCCTTGAGGAGAAGGGTCTGGCGAACGCCATATCCAATACCATAAGCCAGGTGTACGCCCAGGGGCCGGGCTCAAAGGCGACGACCTACGTTAAGCTGACCTACCTGAGGAACGCCGGGTACGTTGAGAGGGCATCGGGGGTAAAGAACCCCGCCGTGTTCATAACGTACTGCAACATGTCGGGCAGACCCGGCACCTATGTGTTCATCACAAACAAAACGGCTCCCTTTGAACCACTCACCACCGGAGACGAGAAGAACGTGTTTCATGGCGCGGCGATTTACTCAAAAAAACTCAGCGATAACAGTTCAATCTGGGGGGCAGTACCATCCCCACCATTCTTCCAGGTATCCATCGATAATCCCAGCGGACAGTTCTCCAAGGAGTGCGGGGCCAAAAGCGGCTCCACGTACACCCTATATGGAATAATCGTGGAGCCAGCGGATATGCCCTCCGAATTGAAAATCGTCGTCGAGTGGAATCCAAACATGGGCGACTCATGGTTTTACAACACAACGGCCAAGGAGCTGAGGATAAACATCAACCCGGGTGGATGAGATGAGAAAAGCACAGCTGAGCCTCGACCTTCTCTTCGCGGTGACCCTCATGACGCTGACCGTGGTCAGCCTGATAAGCCTCGCAACCCACGAGGTTGAGGGGGCAAGGGCGTTCGACGCATCCACCAGGCTGAAGGTCTTCACAATCGACTTAAGGGACACCGTGACCAAGGTCTACGCTGCCGGTGATGGATTCGCGGTTAGGAAGACAATCCCCTTCGAGCTGAAAAGCGGGGAGTACGTAAAGGTCATACTGAACGCGACATCCAACGAACTGAAGGTTGAGGCGGAGATCAACGGCGGAAAATACACAACCGTCCAGAGGATCCCCGTGCCCCTCATCTCGAACAGCACGGTTACCCTCACCCCCTCAAATAACGAACTCTGGATAGTTTGCCAGTACAACGAGACCGCCGGTGGGATTGATGTCAAGGTCAGCAAGAACCCGTAAGGGCCAGACCGCAGTCGAGATGCTCTTCATAGTCGGGATAATCCTCGCGGGGGTAGTTGTTATTATCCCGCTCTACACCCAGGAGAGTGGAGATTCCGTTATGCTGGCGGCGGTGAGGGACGCCGCGGCACAGGCCGCCGCTTACATCGAGACAGGGGTGGTCAGCGACAAACAGGAGTACGGGAAGCTAAACGAAATCATACAGGACTACACAGAATACGGAAGTGTCGGGTTCAGGTTCGCAGGACTTGGTGTGACCTCCGAAAGCGATGAGAAGGTTACGATAACCGTAAAATTCATCCATGACCTTTCCCCGAACCCCTCAAGGGACTCCAAAATAGCCAAAAACGTCGGAGAATTCTTCAAGGAGTACCTCAAAGACGTGAGAGGGTTCCGGCTCGAGAATAACCACCTGTATTATGCGGGAAAACTG
>Ga0209834_10000491_pt1 | contig 24150 bp, 21 predicted proteins | sample Mar14236cmmetaG_FD_184134 | JGI IMG/M metagenome (GOLD analysis project Ga0209834, IMG submission 184134) | Marine hydrothermal vent microbial communities from Guaymas Basin, Gulf of California to study Microbial Dark Matter (Phase II) - Marker... ...
CCAGCCTTCTTCGCGCCGGCAGTTCCTATATTACCATCACTACCTTACCCTGTCAAGTTACGAATTCCTTTCCCCTTCCTTGGTAATCTGTGAATTCATGCGCAAAAGGGAATCAAGGAATTTCGAATCCGGCATCAAAAGAAATGTCAAAGCGCTCTGGAATTAGAAGAGAGGTGTTCCAATGTGAAGTGAGGTATTCACGAATTACTTCATTCGTATGTGTGATATTTTGCTTATCTATCTTCGCTATATGCTCGTCAGTACTCTCAGCAACACCTAAAGTCATCACACTATCAAGATGACGGCTAAGAATGGGAAGCGTGCCTTCCGTAGCCATCATAAGCTTTCCCTTCAATCTTTCCTTGCCATAGCGGAACTCTTCACTATTAATTCCATTGGTTACTATGCGCTTGAGTTCTGACTTCAAAAGCTTCATTAGCTTCTGAAGATTGTTGGGAGTTGTTGAGGCATAAATAAATAGAGTTCCAAAATCTTCATAGGCGATATATTCGGAGCCAATGCTATATACCATGCCGTACTTTTCTCTAATGTTATGAAACAGTATTGAACTCATCCCACTTCCAAGCAACACATTGAAGATTTTGAAAGCCTCAAAATTCATATCTTTTTTTGATGGGGCTTTGACTGAAAGAAGTAAGTGTACTTGCTTGAGGTCTTTCTTTTTTTCTATTATTATTTCTCTGGCTGGTTTCATTGAGCCAACAATCGGCTTGGGGAACTCACGGGGCTGAGGAAAAGATAGAATCATTTCCTCTGCTTTTTCCAAAAAGTTGTTATCAAAATTGCCAGCAACAGCGAAGACCAGTCTATTGGAAGTGTAATGGGTGTTGTAGTAATCAGCCAAAGATATATGATTTAAAGCTGAAACAGTCTCCGTAGTTCCAAGAACGGGCTTCCCGTAGTTCTTATCCCATATTTTCAAGAGTGTCTTATTGTATATCAGATCTACTGGGTCATCATGCGATTCCGCTATTTCCTCGAGGATAACCTTTTTTTCGGTGGATATTTCAGATTCTGAAAAAGATGGATTGCGCACCATATCGTAAAGGATTTCAATGGTATTTTGCGCATGTGTATAGGGGACCTGGGCAAAATAAACTGTGGATTTTCTTCCCGTATAGGCATTCAGCGTCCCACCAACACGCTCGATGGGTTCTTTTATGTCATAAGAAGAGCGATTATGAGTACCTTTGAAAAGGGCATGTTCGATGAAATGTGAGATTCCGTTATTTTTTTCGTTTTCGTTTATAGAACCAACTTTGAAGGCAAAAGCGAGAGAGACTGTGCGGGTCTCTCTCTTCTTTTCACCAACGACAATGGATCCATTGCTAAGTTCTTTCAATGTGATATCTGTTGCTTTCAATATTCTCTGCATAGTTATAATCCACCCTCAGTCTTTACGATATCTTCTGTTTTGGTTTGATCTTCCTGGATTTCTCGAAGGTTTTCTGGGGTGGTCATCTTCTTTTACTTCGACACCAAACCGTTTTAACTGGATTCTACCCATGTTGTCTATGGCTGTAACTTCGACTTTCACGGGAGATCCTACGCCGTTTGTCTTTAAGAATTCCTTCAGATTTTCACCAAGTTTAGATGAGTGAAGCAATCCAACTTTGCCCGGTGCCAGCTCTACAAAGATGCCGTAAGGTTCAACACGCGATATGATTCCTTCAAAAACCTGTCCTTTTTCAATTTCCTTGAGCATTATATCGACTATTTTCATAAGCTTGTTAATCTTTTCGGGGTTATTACCAATGACCTTTACCTGTGCCTTTTCGTCGTCTATGAAAATCTTCGCTTCATAATCGCTGCTTAGCTTTTTGATGACTCTGCCACCAGGACCGATCAATTCGCCTATTTTATCGTATGGAATGTTGAAGACCTTTATTACAGGAGCATGGCGGGATACTTCTTTCCTTGGTTCCGGGATTGTGTTATACATAAGGTCTAGAATATTCTTTCTGGCATCCCGAGCTTGCTGGAGAGCTTTAAGCATAATCTCTTCTGAAACGCCAGCAACTTTAACATCCATCTGAAAAGCCGTTATGCCATCGCGGGTTCCGGTAACTTTGAAATCCATATCACCCATATGGTCTTCATTTCCCAGAATGTCTGTAAGAACTACGGTTTTATCTTCTTCCTGAATCATTCCCATAGCCACACCAGCAACATGTTTCTTTATGGGTACACCTGCTGCCATGAGAGCCAGGGATCCAGAGCAGACAGTAGCCATGGAGGAAGAACCATTAGATTCCAGAATTTCAGAAACCACCCTAATGGTATAAGGAAATTCCTCTTCTTTTGGTATAACGAACTTAAGAGCCCTTTCTGCAAGATGTCCGTGACCGATTTCTCTTCTACCAGGTCCTCTTAATCTTTTCACCTCTCCTGTACTGAAGGGTGGGAAGTTGTAGTGAAGCATAAATGTTTTTGAGCCTTCTTCAAAAAGTGTATCAACTACCTGTTCATCGATGGGAGCACCAAGTGTCACTGTTCCAAGACTTTGTGTTTCTCCTCTGGTAAAAAGGGCTGAGCCGTGAGTTCTCGGCAAAATGTCCAGTTCACAGGTTATAGGACGTATTTCATTGTGTTTTCTTCCATCCATACGTGTATCGTTTTCAACAACAGAACGTCTCATAACATGTTTCAGGCGTTCATCAAAATGGGCTTTCAAGAATTTCTCATTTAATTCCATTTCTTCATCAGACCATTTTTCAGCATATTTTTCTTTGAAAGCTTCGATTCTTTCGTTCCTGTATTCCTTGAGTGCCTTGTCTTTTGCTTTTTTGCCAGGTGTCGAAAGCATAATCCTGGCAATTTCTTCATCATTAATCATTTCAGAAAAGTTTTCAATAAATCCTTCAATGGGTTGGGGAATTTGAATCTCCCATTTATCTATCTTAAATTCTGAAAGTATTTCTTCTTGAAACCCAACAAGCTCTTTTATAGCCGCATGCGCAGCGTTTAACGCACCAAGCATGATTTCTTCAGAGACTTCTTTTGCTTCACCTTCAACCATGGTAACGGCATTTTTTGTTCCAGCAACGACTATATCAAGCGTACTTTTATCAAGTTGTTCAACGGTGGGGAAAATAACATATTCACCATCAATGTAACCGACTCTTACCCCTGCAACCACACCTTCAAAAGGGATAGGAGAAAGATTCAAAGCTAATGAACTTGCGAAAATTCCCATTGTATCAGGTGGTGTATCAGGATCTGCGGATAACACTGTGACTATAACCTGAACCTCGTTTGTCATGCCATCGGGGAATAGTGGTCTTATGGGCCTATCAATAAGCCTGGCCGATAGAACGGCGTTCTCGCTTGGGCGTCCTTCCCTTTTGATGAATCCACCGGGAATCTTTCCAGCAGCATAGAATTTTTCTTGATATTCAACAGTTAGGGGAAGAAAGTCGGCACCTTCATTAGGTTCTTCGTTTCCATCAACAGTTGCGAGAATTGCAGAGTCGCCAAATTTGATAAAACAAGCTCCATGGGCTTGCTTGGCCATTTTTCCGTGTTCTACCACTAGTTTTCGGCCAAAAAATTCCTTTTCCCAGGTTCTGTAATTGTTCATATTAACACCTCTTTATCCTTTGTTTTCCTAAAGCAATTATACCAGCTTGCAAATATATTGCATGTTTTAATACGAAAGAAAAAAGGGGGAGCTTTGAGCTCCCCCTTTTATTATCTTTTTATCCACGTATGCCCAGTTTAGCAATTAGTTCTTTGTAGACCTCAGGTTTATTGTTCTTCAAATACCTGAGCATCTTTCTTCTTCTACCTACCATCTTCAACAATCCTCTTCTTGAATGGAAATCTTTAGGATGTTTCTTAAGATGTTCGGCTATGTGCTTAATTCGAGCAGTTAAAATCGCAATCTGAATCTCTACTGAGCCGGTGTCCTTTTCATGAATCTGAAATTCCTTTACGATTTCCTCCCTGTTTACTCCCATGTTATTCCTCCTCCATAGTATCCACATGCCAAGTACAGGTTTACTCCTTGTACTGAGCAAGGGTAAATATATTCTAACTTCAATGGAAGCATTTGTCAAGTACACGAAAGCAGCATAGGGTAAGCTAAAGACAGTTTAAAAAAGAATGTAGAGAATGATTAAAGGCTTAGATGTGAACTGTTCTTTAATATATATACGAGCAGCAATTATACCCGCCATATCAGCCAATAAATCACCAATTTCCGCTGTACCTGAAGGCGAAAAAAAATCCCTCACTTCTTTTCCAATTCCAATGAACGATGTAAAAACCAATCCGCCTATGTCTCCCAGAAAATGACTGGAAAAGCCATAGGCGGAAAAACTCACAGAAAAGTGCAAATACTTGTCAACCCCCGAAAAACCAAAGCACAAAGCTCCAAATGATATCAAAAAAAATACAACAGCGAAAACTTTCATTTCATAGCTCAGAAGCTCCAGACAATGCCCAATCCACCGGTGAAATATTCAAAGAAACCAGGAACGGAAAGGTTAGCCGGGTAGTTCTGTACTCTTAAGGCTTTAAGTGTACCTATAAGAGCCATTTTGTCGCTTAAAGGAGCTGAAAGTTCCAAGCCAAGACCAGCAGATATGTGGATATCGCCAGCGACAGTGTCTGGAACGCCGTCAACGGTGTCAAAGAGTAGTCCCATAGGGACAAGGAGTCTTACACTAACCAGGTCAGGATCTGAAAAAAGATTGACATAAAAATCAAGACTAAGGAGCCCGACTTTGTTGTCAATACCTAAAAGAGCTACCTGGGCATCCAGTGATAACCCAACATTGCTGTTAAAAGGAATTTCAGCCCTAAATGATGCACCTGGCAAAGTAACTTTGCCAGTCCCCACATCCGTTGCATGAATCACAAGCCCTGAGCCTACATAAACAGTGGCGAAAGCTCCAACAGACAGGAGTGTCAATATCAACACTGCTAAGGTTTTCTTCATAATCACACCTCCCTCAAAACATTATATTATATCGAAATTATAGCACATAAGAATCAAGTCTTTAACGAATCATGTGTCTACATAAGAGATTATAATATTTATGTATCTGAAATCAAAATCATTCATATATCGAGTTTTCTTTTCAGTCGCCTTTCCATATCACGCTTTGCTATGTCTTCTCTTTTATCGTATAGGCGTTTCCCCTTGGCGAGAGCTATTTCCACTTTGGCAATACCTCTTTCGTTAAAATAAATCTTTGTTGGAATTATCGTCAGTCCTTTTTCCTTGACCTTTTGATGTATTTTCAAAAGCTCTTTCCTGTGCAACAACAATTTTCGTTTTCTCAAAGGGTCGTGGTTCCAGTGACTACCGTGACTGTATTGGCTGATGTTGGCATTGATCAAGTATAATTCACCATTTTCAAATTTGCAAAACGCCTCAGCCAGAGAAGCAGAACCCTGACGCAGTGATTTTACTTCAGTACCAAGGAGTTGAATGCCTGCTTCAAAAGTCTCGAGTAAATGGTATTGAAATCTTGCCTTTTTGTTTGTGGATACGATTTTCATTTTTTAGTCTCACCTTTTCTTTTCGCGTTGTATATTTCATCCCTTAAAACAGCCGCATCTTCGTATCTGAGTTCACTGGCTGCTCTGAGCATTTCCTCTTCAAGGAGAGCAACGTAATCTTCAATTTCAAGATTCTCCCTAAGAGCCATTATACCCTCAAGATATGTATTCTTTGCGGTTTCTTCTTTTTCGTTTTGCTCTCTTGCTTCCTCAAAGATATTTTTGTAGAGTGGTTTAACAATGCTTTCAGGTGTTATTCCATGTTCTTTGTTGTATAAGAGCTGCTTTAATCTTCTTCTATTTGTTTCATCAATAGCCCGTTTCATTGAGTTTGTTATTCTGTCAGCGTAAAGAAGAACTCTTCCATTGATGTTTCGGGCTGCTCTGCCAATAGTCTGTATCAAAGTTGTTTCAGAACGTAAGAAACCCTCTCTATCCGCATCCATAATGGCTACGAGAGAGACCTCAGGAAGATCAAGCCCTTCTCTTAAAAGATTAACACCTACTACAACATCAATATATCCCTCTCTCAGTTTTCTGAGTACTTCAACTCTTTCGACGGCATCTAATTCAGAGTGAAGATATTCAGAGCGTATCCCCATCTCATTGAGGTATCCGCTGAGCATTTCTGCCGCTTTTTTTGTCAGTACAGTTACAAGGGCTCTTTCATTTCGTTCTTTTACCTTTATCATTTCTTCGATGAAATCATCCACTTGATTTTCTGTGGGCTTTACTACAACTTCTGGATCTATCAAACCAGTGGGCCTGATCACCTGATCAACCACCTGGGAAGAAATTGAAATCTCATATTCTGTAGGGGTAGCGGAAACAAAGATAACCTGGCCCACTTTTTCGAGAAACTCTTCATATCTAAGTGGCCTATTATCAAAAGCTGAGGGAAGCCGGAACCCATACTCAACTAAATTTTTCTTCCTTGAATAGTCCCCACGATACATCGCTCTAAGCTGAGGAACTGCTATGTGAGATTCATCTATGAAAACGATGAAGTCCCTCTTGTCAAAATAGTCAAGGAGCGTAAAGGGGGGATCTCCGGGCTTTCTGCCATCAAAAAAGCGCGAATAGTTCTCAATTCCGCTACAGTAACCAAGAGTCTCCAGCATTTCTATATCGTATAGAGTTCTCTGCTTTAACCTCTGGGCTTCCAAAAATTTCCCGTTTTTTTCTAAAGAATTAATTTGCACTCGAAGCTCTTTTTCTATGTTTTTTATAGAACGAGCGATTTTCTCTTCAGTGGTCACGAATTCCTTGGCAGGGTAGATGATCACCTTATCAAGTTCCTCGAGGATATTTCTGTTCAGTGGGTCGAAACAAGTTATTCTTTCGATTTCGTCATCGAAGAGATACAACTTAATTCCGAAATCTTCATAGGGCGGAAAGATCTCGATTGTTTCACCTTTCAAATGAAAAACCCCGCCGGTGGAAGTGTCTTCCGAGCGGTTATATTGCAGTGAGGAGAGCTTTAAGGCAAGTTCTTTTCGGTTTATCCTCTTCCCTTTCTCCAGCTTAACATTGAGTTCTTGAAAATCTCTCGGGTCACCACTAGCATAAATCGCGGAGACGCTGGCAACTACTATTACATCCTTCCGGGTCAAAACAGATTTAAGGGCCGATAGCCTCATTCTGGCAAGGAGATCATTTATCTGGGCATCTTTTTCAATATAAAGATCTCTGCTGGGAATGTAAGCTTCTGGCTGATAATAGTCATAATAGCTTATGAAAAGTTCAATTTTGTTGTTAGGGAAAAAGGTTTTGAATTCACGATAAAGCTGGGCAACAAGGGTTTTATTAGGTGATATTACCAGTGCTGGTCGCTGTGTCTTTGCTACTATGCTGGCCATAGTAAAGGTTTTTCCAGAACCGGTAACTCCAAGAAGTGTTTGAAATCTGAAATCTTCTTTAAGACCTGCTACCAATCTATCAATGGCTTCTGGCTGGTCTCCACTGGGTTTAAAGGGTAGATTGAGTTGAAAATGCATTCAACTCACCTCTAAACTATTATAACGGGACATAACCTTCACAATATCGTTTTCGCACAGATCTTTTGCCGCTTCCAAAGATACTTTTAAAACTTTCCATAAAAGGTTAAGCTCATCATCTGAAAATTCGTCCAAAACATAATTCACTAAATCACCCTCTGGCTTAGGACCTATACCTATTCTTAGCCTTGGAAAAGAGATGGAATGCAATTCTTCAATTATTGACTTCACACCGTTGTGGCCACCATCACTACCGTCTTTTCGAATACGTATTTTACCCAGAGGAAGCCATATGTCATCATAAACAATGATGATTTCTTTTGTACTTTCAATGCCAAATTTCTCGCATATTTTTTTCACGGCAATACCACTTAAGTTCATATAGGTCATTGGTTTTACGAGTAACATATGGTCGCAGCTATGAAAATTTACAATATATGCCTGATAGAGTTTTGTATCATAGCTTTTCAAAATTTCGCTGCTTTTCAGCATTTCGTCGATGAATAGAAAACCCACGTTATGTCTGGTGAGGACATAACGTGGGCCAGGATTTCCCAATCCTATAAAAACACGCATTGATTATTCCTCTTCTTCCTTCTTTCCTTTTTCTATGACTTCGGGTTCGACTTCTTCTTCCTCGACTTCTTCAACAGCTTCTACAAGAGCCGCTCTTGGAGTTTCAATAACTGCGATGGTTTCCTCGAGGTCAAGCAACGGCTTGATTCCATCTGGCAAAGGCAAGTCTTTTACTCTTAACGCGTCGCCCAAGTCAAGGTGTGTTACATCAACATCGATGCTATCAACGATATCCTTAGGCAGAACTTCAACTGGAAGGTTTGTTATTATGTGATCGAGGATTCCACCCTTTTCAACGCCCTTTGCCTTTCCAATGAGGTTGACAGGAATATGTATTTCCATTTTGTGTCCCTTCGCCGGAACATAAAAATCGAGATGCATCACAGCATCGTTGACTCTGTCACGCTGTACAGCCTTCAGAAAAGCGTGGATTTCTTTCTTTTCATTGTTTTCTTTCATAGTCAGGGTTATAACTGTGGTCTCGGAAAGATGGTTAATATGTTTCACCACATCTACTTTATTAAGGGAGATGTTCAAAGGCTCAACATCCGGACCGTATACTACAGCGGGTATTTTCCCAACTTTCAATAAGTCCTTAGCTTTTACACCTTTACTGCGAGGCTCTACAGCAAGTGTCAATTCGTGCATAGGAATCCCTCCTCTATCTAAACAAAATACTCACCGATAGGTTTTTGCGTACTCTTAACAATGCTTCTCCCAACAGTGGTGCGATAGATAAAATTTCGACATTGTTTGGCAACTTTTCATGATATATGGTGTCTGTTACATACACCTTTTCTATTTCGGAATTTGCAATTAATTCAAGGGCTTGACCGGAGAATACACCATGGGTTGCACATGCGAAAATCCTTTTTACACCATGCTTTTTAAGCATTTTTGCCGCTTCTACCAAGGAGCGACCGGTGTCTATTATATCATCAAAGAGCAAGGCTGTCTTCCCTTCGACTTCCCCGATGACGTTTACAACCTCGGCAATGTTATCTCTGGGTCTTCGCTTGTCCAATATAGCGAGAGGTGCGCCAAGCTTTTCCGCAAACTTGCTCGCTCTTTTTACACCACCTATATCAGGAGAAACAACGACAACATTTTTCACATCAACGATGTTGTTGTTCAAAAAGTGCTTTGAAAAAACAGGAAAACTCCAAAGATTATCAACAGGTATGTCGAAAAAACCTTGAATCTGCTCTGCATGGAGGTCAACGGTAACTATTCTTGTAGCACCAGCGATGGTTAATAAATTCGCAACAAGTTTCGCGGTAATGGGGTCTCTTCCTCTTGCTTTTCTGTCCTGGCGAGCGTAACCGTAGTAGGGAATAACAGCAGCAATGGAATTCGCTGAAGCCCTTTTGAAAGCATCGATCATGACCAGTAATTCCATCAGGTTTTCATTTACGGGAGTAGATGTTGATTGAACGATAAAAACATCGTGCCCCCTTACGGTTTCATCAACCTTGATGTTAATCTCACCATCTGAAAATCTCCCCATCACACAACTTCCCAATTGTATGCCCATGTGGCGGGCGATTTTTTCGGCGAGTTGAATATTCGAAGTGCCTGCAAAGAGTTTCATTTCATTAGAATGAAAAGGCATAAGTTCATTCTCCCTTCTCGCTTTTTCTGTATCGATCGACCTTGTTTACCTGTTTTGCTCTCCCCAATCCGAGGGAATAATCTGGAACATCTTCAGTGATAACTGAACCAGCTCCTATGACAGTTTCCTTGCCTATATTTACAGGGGCAACGAGAGCTGTATTACTACCTATAAAGGCACCATCTCCAATAACAGTTCTGTGTTTCTTTTTACCGTCGTAATTACAGGTTATCGTACCAGCACCGACGTTAACATTTTCCCCGACTTCAGAATCACCAATATATGAAAGATGCTGGGCCTTGCTGCCTTTTCCGATAGTGGATTTCTTAACTTCTACGAAATTGCCGATTTTAACCTCTTCCAGCAAAACAGCACCCGGCCTTAATCTGGAAAAAGGTCCAATTGAGCAATGGGCATGAACCATTGCTCTGTCGATTTCAGATCTAACAATTGTGACATCATTTTGTATTGTTGAATCGAAAACACGAGTAAAAGGGCCAATGTTGCATCTTTCACCTACTGTGGTATTGCCATAGATAAAGGTCATAGGTTCAATTATCGTGTCCTTTCCGATGATTACATCTGGACCAATATACGTGTTTTCTGGATCTATTATTGTTACGCCATTTAACATGTGCTTGTGGTTTATTCTTTGTTGTGCCACCCTTTGTGCTTTGGACAACTGCACTCTGTCGTTGATTCCAAGGGATTCTTGAGGATCGTTCAAAATGACTCTTTTTGCCTTCTTGGCGAATTGTACCACGTCTGTGAGATAATATTCCCCCTGGGCATTATTAGGCGACAGTTTTTTCAAAGCATCTCTCAAAAACTGCGAATCAAAAATATAAATGCCAGTATTTACCTCGTTTATTTCTTTCTCCTCTGGTGAAGCGTCTTTAGCTTCTATTATACGTATCCTGCCGTTTTGTTCGATAACCCTTCCATATTCAGCAGGGTTATCGAGTTTCATAGTCAATACAATTGCTTCAAACCCCTCAGCTGACTCTCTTACAAGCATTTTAAGAGTTTCAGGTTCAATAAAGGGAACATCACCTGGAATAACCAGAATCTGATCATCACTGTTTATCGTTTCCATGGCTTGTATGGTTGCATGGCCTGTCCCGAGTTGTTCTTGTTGCCTTACATTTTTGATTCCTTCAGGCAATAATTCCTCAACCAGCTCAGCTCTATAACCGGTTACCACTGTTATGTCTTCAGTTTTTATCCCGGCTTCAAAAATGGAAGAAATCACCCAGTTCACCATTGGCTTACCGAGGATTTTATGAACCACCTTTGGCAAGCTGGATTTCATTCTTTTACCCAGCCCCGCTGCCAAAACGATCGCTTTCATTTTTTCTCCCCCTTTAGATGTTATATGTTTATCGGTAATTTTTCATATCAAAAGTGAAAACCACTCATTAACGTATCTTTTTCAAGGCTTCTTTGATCAATTCACCAGTTTCAATATGGGGTAGTTCCTTCAATACTTTAGAAACGGTTTTAATGGTTATTCTCCTATCAAAGCCAAGTGAAGTTAGTGCATTAATTGCATCTTCAATTCTCGGGTCATCTGGCACCAGTGTTCCGGATTCGATTCCCGTCTCGAAGAGATGTCCAATTTCAGCGACTAAACGTTCCGCGGTTTTTTTCCCAAGTCCAGGTAAATGTGAAAGCCCCTCCAAATTTCTGCTGGCGATCAGTGCTTTCAAATTACCGGGTGTTGTTCCAGATAAAATTTTCAATGCGAGTTTGGGACCTATTTTGTTTACCCTAATCAAAGCAGAAAAAACCTCAAATTCCTCATCTGTAAGGAACCCAAAAAGCTCAGGTGCCTTATCTTGAGGAAAACTCATATATGTGAGAAAATCGCAACGTTCACCCACCTTTAGCTTTTCTACGGTAGATAATGGACAATTCAATCCGAAAGTGAAAAAACCGGCTTTAATCAACACATAATTTCCATTGATTTTTTTGACAACACCTTCAAGACCTTCAAGCATTTTCCTTTCCTCCAAGAATAGCCTGCCTTATTTCACTCACTAAATATAGCGACCCAACACAAAAGACAACAGGTTTTTCTGTATTTAAAAGCTCGTAAAAGGCGATTTCAGGATTTTCAATATAGATAACGTTATCCACATATTTCTTCCATTCGCGAAAAACCTTTTCTGGCGATGTGCTGCGATGACTACTAACCTTGGTGACAATAACCTCGCTGGAAATCGGTGAAAGCAATCTGATGTTATTCATATAGTCTTTGTCATCAAGGACACCAAAAAGTAATCTTATTTTCTGGTTGCCAAAATAATTTCTAACACTCTCGACAAAAGTTCGGGTTCCATCGGGGTTATGGGCACCATCGAGAATGATTCCTTTTCCAAAAGCCTTTAATAGCTCGAATCTGCCAGGCCATTGTACTTTGGAGAGTCCCTTTTTCAAAATGTCTGACGAAAGTTTCATGTTTAACCTTTTACTGGCAATTTCAAGGGTTTTGATTGCGATAGCAGCGTTCTGATATTGATGGGCACCGTTTAAAGAAAGTGGCAAATCGTTATGATGATTTTCGCCGACATAATTAAAAAGATTATGTCCAATAGACATCTTCTGAGGTTGAACATAAAAATCCCGCCAGAAAAAATACGTATCTGCGCCATTTTCTTTGGCAATTTTTTCAATTACCCGCCTGATGACTGGCCTGGTGACTCCAGACACAACAGGGGCTCCCGGTTTAATTATACCCGCCTTTTCCTTGGAAATTTCATTTTCAGTGTTTCCAAGTATTTTGCGGTGATCCAAGCCAACGGTAGTAATCACCGAAACTAAGGGTTTTTTAATAACATTACTGGCATCGTACTTGCCTCCTAGTCCAACCTCTATGACCGCAACATCCACTTTTTCTTGTCTAAAATAGTGAAAGGCCATTGCTGTGACAACTTCAAAAAAACTTGGGGCAAAATCCTCTTCTTTTTTATCCATCTTATTTAAGTGAGGCATAATATACTCAAGAAGTGACACGACTTTGCTTTTGGAAATCAACTGCCCATTAATCTGAAACCTTTCGCGGAAAGAGATTATATGCGGGGAAATGTTAAGCCCAACTTTCAATCCCATTTGGGCTAACACAGAAGTGATCATTGCTGCAACACTTCCCTTTCCATTTGTTCCGGTGATATGAATCACAGGATAGCTATCTTGTGGGTTTCCGATTCTATCCATTAATTCTTTAATGCGAAAAAGACCGTATTTTATCTTGCCATACGGTCTCGAGTTGTAAAGATATTCGATAGACTCTTTGTAATTCATGATTCTAAACCTTCAGGTCAGCAATGAGGTTTTTGACCCTCTCCAATTGTGCCTTCATTTCATTATGCTTTTCCCTTGTTTCTTCTACAACATCTTCAGGGGCTTGGTTAATGAACTTTTCATTGCTGAGTTTTCGTTCAAGCCTTGAAACTTCTGAGTTGAGGGTGCTGATTTTCTTTTCAAGCCGCTTCAATTCAGCATTAAGGTCGATTTCACCAAGTTCAACATAAAGGGTGAATTTATCAGATGTATAAGCAGCTGCACTTCCACTCTGTTTTGATTTCTCATGATGCAGCTTGTAAGAATTCGATAGTGAAGAGATCATAGTAGAAATCTTTTCTTCAAGAGGTACTCCAACGTAGTGAATTTTCACCTTGGCTGAAGGGGGAATGTTCATTTCCGCTTTCAAACTACGTATCCCTTTAACAATGTCCATGATTTGCTGGTATGTACCTTCTGCGTCAGGATCTATTAGATCATCATTAACACAGGGCCAGTCACTGACGATAATAGCCTCACCCTTGGTGGGAAGTCTTTGCCACAGCTCTTCAGTGATAAAAGGCATAAAGGGATGCAACAGCTTCAGTGAATTGTCCAGAACTTTGACGAGTACGTTTTGAGCGACTTTTCTTTCTTTCCCGGTGTCCTTCAAACGTTCCTTGACACTTTCGATATACCAGTCACACAGCTCATTCCAAATGAAGGAATAGATTTTTTTTGCAGCTACGTTGAAATCATAACTTTCCAACGCTTCTGTAACTATTTCCACGGTTCGCTGAAGTCTTGAAAGAATCCAGCGATCTTCTAACTCAAGATCCAGCGAAGCGATTTCAGCAGCTTCATAACCTTCAAGATTCATTATTACAAATCTGGTTGCATTCCAAATTTTATTTGCAAATTTCCTATAAGAGTCAAAAAAGCGGGAATCCAACTTAATATCTCGGCCTTGAGCCGCCAACATGGCAAGCGTAAACCTCATGGGATCAGCACCATACTCTTCGATTACTTCAAGTGGGTCAATCCCATTACCCAGGGATTTTGACATTTTTCTACCCTTTTTGTCTCTTACAAGCTGATGGATATAAACATGAGAAAAAGGCTTCTCGTCCATGAACTGGTATCCAGCCATGATCATTCTTGCAACCCAGAAGAAAATTATGTCAAAAGCTGTAAAAAGGGTACTTGTTGGATAGAAAGTTTTCAAATCCTCAGTCTTTTCAGGCCAGCCAAGTGTGGTAAAAGGCCAAAGCTGGGAGCTGAACCAGGTATCAAGTACGTCTTCATCCTGGTGGATATTGCTGGATCCGCAGTGAACACATTTTTTCAAATCTTCTTCAGAAGCCATAGTGGCGCCGCAATCGTCGCAATACCATACCGGAATCCGATGCCCCCACCATAATTGCCTGGAAATGCACCAATCCCGGATTTCATACATCCAGTTAAGATAAACTTTTTTCCAACGCTTTGGATAAAAGACGATTTCACCGTTTTCAACCGCTTCAATAGCTCGTTCTGCGAGGGGCTTTGTTCTTACGAACCATTGGTCAGATAGAAGAGGTTCAATAGTTGTATTGCAGCGATAGCACTTGCCTACGGCGTGCTTTATTGGTTCAATTTTGATGAGATAACCCTGTTCTTCAAGGTCTTTGACAACGGCTTTCCGAGCTTCTATTTTATCCATTCCCGCGTATTTACCGCCGTTTTCATTTATTATATCGTCTTTTCCTATTACTTCGATTATTTCAAGATTATGTCTTAACCCAATCTGAAAATCGTTTGGATCATGTGCTGGCGTAACTTTTAGGCAACCTGTTCCCAGAGAAGGATCCACATATATATCAGATATGACCGTGAGTTCCCTACCCACTAAGGGCAGAATTACCTTCTTGCCTATAAGTGCCTTGTACCTTTCATCGGATGGGTGAACGGCAACGGCGGTGTCAGCCAACATTGTTTCTGGCCTTGTAGTGGCGATGACTACATGTCCCGAACCATCTTTGAATGGGTATTTGATATGGTAAAATGCTCCTTCTTCGTCTTCATGCTCAACTTCTTCATCGGAAAGGACTGTATGGCAACGAGGACACCAATTGACAATGTATTTTCCTTTGTATATCAGTCCCTCATTGTATAACTCAACAAATGCTTTCTTCACGGCGCGGTTTAAACCATCATCAAGAGTGAAACGCTCTCTGGACCAATCCACCGAAGCTCCAATGGCCTTTATTTGTTCGACAATCCGGGCTCGGTACTTTTTTGCCCAATCCCAGACAAGCTCGAGAAATTTTTCACGCCCGAGATCATCCCGATGAATCCCTTTTTTGGCAAGGTCTTTTTCCACAGCGTTTTGAGTGGCAATTCCCGCATGGTCTTCACCTGGAACCCAGAGTGTGTTAAAGCCTCTCATACGTTTGTACCTTATGATGATATCCTGCAGGGTCAGGTTCAAAGCATGACCCATATGAATGGTACCAGTTATATTTGGCGGTGGAATAACTACCGTGAAGGATTTACCATTTCCACGCGGTTTGAAGTACCCATTTTTGTTCCATAAGTCGTACCACTTATCCTCGATTTTTGAGGGATCGTACCTAGTACTTAACTGTTCCATTTTCTCCCTCCTTTGCAGTTTTGCAATGATTATAACATGCTAATGCTATAATTGTTGCGAAGGCTTTTTTACAACCAGAGGAGATGGATTCTTGTGTATTTCAAGGTCTCGAGGGATCCAGTTTACACCGAAATATACCTTTATCCGCTTGAAATACTTTTCATGGATACCAGGCCTGTCCAGAGACTCAAATTTCTATCTCAACTCGCAGGGGCGGAATCTGTCTATCCTGGAGCTACTCATACGAGATTATCACACTCCATGGGAACTATGCATATTGCAGGTATGTATGCCACACATCTCTTTCCTGGAGACCCTGGAAAAGGACGAATTTTAAGATTGGCCGGGTTACTTCACGATATAGGGCATGGACCTTATAGTCATCAGTTTGATGATGTTGTTTATGCAAAAGCGGGTTTCAAACACGGGCACGATACTTATCGGAAGCGCATTTTGCTCGAATATTACCCAAAAATTTTACAAGAACACTACGAAAATATCAAAGATGAAAAATTGAGAGAAGCAATAGATGCCGAACTCAAAACCATAATCGGTGAAAAAACAGAATTTATTGAAGCGATAAGAATACTTCTTGAAAAAATAAACGAAGTTTTCGAAGGCGAGTCTGAGGGGAGTTTGGATTTCAATATCATTCAAGGACCCTTAGGGGCAGATAGAATGGATTTCGTTTTAAGAGATTCATACTTTGCCGGAACAAGGTACTTTGGAACTGGTTCACCTGAAAGAATTATAAGAGGGGCTATGATTGTAGAAGGAAATAAACTCGCTTACAGTCTAAAAGTTATTGATGACATTTACACAACACTTTTTTCAAGGTTCATGATGTACAAAAACGTGTACTTTCATAAAACTGCAAGAGCTGCGGATCTTATGATTCAGGATATTCTCAGATTTTCTTATAACCCCCTCAACCTACCCAGGCGCCTTGAACAGGTAAGTGATTTTCTACAGTTGACTGACACTATGCTTCTTGACGAAATAGAAATACGATTCAACGACCTCATAAAAAAACTGGCAACTAAAATTAAGGATAATGAAGACCATGTAAGAAAGCTTCTTCTTTCCGGGGAGATGAATTCTGAGCTTAGCCCTGATGAAAAAGACCTTCTGATGGCTTATATGAATGTTGAAAGATTTAGGGAAAGGGATCTCTGGAAGTTGATCATGGAAATTTCTTTTTCCACCACCGGTGTGGATCCTTCAGTGGTTAGTGGTTCAGTGGCTCAAGATGCGCTATCAAAAATGAAACAAAAACTCGAAGATGCCAAAGAAAAAGCTGAAGATGCTGATAAAAAGATTCTTCACGAGCTTCTGACGGATTTTGACAGGCTATTCAGAATCGATACGCCTTATAAACTCTCATTGGCTCACCCAGATGAATTTCTCAGCAGTAATGTATATTTGTTTGATGACAAGCGGGAAGACATCCTCAGCTTTGAGCATTTTGAAAAGCGATACCCAGCCTATCATCTTATCAGTAATAATCTGATACAGATCGTAAGGATCTATTGCGTAAAAGACATACGCTGGCTACTTCGGAGATATCAAATTATCCCCGAAGTAAGCCGCATAAGCATAACTACACGATGGTAATTTATTCTTCTTTTAATGATTCTTTCAAAGCGACAAGCGCAACCTCTAACTGGTCATCTGAAGGTTCTTTAGTGGTGATCTTCTGGAAGAGTAATCCGGGAGAAGCCAGTACTTTACCCAATTTAGTGTCTATTATTTTAGCGGTAAGTCTTTGAAATTCATAAGTTAAAGCCGCAACGATAGGTATGAATACAATCCGGGACACGATTTTCCATAGAAAATTCATTTCTGTCCAATAGCCAAGTAATGCAAATATCACAATTGCGAAAAACAGCGTCAAAATCAAGAAGCTGGTACCACAACGGGGATGCAATGTCGTATATTTTCTGGCATTCTCTACGGTTAAATCTTCGTTATTTTCAAAAGTGTAAACCGCTTTATGTTCTGCTCCATGGTATTCGAAGACACGTTTTATGTCTTTGAAAAGCGAAATAACCCATACATAGGTTATGAAAAATGCCGCTCTTATTATGCCTTCTATAAGCGCAAACATAGCTGGATTACTCTTTGATACCATCAATTGTGCGAGAAATAACGGTCCCAGCGCAAACATACCTATGGCAAAGGCAAAGGCTATCAAGAAAGTAATAACAATATCCTTTTTTGTCATTTCGCCTTCGCCGGTTACCTCTGCGGAAAAACCTAGAGCTTTGGTCCCGATTACAAGTGCCTCATAAAGTGCGAGAAGCCCCCTTAAAAAAACGATAGAAAATAGGGCCGGATTTTTCACGGCCCCCTCTATCTCCTTGGTAATTATTTTTCCATCAGCATCACGTACAGCCACTACCGTACGCTTACCCTTCATCATCACGCCTTCGATGACCGCTTGACCACCAACATTGAGCTTTTTCATTTTTCCTCCTGTGGAAAGGGAAGGAATTCAAATTAAGCTTCAGATTCAGTAACTTCCTGAGTTTCCACTTCTTCCCTTTTTCCTGCAACAATCTTCAACGTGATTCCTGTTCTTGTTTCGTTGTTGATTAGAATTTCAACAAAACCGGGAATTACGTAAATCTCCACACCTCTCTCTTTCAAAAATCTCGATGCGATAGCACAAGCCTTAACAGCCTGATTGACTGCTCCTGCTCCGATCGCTTGGAGCTCAACCTGGTTATCTTTTGATAAGACACCTGCAATAGCACCTGCAACTTTGTTAGGATTTGACTTGGAACTGACTTTCAGTATCTCCATTCAGACTGCCTCCTTTTCGAGCATGTGGTCAATATATTTTACCACAAAAGAATAGGAGCATCAAAAGCATTAAGATTTTTTTTCTCATATCTTCCATCTTGCTTAATAAAATTACAGAAGTCAAATAAACTCAAAGGTCTAATACCTCAGATTTCACTTTTGCGATGGTATCGAGTATTTCCTGGGGAGTAACCATCTCTCCATTTACTTTGCTTAAAAGTTCAAGCTTGGTGCTTCGGCGATTCAGTCGTGAAACTTCATAAACGATCTGGCCAAGATTCATCTCAACAACGATTACTGCACTGGTCTTTTTTAGTAATTGTCTAAGACGGGTAGCTGGGAAGGGCCATATAGTTATCGGTCGAAATAGGCCAACGTTAATCTTATCTTCCCGTGCTATCTTAACAGCCCTTAAAGCACTTCTGGCAACGGAACCATAGGCTACAATCAGTATTTCCGCGTCATCTGTCATATATTCATCGCATATATTAATTTCATCAGCGTGAAGACGTATTTTGTGATCAAGCCTGCGTAATAGTCGGTTGGCATCAACTGCCGCACCCACAGGAAATCCTGATTCATCATGAACCAAGCCTGAGACGTGAAATCTGCTCTTTCCCATTTTTATCAAAGGAGCAGCCAGCATCTGATCGTCTCCAATAAAGGGTTGGAAAATGTCGTCATCTTCAAGGACTGATTCTCCAGCCCTTGGAACAGACTTCAATTCGGAATCTGGAGGTAGGTAAAGGCTTTCTCTCATATGTCCCAAAACTTCGTCCATCAGGAAAACAACCGGTGTACGGTAATGTTCAGCATAATTGAAGGCAGTGACTATGTAACGATATACTTCTTCTACAGTTGAAGGATATATTGCGATAACGGGATGGTCGCCATGAGTTCCCCAACGTGCTTGCATGATATCTCCCTGAGCGAGTTTGGTAGGCATTCCTGTTGAAGGTCCCCCACGTTGCACGTTTACAAAAACTGTTGGGGCTTCTACCATTGATGCATAACCTATTACTTCTTGCATCAAGCTAAATCCAGGCCCGCTTGTCGCCGTCATGGCTTTTTCGCCTGCCAACGATGCCCCGACAATTGCCGCGGCGCTCGCGATCTCATCTTCCATTTGAATAAAAGTTCCGCCAACTTTTGGCAGTTCTTTAGCCATAGTCTCGGCAATTTCTGTGGCTGGAGTGATAGGATATCCAGCAAAAAAACGGCACCCAGCCTTTATAGCTCCAAGTGCACAGGCTTCGTCCCCTTGCATTAGAACGTACTCAGACATCTTTCTTCACCGCCTCACGCTCAACAACATCGATTGCAAAATCAGGACATGCATTTTCACACATCAGACAGCCGATACATTTATCATGATCAGGAACTTCAGGTTTTCCCAATTCTCCTTTGATGATGGTTTTAGTGGGGCAAATCCAATAACAGATACCACAGCGCTTACAGAAATTGTCATTGATATGGACATGAAATTTCTTTTTAGGCATGTACAAACCTCCAGGTTATGAAATTACTGAAAGGAAAACACCAGCAACAACAGCAGAACCTATAACACCTGCAACATTTGGGCCCATGGCATGCATCAATATAAAATTCGATGGATCTTCTTCCATTGCAAGCTTATGAGCAACCCTTGCAGAATCAGGTACTGCTGAAACACCTGCTGCACCAATTAAAGGATTGACCTTTTTTTTCGAGAAAATATTCATGATCTTCGCAAATATGATACCAGAAGCCGTAGCAACAACAAAAGCCATTGCGCCAAGACCAACAATCTCAAGACTCTGTAATTGAAGAAATACTTTTCCATCCGCGCTGGCACCCACCGAGAGGCACAAAAGGATGATAGCGGTATCTGAAATATACTTTGATGCGGCCTCTGCTAATCTCTGAGTTAAACCGTTTTCTCTTAGAATGTTTCCGAACATCAGCATTCCAATGAGCGGCAATGCTTTTGGAACAAGGAGAGCTATTATTATCGTACCTACAATTGGGAAAACGATTTTTTCGAGCTTTGAGACATGCCTTAATTGCATTCCCATTTTTATTTTTCGCTCTTCCTTTGTGGTCAGCAATTTCATTATTGGGGGTTGAATTATGGGAATTAGGGCTATATATGAATAAGCTGCGATTGCTATAATTGCAAGGTATGGTGAGTTGTACTGGCTTGCGACATATATTGAAGTAGGGCCATCGGCACCACCTATGATACCAATAGAAGCTGCATCAGGCATACTAAAACCCAGGAACCTAGCGGTAATGAAAGAAATGAAAATGCCAACCTGTGCAGCGGCGCCTAAAAAGAGCGTTTTTGGGTTGGATAGCAAAAAGGAAAAATCTGTTAAGGCACCTATTCCAAGAAATATCAACGGAGGGTAAATCCCCAGATACAATCCTCGTTGTATAAACCACATGAGACCCGTGCCTTCGTTGAATAAGCCCGTTACTTCGTGAGGAATGTTAGACATGACTATTCCAAAAGCAATGGGAATAAGTAGCAATGGTTCAGCTTCTTTCACTATTGCAACGTAAAAAAGCGCACCTGCTATTGCGAACATAACAAGGTTTTCCCAGCTTAATGCTGAAAATCCTGTAGTTTGAAGGAAGCTAAAAAGCGTATCGATCATAATCAAACCTCCATCAAAGAAAACCGCGACCCCTACCGGGGTCGCAATAGTATCAGTAATGGATTACTTATTTTTCAACAATGCTTGAGCGGCTGCAAGTCTGGCTACAGGAACTCTATATGGTGAACAGCTAACGTAATTCAGTCCGACTAGATGGCAGAATTCTACTGAAGAAGGTTCACCGCCGTGTTCACCACAAATGCCCACTTTTAGGTCAGGTCTCGTTGCTCTTCCCTTTTCAGTTCCCATTTTGACTAACTGTCCTACGCCATCCCTATCTAGCTTTTGGAATGGATCAACCTCGAGAATGCCTTTGGCAACATAATCGCCGACGAATTTGCCGTAATCGTCTCTACTAAATCCAAAAGTCATTTGAGTAAGGTCGTTGGTTCCGAAGCTAAAGAATTCAGCCTCTTTAGCTATCTCATCGGCAGTTAGCGCTGCTCTGGGGACTTCGATCATCGTACCCACTTTGTAATTCAATTCTACACCTGCTTCTTTTATCATGCTATCAGCGGTATCAACGATGATCTTTTTCAGATATTTTAGTTCATTGATGTGTCCCACAAGTGGAACCATGATTTCTGGAACAACTGTTTGACCTTCCTCTTTCAACAGTTCAATTGCGGCGCCTATTATGGCTTTGGTTTGCATAACTGCGATTTCTGGATAGGTTACAGCAAGTCGGCATCCTCTATGTCCCATCATGGGATTGAACTCGTGCAGTTCCTCAACTGTGGCCTTTAATTCATCAAAAGAAAGCCCCATCTCTTCAGCAAGATCCTTTATATCTTCTTCTTCTTTTGGAAGGAATTCATGTAGAGGTGGATCAAGCAACCTTATAGTAACAGGATAGCCTTCCATGGCTCTAAATAAACCTTTGAAATCCTCTTTTTGCATGGGAAGAAGTTTGTCCAAAGCTGCTTGTCTCTGCTCCACTGTCTTGGCGACAATCATTTGCCTAACAGCCGGGATTCTTTCTTCATCGAAGAACATGTGCTCAGTTCTGCAAAGCCCGATTCCCTGAGCGCCAAATTCTCTTGCAACAGTGGCATCACGTGGAGTATCGGCGTTTGTCCTAACACCAAGTCTTTTAATTTCATCTGCCCAATCGAGGAGCTTTGCAAGAGGTCCTTCAAGACCCTGGGGCTTAACAGCATCTAACTTGCCCTCAAATACTTCACCGGTTGTCCCGTCTATGCTAATCCAATCGCCTTTGGAGAACTTTTTGCCATTTACGCTAATGGCCTCAGCTTCCTCTTCAACTTCCATTGCTTCACAACCGACAATACAGGCTTTCCCCATACCTCTGGCAACAACAGCAGCATGTGAAGTTTTTCCACCGGTAGAGGTAAGTATGCCATTGGCTGCTGCCATACCAGCAATGTCTTCGGGTGAGGTTTCGGGCCTGACCAGTATTACATCTTTACCTGATTCTTTTACAAGGCGTTCAGCCTCGGCTGGGTCAAAAATAATTATGCCAGATGCTGCACCTGGAGAAGCTGCTATTCCTTTGGCAAGAAGCGTTGCATTTTGCTTCGTCTCAGGAAGGAAATAAGGATGAAGAAGAGTCTCGATATGTTCAGGCGAAACCCTCATGATTGCCTCTTCCTTGGTAATAAGGCCTTCTTCTGCAAGATCAACGGCGATTTTAACAGCAGCGAAGGGCGTCCTTTTACCGGTTCTTGTTTGGAGAAGGTACAGTTTGCCTTTTTCGACGGTAAATTCAATATCCTGCATGTCACGGTAATGGGTTTCGAGCTTTACAAAAATGTCCAGGAGTTGTTTATAAACGTCTGGCATGATTTCTCCAAGTTTTGTGAGAGGATATGGAGTTCTAATGCCTGCAACAACATCTTCGCCCTGTGCATTGGGTAAGTATTCACCATAGAACTGCTTTTCTCCGGTATTGGGGTCTCTTGTGAAAGCGACACCAGTACCGCTATCATCGCCCATGTTTCCAAAAACCATAGTGACGATATTTACAGCAGTTCCCAAAAGCTCGCCTTCCTTTATTCCGTTGAGTTCTCTATACTTGATAGCCCTTTCATTCATCCAGCTTCCGAAAACTGCATCAATTGCCTTCCATAGCTGTTCCCAAGGGTCTTGGGGGAATTCGTGGCCAGCTTTTTTGTAAACTTCGAGGTATCTTCGAACAACTTCTTTAAGGTCATCAGCACCAAGCTCTGTATCAAGTTTTACTTGCTTTTCGCTTTTCACCGCGTTCAGTTGTTCTTCGAAGAAGGAGTGATCAATTCCGAGAACGACATCACCAAACATCTGCATGAATCTTCTATAAGCGTCATAACAGAATCGTGGATTTTCAGTCGCTTTGACCATGCCCTCCACTGTCGCATCATTTAAACCCAGGTTCAAAATGGTATCCATCATACCTGGCATAGAAATGGCAGCTCCAGAGCGTACAGAAACAAGCAAAGGATTTTCAGGTGATCCAAATTCTTTCCCGGTAACTTCCTCCAGTTCCTTAACGGCTTTAACAACTTGTTCCTTCAAATCCTCTGGATATTTCCTGCCATGGTCGTAGTAATATTTACATACCTCGGCCGAAATGGTGAAACCAGGTGGTACTGGAAAACCAAGCCTTACCATCTCAGCAAGATTAGCACCCTTTCCGCCGAGTAGATTTTTCATGGTGGTATCGCCTTCGGCTTTGTTGCCACCAAAGAAATAAACATATTTCGCGCTCATTCTCTTGCCTCCTTTCAGGTAGTTACATTCGAATGAGATTATATCACAGTAGACCTAATGTGAAAATTGCATATTTTCGTAATTACTGACTACATATATAAACTTTTATTACACGAATATGTCACAACGTTACCCAACATTGTTCAAGCAAAACATTTACATACGCTTGCTTGAAGTTTCTAATTGCCTTTAGAAGGGAATAATCCTTTACAGAGATATATTGAATCCTTACCAGATAGGCATTACAATTGAACCGATAAGCAAATGAAAAGGACATCCGATAAATAGTACTAAATAGTACAAAAAGATGTCCTGCGCTGTGTAACACAGGCTGTACTATCGGTTATCCGTGAAGGATTCACCGAATAC
>Ga0209834_10000496_pt1 | contig 24025 bp, 22 predicted proteins | sample Mar14236cmmetaG_FD_184134 | JGI IMG/M metagenome (GOLD analysis project Ga0209834, IMG submission 184134) | Marine hydrothermal vent microbial communities from Guaymas Basin, Gulf of California to study Microbial Dark Matter (Phase II) - Marker... ...
TTACCGGTAAGGCCAAATTTTATGGTTCTGGCAATCATTTCCGACATTCACGCCAACCTGGAGGCCTTCTCAGCAGTTCTCAGAGATATGAGGGATCAGGGGGCCAAGAAGATCTTCTGCCTTGGTGATACCATCGGTTACGGCCCTAATCCAAACCAGTGTCTCGATCTTTTACGACAGAAAAAGATAACTTCGGTTATGGGTAATCACGAGCTTGGCGTGGTAAAAACCGAGACCCTGAAGATGTTCAATTTCAAGGCCGGCGAAACCCTTCTCAGAACAAAATCCATGCTTTCACCGGCCAATCTGGAATTTTGTCAAAGTCTTCCCAGATCCATGGTCTGGGAATCTTACTGCTTTGTTCACGGCTATCCGCCTGATTCAGTCGATAAATATCTGTTCGCAGTCAAGGATGATATCCTGAAACAGGACATTATCTCCATGAAGGAGGAAGTCTGTTTTATGGGCCATACACATTTGATGGAGGTCATCACCATCCGGGAAGACAAACTGGTGAGGTTTATTCCGTTGAAGGGCGGGCAGACCATAAGCCTGGACAAAAACAGACATTACTTTGTCAATGTGGGAAGTGTCGGACAACCCAGAGACGAAGACAACCGGGCCAAATATGCGCTTTTTGACACCGTGTCCCGCAGACTTGAGTTCAGGTTTGTGAGTTACGATTTTAAAATTACCATGACCAAGATAAGGGAACTGGGCTTTCCAGAGACTTACGCATTGAGACTATTGTGATACAAAGTTAGTTTCATGAAAAAAATCGGCCGGTATGGAATAAGAGGATTGCTCGGTCGCGGCGGTATGAGCGTGGCATTCAAGGCCATGGCCCCTGTAACCGGACGCATAGTTGCCTTGAAGCTTGTGGGTCCCAGAGACGAAATTTTAATTGACTTTATGGGCATGGAGCGGCTAAAGGAACTTTTCCGTCAGGAAGCGGAAATCATGGGCTCCATTCGGCACCCTAACGTGGCGGCGATCCTAGATTATGACCTTCACCAGGGCCGCCCGTTTTACACTATGGAATACCACTCACACAGTCTTGGAACGGTCATGGGTGAAACCTACCGAATTGAAGATCCTTCCAGGCCGGTCACCCTGGAAAAGAGTGTCGGCTACACTAGTCAGGTCCTGAAGGGACTGGAAAGACTGCACTATGCAGGCCTGATCCATCGTGACATCAAGCCTTTCAACCTCCTTCTTACAGAGCAGGACCAAGTCAAGATCATCGACTTCGGATTATCAAGAATCAGGGGGGAGGCATCTTCTGCTGACAGGCACAAGGGTCTTCTGATTGGATCTCCATACTACGCGGCTCCCAAACAGAAACAATCACCTGACAGCGTGGATGAAAGGGCTGATCTCTTTCCTGTGGGAGTCATGCTCTACCGTTTGCTGACCGGGCACATTCCAGACCCGACGATCAAGAAACCGGACCCTGTAAGCAGCACAAACCCGACGGTTCCAGAGTGGTGGGATCCTTTTTTTTCAAAGACCTGGCCGTTGATCCAAAAGACCGTTTTTCATCCGCGCCTGAGATGCTAAAAGAGCTGAATGCGCTCTTTAACCGCTGGCTGAGCGAGCAGGAGGCCATTTGCAAGACTGTCGATTCAAAAATGGATAATGTTTATCAGATAAAGGCCCATCGAGTCCGGAGCCGTCCCAAGAAGGTTCCCTTAAAAGGTGCACGTATGGAATTCGGTCTGGACAAGCTATGGCGTCCGGATCATTATCATCGTCAAAAGTTCAAACGGCATAACGAACTGATCCATGCCCCGGTTATTGGGCTGATATGGCAACAAAGCGGCTCGCCTTTCGCCATGACATGGGACGAGGCAAAAGTCTATGTTCAATATCTCAACCGGATAGAGTATAATGGCATAAAAATATGGCGTCTACCTACTGTGGAGGAGCTAATAACTCTTCTCACGCCGCCGCCTACAAGGGAGGATTATTGTCTGGACCCGCTCTTTGAGAGGGGGCTCAGATGGGTTTGAAGTTCCGACCGGTGCACCTATAGGGCTGCCTGGGTGGCCGATGTAGAAATGGGGTATATCACGCGCCAGGACATGACCGGTTATGCGCGTGTCTGTGCCGTAACTGCAAGCTGAAACTACAATTTCAATCTGTAACGTTATGTAAGCGCTTTTATAAAAAAACAAGAGGAGTGAAAGCGGGCAAAACGATATAGAGAGAAAGTAATAGTGTCGGAGTCAGTCAAATTCTTTTACTATCGAGAGGTGCTTTCTGGAAACAAAAAAGAACAATAAATTTTTTATAGGAACGGTAATCGGTATCTTTGTCATGGTCTTTTGTATCGGCGGAGCGATTGCCGATATTGACACGGCTTTGGAAGGAGCAAAAAAGATAGGCGAAACGGCAGAACAAATCGACCAAATGAAAAAGAGTTTTTCAACTCCAGGAGAGGAAATAAAAACTCAGGAAGTCGAACAACAGGAAGCTAATGCAACAGCCGAGGAATCAGCTTACATATCTGCGGAAGAAGCACTTAAAAAGAAGGCGGGTGAAGCCTCACAAGAATATATATTGAAAAAAACAATCGGGAAATGAGATCAAAACTTGACAGGTCAGGCATAGGAGAAATGCGGGTGAATGCGCAGATTCGTAATTTGTAGCCTGTATTCAAATAGATACTATGTAGAAAAAATTCACGGACCTCTAAATAAAAGTCACAGGGGTCTTCCTGCTGCCATCTAGTCTTGGATGTAGCTGAAGACCCCGTTATATCCTCTGAATATGATTAAAGATCCAGGAACCGCTATAGTTGATCTGAACTATGAAAGGGTCCCGGTTAACTAACATGTTGATTTTTCCCCTATTAACCACTAACCTTTTCCCGGCTGGTAGACACTGCGAGCATCAGAATCGCGCCTATAAAAAAGAGCACTATAGTGGCACTCATGCCTATGCGCTGGCTGCATGTCCAGGCGGTAATCCACCCCACCATCAACGGACCGATAAACGAGGTCGCTTTTCCGGACAGTGCATAGAGCCCGAACATCTGGCTTCGCAAGTGTTCAGGTGCGATCCGCCCCAAAAAAGAACGGCTGGAGGCCTGCACCGGACCTACAAATACCCCCAGTATAAGACCGAAAGTCCAGAAAAGTGCCGTGGAATGAACCAGCAGAATGGCTGTGCCGGAAATGATCAGTCCTGCCAAAGAGATCAGTATTGTGTGTTTGGGACCTATCCGGTCATCTATCCATCCAAATCCAGCGGCACCCAGGCCGGCAGTGACATTCAATGCGATACCGAAAATCAAAACCTGCTGCGCATTCATGTCAAACGTACCGGCTGCATATATACCCCCGAAAGCGAAGACAGTGGCCAGGCCGTCGATGTATATCATTCTTGCTATCAGGAACCGGACAATATTTGAGTATCGCCGAATTCGACGAATAGAATCCCTGAGCTGCTGCAATCCGTCCCGCAGGGCCCTGAAAAGGCTTTTGCCTGTGCTGCGGGTGTCCGGGGTAAATAAAAGCAATGGAAGAACAAACAGCATATGCCATGCAGCCGCGAATACAAAAGCGGCACGCACATTTTGCGCGGAATCATTATCTAAAAAGAACCAGGGGTTTTCGGTTTTTACAAAGGCAAAAAGGCAGAAGACCAGACACATTAGCCCGCCTGCATATCCCAAACTCCAACCCCATCCGGACCATCGGCCCATATTATCCGGTTTTACCATGGCTGGAAGCATGGAGTTATAGAAAATCATGGCGCACTCCGAGGTCACCGTACCTAAGGCCACCAAAATTAGAGCAAGTCTCAGGTAACTTGAGGAAGGCTTCACGAACCAAAGGGATGCCATGGAGATCACGCAGAGAACAGTAAACACGGCTATCCATGGTTTGCGCCTGCCGCCTTGATCTGCAAGCGCTCCCAATACAGGCCCGATCAAGGCGACGATAATTCCGGCGATGCTGAGGGTATTTCCCCACTGCATGGTGCCGCTGGTTTCGCTCGCCGCAACCCTGTTTGTAAAGTAAGCGGCAAAGATAAATGTCTGGACCACCGTTGCAAAGGCACTGTTGGCCCAGTCAAAAAAGGCCCAGGAAATCAGTTGAAACGTCGTTGCCTTTTGATCTGAATTTGGCGGATCGGTTGCTTCATCGGATCTGACAACCCCAGTCTGATAATTCACGGATCGGCCCCCAATTCAATTATACGATTATGGAGGGCCGCAACGATTCGGTCCTTGGCTTCATCGCCCATGCCCTCTTTTTCCAGGTCTTTCGTATCCAAAGGATGACCGAACGCTATCTTCACCGGAGCACGCCGTATTCGAAGCCGGCCGACCGGCATGGCTTCATATGTTCCGTGAATAAACACCGGCACTACCCTGACCTGAAAGCGTTCGAGCAAAATGCCTATCCCCGGTTTAAAAGGCAGCAATTTCCCGTTGGGAGAACGTGTCCCCTCGGGGAACCAGACAAGATTTTTACCTTGCTTTATGACTGCCGCGGCAAATGCCAAACTGGAAAAAACCCCCTTCTCCGGATCGATGGGAATCGTTTGGGCCAACCGGCTGACAAAACTGTTGAAAGGATTGGCAAAGGCCGCCCCTGTCCAACCCGCCCAGTAAGTCCGGGTCATTCGATCGAAGCTGAATGCTGCTGCGATCACAAACGAATCAAGATAGCTGACATGGTTTGGAGTAAAGATGAATTGCCCTTCCTCAGGTAGATTCTCAAGTCCTTTCACCTCCAATTTAAAGAATTTTTTTACCAGGGCCTGATTGACCTTGAACAAAAAATGTGCGATGACGAGCATTCCGGGGCTTAAGGGTTTGAGCCACTGTTTTTGCCGGTTACTCAGAACCGATTCGGGACGATCAAGTGCAGGAAACTGATGAGCTGTTTTACCGGACAGAGAGAATTCGGCAACTTCACTTAGCAAGTCCCGGATAGTCTCTATACGAGCAATCGCTTTCTCATCCAGTTCGATTCCCGTATGCTGGCGAATCTCCATAGTGATTTTGAGCCATTCCAGTGAATCTACTTCGAGATCGAGTTGAGTGTCGGTGTCCGGAGTCAACCTTTGCTCCCTGTAGCGTTCGGCAAGCCAATCCCAAACCTTCCTTGCCCCCTTGTCTTCCAGCAGTGCTCTGTCCCGGTCCGACATTTCCCGGATCGGAATAGGCCCCGCCTTCACCTTGCCAATCTTTTCCCCTGTTTTGGCCTCCTCATATCGTCCGGGCAGCAAGTGTCTTCGAATTTTACCGATACGGGTCCGGGCCAAAGATTCCTGTGTGACGGCATAATCGGAAATTCGTTTATAGGATGCCAATTTTTTGGACTGTTCGCGGACGGCCTTGACGATGATTTCCTCGATGTCTCCTTGCGCATGTCTGCGGATTTCGCCCATTTCGGGCACAATGACCGCTACAAGTTTATTCTCTCTTTGGAAGACACCGGTCTCCTTTATGAAAACATGAGCGTCATAGACCTCTTCGACTTCATCGGGTTGAATGTTTTCACCGCTTTCGGTTATTATCATGGTGGAAATGCGGCCCGTGACATACAAATAGCCGTCTTCATCAAAATAGCCCAGATCTCCGGTACGGAACCAACCGTCTCCGGTCAGGACCTCTCGAGTCTTTTCCGGCATGTTGAGATAGCCGGAAAAGACACTTGGACCCTTTGCCAGAATTTCACCGTATTTTCGGTTTTTATGAGTCCTTTGCCCATAGGTATCTTCGGATTCTCCAGGTTTGCCTATAGAATCAATGCGTACCTGAACCCCTTCAATCACCTTACCGACACTCCCAAGTCGTGCCCTGCCCGGAGGATTCAGGGTCAGAAGCGGTGAAGTCTCAGTCAGTCCGTAGCCGATACCTACCTTCCAGCCCAATCCTTCAAGTTTCCAGGCCAGTTCCGTATCGAGGGCGGCGCCGCCGCACGCAAGAATACTCAGTTGAAGTCCGAAGCGATTATGGAGAGATCTCAAAAATAGTTTTCCAGGCCTTAAGCCGAATTTTTGGCGGAGCCAGATACACAGCGCAAGATCAATATTGAAGAGGGTGCCCACAATTTTCCCTGCCGATCCGGCCCGGGCATCTATTCCGCTGTACAGTGCCCTGTAAAGGCGGGGTACGCCGATGACTGTTGTGACTTCTCCTTCGCAGATCGCTCGAAGAATCTGGGGCCCGGTCAAAGACTGAGGAATAATGATCGCCAGTCCCAAAGAAAGCGGCACAAGTATCCCGATGACAAACGGATAAACGTGATGAAGGGGCAGGGGCAGAAAGACCCGGTCTCTCTCCGTAACCATTTGGGTCTTAATGACCGTGTTAAGCTGAAAGGCAATGTTTTTATGAGTTAAAGGAACACCCTTGGGCGGCCCGGTGGTGCCGGAAGTATAAAACAACACGGCAGGGTCATCCGGTTCGATTTTTACGGATTCACCGGTTTCATCCATCAACAATTTCCGCCAGCTGGTCACATTGTCGGCCTCATCGCTCGATTCAATATCAATCACGTAAATTTTCACCTTTATTTCGGCAAGGGCATCCCTAATCTGATCGACGTAATCCATTGTGGTGAAAATGTATTCAGCGCCGCTATCCTTAATAATCCTTATGAGCATGTCAGGGCTTGTCTGCACGTCCAGCGGCATTATGACAGCTCCTGTCTTTATCACTCCAAGACTTACAACAACTGATTCAAACCGGACTCCCGCAAGAAGCCCCACGTGTTCACCGGGTCGAATACCTATTTTTCTCAATCCGTGTGCCAACCGCAGTGCATGGTCACCTAATTGAGAATAAGACCATTTCTTTGCACCCTCTTTGTATAAAGCCAGCATGGATGTCTTGTCACCACGCTTGGGCAAAAAATCAACAAGGGATTCCAGCGTACGCAATTGATCCATGTTTTTCTCCTTTTTATAGTAAAAAATCCCGTCTTATTTACCATATGTCAGCCGCTTTTCCTAAATACACTGCCAGAACCAAGTTCTTATTCTCCGGCCGGAGACAGGTTGTCAAGGTCCGAAGCCATGTCACGCCGCCTTTTGAACCTCAACAAATGTCTGTTGGCAACAAACACACTTTTGGTTTATCTTAATTCAGAAGGAGTAAATTTGACTCCGGGCTAAAAGGCAACAGATAAATCTGGAATATTTTATTCATTGGAAAACACATAGATAAGAAAAACATATTGAATAAGCCAGCTTTAAGGATACACGGCAATGGACATTATTCCAGGATCCAAGGTAGATATCGTCCTTGACTTCGACTGGTTAAACGAAAAAATCGATGTCAGAAGAGCAGTGGTCTATGATCTTAATGATAAAAGAATAGTAACATCCCAAACCGCTCCACCCGCCGGATCATATAATGTCGGGAAAAAGGTCAAAATCACCTACCTTCTGATGGGAAAAGACGGCTGGGTCCGTTACGGCATCAACGGAAGGCTGATAAGGATCGTCCCTGACTACAGACTATCAGGGTCTGAAACCGCACAGGCAATTGAAATAATACCGGAACCCGGCCGTGAATTCTTCAACCTGAGGTTATTTTACAGATTGCAGCCACCTCTTGATTGCGGCTTAACCCTTTTTCTTAAAAAAGAAAAGATGAATATTCTCAATATCTCGCTCGGTGGCGTTAAATTCACCCATAGCAAGGATTATCCGATAGTGCCGAAAAGCAGGCTGAATTTAACCTTACAGATAGATGAGCAGAATTATGATATAGAAGCGGAGGCCATGAGGGTGTCTTCAGTCAGTGGCCGAATGAGGAGAGAACTGGAGGCCGTAGCCGTTAAATTCTTAAATCTGGACAAAAAGACGCAAGACCTCCTTTCGATTAAGATAAAAGAGATTGAAAGGAAGATGCTTTACAAAGAGGCATATGCCGAAGATTAAGATTGTATGACGTTTTTTACCCTTGACAATCATCTCTATTTCATTTAGATGTCCAATGCCTTTCATGTTAGAGAGGACAAAAGTCTTTTGCAGTTATAAATCGGAGTTTATCCTATGACAACACCTCTTCCAAAGGTAAAAGAAATTGAACGTAAATGGTATATTGTAGACGCCAGTGATAAGGTTCTGGGCCGACTGGCAACTCAAATTGCCGCAAGATTGAGGGGTAAGCACAGGCCTATTTTCACCCCTCATCTGGATACCGGTGACTTTATTATAGTAGTAAATGCTGATAAGATCAGACTTACCGGTGGAAAATTGGATAAAAAATTATATTATAGACATTCAGGCCATCTCGGCAGCATGAAGACCGTTACTGCCCGCAAGTTATTGGAGACAAAGCCGGAAAAGGTTATTCAGTTGGCAGTTAAACGCATGTTACCCAAAAATCGCCTGGGCCGCAGCCAGCTTAAAAAGCTTAAAATCTATGCCGGCCCACAGCATCCACATCAGGCCCAGGTTCCTGAACAGCTTCAGATCAACAGCTAAAGGCTGAGGGTCTATCTAAGGATATCAAAAACATGGAACAAACACGCTACTATGCTACAGGCAAAAGGAAGACCGCTGTAGCCCGTATATGGATATATCCCGGTGAAGGCAAAATGACGGCTAATGGAAAGCCCTTTGATGAATACTTTGATGTAGATACCGCACGTCTTATCACAGAGCAGCCTTTTGCCATTACAAATACACTTGGCAAATTCGATGCCATGATCAAAGTCAAGGGCGGCGGGAAAAACAGCCAGTCGGAAGCAGTCCGCCACGGCATAGCCTGTGCGCTCCTTCAGGCCGATGAAGGATATCGAATTCCATTAAAGAAGGCCGGTCTTCTTTCCAGAGACGCCAGAAAAAAGGAGCGCAAGAAGTATGGACTTGCAGGGGCCAGAAAGCGCTATCAGTATTCCAAACGCTAAACTCATGAAAAAAGTTTTAGTGAGGTAATAGACTAAAGCACCCAAAGTTACCGCAAATCGTATTATTGTCGTCAATGGATCAGGTTTGCAGGATTTCGCAACCTCAGCTCCCTTTATACACTTGTAACCTTAAGCACTGACCCCGAAACAGATGTTACGTATAGCAATAGTAGGAGGATCCGGTTATACGGGAATCGAACTCCTGCGTATCCTCAAATTCCACCCAGGGGCAAACGTAGTAGCAGTAACTTCACGGAAATATGCAGGCCGTCCCGTGGGAGCCGTCTTTCCCTCACTGCATGGCTACGATGATCTCTTTTTTACAGAGCCCGATGTCACCTATCTGAGCAAAACCGCCGACTGGATATTTACAGCGGTCCCACATAAGACCGCCATGTCGATTGTTCCCGGGTTTTTCGACGCAGGATGCAGAATCATAGACCTTTCAGCTGATTTTCGTCTTAGGGACCGCCGAACCTACGAAATTTGGTATCAGGCCCATACCGCCTCTGAAAAACTTAAAAAGGCCGTATACGGACTGCCTGAAATCTACAAGGAAGATATAGCATCAGCGCAACTTGTAGCAAATCCCGGCTGCTACCCGACCGGTGCGATCCTGCCCCTTGTACCCTTGCTTAATTCGAGCATAATCGGCTCCAAAGGGATAATAGCAGACTCTAAATCCGGAGCCAGCGGGGCCGGCCGAAGCCCATCCATAGCCACACTTTACTGTGAAGTCAACGAGGCGTTTAAGGCATATAAGGTAGCCGGACACCGCCACCTGCCCGAAATAGAACAGGAACTCTCCGTAGCGGCCGGAGAGGCCGTGTCCATTACGTTTATCCCTCATCTGGTCCCCATGACCAGGGGTATCCTGACTACGATCTATGCCCGAATTTGTGAGAAAATATCTACTGACAAGGTCCTCGCCGTCTTAAAAGAATTCTATAAAAATTCGCCCTTTGTGCGTATACTCCCGGTAGGCACCTTTCCCGACATATCGTATGTGAGGGGAAGCAACTTCTGCGATATCGGGGCAAAGGTAGATGATCATACCAACACGCTCATACTGATTTCCGCCATAGATAATCTGGTAAAAGGTGCATCAGGACAGGCAGTCCAGAACCTCAATATAATGGCCGGACTGGACGAGTCTTCAGGCCTCGGCGCGATCCCTCTCTTTCCATAGACCATGGATTCTTCAGACCGGTTCCGCGCTGCCTCCAGAAACATAAGGCTTACGATCCAATATAATGGAACAGGGTATCATGGATGGCAAAGGCAGCCCGGCCGTACAGGCATTCAAGAAGTCATCCAGGCGGCCATTAAGAAAATGACCGGTGAGCAGGTCTGCCTTGTCGGCTCAGGAAGAACTGATGCCGGGGTGCATGCCCTGGCCCAGGTGGCAAATTTTCATACCGGTTCGAAAATCCCGCTGGGAGGATTTCTAAAGGGCTTAAACAGCCTCCTGCCGGAGGATATCGCTATATCAGCCGCGTCAGAGGTACCCCCTGACTTTCACTCGATTCGCAACTCAATCTGCAAGATATACTGTTATCACATCCTGGCCTCAGAGACCAAGTCTCCCTTTTGGAATAAAAGGGTGTGGTTGCTAAACCGGCATCTGGACATACATTCCATGAAAATGGCACTACCACAGCTCATGGGCACCCATGACTTTAGTGCCTTTAAGGCAAGTGGAAGCAATGCAAAGACATCTGTCCGCACCATATATTTATGTGAAATCAAGCCGATAGCATTGGAAATATTCACTCCTCCCGGAGGACTGCACTATATTTTTACCATTGCCGCCGACGGCTTCCTTCGTTATATGGTCAGGAATATCATAGGGCTTTTGGTGCAAATCGGTCTTGGAAAGAGATCCTATGAAGATATGGCAAATGTAATTGCCTCTAAGGATCGTTCTTCGGCCGGTCCCACCGCCCCCCCACACGGCCTGTATTTGAAACAGGTCTATTATGACAAATCTGAAATTCCGTTCACTATTAATGATAATTGAAAGGAGTAAATCAAATGTCCTGGACATTCCCGCTTTCGGAACGTGTTAGAAACCTCAAGCCGTCGCCCACTCTCGCGATAGACACAAAGGCCAAGACTCTCAAGGCACAAGGCGTCGACATAATAAATCTTTCAGCAGGAGAACCTGATTTCGACACCCCTGATCATATAAAAGAAGCGGCCGTAAAGGCCATTAGGGATGGATTCACAAAATATACGCCGGTAGGAGGTATTCCGGAACTGAAGGAGGCTATAGCGGCTAAGTTTGAACATGACTATAAGCTGATATACCGGCCTGAACAGATCATGGTCTCAACAGGGGGAAAACAGGTCCTGTACAATGTCGCCCAGGCCGTTTTGGACCCGGGAGATGAGGTCATAATTCCAGTGCCTTACTGGGTTTCTTATCCCGCAATAGTCGAACTTGCAGGAGGCAAGGTCAGGTTCCTTCCAAGCGATCCGGACAAGGACTTTGCCCTGGACCTGCCGGCACTGGGCTCCATGCTGACATCCAAAACCAGGGCCATAATACTTAACAGCCCGTCAAATCCCACCGGTGCGGTCTACAGCAGAGAAGACCTTGTCAGGGTAGCTGAGCTGGCGGTTGAAAATAATCTTGTAGTAATCACCGACGATATCTATGATCAAATCCGCTTTGACAATAAAGGACCTGAGAATATTGCCTCTCTAGCCCCTGAGGCACAGGATCACATAGTAGTGGTAAATGGTGTATCAAAGACATATGCCATGACCGGCTGGCGCATAGGCTATCTCGCGGGTCCGGAGGCCGTAGTGAAGGCGGCGACCAAGATACAGAGCCAGAGCACTTCAAATCCCAACTCAATAGCCCAAAAGGCGGTCTTGGCCGCACTGACCGGCCCTCAAGACGGGGTATTGAAAATGAAAAAGGCCTTTTTAGAGAGAAAAGATTACATTATGGAAAGACTTGGAGCCATCCCTGGAATATCGTGCGTAAAACCCAAAGGGGCCTTTTATGTATTCCCGGATCTTTCATCTTATTACGGCAAAAAGGCATCAGGCAAAGAAATCAATAATTCGCTGGAAATGGCTGACTACCTGCTGGAAGACTCCCGAATCGCAGGGGTACCGGGCATAGCCTTTGGAGGCGACCGCTTTATGCGATTCTCTTATGCTACAGACCTTGGCATAATCCGGGAGGGAATGGACAGACTAAGTGTTGCTCTTAGTAACCTCAATAGCTGAAGATAAAAGGCAGAAATGCGGGGCTTGGTTCTTTAGCCAAGACCACTGATATAAGAAAGCAGTTCATTCACTACTCAGAATTTAACCGCTTAAATTTTGAGTAGACCATGACCTTCTTGACCTCGAATTTCTCGGTGGCTGAACAAACTTGACTTTAACGCTTTTTTGAAGCCCGCTTTGCCGCCTTGAGAGGATTGACCTTTCTGCCGGCTTCGTCTTTCAGGGCTTCCTTCGTCAAATGAGTGGCGAAATTGCATATGCCATTTCGCCACTTCATTGCCGGATGGGGATAAACTGAACAAAAATTACCCGTCTCATATCTTGTAACTCTTGCGCAACCCTCACACTGCTCAACTATTTCAAAGCAGGTCCCGCCCAAATATTTGCAACCATTTTTACTCATAAATTTGCACTGGACCCCTGGTTTATTTGTAGTACATTCCATAATTAATTCCCTCTAATACTAAATAAAGGCTCCATCCCTTGAACCGGTTTTGGCTGATTTGCCAAACAGGATAGTGCCTTTTACTTATCTGATATATATTTATCCATTCAGGTCGAACTTTTTACTCCAAATTTAGTAAATTGGCAAGATAACAAACACACATTATAGGCCGATTTCCGCACGATGCCAAAATTTTGCCGATGATTATTTAGATTGCCTGATTTCCGTATAGAGCTGCCCGCAGGCGGCGGATATATCCCGCCCCTTGCTCTTTCTTATGAAGGCAGTGTAGTTAGCCCCTCTGAGTACCTGCTGAAATAACAAAACCCGTTCATAAACAGGACGCTTGAAAGGGATATCAGTGCTTTCATTATAAGCTATCAAATTGATTTTAGAAGGGATGCCCTTGAGAAGTTTCGCAAGCGAAACCGCCTGTTCGACGCGGTCATTTATACCGGCAAGGAGGAGATATTCAAAGGTAATGCGCCTCCTGCGGGAAAGTCGATAATTTCGGCAGGCATCAATAAGCTGTGAAAGGGGATAACGAGCGTTAATCGGCATTATCATATCCCGGATCTTATCATTGGGTGCATTCAAGGAGACGGCAAGGCCTACATCAGTATCCTGCCCGAGACGCAATATCTCGGGAATCAGACCGCAGGTGGATAAGGTTATCCTACGCAACGAGAAGTTAAGTCCAAGGTCATCACCCAGTATATAGATGGACTTTAAGACATTCCCGTAGTTTGCAAGGGGCTCTCCCATGCCCATAAATACTATGTTTCTGAGCTGTTCCCTTTCTCCAGCATGTTCCAGGGCGGCGAACACCTGTCCCACGATCTCAGAGGGGACAAGGTGACGGCGAAAGCCCATCATGGCAGTATGACAAAATCTGCAACCCATGGCGCATCCGACCTGGCTGGATATGCAAAGGGTCTTGTAGCCCCGGTCAGGAATAACGACGCTCTCCACCACCAAACCATCCGGCAGTCTCCATGCCAGTTTGCAGGTGCCGTCAACAGAACGTTGCTTTGCGGCAAGCCTCAGGCTGGTCAGTACGCCCTCTTGGGAGATCTTTTCCCTCAGGGCCTTGGGGAAATCGGTCATCTGGGAGAAATCGCAAAATCCCGGCTTCCAAAGCCAGCTAAAGAGCTGACGGCCCCTGAAATCGGGCAGGCCCGTATCTCTTGCCCATATTTCGAGATCGCTTCGGCAAAGACTGCGAAAGTCAATCACGACAGCTCTTCCAAAAGCCTCCTGGCATCTTCAATCTCCGGGAATTCTTCTTTTGTGTTGATTGCCTTTCGGAGTTCCTCTTTTGCGGCATCGAACCTTTTCATCCCCTTTAAGGCTACAGCCAGGTGATAACGAATGGTAGGCTGATTCGGCCATCTCAGAATCGCCTCTTCAAGGTTAGACAAGGCGAGTTCGTAACTCCCCCTCTTTGTAAGTATCCAACCAACGGTATCCAGTATGGCCGGTTGCTCGGGGGTTGCGGCCTTGGCCTTCTGTGCATAAATAAAGGCCTTGTCCAGATCGCACTTTTTCTCCGTCAACAGCCATGCCAGATTATTTGCAGCCGGAGCGAAATCCCGTTTTATTTCCAAGGCCTGCATATAGGCCTTCTCTGCCTCATCATAATGGCCCAACTGTTCTTCTATGGTACCTATAGCCATATATGCACTCGCAAGATCAGGTTTCTTTTCCAGCAAAATCCTGTACTGGGAAATCGCTTTCTCTGCCCTGCCGGTTGATATATAGATCTTTGCCAGAGAGACATAAGGGCCTATAAGATCAGGATTCAATTCCATGGCATCCTTAAAAGCGATCTCCGCCTGATCTACACGCCCGGTCCGCAAAAGCAGTCTTCCCTGCACCATGGCTGTTACCGCGTTATCCGGCTGGTCTTTTCTCATTTCATCGCAAAGATCGAGTGCCTTATCCGGCTGGTCTTCATATAAATATAGCGCCACAAGAGACGTCAGCGCAGGAATGTGCCCATGATTTTTCGACAGCAACTCCCTAAAAGACCCTTTGGCTTTTTCCATCTCCTTTTGTGCCATATATGTTCTGCCCAGGAGGTAAAGGGCAGGCGCATCATCCTGAGAAACATCAAGGGCCCTGTGCAGGTCTTTTTCAGCGGTCTTGAAATCCCGGTTCATCAAGGCAGCAGAGGCATGAAGAATCAGGGCCTTCGGTTCATCAGGAACGCGCGCCAATATCAACTCAGTATGCTCTGTGATCATTTCAGGCTTGCGCCCCCTAAGGGCCACTTCAGCAAGCAGCAATCTGGCCTTCAAAAACTCCGGTTGTCTTGAGATCAGCTGCTTCAGGTCAGCTTCCGCTTTAGAGAGCTCTCCCAAACCCAGATTAGCAAGACCCCTGTAATAGAGTGCCTCAGAGTTTCCGGGCTGCCGGTCAAGAATTTTGTCCAGCAATTTAATTGAACCCTTTAAATCTCTGTCTTCCAGGGCGAATTTTGCCTTTACCAGCAGTGCAAGGGGATGCATAGAATTCTTCCCCAGTACTTCATCAGCCAGGGACTCGGCCTGCGTGAATTTCCCCTGATCATATTTGAGGACAGCTATTTTTGCCTTTATATCAGCATTATTCGGAGAAAGCTTGAGGGCCTTCTCCAGGGTAAGCACCGCCTTCTCTTTATCACCCTTCTTGACCTGTAGGTCGGAAAAGAACAAAAGGGGAGCTGTCGCCTCCGGGAAAAGGTCTATTGCCTGCTGAAGTGTTGCTTCCGCCTCCTTATCCCGGTTGTTTCGCATATAGAAACCAGCCATTATCAACAGTGCATCTACCTCATCAGGATATTCTCCGACAATGAACTTAATCTCTTCTTCTGCCTTTTTCTCCTGTCCTGTGGATTCATAAAGTGAGGACAGGGCAAGCCTCGATTGCGCCTCGTCCTTTCTCTTCTTACTTACGGATACGGCCTTTTTTAGAAAAAGCTCCGCCTGATTCAGGTCCTTTTTTTGGGAATATGCCCTTGCAAGACCCATATAGACCCCATTTCTATCAGGTGCCTGGCTCTCTGCCTTTCTGAATACGGAAACGGCATCATCCAGCCTCTCCTGATTAAGTAATAATGCCCCTTTTAACAATAAGGCATCAACATTTGACGGATTCTCGGAAAGCAGCACTTCCACATGCCTTTGCGCCTCGTCTATTTTCTTTGAAAGTAAAAATATCTGGGCCAGCTTCAGCCGGGCATCGGCATTGTCCGGATCTACATCCACTGTCTTCTGAAGTTCAGAAAAGGCATCTGTGAGGCTTCCAAGCTGCAAATAAGCCAAGGCCATTTGATAATGGCCGGGAGCGTACCCGGGATCAATTTGGACGACATTTTTGAACTCGATTACCGCCTCTTTATATTTTTCCTCCTGGAAATAGTTCATTCCTCTTTCAAAATGTTTAGACCTTTTCTCATCAGGCGAGCTGCAGGCAGGAAAAATACCAACGAATACAATTAGTATCAGGAAAAATACCAATATCTTCCAACTTCGCATGTTTTTCCTCCTAATTAAGCTACCTGCTGATTTTTTAAAGAAGCTTGCCCGGTAGATTCCAGTACACTCAACCAAAAATGGCTGTTCAAATTGACACGCTTACTATGTTTGATGGCTGAGACCAGAGGAACATGTACATAGTGGTCATTCCATAGACTAACCATCATAGCGGTCTTGCCCGTCATGGCGGCATGAACGGCATTTTGCCCAAGATTTGCGCAGTAGAGGCGATCGTCCACATTTGCCGGCACGCTGCGGATGATATAGCTGGGATCTATGTACCGGACATAGGCCGTCATGCCGATCGCATTGAAGTATTCTTTAAAGGTATCCCTGAGAAAGACTCCTATGTCTCCCGGCTTGATGTTACCCGATGGATCACGTATCACTTGATTATCCATTATATACCGCTGACCTGCACCTTCAGACACAACTATCACTGCATGGCCACGGTCCCTGAGTCTATACTCAAGGGCCTTTAATAGACCGTTTTCTCCCTCCAGATCAAAATCACTTTCAGGTATCAGACAGAAATTGACTTCTCTTAAAGCATTTGTGGCGGCGGCTGCAATGGACCCTGAATATCTACCCATTACCTTGACCAGCCCTATCCCATTGGGCGCACCGATAGCCTCGGTATGAGCACACTTTATGGCCTGACTGGCCATTTCAACTGCAGTATCAAAACCAAAGGTCTTAGAGACAAGATAGATGTCATTGTCTATTGTCTTCGGTATGGCGACAACGGCTATTTTAAGATCACGCCTTTTAATTTCTTCAGCAATTTTGACTCCTGCCTTAAATGTTCCATCACCACCGATAATGAACAGGATGGATACATTCATGCGTACAAGTGCATCTACTATAGCATCAATGGGTTGGTGTCCTCTGGAAGAGGCAAGAATTGTCCCTCCATATTCATGTATACGATTTACTACCCGAAGAGTCAAATCCATTATTGGAAGACCATACTCCGGGATAAACCCCCTGAGTCCATAACGTATGCCGAGCACGGATTGAACTCCGTAACCGTAGTGTAGAGCATGTACAATAGCCCTTATTACATCATTTATTCCGGGGCAGAGTCCGCCACATGTTACAATGGCAGAGCGTATCTTAGTGGGGTCAAAATAAATTTTTTGACGGGGCCCGGCGAGTTCGAATGAAAGCGGTTCAGAGCCCTTTTTGAATATTTTTTTGAGCGAGTTGTATGACACCCTGACCATAACCTGATCCTGATCAGATACAAAACAGGGGTAATTCTTTTTAAGCAGAGGAGACTGAACACTTGGATCTCCCAATGTCTCTATTGCGGTTTCGATCTCTGTATCCGAACCGACTTCATCAATTAAATACGGGGTATTTTCTTCAATAGGGAATTGGCTGTTTTCAGGCATTATAGGTTCTCCGGTAATTTAGTCTTTTGAGACTCTGGTCTTTGCGATTGTCTTAGAATAACTGTATCTATATTCCGAAAGCCATATCAATGTAAAGGATTTTGCTTTATACTTCGGCCTACAAACCTGAATTATTTAATGATATAGTCTGAAACAAAAAACCCGTGTCTAGAGGAATTCCCTTGTAAAATGAGTATAACTATAGGCGTTTTCGACTCTGGTGTTGGTGGACTTACAGTAGTTCGCGAACTCAAACGATTATTACCGGCCCAGCCACTTATATATTTCGGAGATACTGCCAGGACCCCCTATGGAACAAAAAGCCAGGAAACCATCATTCAATACGCCAGAGAAGATACCAGGTTCCTGCTGGAGCGTGGAGCCGGCATATTGGTAATTGCTTGCCACAGTGCAGCCAGCACTGCCACATCAACTTTAAGGCAGGAATTTTCTGAACCGATATTTGAAGTCATAACCCCTTCTATAGAGCAGGCCCTGGCCCTTACTAAAAGAAAAATCATTGGTTTGATAGGTACTAGGGCTACAGTGACGAGCGGTGTATACGAAAAGGCGATCCATGCACGTATGCCCGATACAAAGGTATACAGCCAGGCATGTCCCCTTCTGGTGTCCTTGGTGGAAGAAGGATGGCTTAAGGCCAGGGAAAGCCGCATGATAGTCAAAAAGTATCTCAGGCCCTTAAAAAACCGGCAGATAGATACTCTCGTCCTGGGCTGTACCCATTACCCGCTTCTTAAACAAACAATCCAGGAAAAAATCGGAAAGAATGTCAAGATAGTAGACCCTTCTGCTGAAATAGCGCGTGCGGTTTATTCGTACCTTGAGTCCAAAAATCAACTGTCTGAAAAATTACATGGCCGGGGGGATCGTTTCTTCGTCTCTGACCTTACTCCAACAACTCAGGAAGTTGTCCAACGTTTTTTAGGTACCCGGGTCCAGTTTGAAAAGACTTCCCTGTCCTGCAGGGATTGAACGGTTTTGCAACTTGTTTTGGGAAAAATGCGGCTCCCAATAGTGCTGTAAATATATAGTGCCTGTTAGTGCCCATTCAGCCGAAATTTTAAAAGGCTGTTTCCTATCGGCAATTCATTAATCATTATAAAGTGGAACATCTAACCTTTTCCAATCCGGCTCTGACAATTGCCTTAGGGCTGGCGGCAGGGATCATTGCACAGTCGGTGGCCTATCATTTACGCATTCCCGGTATCGTCCTTTTGCTTATAACCGGCGTCCTGCTGGGACCGGATGTCAGCGGCGTTATTCAACCCGAAACCCTGGACGGCGCCCTTGCTGATATCATAAGGGTTTGCTGTGGCCGTGATTTTATTCGAAGCCGGTTTGAACCTGAAAATTCAGCGCCTGAAGCGCGAGAGTCGCGCTATTCGACAGTTAGTCATTATAGGCGGGGCGGTAACCGTTGTCGGTGGTATGCTGACGGGACGATGGTTTTTAGGCTGGGACTGGCAAACCTCTATTTTATTCGGCACTTTGGTCATGGTAACCGGGCCCACGGTCATAAATCCGCTTCTAAGACGGTTCAAAGTCAAACGCAACGTAAGTGTCGTTTTAGAGGCTGAGGGTGTATTCCTCGACGCGGTGGGTACTGTGGTAGCAATGCTGGGCACTGGAAGTAGCGCTGAGTCCTAAGGCAGATACTGTAACCACGGCCCTCATGCTCATCACCCGTCTCGGGTTCGGCACACTGCTTGGATTATCAGGCGGCTGCTGTTGGCTATATTGTTAAAGCGTCGCAATGTGGTTCCCGAAGGAATCGAGAACGTCTTCACCCTATGCCTGATCCCGGCCATGTTTCAGGTATCGAATGTCTTTCTTCCGGAAAGTGGGATTATGGCGGTTACGGTCGCGGGTATTTTGGTGGGAAATCTTAAAATTCATATTTGCCGGGAGCTGGTTGAATTCAAGGAAGAACTCACCGTGATGCTGATCGGCATGCTGTTCATACTGTTGGCTGCCGACGTCCGAATGGATGAGATTTACGCGCTTGGGATTCCGGGAATCATAACTGTTTTAATTCTCATGTTCATAGTCAGACCCCTAAATGTTGTAGTGGGTACTTTTGGGACCAAACTCAACTGGCGAGAAAAATGTTTATCGGTTGGATGGGGCCGAACGGGCTGAAAACACATTATCTGTTAAGAGCAGAGATCGATACCAGGGCTGGTGCGCTGGCTCTCACAGGTAACGAAGAGGCGAATTTGTTGTTCATTCAGAAGGTAAAAAGGGAGACCAAACATCTTCATTTATTTATGGCGCTCCAAGATCAGTATGAGAGGGTCACCCCGGATATGGTTCATAAAACCGGATCGCAGATATTGTTTGGCGGCCCGCGTGACGTAAACTTTTGGTCAATCTGTATTCGAAAGGGGCTGGTAAAGCCGGAACGGTGGAGGGTTCTAGAAACATCTATACATAAGGAAAAAGAAAAGGAGGATATAATACATAAGGATCCATTTCTCAAAGACAACTCAGGGCTTCCTTTGTCGGTACGGCATAATGGACGGCAATTTCCAGTAGGAGATTCGACTCGATTTTGCGCCGGCGATGAAGTCGCCTATATCATATTAATCGAACATGCCGAAAAAGTGCATAAATATTTAAGGGCGATGGGGTGGCAGCAGATCACAAGCGACGGGAATAAGGCTTTTACCGTATCCCAGTGCCCATTACCATCAGGCATGGGATGAAATTGACCTATTCCGGACAGTAATCAGTATTACAAAGTAAGGTTATACAGACAGGCATATAATATATGGAAAACAAGCCACTCATTCAGCCGTTCAGGCCTCTGAGCCCTTCAAGGACAGAGGTCATATCTTCAGGCAGCCTGCTCTCCCATTTCATCTTTTCTCCTGTGATTGGATGAGCAAACTGCAAACAGGCAGCATGAAGCATCTGTCTTCGAATCGTAATAATTGTATTTCCAAGCCTGAATTTAACGGGACCACGATATAGTGAGTCACCCAGGACAGGATGTCCCAGAGAACTCATATGGACACGTATCTGGTGTGTCCTGCCTGTGTATATCTTTAAAGATAAAAGGCTCGCACCCCTGAGCTCTTCGACAACCCGCCACTCAGTAATAGCAGACCTTCCTCTTCCGGATCTGGTAGACATCTTCTTGCGATCAACCGGGTGACGTCCTATAGCCAAATCCAAACGACCGCTCATATCTTTCAGCCTGCCATAGACCAGGGCCAGATATGTCTTGTCGATCTCTCCAGCCTTGAACTTTTCTACTAATTGCCTGTGCGCCTCATCATTTTTTGCCACGATCATCAGGCCTGATGTGTTTTTATCCAGCCTATGCACAATGCCAGGTCTGAGATATCCCCCTATACCCGAAAGATCTCGGCAGTGGTACAGAAGGCCATGGACCAGGGTGTAGTCCTCATCCCCCGCCCCCGGATGGACCACAAGACCGGCCGGTTTCTCCAGCACAAGAAGGTGGCTGTCCTCATAAACAATCTCCAGGGGGATCGGAAGAGGTTTAACAGACAGCGGTTCTAAAGCAGGGATATGGATATCAATGCCGTCCCCGGCCTGGATCCTGAGACTTGAGGATGTTCCGGCATGTCCTCTGACTTTTATGTGGCCGCTTTGTATGAGGTTTTGAATTTGAGACCTTGAAAGGCCAAGGTCTTTTGAGGCAAGAAATTTATCCAGTCTCTTTCCGGCGCTATCGTCATTTACCTTTATAAATAAGTAATTGGCGATGTCTGCCATACCGAATAACACCGCTCACAATCCGAACCTTCAAGATGGATCTGAGCGTCTTTGGCCTGCGCCCGCAGAGCCTGAAAAACAGCAAGAAACTGCCTAGACTTCAATCGCGATCTCTGTACTCACATTATTAAAGATAGATTCGATCTCCTCCGTGATCTCCTCTTCTCTCTTGTCTTTTGCAACGGAGAGTTCCTTCACTAACAGATTCTTGGCAGTGTCCAGCATTTTCTTCTCTCCGAATGAAAGGGGTTTATCCATCTGCAGAATATAAAGATCCCTCAAGACCGCCGCCAGATCAAAAATTGAACCTGTTTTTATCTTATCCATGTATTCCCTGTAACGACGGTTCCATGTCTGGGGGGTAAATTCCACATCCTTCTTCTCTAAAATGGTATAGACCTGTTCGACCTCATTACCCGAGATAACTCTTCTGAGTCCGATGTGTTCGGCGTTTTTCCTGGGAATCATGATTTTCATATCATTTTCAAGGATACGTATCACATAAAAAATATGTTCAATTCCGGATATCGACTTTTCTTCTATACCCTCGACTAAACCCACACCATGGGCAGGATATACTGCCAGATCACCAACATTAAACATACCGATTAACCTCTAGTTTCAAATACCAAATCCAATAATTTAAATTTTTACTAATATAATATAACACATTTTCAAATTTTCCGAAACATGCCGGGCAATTCAATATTTTTTTGCAGATTTCAATATGAGTTGGTAAAAATGCACATACATGACGCAACCCGGCAAACAAAATAGCGCACAACATAAAAAAGGGCCCACAACGGCACCATATGTCTGGATGGCAATCACCCTTCTGTCTATAGGACTCCTTTTCATAACGCCGGGGATGGACCTGCCGCTGATTGTACACCGAATAGTCTGGCCGCTCAGTCGTCTCCTGATAATAATGGCTGTCAGTCTCGGCCTAAGTGCTTTGGTCGAAGGAATGGGCTGGTCTGAAACAGTTGCTAAACTATCCAGACCACTTATGCGTACAGGCAACTTCAGTGATTGGAGCGGAACTGCCTTTACTACAGCCTTTCTCTCGGGTGTCGCTGGAAATACTATTCTATGGAATGCATATAAAGAGAAAAATTTAAGCAGGTCCGAGATGCTTCTGGCCACACTCTTGAACCTGGGGCTTCCTTCCTACACCCTTCATCTGCCGACCAGCATTGCCATTATTATACCCCTGGTCGGGACAGCCGGATTTATATATATAAGTTTAACCCTTATGGCTGCATTGCTCAGGACTGCAATAGTCCTCACCCTGGGCCGATTAATCCTGTCGTTACCGGGGAAAACGCAGAGACCAGGGCCGGAGCATCAAAACAAAGAGGAATTGGAACCACGAAAGGAGCAGGTAAAAAAATTCCTGTTACGATATGTGCCGGGCCGCCTCAGCCAGATCGCCATGTATACCGTGCCCTTATATATTATTGTGGTTCTCCTTCAGCAATGGGATTTCTTTGAGTGGCTTCAGGATAAAAGTACATCAATAATCTCTATCGAGGCCCTACCCGTGGAAGGCATATCTGTGGTAGTATTCAGTATAGTTGCAGAATTCACCGCCGGAGCCGCCGCGGCCGGTGCAATGCTGAATGCAGGAGTGCTAACCGTGAAAGAAACCGTGCTGGCACTCCTTTTCGGGAATGTAATTGCAACTCCTGTAAGGGCACTGAGGCACCAACTTCCAAGATATCTAGGCATCTTTCAGCCCAAAATGGGTATAATCATACTCATGATGGGTCAAGCTCTGCGCATAATAAGCGTTTTAATAGTAGGTGTTATATACTTTCTGATATATTGATTTGAAAAGAGTAAATTATGAAAAAAACCTCATGTTTTCAGCCATTATTCCTATTTATCCTGACATTTTCAGCTTTAGCGGCCTCTGATCTCCCGGCCTGGTCTGAAGTAAATAAAAGCAGGAACAATATGCCCATGGTCAGTATCGACGTGAAGTTGGACATGGAAAACCGTCGTATAAGGGGAAAGGCATCAATGGAACTCCCAGAGGGAAAACCTGTATGCATAAATACAGGAAAAGTGAAGCTGGACCGAGTCACCCTTGAGGGGCAAACCATAAATCCTTTCATCGAAGATGACTCTTTCAGTGTTTCGGCCTTTCACAAAAAGAGGTTGCTCAAAATCCAATTTCATAGAGATTTCCCACCAATGGGCACTGGTATCGACGGGAAAAACGCCCATACAATGACAGATGATTTCATAGACACCGAAGGCGTTGTATTGCTTGATGGCTGGTGTCCGACATTGCAGGGGCTTGCTCGCTACGAACTCAAAGCCTCGGTGCCTGCGGAATTCAAGGCCGTATCAGAGGCAGACGCCGTAAAGACAGAGTATAGAGGGGAAACAGGTATCCATGTCTTTGAATTTCCCCATGCGAGGACCGGCCTTTCACTTGTTGCCGGCCCGTATCAAGTAAGCACTCAACTGCATAAGGGTATTGAGATTGCTGCATACTTTTTCCCTGAGGATCAAAAACTCGCCAGGAAATACATTGACAAATCCATACAATATCTCGATCTCTATGAAGTTCTCCTGGGTCCGTATCCGTTCAGGCGGTTTGCAATAGTAGAAAACCGTGCCCCTACAGGCTATGGCCTCCCCACTTATACCCTTTTGGGGCAAGAAGTGGCAAGACTTCCATTCATTGTGGATACCTCCCTGGGCCACGAGATACTCCACTCCTGGTTTGGAAATTCTGTCTATGTGGACCCAGAAGAAGGTAAC
>Ga0209834_10000498_pt1 | contig 23972 bp, 21 predicted proteins | sample Mar14236cmmetaG_FD_184134 | JGI IMG/M metagenome (GOLD analysis project Ga0209834, IMG submission 184134) | Marine hydrothermal vent microbial communities from Guaymas Basin, Gulf of California to study Microbial Dark Matter (Phase II) - Marker... ...
ATGATTCAGCCCATAGCCATGGAAGAGGGGGTTCGATTTGCGATCCGTGAAGGAGGTCGAACAGTCGGAGCCGGCGTGGTAACCAAAATCATAGAGTAGGATAGGAGGCGGGCGATGAGAGAAATAGTCACCCTTGCATGCACTGTGTGCAAGCGGCGTAATTATACTACTACAAAGAATAAAAGGACTACGCCGGACAAGCTTGAATTTAAGAAGTACTGTAAGTTCGACAAAAGACATACGGTACACAGGGAGATAAAGTAGTCTAATATCTGCCTACAGGATATTATGATATATTGTTTTTGCATCCCCTGCGAAGTGAGGAGTGCGCATCTTTGTATTTGGTTCAGCCGGCAAATGAAAGGCCGGATCTCAATAGGCCAGTAGCTCTAATGGTAGAGCACCGGACTCCAAATCCGGGAGTTGGGGGTTCGAGTCCCTCCTGGCCTGCCATTGCCCGTTATCAGAAAATAAAAATCGACTTCGCTAAGTTTGGGAGATTTAAGTGACAAAAAAGAAGGTCAGGAAGGTCCAGAATAGAAAAAAGGCCCAGACCATAACACAAAGTAACGGCAAGAGCGGCAAGAGCTATACGTCCGACATGGGATCGGGATCCGGACGGTCGGAAACTAGTCCTGCTTTGAGTGGCGGTATTATGGGATGGGTGGATAAAGTAAAATCCTTTTTACTAGAGGTTCGTGTCGAGTTTGACAAAATTACTTGGCCTTCCAGGAAGGAAGCAATTGCACTAACTACAGCTGTATTGGCAATCACTTTTTTCTTTACTGCGTATCTTGGTATAGTTGATTTTTCACTGACAAAGCTTGTCAGCTTCCTTATTTATTAATAGTTGATGCATATAGGTCGGCTTTTCGCAATCAGCAGAGGCAATTCATTGAAAATCAATAAGATAACCGCTTTCATACGATTTTCTATAGCTTGTAAATGAGTAACTTTTAATGGCGCACAAATGGTACATTGTTCATACTTATTCCGGATTTGAGAATAAGGTCAAGGTCTCTATAGAAGAGAGGATTAAACAGTATGGTATGGAGGAATTTTTCTCCGGAATTGTTGTTCCCGTGGAAAAGGTAGTAGAAATCCTCAAAGGAGAAAGACGTATTTCATCTAGAAAGATTTTTCCGGGCTATATTTTGGTAAAGATGGAATTAAATGATAACTCGTGGCACCTTGTTCAGGATACCCCCAAAGTGACCGGCTTTATTGGCGGGTTGCAGAATCCAGTACCGCTTTCGGAAGAAGAGGCGGGAAGAATAATTCACCAGATGGAAGAACGAACCCTAAAGCCTGTACCTAAGTATAGCTTTGAAAAGGGTGATCATGTGATTGTGACAGAAGGGCCTTTTGCTAATTTCAACGGTGTTGTAGATAAGGTTAATCCTGAGAAAGGGAAGATCAGGGTACTTGTTTCTATTTTTGGAAGATCAACACCTGTTGAACTAGAATTCGGACACGTCCAAAAGGCAGCTTAAAGGAGTATATTATGGCCAAGAAAATTATATCTTATATTAAGCTCCAGATCCCTGCAGGGCAGGCCAATCCATCCCCGCCTGTAGGGCCCGCCTTAGGACAGCACGGTGTGAACATAATGGAGTTTGTTAAAGCCTTTAATGCGAAGACACAGGACCAGATTGGAATGATTATCCCTGTTGTGATAACAGTATATGCAGACAGGTCATTCAGCTTTATTATGAAGACGCCTCCTGCATCTGTTTTGCTTAAGAAGGCAGCAAATATTGAGAAGGGGTCGGGAATTCCTAACCGTGACAAAATTGGCAAAGTTACCAGGAAGCAAGTAGAGGAAATTGCCCTGAAAAAGCAGCCGGATCTGACTGCTGCCGATTTGCATGCGGCCGAACGTTCAATTGAAGGTACAGCCCATAGTATGGGCATTGAAATAGTTGATTAAGGCATATTGCGCCATGCCGGTTTTAGGCATGTGACGTGTGGGGAGAAGAAGATTCCATGGCAAACCGTGGCAAAAAATATCGAGATGCAAGGGCCAAAGTGGATACCAATATAAGGTATGGTTTGGATGAGGCAATAGATGCGGTTCTCAATGCGCACTATGCAAAGTTCGACGAGACCATAGACCTAGCAATAGTCCTGGGGGTCGATCCCCGGAAGGCAGACCAGAATGTGAGAAGCTTTGTCGTCCTTCCTCATGGTACGGGACGTACTCAAAGGGTCCTGGTAATTACTAAGGGTGAAAAGGTCAAAGAGGCTGAAGAAGCCGGTGCTGACTATGTCGGGGCCGAGGATGCGATAGAAAAGATAAAAGGTGGTTGGCTTGATTTTGATAAAGTTGTTGCTACTCCTGATATGATGTCAATTGTGGGCAGAATCGGCAAAATTCTTGGCCCAAGAGGCATGATGCCAAATGCCAAGACTGGAACCGTTACCTTTGATGTTGCCAAGGCGGTTAATGAAATAAAGGCAGGAAAGGTGGATTTTCGGGTAGACAAGGGTGGGGTTGTCCATGTTCCTCTGGGCAAGGTCTCGTTTGGCTCCAATAAAATCCGAGATAATTTCTCAGCGCTCGCTGAGACATTACTACGTATAAAGCCTTCTACAAGCAAAGGGGCCTATGTGCGGAGCGTCGCTTTGTCCACTACAATGGGACCGGGCGTGAAGGTGGATCCCGCTGAAGTTAAAGCAGCTGTTTCCTAAATAATGATTCTGCCGGAAAATCCTGACTTTGGCATTGCCTCAATTACCCAAGCGTTTAGATATGTGATAGATACTTAATTTAAGATTTACATATTTGCTCATTAGTCAGAGACAGTAGGTACGCCTCATGTGTTTAATAGAGCTGGCTTGTTCAGTTCTACCTACCTAGATAGGTGAGACCTCTGCCTTTGGTAGTAAAAAAACTGCCTATGGTAGAAAGGGGGGAGAAATTTGGCTTTAAAGTTTAAGGAAAAAGAGACCATAGTTGAAGATCTGCATGATAAATTTTCTAGATCTGAGACTGTAATCATGACTCAGTTTTCAGGTCTCGACGTTAAGGACGCCGATGAACTTCGAAAGAAGCTCAGGGAGGCAGGTGCAGAATTCAAGGTGTCAAAAAATACTCTTTTTAAACGGGCGTTACATGGCACTCAGGCTGAAGTGCTTTCAGATCGGTTTTCAGGCCCTAATGCCGTGGCTTTTGCCTATGAAGATCCAGTGTCTATGGCAAAGGTTATAGTGGAGTTTGCAAAGAAAACAGAGGTTCTTAAGATCCAAAGTGGCGTTTTGGATGGAAAGTTAATCGACGTTGCTCAAATCCATGCCCTGTCAGAATTGCCAAGCCGGGAGATTCTGCTTGCAAAGCTGCTCACAGTTTTTGTCGCCGTTCCTACAAGTTTTGTCAGGGCCTTGTCTGGCATACCGCAAAGGCTTCTCTATGCGTTAAGGGCAATTGAAGATCAGAGAAATAATCGTGACAATTGATCGAATAAGTGATTCTGCTCAACTCAAAACGATCTGTATATTGAATATTGGATTTCCGAAAACGTTTATGAGAGGAAATCAAGACAACGCCGCAGACAAGTTGTCTTTGGCAGAATTATAGATAATTAATAAGGAGACTGAAATGGCTATTTCTAAAGAGGATGTAATTGAATTTATTTCTAATATGACAGTACTTGAACTTTCCGAGCTGGTCAAAGAATTGGAGGATAAGTTCGGAGTAAGTGCCGCTGCACCAGTGGTAGCAGCAGGTCCTGGTGCAGTTGCCGGTGAAGGCGGAGGATCTCCTGCTGAGGAGCAGACGGAATTCGATGTTGTTCTTGTGGACTTCGGCGACCAGAAAATTAAGGTAATCAAGGAGGTCAGGGCCGTAACAAGTTTGGGCCTTAAGGAAGCTAAAGATCTGGTTGAGAGCGTGCCCAAATCCATCAAAGAAGGTGTTTCCAAAGAAGAGGCCGAGAAGATAAAGGAACAGATCGAGAGTGTTGGAGCAAAGGTAGAGATAAAATAAGTAGCAAAAAAATACACAACGATATAAATAATTGCGCATCCAATGCCGGTTGCCTCTCATTCATCATCTAGTATTGCATTCAGCAAAGCCTTTACATTGTCATTGCGAGGAGCTAAGCGACGAGGCAATCACAGCAAGGCTTATATGCTACCATACGAGATTTTTCACTAACGCTCGCAATGACAAATTTTACATGAGACACTATGTTAATATGGGCGGGGTGTGTCCCTGCCCATAAATTTCAAGTTTCTCTCTATTTTCAATAAGGTGCGACAAAAAAATTACCCGAGGCAGTACTCTATGACAAAAAATCAGACACTTCCCATAAGAAAAAATTTTGGTCGTGTAAAAAAAGTCATTGATATTCCAAATTTAATTGAAATGCAACAGCATTCCTACGCCAAATTTTTGCAAAAAGATGTGGCCCCGGAAGCGAGAGAAGATTTCGGGATTCAGGCAGCATTTCAAAGCGTCTTCCCAATAACGGATTTCACAGGTGCATCTTCTATTGAATTTGTTCAATATTCTATAGGTGAGCCCAAATACTCTGAGGAAGAATGCCTTTCCCGTGGCGCGACCTATGAGTCGCCCGTGAAGTTGGTGGCGCGGCTCCTTTCATATGACGTAGATAAAGAAAGCGGAGTACAAAGTATACGTGATATCAAGGAACAGCAAATTTACTTTGGCACTATCCCCCTTATGACCAAAACCGGTACTTTTATTATTAATGGTACGGAGAGAGTGGTGGTAAGCCAGCTTCAGCGTTCTCCCGGAGTCTTTTTCGATCACGATAAGGGAAAGACACATGCTAGCGGAAAACTGCTTTATTCTGCCAGAATTATCCCTGTCCGTGGTTCTTGGATAGACTTGGAGTTTGATCCTAAAGACATCTTGCACGTTCGGATAGATCGCAGGCGGAAGTTCCCTGTTACAGTGTTGCTAAAGGCTATAGGTTACAGTACTCAAGATCTGCTAAGTATTTTCTATAACTGGGATACATATATAATCGATGGTAACTCTATTTATCGTAAGGTGAATAGTAAGACCATGTTGGGACAGAAGGCTACTCTGGACATTGTGAATCCCAATACGGAAGAGATTCTTCTACGCAAGAACCGTAAGTTCACTCGGACCATGTTGAAGAAGTTTGAGGAATTGGATGTCACCATGGTACCTGTTGAAGAAGATGATCTGATAAAAAAGATTACCGCTATCGACGTAGTAAATCCTGAAACAGGAGAAGTGTTGATTTCCATGAATTCTTCTGTCACAAAAAAAGATCTGGCGCTTTTGAGGGAAAGCGGAATCAAAGAGTTACAGGTTTTGTTTATCGATGGCATCAAGGTAAGTTCTTCCATTAGAGACACTTTACTCCTGGATTCAACACAGGATCAGGAGGGGGCCATTATAGAGGTATTTAGGAGGCTTCGTCCTGGTAGTCCTCCGATACCTGAGGTCGCTGAGAAATTTTTTAATTCCCTTTTTTTTAACCTCGCCACATATGATCTCTCAGATGTAGGCCGCTATAAGATCAATCAGAGGCTGGGTATGGATTTGCCTCTTTCCCTGAAAGTTCTTACTCCTGAGGACATAATGGAGACTGTGAGGGAATTGGTTCGTTTAAAGGATCGGCAGGGGGCGGTAGATGATATAGATCATTTAGGTAACCGTCGGGTCAGATCAGTGGGTGAGCTTATAGAGAATCATTACAGGATAGGGTTAGTCAGGATGGAGCGGGCTATTAAAGAAAGGATGACTCTCCAGGAAGTTGAGGCGTTAATGCCTAATGATTTGGTAAATCCTAAGCCCGTAAGCTCTGTTATCAAAGAGTTTTTCGGTTCCAGTCAGCTTTCGCAGTTTATGGACCAGACCAACGCTTTGGCAGAAATCACCCACAAGCGAAGGTTATCTGCTTTGGGGCCGGGTGGTTTGTCCAGAGAAAGGGCCGGGTTTGAAGTGAGGGATGTACATCCTACTCATTATGGGAGAATTTGTCCTATAGAAACACCGGAAGGCCCAAATATCGGGCTTATAGTTTCCTTGAGTTCTTTCGGACGCATAAACAAGTACGGCTTTGTGGAGACTCCCTACAGAATAGTAAAAGACCGCAAGACTACAGGGAAAGTGGTCTATATGACTGCTATTGAAGATGAAAAGGAGACTATAGCACAAGCGACAATCAGTCTTGATAATGATGGATACATTATTGATGATAACGTGGGTGCCAGGAGAATGGGTGAGTTCATCATCGTCCCGGCAGAGGAGATTACTGCTATAGATGTGGCTCCGAATCAATTAGTCAGTGTTTCCGCAGGTCTTATACCATTTTTGGAAAATGATGATGCAAACCGGGCCCTGATGGGTTCCAATATGCAAAGGCAGGCAGTTCCTTTGCTGGTTTCAGAAGTTCCGCTCGTTGGTACCGGAATGGAGAGAATAGTGGCAACGGATTCCGGTGTGACGGTAGTCGCAAAAAGGAGCGGATATATAGAAGACGTCGATGCTACAAGGTTGGTAGTGGTTTACGATGAAGATGAGTCCGAGAGACTGCCAGTGGAGGTCGATATACAGAAGCTCACCAAGTACCAGAAGTCCAATCAGAGGACAACACTTAATCAAAGACCAATAGTGGTTCCCGGACAGACATTTAAAAAGGGAGATGTTCTAGTAGATGGTCCATCTACCAACAATGGAGAATTGGCATTAGGCAAGAATGTTGTGGTGGCCTTTATGCCTTGGCGAGGCTACAACTTCGAAGATGCAATGGTTGTGAGTGAACGTCTGGTCAAAGAGGATATCTATACATCAATACACATTGAGGAATTTGAGGTGGAGGCCAGAGACACCAAGTTGGGTAAGGAAGAGATAACCAGGGATATACCCAATGTAGGGGAAGACGCCCTCAGCAATCTTGACGATACTGGAATAATATGTATAGGCGCAGAGGTTAAGCCTGGAGATATACTTGTGGGCAAGATTACACCAAAGGGGGAGACGCAACTTACTCCCGAGGAAAAACTCCTTCGGGCCATCTTTGGTGAGAAAGCAGGGGACGTAAAAGATACATCTCTCAGGGTACCACCGGGCATCCAGGGTGTAGTGACAGAGGCCAAAGTATTTTGTCGCAGAGGTGTGGAAAAGGATGAGCGGATTCAGACCATCGAAGATTTTGAAATAGCCCGTGTGCTTAAGGATCAAGCAGACGAGATCAATGTGATTCGCCAGACTGCTCTTAAGAAGCTGGAGAGTTATCTAAAGGGTCATAAGGCATCTGTTTCTATAATAGATAGTAAGGGCAAGGTATATCTTGAGGCCGGGCAGGAGATCACGGGTGATATGCTCTGGAAAATACCCATTCATAGTTTGAGAGATCTCATGCTGGAGGATGGCAGAGGCCTGATTCCTGTAGTAGGTGACGTGATATCCTGGTACGAGGGCGAAGTCCAACGAATAACCAATTACTTTGAGGGTAAAATTGAGCATCTGAAGAAAGGGGATGATCTCCCACCTGGTGTAATTAAGATGGTCAGGGTCTGCGTGGCAATGAAGCGTAAACTGGCTGTAGGCGACAAGATGGCGGGACGTCATGGGAACAAGGGCGTAGTTTCTACTATCGTGCCGGTAGAGGATATGCCATATTTTGAAGACGGTACGCCGGTTGACATTGTTTTGAATCCCTTAGGTGTACCTTCAAGGATGAATGTGGGTCAGATCTTGGAAGTCCATCTAGGTTGGGCTGCAAAAAATCTTGGAGCACAACTCACTGAGTTGGCCAAAGATTATAAAATTGACAAGATCAAGAAAAAATTGGGGAATATCTATTCGAAAGACGATCTGAATGCCTTGATAAGCGGCATGGATGATGAACAATTGCGGAATTTTGCCTTGAGCCTTGAGCCCGGCATACCTGTCGCATCTCCTGTTTTTGACGGGGCAGATGAAGAACAGATTCGCAAGCTTTTGGTAGAATCAGGACAATCAGAGCTTGGCGAGGTAATCCTACACGATGGCTATACAGGAAAGGCTATAGCCGAGCCGGTAACCGTAGGAGTCATGTATGTATTAAAACTTCACCATTTAGTAGATGATAAGATACATGCCCGTTCTACCGGTCCATATTCTTTGGTAACGCAACAGCCACTTGGAGGAAAGGCTCAGTTCGGAGGCCAGCGATTGGGTGAGATGGAAGTATGGGCCATGGAGGCTTATGGCGCGGCTTACTCTCTTCAGGAGTTCTTGACGGTCAAGTCTGATGACGTGGTTGGAAGATCTAGGATGTATGAAAAGATCGTCAAGGGCAATAATTTTCTTGAGGCAGGTCTTCCTGAGTCCTTTAATGTCTTAGTGAAAGAGCTTCAAGGTCTATGTATGGATATAGAGTTACAGGAGTAACACGGGGGTTTTACTGAATGGAAGATCTTCTTTCTCTTTTTACAAAGCCAAAAGATCCTTTGAGCTTTAAATCAGTCAGGATTTCTTTGGCCTCTCCCGAGAAAATTCTCGGATGGTCACATGGAGAGGTAAAGCAGCCTGAGACCATCAATTACCGGACCTTTAAGCCGGAAAGAGAAGGCCTCTTTTGTGCCAAGATATTCGGCCCGGTGAAGGATTATGAGTGCCTGTGTGGAAAGTACAAACGCATGAAGCATAGGGGCGTCATCTGCGAAAAGTGCGGAGTTGAGGTCATTCAGTCAAAAGTTCGGCGAGAGCGGATGGCCCATATTTCCCTTGCAGATCCAGTAGCACATATATGGTTCTTAAAGAGCCTTCCCAGCAAAATTGGTGCGCTTCTGGATTTAAGTTTGAAAGAGCTGGAAAGGATTTTGTATTTCGAGTCACATGTAGTGACTGAATCGGAGATGCCTGAGATTCCTATAGGTACTCTTATGTCCGATGAGGCCTATTATAAAAATTATGAGCAATTCGGTGATAAGTTCAGGGTAGATATAGGAGCGGAAGCAATACATTTGATGTTAAAGCGGCTTGACTTGGATGCCCTATCCGTGGAGCTTCGGGGAGAGATGATCAAGACGCGTTCAGAGGCCAAAAGAAAGAAACTTGGCAAACGATTGCGGGTGGTTCAAGCATTTCGGGATTCAGATAATCAGCCTGAATGGATGATACTGAACGTTATACCTGTTCTTCCTCCAGATCTGAGACCTTTAGTCCCATTGGACGGAGGGCGGTTTGCTACATCTGATCTAAATGACCTTTATCGCAGGGTCATCAATCGAAATAATCGACTTAAGAAGCTAAAAGAGCTGGATGCCCCTGATATCATCGTCCGGAATGAAAAAAGGATGCTCCAGGAGGCCGTGGATGTACTCTTTGATAATGGACGGAGAGGTCGGGTAGTCACAGGGCCAAACAAACGTCCGTTAAAATCATTGTCGGATATGCTAAAGGGCAAACAGGGGCGTTTTCGTCAAAATCTTCTTGGAAAAAGAGTCGATTATTCAGGACGTTCGGTCATCGTAGTGGGTCCGGAACTAAGGCTGCACCAATGTGGTCTGCCAAAGCGGATGGCAATAGAGTTTTTTAAGCCTTTTATCTACAATAAACTCGAGGATAAAGGACTTGTCACTACTATCAAGAGTGCGAAGAAGATGGTGGAAAAGGAGGCCCCGGAGGTATGGGATGCCCTTGATGAGGTCGTAAGGGAGCATCCTGTTTTACTGAATCGTGCTCCTACTTTACACCGTTTAGGTATTCAGGCCTTTGAGCCAATACTAATTGAAGGAAAGGCCATTCAGCTACATCCATTGGTATGTGTTGCATATAATGCCGATTTTGATGGAGACCAGATGGCAGTTCATGTCCCTCTGTCGGTCGAGGCCCAGACAGAGGCAAGGGTGCTCATGATGTCAACTAACAATGTGCTCTCACCTGCCCATGGAGAGCCTATTATCATGGCCACTCAGGATATAGTTCTGGGCATATACTACATGACCAGGGACAGGTTTAACGCAAAGGGCGAAGGCAAATCATTCGGCTCAATAGAAGAAGTGTTGCTTGCGTGGGAAGCCGGTGCGGTCCATCTCCAGGCCGGTATTAGGGCTAGGGTTCGAGGTAAGTTGACAGAGACTACGGTGGGACGTGTAATTCTCTCGGATATTCTGCCGGAAGAAGTGCCTTTTTCGATTATTAATAAGACTATGCGCAAGAAGGACCTTGCTAGACTCATCGACGAGAGTTACCGCATAGCAGGGGCCAAGAAGACAGTGATTCTTGCAGATCGTCTCAAAGATATGGGATATCGTTTTGCCACTTTAGCCGGAATTTCTGTCGGCATAAATCATATGATGGTTCCTGTGCGTAAAGAGGAAATTCTTGAAGAGGCTCAAAAAGAAGTATCAGAGGTACAGCACCAGTACTCCGAGGGGCTTATTACTGACGGAGAACAGTACAATAAGGTGATTGACATATGGACCAGGGCTACTGACGAAGTAGCTAAGGAGATGATGGAGGGTATTTCAGTAGAATACCACCGTGGACCTGACGGAAAAGTGGTAGCCACACCCAGTTTCAATCCCATTTTTATTATGGCTGATTCAGGGGCTAGGGGAAGTAAGGACCAGATAAGGCAGCTTGCCGGAATGCGCGGTCTTATGGCTAAACCGTCAGGAGAGATCATAGAGACTCCGATTCAGGCAAACTTTCGTGAGGGCTTGAGTGTATTGGAATATTTTGTATCCACTCACGGGGCACGGAAGGGGTTGGCGGATACGGCCCTTAAGACGGCCAACTCCGGCTATCTCACTAGGCGTTTAGTTGATGTTGCACAGGATGCAACCATTACTGAGGAGGATTGTGGAACAATTGACGGTATAGAGATTGGTCATCTCATGGAAGGCGGTGAGATTATTCAACGTCTGGGTGAACGTATTCTTGGGCGTGTCGCCCTTATGGATATAGTTGATCCTTTAACAGGAGAGGTCCTGGTCAAAGCAAACAATGAGATTGACGAGAAAGGGGTTCGTAAAATTGAGGAAGCCGGTATCTCCAATGTTAAGATTCGATCTGTGCTTACCTGCAGGTCTTCTTACGGGGTCTGTGCCAAGTGCTATGGGAGAGATCTGGCCCGTGGAGGCATTGTGGCCATGGGGGAGGCAATCGGTATCATAGCAGCTGAGTCTATAGGCGAACCCGGAACACAACTTACCATGCGGACCTTTCATATTGGTGGTACTGCCAGCGGTAAAGTGGAACAGGCTGAGATCCGTTCAAGGGGGTCTGGTACGGTTCGTTTTGAGAAGTTGAATACTGTGCGAAACCCATCCGGCCGTCATGTAGTGCTGAATCGAAATGGAGAAATAGTGATTGTGGGTCCGGATGGACGTGAGAGAGAGCGCTTTCCTGTAATATACGGCGCCGAATTGGCAGTAGAGGAAGGCCAGAAAATAGATGCAGGTGAAAGGCTTGCCCATTGGGATCCGTTTACCGTACCAATTCTTGCAGAACTCCCCGGGGTAGTTAAGTTTGGGGATCTTGCCGAGGGCATCACCATGCAGGAGAAAGTGGATCCCGTTACAGGAAAGTCAAGCAGGGTGGTAATACAATATCCGGCGACAGATTACCAACCCAGGATTTCCATAAAGGACAACAGGGGACGCACCTTGAAACTGACCAAAAGCAAAGGTGAGGCCCGTTATCAGCTTCCTGTAGGGGCCATCGTTATTGTCAATGAAGGCGACAAGATAGCCGCCGGAGAGCCTTTAGCCAGAATTCCCAGAGAGACAACCAAGACCAAGGATATTACAGGGGGTCTTCCGAGGATTGCCGAACTATTTGAAGTAAGAAAACCCAAAGAGTATGCCGTCATTACAGAAATAGATGGAGTGGTTTCTTTCGGCAAGGATGTCAAAAACAAGAGGAGGGTGATCGTTACTCCGGAGTATGGCGACGCCATCGAGTATCTAGTACCTAAAGGTAAGTATATTAAGGTCCATGAAGGGGACTATGTCAGGGCAGGAGAATCTCTGATGGACGGTGTCATAGATCCCCATGACTATCTCAGGGTGAAGGGGATAAAAGACCTTGCCCGATATATGGTGGGCGAGATTCAAGAGGTCTACAGGCTGCAGGGAGTCAAAATTAATGACAAACATATTGAAGTAATAGTGAGGCAGATGTTGCGCAAAGTAAAAATCACCGGCGTGGGAGACAGTGTATTCATGTTTGGAGAGCAGGTTGAGCGTAGCCGTTTTGAGGAAGAAAATGAGCGGATAATGGCAGAAGAAGGAGGAGAACCTGCTTCGGCTGAACCTATGCTTCTTGGTATTACAAGGGCGTCTCTCAGCACAGATAGCTTTATTTCAGCAGCATCTTTTCAGGAGACTACCAAAGTCTTGACCGAAGCTTCTATAGCAGGGAAGGTGGATTACTTGAGAGGGCTTAAGGAAAACGTAATTATGGGACGTCTTATACCTGCCGGTACCGGCAGGGTTTTCTACGAAGAGAAAGAGCGAAGACGGGCTGCGACAAGCTGATTGTTATGTACAAGAAATATAATAAGGCCGGGCACAGCAAAAAGCTCGGCCATTTTTATTAGGCTCTATTATCTTATCTTTCATATCCTGGCAACTCTATTGTAGCGCATGAGCCGGAATTACAATTGTGATGCTCCACATAAGGTTGAGACCGTGGTGTATTGCTGTTTAGCCTTTTATCTACAGCAACATTGGCAACACTCATGAGCTTGCCGATATTAGGACTTTCACATTTGGGGCACAAAATAGAATTCATTTCATTTTTGTTCATGATGAGGAGTTCAAATATATAGTCACAATTTAAACATCTAAATTCATGAATGGGCATGTTATCGGTCCTCCATATTACTCAGTGTCTGAACGGAAATATCGGTCAGACGCGGATTGAATTTTAAGAAGAAAACAACTTTAACAATAATTGTTCCTTGTTTATCTTGCAACCATAAGAGGATGGTAATGTGAGGTTTATTATGGATCCGGCTAAATTTATAACCAAACTAAAAATAATAGCAGGCGCCGAAGCGGGGATGGTCATGATCCACAATGGAATTGTGCGAAATTCCAGTAGAGACGGAAGACCTGTTAAATCTATTGAGGTAAAAGTGGATTGGGGGAAATTGTCCCAGATATTAGCTGATACACGGAAATTACCCGGCATTGTAGCGGCTGAGGCTGAAATACAAGAGGGAAGACTAAGTGTGGGAGAAGATATTATGTTTCTCGGACTTGCTGGAAGTACCAGGGAATATGTTATTAAGGCTCTGTCATCTACTTTGGATAGAATAAAGAAGGATGTTACCATAAAGCAGGAGTTTGATGTTTGATAACACAAGAAGATAGCGGTTTTCGGTCTGAGGTGATAAAGGTATGCAGGCAATTATATAATAAGGGCTTGATCGCTGCTGCAGATGGAAATGTAAGCGTCCGACTTTCCGGGGGCGACATCCTTATAACTCCCGGCGGAGTGCATAAGGGCTTTTTGCGCGAAGAGGATCTTGTAATGCTGGATTCTGAAGGGCGGATATTTAAGGGGCAGGAGGGGCATCATCCTTCTTCAGAACTGGCAATGCACATGGCAATTTACCGACAAGACCCGGGGACCATGGCAATAGTGCATACCCATCCCCCTTGGACTTTGGCTCTTAGCTTGTCAGGCTATCAATTGCTGCCTCATTTATTGATTGAAGGTCTGATGTTTCTTGGAGATGTGAGCATAGTGCCCTTTGAAATGCCTGGCACCAAGGCTTTGGCCCGTGCGGTTGTAGCCGTATCGCACAAAGGGCCTGTACAAATACTTGCTCATCATGGAGCTGTTACCAGGGGGCCGACTCTTTGGAAGGCATTTGAGCTAATGGAATGTCTGGAACATACTTGCCGTATAACAGCATTGGCAAAGATGTTGGGTGAACCCAAATCCTTGCCTTTGAATAGTGCCTAAGGTTGCCAAATTTAAAATCTTATTTATATTCAGTACGTTAATGGAGAATGAATTATATGATTTATAGGATTTCGGCTTTGGTTTTTTTGAGTTTAAAGGTATTTATGGCTATGTATGGCAGCCTTTCCCCTGACCGGATTAAAATTTGCTGATTTATGCCCCTTCTTCAAACATGAGCGTTGATTTGGGGCTATAAGTTTAGCTTCCCTTGAGCACTTGAGACTTTAGGTACTTGAACAATATGATAGAGATACGTCAGATCCAGGTCTTTTTGGCAGTTTGGGAAAATCGTAGCTTCAGCCGGGCGGCCCAAGAGGTGCACCTTACCCAGCCGTCAATAAGTGGTCACATCAGGGCACTGGAAGAGACTTTGGGCGTTCGATTATTTGATCGAAGCGGAAAAGACGTGATGCCGACCACTGCAGGCGAAGTCCTTTATCCTTTTGCTCGTCAAATATTAAGACTTAATCTCCAAGCTGAACGAGAAATTGTCATGTTTTTAGGGCAGGAAAAGGGCAGTCTGGATCTTGGAGGCAGTAATGTTCCGGGACAGTATATTCTTCCAGGTGTGATAGGCCGATTCAAGGCTGAGCGCCCTAATATTAAGGTGATATTGCGTATATCAGATACGGCCACAATCGTTGCTTCTGTTGCCAATGGTGAACTGGAGCTTGGATTAGTAGGGGCTGTTGTCCCCAAAAAAGGCATTAGCTTTGAGCCCTGCTTTCACGATGACATGGTCCTGATTGTGCCATCTGGTCACCGCTTTGCTGATTGCGGGCAGGTGTCTATTGATGATATTGCGTCCGAGCCTTTTGTCTTGAGAGAGAAAGGGTCCGGCACACGTTTGACTACGGAGCGTGCTCTGCGGGCTGCTGGAAATTTACAGATCAGCGACCTTCAGATTGTATCGGAGATGGGGAGTGCCGAAGCAATCCGCCAAGCCGTGAAGGCAGGGCTTGGTTGCTCTATCATTTCACGACGTGTAGTGGCTGACGACTTAGAGCACGGCTTGTTATATGCTTCTGTATTGGAAGGAGTCCAACTGGGCAGACAATTTCATCTAATTTGGCATAAACAGCGGACCCTTTCACCTCTTGCACTTGCATTTCGGAATTTTTTGTTTTCACAGGACATTTCTTGAATCAGGCAATTTGTGCCAAGTTTAGAGGCTGGAAAACAATGCACCGGCAGTATATTCCCTTGATAGATTATCTAATTTTATCCTTAATCTCTTTTATATGTATTTAATTTTATTAATGATTTATCGTAATTCCTTTTCTCCTTCTGCCGGATCTTTTTGGAGCTGACGGGTTTAATCGGGAGTCATCGTCGCAATGATAGGCAATGTGCTTCATCTTGCAGGGAAATGGCTTGCCCAACAGGCGTTCTATTTCTTTCAGATAGCATCTGTCTTCGATGCAGCAGAAAGAAATGGCGTCGCCGTTTGCGCCAGCCCGGGCGGTTCGCCCGATGCGGTGTACGTAAGTGTTGGCCTCTACAGGTAGATCGTAGTTTATAACGTGGGTGATATCATCCACATCCAATCCTCGTGCCGCAATATCGGTGGCGACTAATACCTTGAACCGACCTTGCTTGAAGCCTGTCAGTGCTTTCGTGCGCAAGGCTTGGCTCTTGTTGCCGTGGATAGCCGTGCCTTGAATGCCTTTCGCGCACAATTTTTTTACCACCCGGTTGGCTGTATGTTTCATCTGGGTGAAAATGAGGGCCTTGTTGATCTTGGGATCATCCAATAGTGAGATCAACAGGGCATCTTTTTTCTTTTTTTCTATGAAAATTACTTTCTGGACGATGCGCTCTACTGCGGGTTTGTCAGGCGCGATGTTTACCCGTACCGGGTTGTGAACCATGGTGTTGGCTAGCTTTACCATTTTGGGAGCAATTGTGGCCGAGAAAAACAGGGTCTGACGTTTAGCAGGAATTTGAGATAATACTTTTTTGATATCTGGAATGAAGCCCATGTCGAGCATTCGATCCATCTCGTCAAGGATGAATACCTCCACTTCACTCAGGTGGATGAACTCCTGCTGCATCAGGTCAAGCAACCTGCCGGGAGTGGCCACGACGATATCGACTCCAAGGTTCAGGGCTTTGACTTGTCTGGACTGGTTGATCCCTCCGAATATGACAGTATGGCTTAGGAGAAGAAATCGACCATAAGCTTGAATGCTCTCCCCGATCTGTGACGCAAGCTCTCGGGTGGGGGCGAGAATGAGTGCCCGGGGGGTTCCTTTCTGGAGTCGGCGATAGTTTTTTGAAAGCCTTTGAAGGAGAGGCAGGGCAAAGGCGGCAGTCTTTCCGGTGCCGGTCTGGGCGTTGCCCAGCATATCACGTCCTTTCAGCAAGTGCGGAATACATTGCTCTTGTATGGGTGTGGGAGTGACATACCCCTCCATGGCTATAGCCTGTTGAATTTCAGGAATCAGGGCGGCAAAGACGCTTTTCTGAAGTTGGAGTTTTGCTTGTAGAGCGGAACAGTCTGTGTGCATGCCTGTTGCGCGTGCGTATTCTTTCATGTTTTTCCTTGTCCGGGGTTATACAAATCTCTACCCGCCGGACGCGTGGAAAAGAAGGGACCGCAATGATCAATGCAATCGGGCATTCCTGCTTAAGGGCCAAGATATGCGGTATGAACTGACAAAAAACGCTCTTGAGCTGTTACGGACGCAAGCTCGGCGTACTGTCGCGAGGGAGAATCCTCAAGGCCGTGATATAATACTTGAAGGGGTAAGGGAATGCAAGTACAAGAGTAAACAGTACAAAAGCAAACAAAAAATAAATATTTGTCTTGCTATTATACTTAAAGATGCTTAAAATGAGGTCATCAATTAAGTCCCGTGCTAAATTAGCGGGAGGGTTTCTTTCTGTTGGAGTTGTCCGTTTGTTAAACGTTATCATCCTGCAGTCTGCAACGTTGAAATATTTCGAAAGGAGGATGATATCATGACGAATGGAACTGTGAAGTGGTTTAACGACAGCAAAGGTTTTGGATTCATAGAACAGGAAAACGGACCGGATGTATTTGTGCATCATAGCGCTATTAATGCAACCGGTTTTAAATCTCTAAATGAAGGTGCACACGTCACTTTTGACATTGAGCAAGGGCCAAAAGGCCCGGCTGCTGTCAATGTAACCGTTGATTGACCTGCCTTTTTAAGGAAAGGCATCTACTCTAAAACGAGAGATGCCTTTTTTAATGATCTGATTTCATCAAACCCCTGCTGAAATTCTTTTATCTGATATCAGCAGCCATATTATCTGTCCGGCAATCAACTATAAGGAAAGACCATGGCAAAATCTAATTACCAGTTTAAGAAACGTCAGAAAGAATTGGACAAGAAGAGAAAGAAAGAGGAAAAAAGGCAGCGCAAGCTGGAAAACAAGGTGGTTGAAACCGATGAAAATGAAAAACAACCCCCATCTTGAATACAGGATCGGATCAGCATAGCGGCCGACCAATACCAATTACCAGGGCTATACAAAGGTTGCACGGCCACTTCAAATAATCATTTTTCACCAGTAACAAAGTGCCGGCCTTGATGTATCTCCAGTCTATCTAGACGATGTGTTGAAGAAACTTTCAAATGTATTTATAGTTTATGATAATTCCGATGAACTATATTTTCCCTTACCTATCCTAGTCGGGCAGGCCTTATCTGATAAATTTTCTGCCGGTTTATAAATATTCAACTCTTAAACCATTTTTATCTTTCCTCATTTCCTATTATTCGGTTTCAAGTTATGAACGATCTTCTGTTTTACTTCGAAGGCATTCGTGATAATAATTATGTATTCGGTAGATTTGCGACAAATTCTTTTAGCGTCGTAGGAGGATTTTATGATGTTACTGGTAACTGCGGCTCAGATGCAAGAATTGGACAAAAAGGCCATAGAGGAGTTCAACATACCGGGCCTGATATTAATGGAAAACGCCGGTCGCGGGATCTTCGAGCTTGTGTGCAGGCATTTTGCAGCAAGACTCTATCGGGGAGTAACTATCCTTATAGGACCCGGCAACAATGGTGGTGATGGTTTTGTAATAGCCAGGCATCTGAACCAGAAAGGAATTAAAGTAGAACTCTTGTTACTGTCGTCAGGAGAGAAATTTAGAGGAGACGCCCTTGTCAATTATAATATAGTAAAAAACTTGGGGCTTCCTATCAAAGAGTGCCTGGATTCCAGTTCCCTTTCGACCGTATCTGAAACTATAGAGAAATCCGGCCTTATTATAGATGCCATCTTTGGGACCGGTCTTGTCAGGAAAGTTACAGGTCGGTTTGCCCAATGCATTGAGATGGCAAACGAAAGTCCGGCGCCTATAGTCGCAGTTGACATCCCTTCTGGCTTATCAGCTGATACGGGATATCCATTAGGTGAGGCGATACGGGCTGACCTGACTGCCACCATGGCGATTGCAAAGCTGGGGCTTATTTTGTATCCCGGAACTGAATATGTTGGAGATCTTCACATTGTTAACATCGGCATACCGGATACGTCAATTGCGGAAGCAGATATCAAGACCGAACTATTTGATGAAAAGGATTTCAGATCCATCCTTCGATCAAGACCGTTAGTTGGTCATAAAGGCACATTCGGGCATCTTTTAATACTGGCAGGTTCAAGGGGAAAGACGGGAGCTGCGGCACTCGTGGCCCATGGGGCACTCAGGGCAGGGGCAGGGCTTGTCACTGTGGGATGTCCAAAAGACGTGCAGCCAGTGCTTGCCCAGAAACTTACTGAGGCCATGATTGAAGATCTCCCTGAAACTGAATCAGGAACTGTTTCCAACAGGGCCATCCCATTAATCAGGACCTTGCTGGAGAGAAAAAAGGCCCTTGCCATCGGCCCCGGCCTGGGGGTTAGCAAGGAGATCCAGGAGATTGTGCGCCTTCTCTTTGAAGAAGTCCCTATACCTATGATAGCAGACGCCGACGCACTTACAGCCTTGGGTACAGACCACAGTCCTGTAGCAAGGGCTAAACAGCCCAGGATATTAACACCCCATCCTGGTGAAATGGCCCGTATGCTTGGATGCACTCCTGCCGAGGTCCAGCATGATCGCATGGCAGCGGCCCTTTCTCTTGCCCGTTCTTCGGGTGCCATTGTGGTCCTAAAAGGGGCCAGGACCGTGGTTGCCGCACCTGATGAAAGAGTGGCTTTGAACTCCTCTGGGAATCCGGGTATGGCATCGGGAGGGATGGGAGATGTGCTTACCGGCATTATCGGAGGCTTTTTGGCCCAAGGCTATGCTGCATGGGACGCTGCTAGGATTTCTGTCTTTGTGCATGGGCATGCCTCGGATCAACTGGCAAAAGTCAAAGGCAACTGGGGGTACCTGGCAAGTGAGGTAGCGGATTGGATGCCTCATCTATGGAGGCCATGAACCATATTAGGATTTAACCGTTTATGCTTCAGGACAAACGGAAAATATGCTATATGAGTAGACGGTTATTGCTTGATTTGCATTTGCTTGATATCATTCAGTCTATGAAACAGAAAATTTCTACCCATAGTTATTATCCGCTTTTACTGGATTTAAAAAATAAGAAAGTTGTTGTCGTTGGAGGGGGGGGCGTTGCAGAACGCAAAGTGCTGGGTCTTTTGAGCGCTGGTGCCCTTGTCAAGCTGGTCAGCCCCAAGGCAACTGAGACACTAGTGGAAATGGCATCAGATGGTCTGATAGACCATATGGCAAAGACCTTTATCCCGGAAGATCTGGACGGGGCTTGGCTGGTGATTTCTGCTACTGATGATTCAGATGTCCAGGAATTAGTGTATAAAGAGGCCTTATCCAAAAGGATCTTTTGTAATGTTGTTGATCAGCCTGAGTTTTGCAGTTTTATTGTTCCTTCCATAGTCAGGCGGGGGAACCTCTGCCTGTCTATATCTACCGGAGGCAGTTGTCCTGCCCTTGCACAGCGCCTTCGGAAAGAGCTTGGACAGAGTATCGGTCCCTTTTATGGCGACTATGTATCACTGTTGGGGGGATTGAGGCAGCTAATAATTAGATCCAATGAAGATCCAGTGACCAGGAAGGAACTCTGTCATTCCCTCGCAGATCCAGAAGTAATGGCTTGGGTTGAGAATGGTGAATGGGATAGAGTAGAGAAATGGGCTGTTTCTCTCTGTGGTAATGAGGCTATAAATATAGTTTTGAATTTTAGATAATGGCTATGCTGGAAAATCCAATTTGAAAAGTTACTTTAATTTTTCAGCTGATCCGCATATTTTAAGCAGATAGATCACTGTGCCATACGATAAGTGTTTTTTATTTTAGGTTTTTTACAGTACAATTCAGAATTTAAAATATTTCATATAAAACCTTTGCATGCATAAATTCCTTTTTCAGCTTACTGTTTTTATATATTTTGTCAGTACGGTCGGCTTTCTTATTCATATTATTACACTTCGAAAAGATGCTGAAAGGATCGCCGCTGTTTTTTTGTTTGCGGGTTTTGGTTTTCATACCGCGGCTTTTTTGATGCGCTGGTTTGCAGGGGGCCATCCGCCTCTTGTTAACCTTCACGATTCTCTATCTTTCACTGCTTGGGCAATGGTGGGATCTTTTATCCTGTTTCAATGGTGTTGCAAGTTAAAATCTCTCGGGGCCTTTGTTGTACCTTTCGCTTTGATTATAATGACTGCTTCATCTTTTCAGTCAACGGAAATTTTGCCTCTGCCTCCGGCTCTCAAGAGTATCTGGCTTCCAATTCATGCCATTATTTGCTTATTTGCAGATGCCATTTTTGCCTTGGCTTTTTGTATTGCCATTATGTTCCTGCTTCAGGAAAGACAGATAAAAAAGAAGCGATTGGGGGCTGTATTCAAGAGGCTGCCTTCCCTCGAGACCTTGGATGCCATGAATGAGAGGTGCTTGACCGTAGGCTTTCCCCTGCTGACCCTCGGGATAGTGACTGGATCTATTTGGGCTGAGAAGGCCTGGGGATCTTACTGGAGCTGGGATCCAAAGGAGACCTGGTCACTGATTACCTGGTTTGTTTATGCGGCCCTTTTTCACCAACGACTTACAGTGGGTTGGCGAGGGAGAAAGGCTGCTATTATGACATTAGTTGGTTTTGCTGTCTTGATCTTTACCTTCCTGGGAGTAAGTCTGCTATTTTCTGGTGCCCATTCCTATGCCACTTGGCTTAAATAGACCGCAGATAGTCCTTTTAGGGGTAAATCACAATACTGCACCCCTGGAGGTGCGGGAACGTCTTTCCCTAAGCGAAAGTGATACCCCTGCCCTGAAACTTTTTGCCGGCCTTTCTTCTTGCACTGAGGTGGTGTTTCTTTCTACGTGTAACAGGGTAGAAGTTCTGGTTTCTACAAATTGCATGGATGAGGTCAAAGAATCAATAAAAGAGCTGTGGATGGACAAGGGGAAAATGGATTTTAAGACACTCCGGGGTGCACTATATGAATATGAAGGCATGTTTGCCGTCAGACACCTTTTCAGAGTAGCCTCCAGTCTTGACTCCATGGTTGTGGGGGAGCCTCAGATCCTTGGCCAGTTGAAGCATGCTTATCGTGTTGCCTTAGAGGCCAACACTGCAGGCATGGTCCTTAATCGTCTGCTTCATAAGGCCTTTTCAGTGGCCAAGAGGGTTAGGACTGAAACAAGGATTGCAAGTCATGCGGTCTCTATCAGCTATGCGGCAGTCGAGCTTGCTAAAAAGATTTTTGGGGATCTCTCCGGCAAAAACGGCATGCTGATAGGTGCGGGGGAAATGGCTGAATTGGCCGCGCAGCATCTTATGGCCAGCGGTGCTGACAGGCTGGTCGTGGCTAACCGTACACTCTCCAGGGCAGTAAAACTCGCCAGGTCACTTGGGGGAAGCGCGATATCCCTGGAAGAGGTAGGGGACGCCCTGGTTGATGCGGACATAGTTATAAGCTCTACCGGTGCCCCCGGAATTATTCTCAGCAAAGACCAGGTTAAACGGATTATGCGTCCCAGGCGTCATCGCCTCCTTTTCTTTATTGATATTGCAGTGCCAAGAGACATTGATCCCAAGGTCAATGAGATAGACAATGTCTATTTATACGATATTGATGATCTAAAAGGGGTTATAGAATTCAATAAGGCAGAACGCGAGAAGGAGGCCTTCAAGGCGGATCGTATGGTGGAGGCCGAGGTTATAAAATTCATGGCCTGGTTGGAATCTCTAAATGTAGTGCCTGTAATTCAGCACCTTCAGGAAAAGGCTGAGGCAGTGAGGCAGAGAGAAATTTCACGTAGCCATAAGGTTCTCGAATCCCTAAATGATGAGCAACAAAAGGCCCTTGATATACTTACCCGATCTATTGTACAGAAGATACTCCACGATCCCATAGTCTGTATAAAAAAGGGGGCTCAAGAAAAGAATAACGAGATGATATTGGACGCTGCCTGCCGTCTCTTTGGAATAGACGGTCTTGAAGATACGGAAAGACAGCAAGATAAAGGTCTTTCTGATGGTTAGCCAGGATAAAACTATTTTGTAAACGTTCACAGGACACCGCATCTGCTTTGTTGTTGGGCACTTGAAGTACAGGAAGTACGTCTGCGTATCCTTGCCTCGCATCTGTAGCAACCTGTGAACGTTTACAGTTCAGCAGGTTGTGGTAAACGGGCGTTGGAACCCTGTGAACGCTTATGCTATTTTGTTGCAACAAGAAGACTTCCCTTATCCAATGTAATTTTATTCTGATGATAGATGTTTCTGGTAGGCCAACATCATTTTGATTTCTCCATACGAGTAGTCATCTCCCAGGGCATTTTTTACTTCACTGAGGGAATTATTGTGATCTGTAGCAAGTTCCTTTTCAATGGCCTGTTGTTTTTCAGGTGAAAGCAATTTATTGATATCTAATTTGCCTTTCTCCACAAAAAAACTCAGATGCCCTTCAATGGTAGATTGTACCAGGCCTCTTTCTTGTGCAATCCGGGCAATAGTTAATCCGTTATTGAACATGTCGAAACTCGTCTGTTTCGTGTCGAAAGGTGGAGCCGCATCTTTTGCCGGGGTACTTTCCTTAGGAAGTTTTTTAGGCTCCGGCAGTACGACCTCCTCTATGCCGTGTTTTTCACGATAGGCCAAAACCAGTTTTACAAGTTCTTCACCGTATTTCTCAATGGTTTTCTTGCCGACTCCATTTATTTTTCTTAGATCAGCAGTATTGTCAGGCAGGCATACCACAATCTGGATCAATATCCGTTGGTGTAAAATCTGGAAATGGGCGACATCTTCCTCCTTGGCCTTGCGGGAACGCCAGTCCTTCAGTGCCCGGAACAGCTCAGGATGGGCAACGTCCGATTCGGTGTATGCCGGGGGCCGACGCTTTTTTTCTTTTTCAGGGGTAAAGTCAATTTCAGCGGCTGAAACAGCACGCAGGAAACTTGACGGTGTAAATCCTTTTTCACAGCATTGTACTCCAGCTATCTTTACGGCAATTTCTTTTTTAAGATTGGTCAGGGCATTCCCAATTTTTTTGCGGAGTTCGGTATTGTCTGTTTCGACGCGCAATTTTTTCACTGACTCCTCAAAAATTTCCGTAAACTTTTCCTGAAACCATGCTGACGCTTTGCTGATCCGTCCCAAAATAATTGCATCTGACTCGGGCAAGTTGCCATCCGCAAAAATTGTGCGTAATTGCCGTTTAAAATTTTCACTGACAACAAAAATATCTTCCGCAGCCTTTTTCTCCAGTTGGTGAATATCTTCAACGCCTGAAACCTGCACAACTCCGGCGTTTCCCAGCAAAAGCCGGGCAAGATAATTAAGACGGTTACGCAATAGTGAAAAATCGAAACAATCAAGCAATAACTGCTGCTGGTAGCTGATTTTGGCCGTCTGAAGCCGGCTTTCGGAGGGCGGGTTTTGGCGGGCGTTTTCGTCAAAGCGCCTTATAGCTTCGTCCGTTTCTATTCCCTTAGATGAGAGGGGAGCGCTCAGCACCATACCCTCTAAACTTTTACAACGGCTTAAGGCCACGTAAATTTGACCGTGGGCAAAAGCCGCTTTGGCATCAATAATGGCCTTTTCAAAAGTCAGCC
>Ga0209834_10000500_pt1 | contig 23940 bp, 23 predicted proteins | sample Mar14236cmmetaG_FD_184134 | JGI IMG/M metagenome (GOLD analysis project Ga0209834, IMG submission 184134) | Marine hydrothermal vent microbial communities from Guaymas Basin, Gulf of California to study Microbial Dark Matter (Phase II) - Marker... ...
CCGATTCAAGAGCCGAAATGAACCCAATTACTGAAACAAAAGGGAAAATATGCATGAAACCCTGTATTACTATGTATATCGAAAAAGCGGTCAATCTGATTTAACTGTTTTTATGTACAATCTCATAGACTGCCTCAAGGGCCTCTTCCATTCTTTCCGGATTCGGACTTCCTGCCTGCGCCATTTCAGGACTTCCCCCACCTCCGCCTCCAATCATTTCGGCTATCTGCCTGATTATGTTTCCTGCATGCAGGCGATCAGTCAGATTCTTTGTTACAAGGACCAGCAGCAAGGCCTTGTTGCCGGTCCTTGCCCCTAATACTACAACCCCTGAGCCCATCTTATCTCTGAGCCTGTCTCCAAGGTCCCTGAGAGACTTGGCGTTCTCTGTTTCAACCCGGGCGGACAGTACTTTAATATTGTTAATTTTCCGTATCTTGGAAATTAACCCGTCCAGCCCTTGCGTAGCATGAACTGACGTAATCCGGTGAATCTGCCTCTCCAGGTCTTTTGTTGTCTCCAGGAGTCTTTTAACCTTTTCAGGGACCTCCCATCTGGGACACTTCAGTTGAAATGCGGCGCTGGAAACCGTTTCTTCCAATTTATGCACAAGGTCCAGGGCGGTCTGGCCGGAACAGGCCTCAAGTCTGCGTATTCCGGATGCCACACTGGATTCGCCGTTAATCTTGAAAAGACCTATTTGACCTGTATGAGAAACATGGGTACCGCCACAGAGTTCCACGCTGAAATCCGGGATACAGACCAGACGCACCGTCTCTCCGTACTTTTCCCCGAACAGGGCCATTGCCTCGCGGGCCATGGCATCTTTATAGGAAAGAACCTCTGTCTTGACTTCTTTATTTTCTCTGATCTGTTCATTTACCAGGTCTTCGACCTGTCTGATCTCATCCGCTGCCAAGGCTGAGAAGTGGGTAAAGTCAAATCGCAATCTGTCAGGGGTTACCATGGAACCTGCCTGCTTCACGTGTTCTCCAAGGACTCGCCTGAGAGCAGCATGAAGGAGGTGGGTGGCGGTATGATTGCAGGCCGTATTTTTTCTAAGGTCCTCTGATACCTCAAGCTTTATGGAATCTCCTGATTCCAGGTCTCCGTTTTTTATCTCTATACTGTGTATTATGAGGTCTCCCTTATGAAAGATATCTATTACTTCAGCCCTGCCCGAAGACCCTTCCACCCAACCCCTGTCGCCCACCTGACCGCCTGACTCTGCATAAAATGGTGTTTCCGCAGCAACAAGTTCTCCGTGCCAGCCGGCAGAGGCTTTCTGGACAGACCGGCCTTGTTCTACAAGGGCGAGGATCTTTGAGTTGTAGGATGTGTTGTCATAACCTACGAATTTATTCCCCAGATTTGAATTCAACAGATCTCTGTATACCTGCGGCAATTCTTCAGTAATTACGTCATGGCGGGCCTTTTTCGACCGCTCCCTCTGCTCTGATCGGGCCTGTTCATAACCGTTTCTGTCAAATCCCATATCCTCTTCTTTTGCCATATCAAGGAGTATATCCACAGGCAGGCCGTAAGTGTCATAGAGCTTAAAGGCAAAATTCCCGGGGATCTGAGTCTTCTGTTCCTTTTTGAGGATGGCTATCTTCTCGTCAAGGAGACGGAGCCCGAATTCCAGGGTCGCTGCAAAGCGGGACTCCTCGTGTTTTATGACCTTCCCCATAAAAACCGAGGCCTTTTTCAGTTCCGGATATGTATCTCCCATTTCTCTGACAACGATTTCGGCTACTGAGCTTATGAAGGGATCCTTAAGCCCTAGGACCCTGCCGTACCGGACTGCTCTGCGTATTATACGCCTTAACACATATCCTCTCCCCTCATTGGACGGAATGAGTCCATCTGCAATAAGAAAGGCACCGGCTCTGGCATGATCGGCTATGACCTTCATAGCCACGTCTGATTGCCCCCCCTGGCCGTAAGCCAGGCCCGATAGATCTTCTATCCGCGCCAGCAGACCCGCAAAGACGTCGGTATCGTAATTGCTCTTTTCCCCCTGGCATATAGCTGCCATGCGCTCAAGCCCCAAACCGGTATCAATACATGGATTAGGAAGGAGATTCAGTTTGCCGGATTCATCCCGGAAGAACTGCATAAACACCAGGTTCCAGAGTTCAAGAAAACGATCGCAGTCACATCCCGCTTTGCAATCCGGCCTTCTACAGCCGACATCTGATCCCTGGTCAATAAGTATCTCCGAACAGGGTCCACAGGGCCCTGTATCCCCCATGGCCCAGAAGTTGTCTTTTTCCCCGAGACGGACCACACGATCAGGGGAAATTCCGGTTATCTCAGGCCATAATCCCGCCGCTTCGTCGTCGTCCCGGAATACCGTTACCCATAGCCTTTCTACAGGCAGTCCTATTTCTTTTGTGAGGAACTCCCATGCAAAAGAAATGGCCTCTCTTTTAAAATAGTCTCCAAAGGAAAAATTCCCCAGCATTTCAAAAAAAGTGTGGTGGCGGGCGGTGTATCCTACGTTTTCCAGATCATTGTGTTTACCCCCGGCCCTCACGCATTTCTGACAAGAGGCCGCGCGCGCATAAGATCTGGTCTCCTCTCCGAGAAATACCTTCTTGAACTGGACCATACCGGCATTAGTAAAGAGAAGTGACGGGTCTTCCGCCGGGATCAGTGAAGAACTTGGGACTATCTCACTGCCATTTTTTGAAAAAAAATCTAAAAAGAGACTGCGAATCTGAGCACCTGACAACTTCTTCATGGACAGAGCCTTTCCTGTTCAGATTTTTTGGACCTTGTACGGTTAAGAAAATACTCAAAATTAATCACGAAAACACGAAACAAGATATGGAAATCAAGTTAGTGATATCCTTTTCGTGATATCCTTTTCGTGCTTTCGGTATTTCGTGCCTTCGTGATAATACTTTTCTTTTTCAAGTGTTGCGCAATCTGATGTGTAACCGCACAGGTCGAATTTTATAACACGAAAATGGCTTTGGGGGGGACAGAAATCAGGCAGATTCCTCAACCTGCTCTTGAGGCTTTGATTTCTTGAGATCGTATGCCTCCCTCACCCGCTGTTCTATTATATCAGCCAAATCCGGGTGAGCTTTCAGGAAAGTCCGCACGTTTTCACGACCCTGGCCAAGCCTTTCTCCATCGTAAGAATACCATGCCCCGCTCTTTTCGATGATATCTACTGCAGTGGCCAGATCGATCAGAGAACCCTCTCTGGAGATCCCCTCCCCATAGTATATATCAAACTCGGCGGTTTTGAATGGCGGAGCTATTTTGTTCTTGACTATCTTCACTTTGGTTCGATTTCCGATAATATCCGCCCCTTCCTTGAGGGCAGCTATACGCCTTATGTCCATACGCATTGTTGAATAGAACTTGAGGGCATTACCGCCGGTTGTGGTCTCAGGGCTGCCGAACATCACCCCTATTTTCATGCGGATCTGATTTATAAAGACTAATGCGGACTTGGTGCGGTTGATATTGGCTGTGAGCTTCCTCAGGGCCTGAGACATCAAACGGGCCTGAAGGCCCATATGCTGGTCTCCCATTTCACCTTCTATCTCGGCCTTTGGGACCAGAGCAGCCACTGAATCCACTACGATGATATCTACCGCTCCGCTACGCACCAGGGCATCGACAATCTCCAGTGCCTGTTCACCATAGTCGGGCTGAGAAATCAAAAGGTCGTCGGTATTTACCCCAAGCTTGCGGGCATAGACTGGGTCCATAGCGTGTTCCGCATCGATAAAGGCCGCTATGCCTCCCAGTTTCTGTGCCTCGGCAATCATATGAAGCGCCAGGGTGGTCTTTCCTGAAGACTCCGGACCGAATATTTCAGTTATTCTGCCCCGAGGCATGCCTCCAACGCCAGTTGCCAGATCAACCGCAATGGAGCCTGTCGGAATTACAGTTACATCTTCCACACCGCCTCGTTCACCAAGCCTCATTACAGATCCCTTTCCAAACTGTTTTTGTATTTGGGCAATGGCTATATCTACGGCCTTTTCCTTGTCTTTTCTGGTTGGATCAGACATATTGTCTCCTTATAGTGAAATTATTCCAGCAATTAAATAGCAATCAATCTTAACTCAAATAGTGAAAAAATCGATAGATAATGATCCGATGAAAGCACCAAACCCAACAAGCCATGAGCCATGCCCGGATTTTCTGCCGGAAATCATCATGTATTGTTCCTCAAATTTATTGAATTGACATCCTCGCACAAACTACAAGCCAAAACAGCGACTCTAATGACTTAGAGGGATAACGGCCCCGCAGCCGCCTTCAACAAAGTTTGCACCCCAGCTTTCCTTAAACAATCTTATAGCCTGCCCTCCGGTACAGTGGCTTGGAGCGACCTTTTCTACACCAAGCCCCTTAAGCTTTTGGATGACTTCCTGAACACGCTCGGCAGACGTCCCGGCAAGGTGAAATCCCCCGACTACCATATAAATATCCTTTTTGAAAATGGTTTTCACCTTCTGAACTATATTTACTATGCCGGGATGCGCGCAACCGGTTATAATTACAAGACCTTTCGGGGTTTCCAGGACAAGGCTTTGCTCTCTGATCCATTCGCCCATTTCCCCGGTTGAGTGAACCATGGGAAAAAGCTGTACCGGTTTATTTACTGTTTTTACACGCACTCCAAGGTCTTGAATTCCCTGTATGAGAGAAGCCGGAAAGGATTCCGGCAGGTATATAGTAACCTCATGATTCTGATAAAGAAATCTTTCCAGGCCAGCGCAGTGATCGGCGTGTATGTGAGAAAGGAATATAGTACTGATTGCTCCGGGATCAATGCCCAGTCCTTTCATATTGGAAAGGAGAATATCACCGTCACTGCCGGTATCAAACAGGAGGGTGTGCCGGAAGCCCTCGACAAAACACGCAAATCCCCAGCCAGTCCTGAGATTGGAGACATAGTGTATATTGTTGAAAACAATGGTGAGTCGGTAAGGAGGGTCTCCTTCATGGGCATTAACGCCTGAATATGCCGGAGTGCCGATCAGTACGGATGCTGACATTATTATAGAAGTTTCCAAAAAATCCATCACTATCTAATCCTCAAAGGCCTCTAATAAACCCATGACATTGTCAATTGATCTGGAAAATAACGGCCATGATCCTTATGCCGAATGTATTATCCTTAATTAAGCCGGTATTGTATCGACAGAGGCAAAACCTGGTTCATGAAGCGGAAGCAGTATTTCAGCCATATCTCTGACTTTCAGCATTATGTCGTATGCCTCGTAGGCGTTGACATGGGTCCCGGGCGGGATAACTTCCATCTCCATTGCTGTTATCTCCCTTGGAGGATAGAAGTTTTCCATGATTACGCAGAATCCTGTTATGGCCGCCAGGCCCTGAGAGGTATCTATGAGTACTGTCAACCCCCCTTCCGTATGGGCCGGCGTATGGATGACACGGATACCCGGGAGGACCTCCTCACCCCCGGTTACGGTTTTGATCTGTCCGGCCTCTTCCACGTCCATGATATAATCTTCCAGATATCGGAAATCCAAAGGATGGGGATTGTGTATCCGCTCCAGTTCTTTCTCATGTACAAAGAATGTGGCGTTAGTGCACTTGTAATCATTTTCGCAGTGATCATTGTGTAAATGGGTATGTATAACAATGTCGATAGACTCAGGGGTCAGGCCCCAGATACCAAGCCCTTCCTCAAATTTATAGATCTTTCCTCCAATGGCTTTTTCCCTGTCCTCGGATTGTAGAGGACTCATTTCTCCCGTATCCACCAGGACCTTCCGGTCGCCGCCCTCCAGATACCAGCAATAGATAGGTATGGTATAAGGTTGTCCATAGCCATGTTGATAGGTCATCATACCTTTGTCAAAAATTTTTGTTCCCATTACAATGGGATGTATTTTGTATCGGCTCATATTTCACCCCTATAACCCCTGATTCCAAAGGGACTTCCGATCCTTCTGATTTTTATATATTTGACAACTTATGTTTTAAAATCAGTAAGTTGTTACAATATTGTTTTTTTAATATTCCACACAGAAGCAACCCTCTTTGTTCTCAAGTCCCTGCGTCCACACCCGTCGCCGCTCATCAGCATATCCCTGTCATCCGGACATATTAAACAGAATTATAACATTGGTGCCATGATAGTTAAAGAAATATGACATTCTGCGTTTTATCAGGCAGTTAAGAGATCACCTGATAGATGCCGAAATATAATTAATAGCTGGAAATAAAATGCAAAATACCAATATCAATTTGATCAGCCCGGCCGGGACAAATTTCTGTAACCTGGCCCCGCAATACATGCCGGCAAACCCACCCGCACCGAACAGGAACCCCAAGACCCAATCAGGTGCAACGGCCATGTCAGGATAAAATGGGGCTATTGCCTGATAAAACAGCACGCCCGCAACTGAAGTTACAAAGGTCCCCATCAGGGCCGCGCCGGCTACAGTATAAACCGGAAGACCGAGGAAACTCACAAAAAAGGGGGCAATAATGGCCCCGCCGCCTATCCCGTAAATACCGCCTATTATACCAACGAATAAACTCAACAGCATTATCCCCATGACGCTTACATCAAAGCTCTGGCCATGGAATTCATAAATAATGCGAGACATATCAAATTTCTTTACGATGATTCGTGGTATCTGTGTTTGACCTGAAGCATTACCGGATTCATTTGATTCGTAGTATTTTTTGACTGTTTTCTGTAATTGCTCCTCTGTCGGCATTTGATGCCCGTTGGATTGTCTCTTCTTAAGCAGGTCTCTTATCAATCTAGCGGCAATATATAAGAGGACCAAACCTGCAAACGCCTTAAAGTTCTTTGGATTCGGGAGATAGTGTATGCGCAGGATCGCGCCGATTATAACCCCGGGCAGGGTCCCTGCTATAACCGCCCACGTAAGCGGCCACACCATTCGACCTTCCTTTATATATCGATAGACCCCACTGGGAATGGCAACAATATTAAAAAGCTGATTAGTGGCACTGACTGCCGGGGTGCTGAATCCGAGAAAGCTCACCTGGAAAGGCAAGATCAGAAAGGCCCCTGAAACACCACCCATTGAGGTAAAAAAAGAAATAACAAAAGCTACCAGGGGTGGAATCCAAGGATTTATCTCGATATCTGCAATCGGGAAATACATTCCGAAATCCTTAAAATCGCCTTTGGGTAATTTGTCAATCTCCCTAATGGTCTTGTCAAAGCATTTGCCTTATGTTAAGCATCACCTGCTTTAGGGGCGGCGTAGCCAAGTGGCTAAGGCGACGGTCTGCAAAACCGTTATTCCCCGGTTCAAGTCCGGGCGCCGCCTCCAATATCGAGCGGATTGCGGGCAACTGGGCGGCAATCATTTTTATTTTTACCAGTATACCCATACTGAACGAAATTGATTATAACCTGCGCTTTGCAGTGAAACGGGTCTGCTTTTTTGTAACCATCCATATTCCCTTACGGTCCAGGAATAAACTATTGCCCTTAGTATATACCCTTATACAATGGAATCTAAAAGAGCTTGAAGGTATCACATGCGTGTAATTGTCGTTGGAGTCGGTGAAGTAGGTCGTCACATCTGTCAACAACTCTCCGCAGAAGGCCACGACGTCATCCTGATAGACAGAAATGCAGACCGCCTGAAGCGTGTAGAAAGGGATCTCAACATGCTTTGCATTGAGGGAAACGGGGCCTCTGCCGAAATTCTGGAACAGGCGAATATTTCAAAGGCCGATCTTTTTATTGCTGTCACCGACATAGACGAGGTCAACCTGATTGCCTGTATTATGGCAAAGGAATACGGCGTATTGCGCCGTGTGGCCAGGGTCAGAAATGAAGAATATTTTTCCGGTGCTTCTCCGCTGAATGAGCATCAACTGGGCATAGATCTCCTGATCAACCCCGACCAGGTTATGGCAGAGGAGATACTCAGGATCAGCAAAATGTCAGAGGCCTTTGAGGTGGTTGATTTCGCTCATGGAGAGGTCATACTGGTAGGTTACCAGGTAAAAGAAGGCAATCCTATCTGCAATATAACACTGGCTGATCTGAAGGATCTGAGAGGACTCTATGATTTTGTAATAGTAGCCATTGTCAGGGAAGGACAAACCATCGTCCCCAGAGGGAGCGACATAATACAGGCAGAGGACCGGATTTACCTGGTTGTCAGGCGCACGGACATGGCGGCGGTGGAAGATCTGTTCAATCTGTGGAGTACGGCGCCTAAAAGGGCCTTTATTATCGGCGGCGGTCAGGTCGGCTTCAGGGTAGCCAAGGCCATGGAAAAGCAAAAAGTAGATGTAGCACTTGTAGAGGCCGATTCCATGAGATGTGAGTACCTTGCCGAGCACTTGAATAGTGCCGTAGTACTTAACTTTGACGGTCTGGACGCCCGTGATTTGCTGTCAGAAGGAGTAGACACAACGGATCTCGTAGTGGCTGTCACAAATGAAGATACCACGAATATCCTTTCGAGCCTCCTTGCCAAGTATCACGGTGCAAAAAAGTGCATAACCCGCATAAGCCGCCCTGATTTTATTCCGCTCCTTGGAAAACTGGGAATAGACGTTGCGCTCAGCCCGAGGCTTGTAGCAGCCAATATGATTTTACGTTTTGTTAGACGGGGCGCGATAATTTCGGTTGCCACATTGCTCGGGAGCGAGGCGGAGGTGGTGGAGCTTGTGGTCCCTGAGCGCTGGTCACATGCAGATAAACCATTAGGATCTATCGGCTTTCCAGAGGATACCAACCTCGGAGCAGTGGTCAGGCAAGGAAAGGTGATCATCCCCTCTGGAGATACTGTTCTTGAGACCGGAGATCGGCTGATAATTTTCAGTATGAAGAAGGCGATTCCCATGGTGGAACAGTTTCTGGCATCATGAGACTGGGTACTATCGGCGCCCTATTGGGTTGGCTGCTTATCTTCCTCTCTGTCGCCCTCCTGATACCCATAGCGTTCAGCATATATTACGATGATGGGAACTGGCGGTTCTTTGTCATCTCCGGCGCAATCGGATTCCTGCTGGGAGGGGGGCTGGCCTGGTCCTGTGTTTCCGAGCAGGAGATGGGCCACAGAGAAGGTTTTGCCATTGTGGCCTTTGGCTGGCTTGCCGCCGCCGCCCTGGGGGCATTGCCCTATTATCTCTCCGGTGCCATACCGAGCTATCTCAATGCCTATTTTGAATCCATGTCCGGCTTTACCACCACCGGCGCCACTATATTGGAGGAGGTTGAGACCCTGGGGCCCAGCCTGCTTTTCTGGAGGGCACTCACCCAGTGGCTGGGGGGTATGGGGATTATTGTCCTATCCCTGGCTATTATGCCCATACTGGGGATCGGGGGCATGCAGCTCTTTCAGGCGGAAATGCCCGGTCCTACCAAGGATCGCCTTGCGCCCAGGATACAGGATACGGCCCGGATCCTGTGGAGCGTATACTTAATACTTACCGCAGTGGAGACAGGGCTGCTTATGATGGCCGGCATGAACTTCTTTGATGCCATATGCCATGCCTTCTCCACCCTGGCTACCGGCGGATTTTCCACCAGGACCGAGAGTGTGGCTGCATTTCATAATCCGTGGATCGATATCATTATAATCGTGTTTGTCATACTTGCCGGGATAAACTTCTCCCTTCATTACCGCCTGCTGTCAGGTAATCTGAGGGCGTTCGCACGGAGTGAAGAACTCCGCTTTTACCTTGGTATGGGGGTTTTTGCCACCACATTAGTCATTCTTGCAAATATCCTGTTCGGCACATATGAATCATGGTCAGACAGCCTCAGATACAGTGTATTCCAGGTCTGGTCCCTGATGACTACCACAGGCTTCGGCACAGCGGATTTTGATAAATGGGCACCAATATGCAAATTTACCCTTGTCGCCCTTATGTTCATGGGAGGCATGGCAGGCTCCACCGGCGGCGGTATTAAACAGGTCAGGATACTTATGTTCTGGAAGTTTACCAGAATGCAGCTAAGAAAACTGATTCACACAAAGTCAGTAGATGCCATCAAGCTCGACAGACACAAGGTCCCTGCGGAGGTAATCCAGTCTATACTGGGATATCTCTCTTTATATATGGTGGTATTTGTTGTTGCGACTATGATAGTAACCGGACAGGGGACAGACATAATTACAGGATCTACTGCGGTCATTGCTACTTTAAACAACATAGGCCCGGGGCTGGGAGGGGTCGGCCCCTGCAGTAATTTCTCCGGACTCCCTGATCTATCAAAGGCGGTTTTAATCATATGCATGCTGGCAGGACGCCTGGAACTGTATACCATTGCCGTACTCTTTGTACCCAGGTACTGGAAGGATGTCCGCTACCCCCGGTGGCGGTGGAGCAGGTCCTGATCAACACGGCCATTCGTCCAAAGACCGGATTTTGCAAAAGGCTCAGAGGAGATATTATCATGGCACTAATGGAAATAAATGTTTCGCCCCTTGGAACCGGATCCACAAGTGTGGGTGAATTTGTGGTAGACATGCAGAGGCGGCTCGCAGAGCAGGGGCTTCCATATGAGCTTACGGATATGGGGACGATAATTGAAGGGGATATTGATCAGCTCCTTGCCGTGGCAAAAGTCTTGCACGAAAGCACTTTTTCTAATGGGGCAAAACGGGTATACACGGTTATAAAGATAGATGACCGCCGTGACAAAGAGGTCCATCTGGGACAGAAGGCAGGGTCGGTAAAAAGAAGGCTTTGATGAAGCGTTATCTTCCTCTCTTTACGACATTTGCCTTTATTGCACTGCTACTGTTGGGAATCTGCTTCGGCGAAGTGCATGCAGTCTGGAGCAAGGCCGTTACCGTATGCCTCAGCTGTATGGGGATCGGCTGATGGAACGTATGCGCAGAAAAAGCCAGTACCTCTTCACATTGCTGGCTAACGCCTACTGGCTTTTCCCGTGGAAAAGTCCTATTTATCAAGGACCTGTTAAGAAGATCTGTTTTCCGGGGCTCAATTGCCATTCCTGCCCCGCCGCTACCATGTCATGCCCCCTCGGTGCCCTTCAGAATCTTCTGGCGGCCCTGCGCCCCGGCATACAGATGGGACAGTTGCATATCGGGGCATATGTTCTGGGAAGTCTTGGTCTTATAGGTTCTGTTGCGGGTCGTATGCCCTGTGGCTGGATCTGCCCCTTTGGCCTGCTGCAGGAGTGGCTGTTTCTCCTGCCGGTTCCAAAGATCTCATTCTGGAGGCCCCTTAAAAGAGGCCCCTACCTATTCCTTATCGTCTTTGTAGTCTTGCTGCCTTTGCTGGTGGCAGATCTATCAGGTTACGGCTCTATCTGGTTCTGCAAGTATGTATGCCCGGCCGGGACGCTTGAGGCCGGCATCCCGCTGCTTTCTCTCGATCAGGACCTGCGCAGTGCTGCGGGCCGGCTGTTTGCCTTCAAGTTGCTCATATTGATACTGCTCTTGACCTGGTGCGTATTTACATCGCGTGCCTTCTGCCGTGCAATCTGTCCCCTGGGTGCTGTTTACGGCCTTTTTAACAGATTAAGCTGGCTGCGGTTGCGTTTTCATCCTGACCGGTGCGTGCAATGCCGGGCATGTCTGACAGTATGTCCTGCCGGAGTATCTTTTTATAACGGCCTGGACGACATAAATTCAGGCTCCTGCATCAGGTGCCTCAGATGCCTTTCCATTTGTCCGGCCAACGCGGTTAGCCTGCAGTTCAGTCCGATCCGCAGGGATATCAGTAATGCGCCGGTCACCGATGGAAATTAGTGCCTTCAAATTCTGTAATCAGGCATTATTTCGGTCTATCTAGATGAGGTTTTATGAAAAGGAAAAAATTGATACTTGCCACCCGCAATAAAGGAAAGCTGAAAGAAATACAGGCGCTCTTTTCCGACCTTGATATTGATATTATTTCTATAAATAACATAGAAGACGCCCCCCATATAAAAGAGGACGGCAAGACATTTATGGAGAATGCCTTTAAGAAGGCCAAGGTCATTGCCGAAGCTACGGGGATAATGGCCCTTGCAGATGATTCCGGACTCGAGGTGGATGCCCTTAATGGGGCACCTGGTGTTTACTCTGCCCGCTACTCAGGGGAAAGTGCCTCTGATGCCTCCAATAATGAAAAACTCCTGGCTGAACTTAAGGGTGTATCTTCAGACAAGAGAGGCGCTCACTTCACTTGTGTGATCATAGTCTATCATCCGTCCGGTCGCTGGATAAGCGCTGAGGCCGATTGCAGAGGTAAAATTACAAAAAAAATTATAGGAGACAGGGGTTTCGGCTATGATCCGGTCTTTTACGTACCTTCCGTTGACCGCACGATGGCCCAGCTTTCACCGGAAGAAAAAAACAGATTGAGTCACAGGGGCAAGGCCCTTAGAAAACTGAAATCAGAGTTGCCCGGTTTTTTAGATTCACTTGAATCAAGCCCTTAAGGAAAGATATCAGAGGTAATCAACAATGAAACTTGAGATATACGCAAAGGAAGAATGCCTGCGTCAAGCTGTCGAAATAACCAGGACATACGCGCAGTCAGGGGAAAACAAACACGGTCCGGTGACGGAACTCCTGGAGCAAGTCTATCATAAGCTTTTGGAACTACGGGCGGATGTCAGCAAAAATGACTAGGTTGTTTCCTGTTTAATGCCGGTCAGTTCCGGCAAAACATTCAGCAATCAGCGGCAAACGGGTCGATTCAAAGACTTCAGGGCCTGCTCGAGGATGTTAAGGGCCTCCAGCCGTTTTTACTCCTTTCAAGGACAATGAGAGAACCTGGCGCAAGGCCGGAGTGATCCCTATCACTGGGCTCGAATATACCCATGACCCCGTAGTAGCTTTGATCGAGATCCTCAAGGGCCTTCTGCAGGCCTCTATGAGTAACGGCACCTGATGCCCTCAGCCCCATTACCGTGAGGTGGACCGCATCCCATGCCATACCTGCTGCCAGAGATTCTTCAATGGAAAAGCCCATTACCTCTTTTCCCATTGCAATCATAAACCTGGTTATTGTAAATGCACAGGGGTGTGATACTGGAATATTGTGGCCCAAGAGCAGCGGAGGTGCTGCTGTCCAGAGCCTGAATAGACCTTCATATTCACTCAGCATATCTGATGAAAGAAGTTGAATCGGAACCGCTATATGTATACCCGTTTTTTCCGCAGAACGTAACAATACAGGCCCACAACTCCTTGGACCCCAGGCCGCAATCACCTGTGCCCCTTCCTCTTTAAGGCACTGTAACTGTGAAACCATATCAGTGTCGTGCAACCCGAAATTTTGGGGCGGCAGAATGCTCAAACGATATTCCGGTCCGTAGCCCTTAAGCCATAAAGAAGCCCTCCTGCCCTTCGGATTGTCGGCTACAAGTGGACCCACTATTTTGAGGTCGGACCTGGCAAACTCCCTGAAAAGGATCTTTATCACAGGTCCAAGGTTGGGGGAGATGCTGAAAGTCCAGCGAACGGATTTATTTTTCCTGGAGGGTAAAAGTGGGTCATCCCCACATGTCAAAATCACAGGTACATTGTGTGTCTCTGCATACTTCCTCAGCACCGGGACCAGAGCTTCGCTTGCAGGGCCTATCAAGGCCACCACCTTGTCCTGTTCAACGAGTTTTCTGGCCTCCAACAACAATCTGCCCGGTTCACCCCTGGTATCTGCTACAACCAAATCAACACGGCCTCCATCAACTCCCCCCTGGGAGTTAATAGACTCCACCGCCTTTGTCGCTGAGAAACGGGCGGCCTGACCCTCTCTGCGGAAGTCTCCCGTGAGATCCCATAGCCCACCTAAAGATATTGATCGGGTACTCCCACGGCATAACGCCTTGTCGGCATTCAGCGCACTTACAAAAATAAATAAAAAAAGACAGCACAGTATCTTAAGGCGTGGAGTCTTCTGGGACAATCCAATGTTCATCCTATTTTACAGGACAACTCTTACTACAGCCTGTCGAGCTTATTCTTGGCTACCGTTGCCTGTGGGCTTTTGGGGTAGTTCTTGATAAGTTTGTTTAATACTATTTTTGCGCTCTCCCTGTCTTCGAGTTTTGCAAAGGCCATACCCTGTTTCAGCAGGGAATCCGGCACTTTGTTACTGTTTGGATACCTGCTTATTACCTTCTGGTATTCCAGAATCGCCTCTTCATAGCGCTGAATATTGTACTCGCACTCACCAATCCAGAAATAGGCATTGGCGACCCTGTCCCCGTGGGGGTGTTTTTCTAGATAGGTCATTAGGGTCTGTTTGGCATCTTTGTATTCTTTCTGTTTTATCAGCTCCAACGCCTGCTGATAGAGGTCCACCGCACCCTGAGCGGCATCCTTTCTGGCCTGCTCCACCTCCCTCGTTACCTTGGTGGAGGCCTGAAGCAATTTGACTTCCTCTTTCAGATCTTCTACCTGTTTTTTGAGATCCTCCCTGAAAAGACGTGTCGCATCCTCCTCCTGCTCACTTTTGTGACTGATCTGGTCTATCATACCGTTCAGTCTGAGCAGTTCCGCCTGCAACTCGTCCATACGGTTTGAAAACTCTGCCTGCCGACTCCTTACAGTAGCCATATCCTGCTTTCCGACCGTCTGGGTGACTCTTTTCAGCTCCGCAACCTCTTGTTTCAAAAGGTTAATCTGATTGCTGAAAGAACGATTCTCCACAGACAGACTATTTATACGCCTTTCCAGCATATTCACCTGGTCACGTGGGGCACAGTGCGCCAACAGCATCGGCAGCGAAGCAACACAAATCATCCACATTGCCTTTAAAAAAAACGAACTGCTGTTATCAGAAAAAATCATGCATTTCAAATTTTTGGACAACTGCATATCAGTCTCCTTCTTACTAATGATTTTGCATACTGAATAGTGCAAAAGGATCAAAGAGTCCTGTATATCTTTTCAACATTCAAAATCCATAACTGGATATCTGCCTGCGCTCCCCTAAAATCTGTTGGGGCCCCAGCTGGCTATTTCCAAACCGTTTAAATAACGCAGCAACATCCGCTGTCCTCTGCCATCAGCATACATTACAAACAGGGCCTTTTCAGGACCCATTCTGGTTGAACTGAATAAAATCTGCTTGCCGTCCGGGGACCAGGAAGGATTCTCATTGTTGCCCGAACATGTGAGCTGAACAGGACACCCGCCCTCCGGCGATATACTGAATACCTGCAATTGTCCTTCAATCAGACCGGCGTAAACTATGCGATCTCCTTGGGGTGACCAATGTGGATCAGTATTATAGTTTCCATTATAGGTAATACGCCTGGCATACCTGGTTTGAACGTCCATTACATATATCTGCGGACTGCCGGTACGATCGGACACAAAGGCCAGGCGCTTACCGTCCGGCGACCACGTCGGAGAGACATTTATTCCCGGTCCTCTGGTAAGCCTCGTCTTTATCCGTCCCTTAAGATCTATAATATATATGTCCGGGCTCCCGTCCTTGCTCAGGGTTACGGCAAGACTGTGACTATCGGGATGCCATGCAGGCGCTATGTTTAGACCGGAATATTTGGCGAGTCTGTATATTTTCCCGGTCTTTGTATCCTTTAGGTAAAGGCACGGTTTCCCGGTCTTGTAGGATGTATAGACAAGGTATTTCCCGTTTGGGGAGTACTGCGGAGATATGGCAACGCCTTTATCAAATGTCTCTCTCCTTATGTTGAATCCGTCGAAATCTGACGTATAGACCTCTTTGATTCCATCTTTTTTTGCTATAAAGGTGATCTTAGACAGGCTTACCCCGTGTTTCCCCGTTATTGCCATTATTATGAGATCACAGAAACGGTGGGCCATCATTCTGTAATCCTTGACTTTCCCGTTATATCGTCTTCCCTGTATCATGGACCCGGTAGACATATCGAACAGTCTGAGTTCGGCTGTCAGGGAATCGCCTTTCTTTTCCATAGAACCCTTTACCAGATAGTCCAGGCGAAATTTACTCCAGTCCGCACCCTGCCTGTATCCATATCTTGCTGGATCAAGAACTGAAAAATAGCCGTGAAATATAAGGTCATTAGAAAGTACCTCGGAAATCTTCCGGCCCAGGAGATCATTCTCAAAGGTATTAGGTGTAACATCTAAATAAGGGACAGCAATAGGGATCTTTTGCAGATAAGGCGAGGTTATATCAATATAGAGCCTCGCTCCAGCCGAAGAGTGACTGAATATCATAATAAGAAGAAAAAAGGCCCAGCTAAATGTCTTTGTGTAAATATTTTTATCTTTCATAATTTATAACTATAATCCTACTTCACCAGGCTTGAACCTGATTCCTATCTCCAGCGGACCGGGCCTTAAGGCCCTGGGCAACGGGGGAAAGGGGGCTGCCCTTTGTACTGCCCCCATGGCCGACCGGTCAAACAGGGCATGACCTGACTTGTGTTCGTATTCGGCCTTAAGTACCGTCCCGTCCTGAGCAATTCGGACTATCACAATGGATGTAAGCCCTGTCTTGTCAAGGAGTTGTTCAGGAAGAACCCATTGATTCCTGACCTTGGCCCAGACATCTATACAATAGAGTCTGAGCGCCTCATTCTGGCCTCCGCTCTCTGCAGCTGTTCCAGCGGCCGGTATGGCTGACTCCTTTTTCCTGTCCTCAACGCTGGATTTTAAGGCACTCAATCGGGCCTCCAATTCTTTTTCCTGTACTTTTTCTTTAATATTCTTCAACCTCTTATTCAAGAGTTTCTCTGTGTATTTGGTATCAACCGGTCTTGGCTCAGGTCTCTTGGCAATCTTAGGCTCCTTGGGATGTAAGGATACTGTCTTTTTCGGCTTTGGCTTTGACCCTGTCGGCTTTGGCGCTACCTTGACCTCTTTTTTCTCGGCCTTTTTGATCTTCGGCTTTGTCTTGACAGTTGGGGCCGGCCTCTTTGGTTCAGCCCTCTTTGGGGCAGGCTGATCTAAAGTCTCAAAAAGTTTCACGGTATATACCGGTGGCATTGGTCGAGATCTTTCCCATAAATTGGGCGCAACCATAGCAAGTAAAGCCAGCACGAGGTGTATCCCAACGGCCCCTGTAAACGCATACTTCCAATTCTCTTTAACCGGCCCGGCTATTTCCTTTGACATTCTTCTTTGACTAAGATCGTTTATGTCTCTTTTTAGAAGGCTCCAGGGGCTCTGTTACCAAACCAATATCCTCTATTCCCACCTCACGAATTGCAGCCATAACTCCGGCAACCGTCCCGTAGGCAACGGCCCTGTCTGCTACGAGAAGGACCTGTTGGGCCAGTCCCTCTTGCTTCATTTCAATAAGACGCCGTTTTAAAACTTCCTGGTCCACAGCCACTTTGTTGAAATAGATCTCCCCTTTTTCATTAACCGTTATAACTATGTGCTTCTGCTTTTGGGGAAGGGACTTGGCCGTAGTCTTTGGAAGCTTAATATCCAGTCCCTTGGTCATCATTGGTGCGGCAACCATGAAGATGATCAACAGCACTATGACCACATCTACCAGAGGCGTCACGTTTATTTCGGACATATATCGCCGTTTATTACTTCCCCGTCCTGGATTATTAGCCATTGAGTCCTCTCTCTTATTTTGATTCCTCAGAAGTCCCCTTGCCATGGATAAGTTGTCTTTCCACGGTATTTAAAAAATCATTTGAAAATCCCTGTAATTGAATCTCAAGCCTGCCCATCCAACTCATAAAACCATTAAATGCAATGACTGCGGGTATGGCCGCTGCAAGGCCCGCTGCTGTAGCAATCAGGGCCTCTGATATTCCTGGGGCTACTGTAGCAAGGCTTGCCGAACCCTTCAGCCCGATACTGTGGAAACTTCTCATAATCCCCCAGACAGTGCCGAAAAGACCAATAAAGGGGGCGGCATTTCCAGTGGTAGCCAAGAAGGGGAGTGTGCGCTCCATAGCAGCCAATTCATTCTGAATACCCTTGTCAAGGCTTCTTTCAAGGGTCTCAAGCCATACTCTCAGGCCCACAGCCATATCCTGGTCCCTGGGACATTTCTGAAGACGTTTCAACTCTTTATATCCTTCAAGGAATACGCCAGCCATAGGGGTCTCCGGCATTCTCTTTGCGTGATTGTATGCCTGGGTAAGGCCGGAACTCTCCCAAAAGAGCCTTTCAAAATCTTCATTCCCAAGTCTTGCCTGACGAAATCGCTTGATCTTTGCCAGTATTACGGTCCAGCAAAGGATTGAAAAAACCACAAGTATTATGAGAACCAATTTGACCATCGGTCCAGCATCTATCATCATGGTCCATACATTCGCCGTTGTATTGACCTCCATCTTTTATGTCCTCCAGACAAATAATTAATGCTTTAAAATATAACTGTTTAAGGAACGTTGAAATTGGAAATTAGAAAGTGGGAAGATATGAAACGAAAGCAAGTAGGCCAAATTTCCAATTTCCAATTTCTACTTTCCAATTAATCACACTTGTATGTGCTTATGGACAGGGGCCTGCCAGTAACTTTTGCAGATCCATGTCCGGCCTAAAAGTAAAAGGCCCCTTTTTGCGGCCTTGTTCCAAAAGAAATTCTACGGCCCTTATACCGTCCACACCGAGATCCAGTGTATATCTATTCACATAGAGATCTATGTGCCTTTTCATAACCTCCTGAGACATCTCCTGTGCATGCTTTGTCACAAAGCCCCAAACGGCATCCGGATTTTCAAAGGCCCACTTTACACTCATTTTAAGGGCAGCATCTATTATCCGCAATAATTCCATGCCCAGGGAACGCCTGGCGATGATTCCGCCCAATGGAATTGGGAAACCAGTCTCTTTTTCCCACCAGGCCCCAAGGTCCTGGATACAGATCAGCCCGAGATCATGATAGGTAAATCTGGTCTCATGTATGATTATGCCTCCATCCACCTCTCCCCTGGCAACCGACTTGGCGATGAGGGCGAAGTTCATGGGTACCAGCTCTTTAACCCCCGGAGCAAAGAGCTTCAAAAGAAGTGCCGCGGTTGTATATCGGCCGGGTATGGCGATTCTGTATTTCTCAAAATTGCGGGTATCTAAAGGCGCTTTTGCAAGCAGCAATGGCCCGCAGCCACGCCCCATGGCGCCGCCCGACCTGAGGATCATATAATCATCCAGGACGTGCCCCAGCACATGAAAAGATACCTTGCTTACATCGATGGATCTGGCAAGGACCCTCTGATTCAGCTCTTCCACATCTGCTATCAAGGGGGATATCTTATACGGTAAAGATACTTTATTATGAAGCAGGGCATAGAAAACAAAGGTGTCGTTAGGGCAGGGAGAAAGCCCCAAACTGATCTCTTCCTTGTTTCCTGTATTATCCATAATCAACTGTAACTATAGCCGCTTGCAAAATATTGGGTCTTCCCGACGGCTAGCCACGGTCCAGTAAAATTCCAAGGACCTTTGCCACAACTTCGGCCGTTGCATTCATGGCCTGCTCCAACCTCCAGTTCTTTTTGTCTAGATCACAGACCCAGTTACTTATACCTCTTAATTCAAAAAGCGGGATCTGATAGTAATTGCAGACCTGTGCGGCCGCAGCCCCTTCCATGTTCTCAGCAATAGATTTAAACCGTTTATGCAGATCCCATGCCCTCTCTTTGGTACCTGTAACGCAGGAAACAGTAACCATCGGGCCATAGCAGAGACCGAGGTCTTTAATAAGATCAGACTTGATGATTCGGCGCCATCCAGGCTCAAGAGCGAATTCTGTATGCGTTTCATCACCCTCTAAAAAAATTGGCTCAATGCCGTAAGCACCTTGACGGCCAAGGTCGCCATAGGATTCAGAGGTTGCAAGGCATACATCCTCAAGCTCTACATCCGCCCACTGATAAGCCCCTGCTACACCAGCCAGGATTATTGCGGATGGTGCGCCCTTACTCTCTATAAACCTTGTCAACTCAAAAGATGTGCTCCCCGGTCCAAGGCCGCAGACCAGGTATGGGCAATCATATCTTTCGGCAAGCATGACCAAAGACTTCATTTCCCTTTTTGTGGGACATATAATCAGAATCTGGGAAAGGGTCATATAGGTCCTTGACTCTCCAGCATACTGTTAAGTAATAAAAATGAGCAGATTAGAAACAGATTTTTGAATGTAACGTCTATATATATGACAGGATACCGGAACAGAGCGGACCAGCCCGAACGCTTTTTACCAACAATAACCGGATTCGATCGTTTTGCAAAGAAATCAGTAAGTCTTTTCATGTCTGAAGCAGGACGTTTAAGACAGCAGACCTTCAGACTTCTCACTGAAGATCTCAGCACTGAAGATATTTACCTGTGTCTTTGGATCTTTCCGGCAACCAGGTGCCAAGCCTGCCTTTATACATGTCTGATTAAGAAAATTAACCCTGTCCCACCTGTTTTTCGTAGCCACCTGAGGTAAGAGCACACCGTGAAAGGGTCCCTGAACGACATAGAGCCCGTGGATACCTGTCTTGATTTCATTTATATCAGCTACAGGCATCAGTGGAGTGAGCGCTGATATCTCCAAATCTATCTCCTCAAATTCAGAAGGACCCAGCGGACGGAATCTCAGGTCTTTAAAGGCCGCTGACATGGCCATATCGCCAACCACTTCATACAGCTGCCTGTCTGCTGAAAAGGTCCCAATACATCCCCTGAGCCGGCCGTGTTTGTGAATTGTCACAAAGGCCCCCCTGTGTTCCAGAAGATTGGTATTTTTTACCCAGGGTATGCTGAAAGGCAGGTCCGCCAGCCCCCTCTCTATGGCCTTTCTTGCTATTTTGAGTAACAGGCGCCTCTCTTGGCCTGTGAGCCTCCTGTTTTCCATGCTCACAGTCTCCAGTACCTGATGGTCTTCTCCTTAAAATCATCAGGATGATAAAAATCCTTTACGTCTATTACCACACCCCTGTCAGGGGTAAGCATGTCCTTGATTGCTGAAACCCCTGCTTCTGCATATGTCTTATGTGCCACTGCAAGTATGACCGCGTCGACATTGGCCGGCAGATCCCTCAGTAAGCGAATACCGTACATGGATTCGGCCTCTTTCGGATTCGCCAGGGGATCATGTATCATGGGCTCTATACCATACTCCCTGAATTCATGGATGATATCTATCACCCTTGTATTTCTTATATCAGGACAATTTTCCTTGAATGTAAGCCCCAGTATAACGACCCGGGCACCCTCAACCCGCACCCTGGCATGGATGAGTTCCTTGACTGTCCTCTCTGCAACGAATGAACCCATTGAATCGTTGATGCGCCGGCCCGCCAAAATTACTTCAGGATGATAACCTGTCTGCTGGGCACAATAGGTAAGATAGTAAGGGTCAACCCCGATGCAATGACCGCCTACCAGGCCGGGTGTAAAAGAGAGGAAGTTCCACTTGGTGCAGGCCGCCTCCAGTACTGATTTTGTATCAATATTCAGGCGATTAAAAATAATTGCCAGCTCATTCATCAGGGCAATATTGAGGTCTCGCTGTGTATTTTCTATGACCTTGGCTGCTTCAGCCACCTTTATGCTCTCCGCCCTGTATACGCCTGCCTCCACTATGAGTTCATAAGTACTCGCCACCTCTTCCAATGTATCCTGATCTTGAGCCGACACAACCTTTACTATGTTGGTCAGAGAGTGTTCCCTGTCTCCTGGATTTATCCTCTCAGGAGAATAGGCAACCTTGAATTCTTCGTCATACTTGAGTCCTGAGACCTTCTCAAGAATAGGGCCACATATATCCTCAGTCACACCTGGATATACTGTTGACTCGTATACTACAATGGCTCCATGCTTCAGGTTTCCCCCGACAATTTCCGAAGCGGAAACCAGGTATTTGAGATCAGGCTGTTTATTGGCGGTAATCGGAGTAGGTACTGCTACAACGACCAGGTCTGTCTCTTTTATTGCGGCTGGATCGCTTGTGAAGCTGAGAAGCACCGCCTGCTCGAAGTCGGCGCGTTCAACTTCTGCAGTAGGATCAAGGCCCTTTCTGTAACTGGTTATCTTGTCTTCAGATATGTCAAAACCTATGGTCTTTATCTTCTTGCCGAAGGCTATTGCCAGCGGGAGTCCTACGTAGCCCAATCCAACTACTGCCACTGAATTTACCGCCATGCTATAAATGCTCCTTATACATAATTGTTTACAAAAACCCCAAAACAGGATTCAGCCCAAAAAAACAAGATGCAGGTCGCAAAATTTTCCGGGAAGCAAAAGCATCCTTATTACGTCAAACCGGCTGAAAAACCGAAGCAGCGACACGAAATGAATCTTTCAGCAAAATCATAAATGTTTAATATATATCGAACATAATGTTATACAATGTTAAATTAAGGTGATATCAGAAATGCCATGGTCTTGGCAAGCAACTTGAGTCAATTTCTCATGTTTCTGATAGGAATGGAGAGTAATCGTGAATCTGGAAAATATATGCAGCGTATTAAAAGGCAGTTTTTCTCCGGAAAAACTGGTCCTTATTGTGGGCCTTTCATTGGTGTGTTTTGTAAGTTACTACGCTATCAGAAGATATCTGATTCAAGGGCTGCATTACATCTTTCACCGGACGGAATATAAATGGGATGATATCCTTATTGAAAAGGGCGTATTCAACCACCTGGCCTACCTGGCCCCCGCAATCATACTCTACTACGGCACGCATCTCTTTCCCTCCATTACAGGACCTGCACAGAGAATTATAGGGGCGTATATCTTTATCAATATTATTTTGTGGTTAGGCAAATTATTGACTGCTGTGGAGGCAATATACAATACATTTCCCATATCAAAAAAATATACAATTAAAGGATACATTCAGACATTAAAGATAATCTTTTATATATTAGGCTTAATAATAGCAATCAGCCTGATTATAGATCAGTCCCCATGGGTACTTCTGAGTGGAATAGGTGCCATTACCGCTGTATTAATTTTCGTGTTCAAAGATACTATCCTATCCTTTGTGGCAAGCATACAGATATTAATGAATGATATGGTCAGGGTTGGTGACTGGATAGAGATGCCCAAGTATGGAGCTGACGGTTCCGTCATAGACATGGCGCTTCATACCGTAAAGGTCCAGAACTGGGATAAGACAATAACCACTATTCCGACATATAAATTGATAGAAGATTCCTTCAAGAACTGGAGGGGCATGAGCGATTCAGGTGGCAGGCGCATTAAGCGCTCTATTTTAATAGACCAGACCAGTATTCGATTCTGCGATGACGAGATGATTGAGAAATTTGAAAAGATACAGATACTGGCTGAATATGTAAGACGTAAAAAGGCAGAGCTGGATGCGTATAATAAGGAGCACGGCATAGACACCAGCCAGGTCGTAAACGGCAGAAGAATGACTAATATAGGAACCTTCAGGGCCTATGTGATAGCATATCTCCGCAAACACCCGAAGATTCGACAAGACCTGACCTTTCTGGTGCGTCAACTGGCACCGACACCCGAGGGACTTCCTCTGGAAATTTACGTGTTTTCAAACGATATCGTCTGGGCAAACTATGAAGCAATACAAGCGGATATTTTTGACCACATACTGGCTGTGGTGCCGGAATTTGGTATCAAGGTCTTTCAGAAGCCGTCCGGATACGACCTGGAAAAGATATCCGGAACAGGCATACCCTATAAAGAACAGAGTCAGGCCGGCCTTTAATCATATCTTGCGGCCATCCGGAAAACCCCTCTGCTTACACACAAATTCCGGAAAGACCTGCTTCTTTTAATGCCCCATGATTATCAAATCATGCCATCTCCACACTGGATTCGAACGGCGGCTTAGCTCCCCTTTCCACAACCAGATCAAAATTTGACCACGATTATAATTCTTTAAGATATTCTAAATAGGCCACTAGCCCGGCTTTCGCGCTTTTTCTAATTCGATTTTCTTCCAAAAATTGATATATAATAATATCAGGTTGTTGGACGAAGCCGCTATCGCGGCAGACAACGCCGGGAAAATTTTCTTCAGTAATTAACATATTGTAACTTCATAGTTTTTTGTAATAAAAAACAA
>Ga0209834_10000501_pt1 | contig 23939 bp, 21 predicted proteins | sample Mar14236cmmetaG_FD_184134 | JGI IMG/M metagenome (GOLD analysis project Ga0209834, IMG submission 184134) | Marine hydrothermal vent microbial communities from Guaymas Basin, Gulf of California to study Microbial Dark Matter (Phase II) - Marker... ...
GAGAAGGGAATCTCCTTGCCTGCAGTCTCGGCAGCGTACTCCCGTCCGCTCTTTATCAAAGCGGCCGCCGCCTCGTAGTTCTTCAATGCCAGAAAGCGGCTGTAGAGAGTGAACAAGGGAAGGTCCCCGTTCCAATCTTCCAATGAGAGGGATGTCATGTCAGTCGGCAGCTGCTCTCTCACTACTGCGGCGTAATCAAACGACGCCAAATCATCTACCCCAATGCTCTCCAACAGCACCTGTAGGTCTGATGGCTCGAACTGACCCTCCAGGAAACTGTTGAACTCCTGGAGCATGTGGGCGTTGAAGTCGGGGTAGAAGACGGTGCCGTAGGCTAACTCATCGATCAGATAACCGTCCACACCGGCGTCGATCAGGTTCTTCATATGCTCAGTCATGTACTCCTGCCACGCCGGATGCGGCACTGAGTACTGCAGATACTGAATTCCATCGGAGAAACCAAACATTTCGGCGTAGATGGGATTACCGAAAGGGTCGGTAAGCACGGCCACGGCGAGCTCCGGCGGATCGTCCATTTCGAAGTCATAGATCCCTGCGCTCTCATCCCAGAAGAGATCCGGAGCAGTGCGATCGGGTTGGTACATCCAAATCATCCCATCCTGTCCGACAACCGTATAGCCCCTGTTATGCAGCTTATCAATCGCGGCCCGCGAGCCCTCGAACCAGGAGACGACACTCACATTTGCCGTCTCATATTCGGGAAAGTCGAACGCATCAATGACGCTTGCGTCATCCCACCCGGCCCCCGGTTGGACAGCCCAAACCTGTGGCTCCCGCCACCAACCATCGGTAAACACCCAGGGGGTGGCTTCGGACGTTGAGTCCGAAGCTGATGTCTCCTGAGGGGCAATGGGCGAGACCGATACGACCGCATCGGTCCCGGCATCCGAACTACAAGATGCCGTCCAGGCCACCAACAACAATGTTATGGCAAAGGCGATCGTTTTGTTCATGGCACGGGGGAGATCGAAGGCGGGCAGGTCTACCAAGCGTTGGAATAATTGAGGGATGGATTTTTCTTCGGACATGGACAACCCCTTAATAATTATATTGCTTGCGGTAATGAATCATATCACAATGGGCAGGGGTGTTTTGGTGCGGGAAGAAGGAGTGCACTAAAATGTTTTAGATCATTGAGCATCTAAAGGCTATGATCAGGCCGAAGAACCACTTAGTCGAAAGATGCTCTGAAAGAGATTTTGCACAAAGGTAAAAGAAGCAATATTAGCATCCTTGGCGGACGAGACAGGCAAACTCATAAAAAACAGACGAGATGATAATTTTTTAATCTCTGGAAAATGGCCTCCGCAAGATGCTTAAAGAAGCAGGTCCCCAGGTGTATGGAAAAGTGCTGGAAAAAGAGCCATAACCGCCAAGCCACAGGCTGCAGGTAGGCCCCTCGGTCCTTCGCCCTTGGCGTCGGGATTCAAGGCGAAAAGAGATCAACTCCCGCCATCGCCTGATCCATGTGCAGGAGCATATGGGAGAGCGATGGGTCACCGGTATTTACTCTCGCTCTTAAATTCTGCCGGGCCCACTTCGAGGTCGAAGGATGCTTGTGACAAACACCGGTGTCCTTTTTGTTTAAGGGGAGCGGTCACGAGAAAGTACACAGTTTTTAGTAATCAGTTTAGGGGACTACCAGGATGGACTGATAACTGAATATTGATTACAAGCTTCTGGTGTTGTATACAGGTGCTCCAGGGGGCATGCTATTCGTATCCTACCGGGCCTATTAACAAACCTAAAAGCTAGTTTCCTTTCCTCTTGGAAATATGCTGATTTTTCCAACCCGTTATTTTAATTTTGATTAATGATTTATATCTAAACACATTTTTGGATTATCATTGGAGTTGCTATCAGAACCATTGAAAAATCATTGCTTATCCAGTTATCTAGCATTTGATATATAATTTATATTTCGCCGTATAAAGAAATGGAGAATAAATGACGAATCAACAACAAATAGAAAAACATACAATAGTACAATCCATCATTTTGCATTTGTTTCCTGGCATATTAGTGGGGATAGTTTATTTTCTAATTCGTCAACCTGTACAAAATTTTGGATATCCATCGAGTTTTGCGCTTATACTCGCGATTATTGTTCTTGTACCAGTGGAGCTTGGGTATTTGCTTCTTAAGGGAAAACAGGCAACCGGGCGTTATACGTTAGATGGGCTTATCAGCTACCGCACACCCATTCCTTGGTGGCAGTCCATCTTAGGAATACTGATAGTATTAGTGCTGATGGCTGCCATATTTACGGTATCGAAACCCGTTGATAATATTTTGATAGAAAAACTGTTTTTCTGGATGCCCACCCTTGATAGTGGATTAGATGGGAGTTATTCAAAAACTGCTCTTATCGTTACCTATAGTATTTTTTCTATCTTCGGTGTAATTGTGGTACCGACAGTTGAAGAGCTATATTTCCGGGGATATTTGTTGCCCCGAATACCTGTTAAACATTCAGAACTATTCCATAGTTTTTTATTTGCTGCCTATCATGTTTGGACTCCATGGATGTTTATCACAAGAACAATCGCAATGCTGCCTCTAATAATTGCTGTGAAAAAAAAGAATATTTACATTGGAATCGTTGCTCACATTCTTCTGAACTCAGTTGATGTCATCGTAGGCTTTGCTTTCATTTTTAGTCTTGCATAAATAATACTTTAATCTGAACCCCATCTCACATGACTTCCGGATAAGGATGGAAGATCGAAGATGAAGTACCGGATAGGACAAGCCCGGCTGCGGGTGCCCCGCCAGGGTGCTTCACAAAACTCTACTGTTATTTATTAATTCAAAATGTAACCGGTTTGGAATAAAACCGTTATCCTCCACCGTAGGGCAGGCATGCCCCTCGGTCCTCCGCCCTTGGCGTCGGGATTCAAGGCGAAAAGGGATCAACTCCCGCCATCGCCTGATCCATGTGCAGGAGCATATGGGAGAGCGATGGGTCACCGGTATTTACCCTCGCTCTTAAATTCTGCCGGGCCCACTTCTCAGTGGGAGGAACCTTCTAATAGATACAGGTATCCTTTTTTGGTTTTGGTAAGTGGTTTAAGGAGGAGTGATCAGTAATCAGATCAGGGGTCTTGATGTAGGTTCTGAACTCTGAATACTGGTCTTAAATCGCTTTACGCCTCACGCCTTACACTTTCCTTCTCACTACTTACGGTTTTTCCCGCTTTTGAATTATGATAGATAGTGTATTACAACCAACCAGACCTACAAACATATCCATTTCTCCAGCATTTTATACCTGACATGCAGAAGGTGGTTAACAAATAGGATGATATTGAATTATGGATAAAACGAACAGCATAAGACGAGTATTTGATTTTCTTATCGAGCACGCCCAAGCAGGAAAACTATTTTCAATTGAACAGCTTTCTACTGAAGCCGGGTGGGATATTGGCGAGACGCAGGAGAATATTCGCGTTCGTTTAAGTGATCTCATAGATCAGAAAGGGGATAAATATTTTGCAAAACCCGAGATTCTCAGGGTTCGATTAGACGACTTTAATGAACTCTTGTACCAGAAAAAGCGGTTGTTTACGGATTACACGTTAGAAGTATCACCTAGTATCTTGATATACGAGTTCTTCATGCCGCTTTCCCGCGAAGATCGGTTACGAGAAGCACTCGATAATTTATTTTATCGAGACGCAATAGAGCACAGAATCCTGGAAATTGGTATCCAGAAAATTCGTGATGGCCTAAAATTACCAGCAGATTATTCTGAAGATCAGATCCATCAGTTTGTATTCGATTTTATAGAGAATACGATCGGCGGATACTCAATCTATTTAGTAAATGGACGGTACAGGGCAGATACGCTTGCTACGCGTGGTGAAGTGGTTACTCGGCCATTCGCATATGGCCCATATATAGTGGACGAGACAACAGCGATAGTAAGATTTATATTACCGGTAGAAACTGCTGCCGGGAAATTTGAGTACGGCAAGATATTGGAACCAGCTTCAACATCAATTGGCCCTAAGGAACGAGCAGATATTGTGAGCTGGTTATTTCTGAATTTCTTTGCAGAAGCTATAATTCGTGTGGTCCAAAAAGAAGATGAGATTTGGTTGCTTGAATCTGGAATGCGAAGTGCATTTTATAGATGGATCAGGCGAGATGAATAGAAATTTACAGTCCATTGCAATTAATAAGTATTTGTGTCCACGGCAAATAGTCTGCGTGGAGATCCCCAAGATCGTCTTGGCTTGAGCAGTCAACGAAGCTGATCTGCAATGTTCCTGGAAAAACACCCTGCAATGTGGCTGAAGGATGCTTGTGTTAAACACGGGTGTCCTTTTTTGTTTTTGGCAGGTGGCAACAGGAACGTAAGTAGTAGTTTTGTAAGAAGTAAGTCGATTAAGGAACTTGAAATCTCCTGACGGATCCACAAGCACATCAATAATTCTGGATCTTACTACTTCTTATTACTTGCGTTTTTTCCCGTCAGGCCGCAGGTTCGAATACTGGTGGGTTTATCGGATAAAACTAAATACAAGCATCCGTTGTATGAAGAGGGCTTGTTTTTAGTTATTGATCTATCCCTATTTTTGATTTTGGATCACAAGAGATCTAGTTATCATAGGCCTTTGAATTTTGTGTATATTTTGATCCTTAAAAGAATATTGTCTGGATGTGACTTTTGTTCAATCTCGCTATCTACAAGGCACAAAGTGATACAATAAATATTATATAACTCACAATATTCATAAATAAACCTACACTTAAGGAACAAATCAGTGCTCATTAAGTTGTATAAAGAAGAATTAGACATCAAACCCTACAAAGCCGCCAAGACCTGACGAAAGGATAGGTAAATATATGGCTCACCCACTTGTAACTCAACTCCGTTTTGCACGAAGTGAATTTGCCCGTTGTCTGGAAGGTGTTTCTGATGAAGATTCTCGAAAACGTCTTCTGCCTATGAACTGTATCAGTTGGATGGTTGGCCATCTGGCAGCTCAAGAGCAGGAATATTTTGTATTTTTCCCCAAGGGAAAAGTTCCTCATCCTCAATTAAATATATCGCATGGTTTCGGCCAACCCGCAGTTACACCTCAGCTTGCTGATATGTGGCAGGTCTGGGATGATATCACCAAATCTGCTGATACTTTCCTGGATACGGTAACCGTGGATCAACTTGGGACATTTCTGGAGCAGGATACAGTGGCGGTTGAGGATTCCCTTTTTGCTGTTGGGCAAGCGAATAAAGAGATGCTAGCCCAGGAGAGTGTACAGTCAAGAGAAAATATCGGCACAAGGATATTACGTACCACATATCATTACTTCTTTCACACAGGTGAGGCCCATGCCATACGTCAGCAGCTCGGGCATCCTGACTTACCGTATTTTGTAGGTGGCATGCCAGATTATTTATTTCAGGAATAAAACCACAATCTGCCAGGTCGCAGGTTCGCCCCTCTGCCCTTAGTGTGTTTGAAGGATGTTTGTTTAACACGAGCATCCAATGTTGGCTAGTTCAATCCCCCAATTATATTGATCGATAAACCCAATTCTAGATTTCTGATTTTTATCACTAAGAGTGGGATAATACTTTTCTGAAATACTGCTTTTAAATGGAAGTAATTGTTAGCTAACTCTGCCAAATACAAAAAGGAAAATATTGATGACTGATCACCAAAATAACAGAAATCCCTGGAAGTTCTTCTTACTGACATTTGCCTATTCATGGCTGATCTGGATACCCTCTGTACTGGATGGACTAGGGGTGGATCTACCATTTGATGTGGCGGGTTATTCCATGGTTGTGGTTATCATCGGAGCATTTGCCCCTTTGCTGGCAGCTATTACTCTTATAGCCCGGGACGGGGGCTGGAAGGGAATAAAGTCATTCTTCGGGCGGGCGCTTGATTTTCATATTAAACCTGTCTATTTAGTTATTGCATTGGGTTTGCCTGTGGTAATTCATGTGATAGCTCATTATCTGGCCCTGGCCGTTGGCCTGGATGTTGCCAAAACGCTATTTCCATCTGAAGTTTCTGTCGCACCGATAGTTTTAGCGATACCCTACTTTTTTCTCATGTTGATACTTGGCGGTGGACAAGAAGAATTTGGCTGGCGGGGTTATGCACAGGAGCCCTTACAAGAAAAGATCGGGGTCATACCAGCGAGTTTAGTAATGGGTTTAATTTGGGGTATTTGGCATTTACCCTTATGGTTTATGGCAGGTGATTTGCATAGTGCATACTCGTATTTAGCTTTCGTGATGATGACTACCAGCATATCGATCGTGTATGCATGGTTGTATAATTCGAGCGGCAAGAAATTAATTGTTGTGATATTTTTTCATGCTATGAGCAATACAGCTGCACCTTTAATCCCGTTTTTACATGGTATAGAAGGAAAACCAGAGAGTGCCTACTGGATCTATGCTGCTGTAAATGTATTCTTTGGGTTGATATTTGCTTTTCTGCTTGCCAAAGGATCAAAAGCAGTCGAAGCCTGAGGTACGCAGAATACCTGTTTGGTTAAGGTGGGTGTTCGTTAAAAAAAATCAAAATTCATCAGTAATCAGTTCAGGCTTTGGAATAATGTTCCAGGTTTAAGCACATAGGAAAGACCATGCCGGATACGTCCTCGAACGGGCATATGCTCTCGCTTTTGAATAAGGTGGGGGAGCGGGAAATCCGCTTTTCGAAAGAGGTCCTGGAAAAATACTTCGAAGAGCTGGGGACATCAACGTTCGAATCTTATGGGGCAACCATGAGAAGGTATGTCCTGTTCCCGGATGAGATCTGCAGCGATATTGACCTCCTGGTTAAGTATCTGAATAAAGGGTTTGACTTCGTGATGACCCTTGAACCCAGGTAGTTCCATTAGCCTTTCTGTATCATCTGACCATTGCTTACTGTTTTATCGGTTATCATGAAGAAAATGGGAGGGAATTGTCATGAAAAACCTGTCTGGAAAGTTCATAATAGTTATTATCTCGATTCTGATTTTGTTCATAATAGGCTGCTCATCTTCCCAGGAGCCAATTACATCAGAGATTCCGACCGAGACACCCAATCCATCCCCATCAAATACTCCTGTAGTTACTGCACCAATCCCCAAGAGCACCGAAACGGAAGCAGTAAGGGAGCAATCGTTATCTATCTCCGATCTGGAATCGTCTCCTTTGTTAATACCCAATAACGTAAGTCAACTGACAATTCTGGGTGAGCAACCCCTTGATCCCGAGGATGACGTGTCTTTCAGTCTCTTTGATTGGTCAAATGACGGGAGTCGGATAGTCATTTGTGCTTTTTCAGATTCAGAGAGCAGCTACCGCGTTTATGATTTGTTAGAAAACACAATACTAGCGGAAATTCCGGTATCAGAGTGGTTGTGTGTAGATTATGTTAGAGATGCTGGTTGGTTGCAGTTTTCCCGAGACAGTAATCTGTTTTCAGGTTTGATTATAAAAGACCATCCCGATGGTAATAGCTATAATACACCGGCTATTTATCGAAGTCAAAGTGGAGAAATTGTATCTGTACTGGCAGCGCAACCTGCAAATGTTAAATTTCCCCCAGAGGTGGTGTTTTCATCACAAGGAACCCGTTTAGCCCTATCGGATAATATTGCTTCTTCGCCGGTGGAGGACCCAAATGCTGATTTTCAAGCCGGTTTCTACATGATAAGGTCTGTGGAGATCGATTTGTTTGATGTACAAACGGGCGGCCAATGGGGGACTTTTTTGCGGTACACCGATAAAGTTGTCCGCGATCTGGAATATTCCACGGCTGGCCAATACCTGGTAGTTGGAACAAATCAGGCAGCGGAAGCTTGGGATGTGACGGGAGGACTAACCTACCGCCTTGAATGTCCAAATTCATTGATCACATTTTCTCCAGCAGCAGAAATTGCTGCCGTCTCATGTGTTCCATTCGAGGGAGATTCTTATCAGATGCTGTGGGATCTGGAATCAGGGGACGTTCTTTCGATTACAGATGCTCCAGGAAATTATTCCCAAGAGCTTAAGTTTTCCTTGGATGGCCGTTTATTAGTTGGACTTTCCGACGGCGGAATGATCTCGTTCTGGAACGGTGAAACCGGAGAGTATCTAGCTACTCTTCCTGAACCTTACCGTGCTCCCGTGGATGTCAATTTCACAGGCGATGGCAGGCTGGTAGCAGTCCTGCTTGAAGATGGGCGCTTGAAGCTGTATGGAGTGAAATAATAGCTTGTCAGTTGTGAATTCAAACGAAGTGGATTAAAGTTGATGGAACGTCTAGTAACGTAGGAGACAATATGTGGGAGAAAAAACTGGCGTTATATGATGAGGCAGTCGCGAAATGCCCACGGTTTGACAGAAAAGGTAAAACCATGCCCTATACTTCAGCCAACGGGCATATGTTCTCGCTTTTGAATAAAGCCGGTGAATTGGGAATCAGGTTTTCAAAAGATATCCAGCAGGGGTATATCGAGGACTTGCCCACAACGATTTTTTGAGTCCTATGGGGCGACCATGAGGGGCTATATACTCATACCAGAGAAAATTTACAGCGATATCGAGAAATTTGCTGAATTTCTGAATCAGGGATACGATTACGTGATGACACTGAAACCCAAGTAGGAATAATGAGGTAGCTTACAATTCCAGAGATATATTCATCAATGGAACACTGGTAGATTTAATTGCACGCAAAGGGTTGCTCCGTTTTTCTGGAATTGCTGGTTTTAGTACATAAAGATCTCCACACCTGGTGGAGATCTTTCATTTCTCAGGGTAAGAAAGCCAAGTTTCGCCAAGTCTAAAATCAATAGACAAATGTTGATATCACCAGTCTCCTTCACGTTCTGTGCCTCAATGGTCGATGTTTTGAGTGTCCAGCGTGGATCAGCGTGGGATTGGATATTCATAATGAAGGGGAATACTCATGTCCATTCGACCTGTTCGTAAACATTCTATATCCCAGCCAGTAATAGAAGGCGCGGGAGTTCGCCTCAACCGAGCCTTTGGCTTTGGCGAACCCTCGGAATTTGATCCGTTTTTGCTGTTGGATGATTTTCGAAGCGACAGCCCCGAAGATTATAGGGCCGGGTTCCCCTGGCACCCGCATCGCGGCATCGAAACGATCACCTATGTCCTGGCAGGCAGCGTTGATCATGGGGACAGCATTGGCAACCGCGGGGTTATTTCACCGGGAGATGTGCAGTGGATGACGGCCGGGCGTGGTATTTATCATCAGGAAATGCCCCAGGGCGATGAAAAAGGGTGCATGCATGGCTTTCAATTGTGGGCCAACCTCCCCGCAGCGCTCAAGATGACAGAACCGCGCTATCAAGAGCTCAAATCTGGCGATATCCCTGAAATTACCGATGACGATGGCACTAAAGTCCGCTTGATCTGCGGCGCGTTTTGGGGTGCCCGCGGACCTGTTGAGGGTATTGCTGCTGATCCTGTTTATGTCGATGTCTCTGTGCCGTCAGGACGGCAGAAAACGCTGCCAGTTGAAATGATGAACCATGCTTTCGCCTATGTGTTTGCAGGTTCGGGCCAGTTCATGAATGCATCTCCACCCCTGGCGGTACCTACAGAGGATCTGCTGACAGAGCAGATCACCTACTCCACACCAGCTGAAAACCGCTCCTTGATCTTGTTCGATAAAGGCGATTCCATCACCGTGCAGGCTGGAAAAGAAGGAATTCGCTTTTTGCTGGTTTCAGGCAGGCCGCTGCAGGAACCTGTGGCCTGGCATGGACCCATTGTGATGAATACGCAGGAGGAATTGGTTCAAGCCTACCGCGAACTGGAAGACGGGACGTTCATTTAGTCGAGTCAGCCCTAAGAACAAGTAAAACGATATCAGACAACTTGATAAGAAGATTGAGCTGTTCCGGAACTCGCCATCGCTGATAAATCACCCTGGAATCTTTGTTGGGAGAGAAGGATGCTTGTGTTAAACACAGGTGTCCTTTTTTGTTTAAGGAAAGCCGATAAAAGAATGTACACACTAAATAGTATTCAGACTGAAGGAACTGGTGTATAAACTGGGAAAACGCTATTGTCCAATCGTATATCTCAATTCTAGATTATGATAGAAGTATATATGAACTCATGGAGAATTATTTTTTAATATTCCAGCAATCGAATAATAATTGATGGGAACTGTCAAGGTCAAAGCAGGAGTATTCCTGTGCAAAAAAACTGAATATTTTCAAATTTTTCCGTGGTACCCCATTCTTCACCCTCGCTCTTAAATCCTGCAGGGTCTAAAGGAAACTTGATGAGTAAAATTAATGAAGGCATCATTTTAAAAGGAATTTGGAAGACCTTTATTTGGTTTCTCATTATCCTTTACAGCATTATCGTCAGCAGTACTTTGTTAGGTATTTTGTCTATTTTTCGACTGGAATACGTTGTTATATTCAGTATATTGATTTCAGCAATATTGTATATGTATTGGGGGAAGGATTTATCTACAGATTTTTCGCACAATTCCAGTAAAAATCTCAATTCGGTTCAGACTAAGAATTATTCCATAATTAATTGGATGGGTTATGGATTGTCAGTTCTCTTGCTTTTACTAATCTTGGTACCAATAATGAATTGGCCCATGAGTATTATGGAGAAGACCTTGAACTGGGATGCTGGTTTATATCATATTCCAAAAGCTGTGGAATTATGGTTAACAGGATCGGCGTGGGATTTCACAATATCCTACGGCGATTATCCCTTAGGTTATGAATCGTTATTGAGTTTTACTTTGTTTTTCACAAAGAATATTGGCCAATTTTCGATTGCCCATTTAGTGATAATCCTACTCGCGATTCTGGGCACTTGGTTCTTGACTATGCAATATTCAAAATTACCACCTGGCATAATATTGCTGGGGATAATATTTCTGATCCTCTCAGGTTTTTTGCCTGTTTTTAATCCTTGGTACTTTCTGCATTTTGTGCCATATGCAATCGGAAAAAATGATCTATTTCTTGCTGCAGCTACGGTTTCAGCTATGGTATTTGTTCCGCTTCAAAAAAAGGAAAGAAAAAAAACCGACTGGATCGGATTGGGTATTTCATCTGGCCTGGCTATTAGCATAAAACCAAATTGCGCCCTAATATTATTATTCCTTTGGATTTATGCACTATTATTTACTGATATTGAAAAACCTTTCAAAAGAACCTTACTTCCAGGTATGATCCTCGCTTCCTTGGGCGGAGGGTGGATTATCCGTAATCTTATCGGATTGAATCAATTATTTTTACCATCCAGTTACCGAATTGCAGAATGGTCGATCTGGTCGAATCTAAACAACCCTGAATTTTACTTACATATACCAAAAGAGCTAGTTTTTAGTTTACTTCTCTCCTTAATACTTATAATATTTGGTTTCGTTAAAAAAACCCAATTAAGTATTGCAGATGCTCTTCTCTTTGTAATCACCTTGATTAGTTTTATAATTACACCAGCCTCGCTTAATCCGAATGATCCTACGGCAATTGCTTGGCGATTTGGCTTGTCAATGTTGTTGTTGCAGTTTGTGTATTTTGTTGCTGTTCTAGACCCGTTTGACAGATTCCTATTAGACTGGATAATGAAATTCAGATTTCTTTCTTATCTTGCTACCGCAATAATCTTCATGACAATGGCGGGATTTTTCTTTTCCCAGAAAGAACTTCTTCCGAAGAAACCTGACCTTGCAAGTATGCTCGATAGGCCTTATGCTGTATACGATTCTACCTATCTAAGTATTTTTGATTATGTTGATGAAAATGTTCATAATTCAGTAGTATGGATTGAAGGGGCTCAACATTATTATGCCTATGATCGGGATTTTACAAACACGACAACCCGTTCGAGAGATGCGGATTATATTGTTATCCTTGATAAATCCTTGGAAGACATGTGGTTTGATGTTTCGAATTGGGATATTGTCTATGAAGATTCGCGAGGGTATGTTCTAAAGAATCAATACTTAAAACCTGATTGAAATTTATATCGCCGAATTGATACCGGGTAGTAAAAAAAACTGTCCTCCAAACTGATAGCATTAATAAAAAACAGGGCGACCCGTTAAGTCGCCCTGTTTTATCTCTGATATCAAATTTCTACATACTTCTTCTTAGATGATCACTCATCTTTCCGCCCCATTCCCACTGCAATACCAGCATCGAGCGCCAGACCTACTCCAATTCCAATAGCGATGTTATCCAGGGCGACTGCTAAAGCTATACCCACGCCTATTCCAAGCAGAACACCAGCCAATCGGGGATTGTCTTTGATCGTCAATTCTCCTTAGCTTACCGCCTGACAATGCCCTGCTGCCAGGCGAAAACAGCTGCCTGAGTACGGTCGGCTAGATGAAGTTTGCTAAGGATATTACTGACATGGCCTTTTACGGTGTTGACCGAGATAACCAGATTTTCAGCGATTTCACTGTTGGATTGCCCTTTGGCAATCAGCTTCAGTACTTCCATTTCTCTATCAGTGAGCTCGGTATAGGGATTTAATTCTTCCCTGTTGGCGCCATGGAGCTCTTGAATAACCCGGGAGGCGACTTTGGGGTGCAAGGTGGCTTCTCCTTGGGCTGCGCGGCGGAGGGCGGAAGCAAGTTCGTCCATTTTTACATCTTTAAGAATATAAGATATGGCTCCGGCTTGTAATGCCGGGAATATGTATTCATCCTGATGGTAAGAGGTCAGGACCACAATTTTTGTCCTAGGGCTGACTGCCTTAACCTGGCGGGTGGCTTCCACTCCATCCATTTTGGCCATCACCAGGTCCATTAAAACAACGTCAGGGACAAGTTTTTGAGCCAGGTTAACAGCTTCCGTACCAGATTTGGCTTCCCCGATCACCTCAAATTCGGGCTGGGAGGCAAGAAATGCGCTCACGCCGCTCCGAACTACTTCGTGATCATCTACCAGTAATACTGTGATTGGAATGGACATAGTGGTACCTCCTCTCAGGGGAGAGAGTTAATTGGCGCTTGAATGAGTAGTTTTGTTCCGTCTCCTGGCTGGCTGATTAGGTGCATGCTGCCGTTGATAAGGTCGATTCGTTCCTGGATGGATTTTAGGCCGATACCATAGGAATGGTCAGCTGGTTGGAAACCTATCCCGTCATCCTCAATAGAGAGCTGGATATCAGCCCGGCTGTAGGTGATGTGTATTTCAACCCTTTTAGAGAAACTGTGGCGGGCAACATTCGAGAGCGCGCCCTGCAAGATCCTGTACAGGGTTTGTTCGATATCCAGGGGAATGGTTCTTTCTCCTTTTACGCGGACCAGTATGGGTATGCCCAGCATATTTTCAGTTTCTGCTGCCAGCTGACGGGTGGCTTTGACCAGACCCTCTCCTTTTAGAGTAGCAGGTCTGAGTTCGTGGATCAGATCAGTTAGTTCCCTGCGCACATCATCCACCAGCCTTTCAGCTTCAATAAGGTTGGATACTGCGCTGTCTGGATCCCTTTTATATAAAGAATGGGCTGCGGCCAATTGGGCTGAAGCAGCAAAAGCCTGCTGTTTAACGCTGTCATGCAGCTCCCTGGCCAGGCGGTTTCGTTCTTCCATGATGGAAATTTCTTGCCTTTCATCCAGAAGGTTATCCATTTGCACAGCCATATTATTAAGGGTATGGCCTAACTCTGCCAGTTCATCCCGATTGTGATCATCTACCAGTACGGTGAAGTTTCCCTGGCTCCAGGCCCGGGCGGATGTGGTTACTTTGTCCAGCCGGGAAGTAAGGAATTTGGCGTTCAGGAAGCCAAAGATGATGCCAAATAAGCCTGCCAGCCCGGTTGTGAAGATCAGGACTAACAGTATCTGCCGGGAAATTTGCTGCCATTGGAGAATCTCCGTGATCCTGGACTTATGCTGAAAAGCCAGGAAACCAACAGTATGGAGGGGATTTTCCTCATCTGGAATCGGGACCACACCAATGATGACATTTTTACCTTTTCTCTGGACCAGGGTATCGTAATTTCTGGATCCAAAAAGGGCATGCTGGAGAGGTCCTGCCAGTCCAGGGATCAGTTCTGGATCAAAAGTTTCCCCGGGTTCCGTACCTTCTACAAGACCGTGAGGTATGGAATCGATCAAATTTCCGTTGGGATCCAGATAGATGATTGAAAGAATATTAGTATTGCTGGCATTAATGATGAAATTTCCTATCTCAATCGGCTTGATGTCAACCAGGGTGGTGGAAAATCCGCCAAGGAATTGGGCTAGACCCTGTGTGTCCGAAGGGGAGGAAGAGAGAAACCGACTTCCGACCGCAATATACTCGCCCAGGTTGATGTCCAGCCGATCGATGTCCAGTTTTTCAGCCAGGCGCTGGTCATCAAAGTTCACAACTTCTGAAATCAAGAGCTCATTGATGATCTCCTCTTTGGAGACCCCGGCTTCGGTTACAACCCAGACGGAGATACCCACGATGCCGATGATCTCGGCCATCAGCAAAGCAAAAATTGTTACGCCGAAGTAACTGAACGTTAATCTCCAGCGGAGCCGACTGAATTGATCCAAAAAAGTTGACCAGAACTTAACCATAGCTATACTATACGCCAGCCACCCGGGAGTGGCAAGATAAGTTATATCGTTACCATATCATAGCAAAACACTGAAATCCGGACAATCTCAGCAGGTGTTGTCTTGCCCCCTTCTAGAGGATGGGAAAAAAATCATCCGTTAGGGGCTAGAAAAAGAAACCTGCTTTGATTATCATTCATGCCAGAAAAGAAACTACTCAATCTTTTCTTCTTCTTCATGAAATGAGATGGACTGAGGTTTAGTCAGTCCATCTCATTTTTTATTGGCTGATCCCTTTCCAGAAGCGGACCTCCCCTTCCCCCATCAGATGCGCTTCAAAAGTGTTGTTAAAAGAATATCCTTCAGCAGGATTTGTACTTGACGTTAATGATTTACCATCAGGTCAAGTAATAAAATCACCCCGGCGGCAACCGGGGTGAAACTAAGAGAAGCAATCAGTTCTGGGCAGAACATTTCGCTTTCTTGTATTTAAGTATCCACGCATTTAGCATGAAAGAGAACAGTATTTATTACCTGGCCCGAATTTCAACACTACCTATCAAACTTGCCAAATATTAATAAGAGGCCATACCTAACTATATCTTTAAGGAAAACTCGAGTGTTCCTATCTATTTTATTGCTAAGAGGAGAATATCAAGATGTAGAAAAAATTCCTGACCATAGTGTCAATCCTGATTTTGGGCAGCCCAATCAGGGCTGCGCTTTTTCCATTTTGAGTTGGATGCGGTTTCCTCTGAGGAAACCGCATCCTGTTTGTGGAATTGGATAATATCAGAAGAACCCATTCCCTCCAATGGTTAAAGCCATGGGCTAGGGACATGCAAACCGTCCTTAAGGACGGTTTCTCTTGTTGTCAGACTTCATTTTTACTTATGGCAGAATCTTCTTTGTGATGGAGTTTTTGATCAACGATGTATTTGGAGAATCTAGAAACTTCTCTAGGTGATACTGACAAAGCCCCATAACCACTCTGCCATTTAAAAAGGTTCCCGGGCAAACTGAATTACCGATTGTAAAGGATGAATTCCCTTTGATTTCTTTAATTAGGTTTGACACATTGATCACTGGATTAATATTGATTAGAACATGGATGTGATTTTCTGTACCCCCAATTTTTATCAACTGACAATTCTTTTCAATCACTTTCTCCGTAATCAATCTGTAGACGATAGGCTCAATTTCTGGATATATTAAATTCTGTCGTTTCCAAGTTGACCAGATAAAATGAGTATATAGATATGTATATGTAGTTCTCATATTTCCCCCCTTGAGCATCATTATACAAAATTATGAAATCCCACTTAAGAGAGATTTGCATTTAATTAGCCGCGATTTTAATCGCTGGAAAACAACAAGGGGGGTTTTACTAGATTTCTTCCAAGTGATAATTGAATCGAAGCCGTACAGAGTTGTTAATAATCTTGCATTACTGCTCCTGGACCTTAATGGTTCTGTTAGGAGGCCTTGAATCTAGATTACTCGAGTTGCGGATTGAGTATAATATGTTTGCTTCAAATTCAAACCGGGCGAGTTGTTTTATGGACTGATCCAATTCCTGTGGCCGGGGGGAATTAGAAGGACATGTTAGAATAAACATAATCTGTACAGGAGTTTTTAACAGTTGCGAAAATTGAGATTTGAGCATCCCTACGTGAAGGTTAACTCCATGAGGTTGTTCTTTGGTCTCAAATCATAATCAGATTTATTAGGAGATAACCAGGTGGTTCAGTATTCAATTTTATTTGCAGATGGAGATCCAAATGTCACCCAGTACTTCACTGGAACATTAAAGGCAAATGGTTTTGATGCTGCCGGTACAACATCGGGTATGGAAGCACTGGGATTGTATAAAAGCATGTCTCCTGATCTGGTTGTTACTGACCTGGCCTTGTCAGAAATGGATGGGATGACACTCCTTGAAGAGATTCTAAAATATGATCCAACTGCAAGAGTGATCATCACACCAGATAATGCTAATAAAGATGTTATTACCCGTGCATTCCGTTTGGGTGTGCTCGATGTTATTGAAAAACCGCTGGATCTTGAAGCCTTGATCTCCATGATTCGTGACTTACCGGCCAGGGAAGATCGAGCCCTGGAAGGCAATTTGCAGATGATGAGTTTGGCCAGCATTATCCAGATTAACTGTGAAGAACGCAACCAGGCTCAATTATCCCTCAATCATCTTGGGAAGGATGGGATCATCTATTTCAAAGATGGAGAAATGATCCATGCAGAAACCGATGACATTATGGGAGATGAAGCAATTTATTCTCTGTTAGGTTGGGAAGATGGCATATTTAAATTGAAAATGGGATTACAACCAAGTACAGTTACTATTACAAAAAAATGGTCTGGTTTATTGCTGGAAGGCATGAGGCGAATCGATGAATCAACTGCTGCTTTTAACCAGGACTGGGAAGATTTCGACACACCATCTGAAGAAGAAAAAAACAACCTGCTTCCAGAGAGAATAGTCAAAGCAATCCTAACAAACCGGGAAGTGACAAGCGCGGTCATTTGTTCAAAAACTGGCACATTAATTGCCCAGGATAAAAGCCCCGATCCGGAAAGTGAAATCGCCTTTGGTGCAGAACTGATGGGAAAAGCAGAGAGTATTGGTGATTTCATTGACAGTGGAAATCTGGAACGGATTGTAATTACAGGATCTGAAAACCGGTATTATTTACAGCAGCAGGAAGATGATTTGCTTCTTTTATCACTAACAAAACGTTCTTCTGCTGAAACTGTTCATGAGTCAGTGCAGACTATCTATAAGCGCTATCAATCCGCCTGACTGCGGGAGGTCGACATGATATTTCCCAAAAAGGATTCAGTTTATCAAAATCTGAACACATCGTTCACAAACTTTGGTGAACTGCTGATTGATCTGAAAGAAAACAGCTTTACTGGTGTTGTCCAGGTAAGTTATTGGGAATACGAAGGCATTTTGCTGCTGGATAATGGAAATATCATCAACGCCATAGAAGAAATTAACGGGAATATTCTTACCGGACAGAACGCAGTAAAGAACGTTTCGGAAAAAGCCAAAGAAAAGGACGGTGCAATCAGCGTTTTTTCCCAGAAAGGCGATATGATCACCATGTTGGCCAGCGTTGCAAAAAGCGAAGTTATCTATGAGAATCTCAGTACAGAATTTACCAGCCTTAAAGCATTGATATCAAAACTTCAAAGTGAAGACCATACTGGTTATATTGAGGTTACCTTTGAAGGCACCATGCAGGCTGGATATATCTTCCTGCTGGCTGGTAAGGTGATCGAAGCACTCCTGGCAGGTCGCGGGACTGAAGTTTCTGGTATTGATGTGTTATCGCGGATCATTGAGTTGGCATCCGCATCTATAGCAACTTTTTGTGTATATAGAGCCGCTGTTGAAGAAGCGTTATCTGAAAGTGAGATCATCAAAGTAACATATGATTTGCCGCAATTGCTGGAGCTCTGGGGCGTTGTGATCAGCACAATAGAAACTGCCGTTGATAGCCTGCTGGGTGAGAACGCTTTCCTTAACACTTTTAAGGATACGTTAATTCAGAAGGCTGACGAATATCCATTCCTGGATCCCTTTGCTGCAAAATTCCAATACCAGGATGGCAGTGTAGCTTTCCATGGTGAGGTTAAGAAGAACTTCAGTCAGGGAGTAGGGGCTGGCTTATCAGGAACTATAGAAACATTGGCGGAAAAAGCCGCTTTGGATGGCAAAGATATATTTAGTTCTGTTCGGGATGCATTGGATCCAGTGATAGAGGAATATCAAGGCAAACTTGATCGCTTCAATTTCAGCGCGATCCTGCCGGATTTTTTCTCGTAGATCAGTGAAATTATGAAAAATGGGCTTTTGGAAATCAATCAAGTATTAGGTGTCTGGGGCAGTAGTTTGTGTTCCAACCAGGGTGAATTAATTGAGAGCGCGCCTCCGACAGGATTTAACAAAACAACCCTGGAGGATATCGGCCGGAAAGCCGTTGATCTGTTATCCTCGGCAGAGAAATCTGTTACTGGTTTAACAGAAGCTGTTATCTATTATTCGGAAAGGATAATGTTCCTGATTGATCTCGAGCAAGCCATCCTGATTGTGTTCTGCACACCGAGTGTGGATATCTCGATGTTGAGGATGACTGTTAACGTGATAACTACCCGGTGGCAATCTGATAAAAAAGTCCAAAAGAGGCTGCAGGCTGCTGTCGTAGATAGAATCTAGAGTAGAATTTACACAACTGCCTCGTTCAGAACCCGTGATTTATTTTGTTTTTGAGGAGTACTAATATGGCCGAAGTTTTAAGGGGAAACCTTGCCCAACTTTCATTGTTGGATATTCTAAAAATGCTCAGTGCAGGGAACCGGAGTGGTCGGCTGGATATCCGTCAAGGGGCGAAATCAGGAGAGATCTATCTCCAGTACGGAAATCTGGTACACGCTGTGAGCGGCACTCATCTAGGAGAACAGGTTGTCTACACATTAATGGGTTGGTTGGAAGGTGATTTTAGTTTTACACCGGATGTCGAGGCGCCTGAACAATCTATCAGTGTATCTACTGAACAGATCCTGCTGGAAGCGGCTAGACAGGCTGATCAATGGGGAGATATTAAAGAGGTGCTCTCTAGCACTGATGCCGTGTTCAAAATATCAGCTTCGGGATCCACGAATACTGTCAGTCTGAAGCCCATTGAATGGCAAGTATTAGCCCAAATCAACGGGGAGCGCTCAGTGATTGAGATTGCTGACCTGCTGGACCTGCATGAGTTTGAAGTAGCAAAGATTATTTTTGGTTTGACCACAGCCGGACTTCTTCACGAAGTGACTGACTCGATGAATGCTTTCCGGGAAATTGTTGACGAATCTTTTTTTGAACAATTAATGGTGAATTTTACTGAGGTGATCGGTCCGATTGGTCCAATCATCGTTGAAGATGAAATTAAGCTGCTGGGTGAGGATCGGGAAGCATTTCCACAGAGCAAGGCTGCTGAATTGGTCGAGAGAGTTAGCCTGGAGATCAGTGACAGTGTCAAAAGAGCGCAATTCCAGAAACAGATGGTTGCTGTCTTGAGAGGCTAACCGGAAGGAGGAATAAAGATGGAACTTAAGAATATACGTAAATTTATGATCGTATTTGGATCTGTTGTAATGGTATTGGTAGTGACTGCTTTTTTCAGTGCCTCAAACCTGAACCGGGCTACGTCATTAACAATTGATCTGATTGGTTTGCAGGAAGTCAACCAGGCATCCATAAATATTGCGGTTACCCTGGATGAAGAGCGTATATCCATTGGTCAATACCAGCTCTCCGGTGATGAGGATTTATTAAGCAGAATGGAGATCGCCCAGGCTGATTATGATAAGAACTGGGATGTGATAGTAGCAAACCTGGGGATAGTACAGGCACAAGCTGTTGCCGATCTTGAAGGCGCCCGAGCAACCTATAAGGGTATGCTGGATGAATTGATTCTGGAATATCAGTCCAATCCAAATGACAATAGATCCGGAGAAATATTACGCGATGCAATTAACTACTACCTTCAGAACGTTAATCCCAAATTTAACAGCTTGGTTGAACCTCAGCTTGAAGAATTAGCCCGTTTAACGGAAATAGAGAGGGCCAATGTCCAGAGAAACTCCTTTGTAGCCCAAACTGTGCTGGTTCTCAGTGTTCTGGTGGGTATTGCATCCATTGTAGTAGTTTTGAGCGCATTGGTTTTCAGCACAAGATTAATGAACTCCATGACATCGATTATCGATGCCACCAATGCCATCAGCCGGGGTGACCTGGATGTGCCGATTGACGTCACGCAAGGTGGCGAAATTGGAGACATGGCTCAGGCTATTGAACGAATGCGCACCAGCCTAAAAGCTGCTATCGAGCGTCTCCGGCGCTAGACTGCTGGCTTATCTGAGGAGAAGAAATATCGTCAATACACCAGGAATCTACTGCAATATCCAAATCAAAGATGTATTGGCAGGGAAGAGAGGGACAATAATATGAATCAAGGATTAAATGTGCCCGAAGAGTTGTTAAATCAGATTGAGTATATTTTAACTCATCTGGCTGAAAAAGCTCATACGGACAGCATTGTTCTGGCGGATATCAGCGGCCAGGTAATTTCAATCAATGGCATTATGGATGAGGGCACGCCGGATGTGGTGGCAGCCCTGGCGGCGGGTGATGTAGCCGCCATGGCAGAATTATCCAAACGTATTGGAGAGAGTGACCCCCATGGGTCATTTTTCCATGAAGGTGAGTCAAAGAGCATCTACCTGCACAATATTGCCGGCAGTTTTATCCTGATCGTTATTTACAGGGCTGAGACTCCCATCGGATTGGTCCGCTTGTTTGCCAAACGTGCTGTGGAACAACTGATGCCCATTACTGAGGAATTTGAAAAGACCGTCGGTCCGCCATCTTCTTATACGCCAGATGGTTTTAGCAAAGGTATCACCCAGGAATTGAACGATACCTTCCCGGAAGACTAAAGGACCACCATTACAAGTATGTTTATAAATTGGAAATTAAGAGAAATTAATCTAAAGATCGTATATTACGGCCCCTCATTGAGTGGAAAAACCTCTTCGTTGGAATATATCCATTCCCGGACGCATCCGGATCGCAGAGGTGAATTGATCTCGCTGAAAACACGCGAAGATCGCACTCTCTATTTCGATTATATGCAGTTTCAGATGGGAGAGATCGGCGGACTGAAACCCCGATTCAATATTTACACAGTACCTGGCCAGGTTTACTATCGCGGCACCCGCAAACTGGTATTAAAAGGTGTGGATGGCATCGTCTTCGTGGCGGACTCACAGATCAACCGGCTGGACGAAAACTTGGAAGCCATCAAAGATCTTTATGAAGATCTGAAAGAACTCGGTTTTGAACCTAAAGATATTCCATTTGTCCTGCAGTGCAATAAACGGGATCTGCCGGAAATTGTGCCGGTTCAAACACTCAAGGAACATTTAGGCCTGAACGGGATCCCAACTTATGAAAGTGTTGCAGTGGATGGTGTGGGGGTCCTTGATGGTTTGAAGTCGATAGTAAATAATGTGGTTACCAATGCTAGAGGAAAAGTCAATCCAGATCCTGCCTAGGAGACCTAAGTGACTGATAAAGTGCCCCAGGAAGAGGGAAAAACACCGCTCACGTTTGATGAGATCTTGCAGGAAATGAATACCGATGGGGGTTTTATACGCTCTGTCTTGGCTACTTCAGATGGATTTTCAATTGCCTCAGCACCAACCAGTCCGGATCATGAATTAGCGAGCGCCATGATTGCTTTACTGCAACAGGTAAGTGCGGAAACCCAGGATAACCTGGGTCTTGCGCCGGTGGATGAAGTAACTATCCGGACCGAAGAACACAGCTACCTGGTATGCCGAACTATCCCTACTGGAGGAGAGAATTTATCGCTTTGTGCGATCGTCCCCCCGGGACGGGCCTACCGCAGGGCGACCAATCGGGCTGTGAGAAAGATTTGTCAGATTATTGAAGAATAATCCAATCAGAAATTCCAATTGAATCCTCGGATACAAAAAGCGGTCAGGATTATTCCCTGACCGCTTTTTGTTGTTACCCTCTCCTCCTGGATTGGGCTAAGGCAAGTAGCCATCCGTAAGGTCAAAGGTATCCATGATGCGTTCCAGTGCTTCTACATTAAAATCTGTTGCTACCTGGATCTGGACCAAAACCAGATAAGCTGTAGGATCGGCGCTGGGGCGGGCCCCGATAACGACCACGCCGTTGTCTCTGCCGCACTCCCAGTAATCATAGGCGCCTTCGTAGACCGGGTCCTCATAGGTTTTCCCGCCATTCCCAGGAACAATTTTCCTCGTACATCCATTTCACTCCATCCAGAAGTTGGATATATCAACGGACTTATTTCATTGAAATTGATGAGTGATCCCGTATTAACCGGATTCCAAAATCAAGGTTGTCCGAGTATGATATAAATACTCACACATACAAGAATTGAAGAAAAACCGGAAACGATTCCACCCTTGAATGGAGAAAATCTCCCGCGTGGGGAGAGAAATAGGGTTTATTGTTAAATTTGGAGGGTACGATGGCTGATGAAAAATTAGATCAGATAAAAAAACTTCTAAGAAGTTCTAAATCAGAAGAGATCCATCAGGGGTTGGTGATGATCCGGGAGAGTTTGCCCACGATCAACGAAGAAGCTGCCCGTCCCCTGTTTGAGATGGTCTCTACCCTTTTTCATATTGACATTTTGGATCACCCGGAACATGCCTATGTCCTGGATGAAGCGGTCAGCCTGGTGGCGGATTTTGGTGAGTTTGTTATTCCGATCTTGCTCGACGACCTTGATGCCGGGGACATGAAAGCTCAGCTAACAATCGGGCATGCTTTCGGACGAGTCGGCGAACCTGCCCTGGAGCCGCTGCTGGAATCCTTTAAATGTGAAGAAAGCGAAGAATGCCGGATATTCCTGGTTTATGCCATGGGCAAGATCCGCTCACCACGAGTGCTGGAAGCCTTTGAGCATGTCCTCCTGGCTGCCAAATCAGAGAATCTGGAACTGCGCGATACAGCCATTCGAGCCCTGGGCAGTTTCGTTGAATTGATTGATCCTGCCAATCTTCCCGCTGAATATAAAAAGGATATGCTGGAAGCGATCCGGGTGAACCTGGCTGATTCCAGTGCCGGGGTGCGCTCCAAGGCCATCCGCAGCTACGGAAAATTGGCTCGTCATGGGCATCTGACCAAAGAGGAAAAACAAGTTTGCAAAACTACCTGTGAATTATTGCTGGGTGTAGACGATCAATATGATTGGGATCGGGCTTATATTGTCCGTAAGGAAGCCCAGCAAGCGCTGGACTGCCTGGAAGGGTGTGAGGATTAACGTAAACCGATAGATTCCAGTAATACAAATGTATAAGGGCGACGCGGCGCGTCGCCCTTATTTGTTTTCTATCATTGCGAGAAGGGAGATTGATCCTGACAGCCTGCCCAGAGAGAAGCGAAGGGAAGCAATCTCGCCTTGGAAAACAGTATATTTCTTTAACCAGGGTAGGCGCTCCTGCGACGGGAAATTCACGCGAAGGGAAAAATTTCATGGCTCCCGTAAATTGGGATTGCTTTGTTAGTCGCTCCGCTCCTGCCTCGCAATGACAGACTAGAGAAGATAAACGTCCAACGGTATAATTTGTATTTAGAATGAGATTAATCATCCAACGGAGGAAGGAAAAATGTTATCTAGAAGATATCGCATCGTACTGGTCATCACACTTCTGTTCTCCCTCTCCCTGGCCTGTTCGCTTACTGGGAATGATGGACCCGTTCAGGAACAAAGTTCAGAGGATGCTATTGCCACTTCAGTGGCTGCTACATTAACGGCGAATGAAGGTGATCAGGCTGTC
>Ga0209834_10000505_pt1 | contig 23873 bp, 18 predicted proteins | sample Mar14236cmmetaG_FD_184134 | JGI IMG/M metagenome (GOLD analysis project Ga0209834, IMG submission 184134) | Marine hydrothermal vent microbial communities from Guaymas Basin, Gulf of California to study Microbial Dark Matter (Phase II) - Marker... ...
CGCAGTTGCTTTTAAGATCGAGAGCCATAATCATCCTTCAGCTTTGGAGCCATATCAAGGCGCAGCAACAGGTGTCGGGGGTATTCTTAGAGATGTATTTACAATGGGTGCTCGACCGATAGCTTCTTTGAATTCTCTCAGATTTGGTTCTTTGGACAATCCGAGAGTAAAACACCTTCTCAAGGGTGTAGTAAAGGGTATCGCAGATTACGGAAATTGCATGGGCATTCCCACAGTAGCAGGAGAAATCTATTTTGATGACAGCTATGAAGGAAATCCGCTTGTGAATGCAATGACCGTTGGTATTATTAAGCATGAAAATATTGCTACTGCTGCTGCGTATGGAAAAGGCAATTTTGTTTTGTATGTCGGCTCTTCGACAGGCAAGGACGGCATTCACGGCGCAACCTTTGCATCTGTAGAACTTACTGAGGAATCTGCTGAAAAAAGGACTTCTGTGCAGGTAGGGGACCCTTTCATGGAAAAATTGCTCCTCGAAGCTACCCTCGATGTGATTAAACAAAATCTCGTTGTGGGTATTCAGGATATGGGAGCGGCAGGTCTGACATGTTCATCTGCAGAGATGGCAGCAAAAGCAGAAACCGGTGTTGATATCGATGTTTCACTCGTTCCTAAAAGAGAAAAAGGTATGACTCCATACGAGGTCATGCTCTCGGAATCACAGGAAAGAATGCTGCTGGTAATTGAATCCAAAAACTTCGAAAAAGTTAAGGAAATCTATGAAAAATGGGATCTGCATGTCGTGAAAATCGGAGAGGTAACTGATGGCGGAAATTTGTGCGTACGAGAGAACGGAATCGTTGTTGCAGATATTCCTGCTCAAACACTTGTTCTTGGCGGAGAAGCGCCTGTATATGTGAGGGAAACTCAATATCCATCATATCTTGAGAAAGCGCATTCCTTTGATGAAAAAAGTATAAGTGAACCAAAAGATTATACTGAAATACTAAAAAAATTGCTCTCTTCTCCAAACATTGCCAGCAAGAATTATGTATATACTCAGTATGATCACATGGTCAGGATAAACTCAGTAATTGAGCCGGGTTCGGATGCAGCGGTTGTAAGAATAAAAGGCACAAACAAAGCCCTTGCAATGACAACTGATTGTAATGGAAAATATTGCTATCTCGATCCGTACGAAGGTGCGAAGGGCGCAGTCGCAGAAGCTGCAAGAAATATCGTGTGTTCAGGTGGGAAACCTATTGCCATCACCAACTGTCTTAATTTTGGTAACCCTTATAAAAAGGAAGTTTACTGGACATTCTCGGAATGTATCCGCGGTATGGGAGATGCATGCAGATTTTTCAATACGCCTGTCACAGGCGGCAATGTAAGCTTTTATAATGAAACCGTAAAAAGTGCAGTATATCCCACACCTACTATTGGAATGATAGGACTTTTAGAAGATATTAACTTTGCCACAACTCAATACTTCAAAGATATTGGTGATGTGATCATTTTATTAGGAAAACCAAGCGATACTATTGACGGATCGGAATATCTCGCAGTTGAACATAATACAATTGCAGGACATGCACCCAGAGTTGATTTTGAATATGAAAAGAAAATTCAAGACATTTGTTACGAAGCTATTCGCGAAGGTCTCATAAAATCTGCACATGACTGCTCAGAAGGCGGTCTTGCAGTAGCATTAGCTGAATCCTGCTTCAATCCCAGAGGATTACTTGGCGTCAATATTGAGATGGAAATTACATATCGTCCCAACATCGAACTTTTTGGTGAATCTCATTCACGAATTATTGTTTCTCTTGAAGAAAAAGAGATTCCGTCACTCATCAAAAAAATAAAAAAATATGATTCTCCTTATCAAATACTTGGAAAAGTTACCGGTCAAAAATTTCAAATCAATGAGCTTATCTCATGCGATACAAATAAGCTCTATAATCTGTGGTATAATGCTATTCAACGAAAAATGGATTCAGTAACATGATACCATATCCCGAGACCAATCCGTCACTTGCGACTATACCGGAATTCTCGATCGGCTCGCTCAGCTTAGGACCTTTCGAGATAAGATGGTATGCACTGATGTACATTATTTCCTTTGTTATTGGGTATTTCCTTTTGAGAAAACTCTACAAAGAACGAGATGTCCATATTAAAAAAGCTCATTTTGAAAACTTCTTCTTTTACCTCATGCTTGGAGTCATAATAGGTGGTCGGCTTGGCTACATGCTTTTTTATAATTTTCAGGAAATATTCAGAAATCCGCTTGAGATCTTCGCAGTTTGGCATGGGGGAATGTCTTTCCACGGAGGTTTGATCGCATCAATATTTTTCGGATACTTGTTTTGCAAGAAATATCATTATGACTTTTATAAATTAGCAGACCCAACCGTTGTAGTAGCACCAATAGGACTCGCGCTCGGACGGCTGGGAAATTTCATCAATGCAGAGCTTTACGGAAGAGCAACCGATCTCCCATGGGGAATGCTTTTTCCAGGAGAACAGGTCCCTCGGCACCCCTCTCAACTTTATGAATTATTCCTCGAAGGCATCCTGCTTTTTGTAATATTATTCATATTGATAAAAAATAATGTACGAAAAGGTTTTGTGTTCTGGAGCTTTATTTTTTTATATGGCCTTTTTAGATTTCTTGTTGAATTTGTTCGTGAACCCGATGCTCACCTGGGACATCTTATTGGCTTCATGACAATGGGACAAATACTCAGTCTGCTTATGATGATCGCAGGAATAATCGGATATATCTCTATTTTTAGGAAAAAACCAGTAATGGAGATCGGCGAGAATGAAGAACATGTTTAAATATATTATTGGAATTCTGTCCATGTTTGCACTCCTCGGTTGCAGTTCTGTGCCATCCGGCAAGTACAATACATTTGAAATTCAAAACAAGATCATTGGAAATCTTAGTTATTTGAAGGAATGCAAAGCAGATGGAATTGCAAATATCAACTATAATGACTTTGAGATCAAAACAAATTTCTTATTAAGGAAAAAGGATTTAAAAGTAAGAATCGATTTATTCTCCGGCGGAATATTAGGTCTGTCACCAGCACCAAAAGCACAGATAGTACTGCGTGATAATTTTGTGAATGTCTTCATTCCTGACCAGAAACGGCTCACAATAACTCGCCTGATACCTGCAGATTCGCTTGTAAATGTTCAGGGAATTGTCGGCAACTATAATGTTGTAGAGAATTTTGGCTATTATATGACTTCTCCCTTCAATGGTGTATATTACATCTTCGATAAGAAATTTCATCTTGAAGTTATCCAGATACGTGATATTCGTATCCAGCTATCCAAGTACAAAAAAAATCTGCCTTATCATATCACTGTGCTAAAAGATAAAAATGAAATACTAACTCTTGAAATAGACAAATGGGACTTCCCGCGCTATACAGATAATATTTTTGATTTCGAAGTACCTGCAAATGTGCAGATCGAAGCAAACGAGCTCGATCTCACAATACCGATAGAAATAATTGAGGAAGAATAGAGGAACTATGATCGCACGATATACGTTACCCGAAATGGCTGAGTTGTGGAGTTTGGAGCACAAATTCCAAACCTGGCTGGACGTTGAGATCGCCGCTGCAGAAGCAATGAACAAACTCGGATTAGTACCGGATACTGATTTGAAAAATATTCAGCAAAAAGCACTATTCAAAGTATCCGAAATCGATGAAATTGAAAGCAAAGTCCATCATGATGTTATTGCATTTCTCACAAATTTAGCACAATATGTAGGACATTCAGCACGCTATATTCATCTTGGTATGACGTCTTCTGATGTGATCGATACTGCAAATTCTATTTTGATGAAACAGGCAGGAGATATCATTCTTAATTCGATCAATAAATGTATGGATGCACTTAAAGAAAGTGCTTATAAGTATAAAGACACACTCTGTATGGGACGTTCCCACGGTATTCATGCGGAGCCGATAACCTTCGGGCTGAAACTTGCACTCTGGTTTGATGAAATGCACAGAAATCTCATTCGTTGGCAGAGAGCTATTGAAACGATATCTGTAGGGCAGATATCAGGGGCAGTCGGCAATTACGCACATCTTTCTATGGATGTGGAAAAATATGTATGCAAAAAGCTTGAATTGAAACCGGTTAATATCTCCACACAAATCATACAGAGAGACCGCTATGCAGAATATCTTTCATCTATTGCAATAATAGGAAGTACGCTCGAAAAGATCGCTCTCGAAATACGACACCTCCAGCGAACAGAAGTACACGAAGTTGAGGAGAATTTTTCAAAAGGGCAAAAGGGTTCATCTGCAATGCCACATAAGAAAAATCCAATCATTGCTGAGCGTATTTGCGGTCTTGCTCGTATTTTACGCAGTAATGCAACGACTGCATTTGAGAATAATGCACTCTGGCATGAACGAGACATAAGCCATTCTTCAGCGGAAAGGATCATTATTCCTGACTCTACTTCGCTGATACATTATTTGCTGGTCAAAACAACTACCCTCATTGAGAATCTTGTAGTTTTCCCCGAAAAGATGATGGAAAATGTAGATCTTACAAATGGTCTGATCTATAGCCAGTCCGTGCTGCTTGCCCTCGCAAAAAAAGGCATTTCGCGGGAAAAAGCATACGAGATAGTGCAGAAAGCTGCAATGGAATGCTGGCAAACCAAAGAAAATTTTCAAGATATTTTGAAGCGAAGTGAGGAATTCACCTCCTTATTAAATGAAGATGAGATAGAGTCATTGTTCAGTTTAGATAAATTTACTGATAATGTTGATTCGATATTTTCACGAGTTTTTGATATGTAGGAGAAATATTATGAACCACCCGTCTCCATTTCATTACGCCGTGGCAAGCGAAATAAACGAAATTATTAAAATGAATTTTTATGGTATAATTTCCTTAAACTCCATTTTCGCGCCTTTCGCCTGTCACGACGGAGCGCAGCGTAGTCGGATGGTTAAAAAGAATTATATGTAGGAGTAAATGTGCAAAAAGCAACAATATACGTTACACTAAAACCTCAAGTACTCGATCCGCAGGGTAAAGTTATCATGAATGCATTGCACACGCTTGGTTATAAAAACGTTACTGAAGTGCGCGCAAGCAAAATGTTCGAAGTTACTCTCGATGCAAAAGACGATGCTGATATCAAACAGGAAATAGAAGAAATATGTGATAAAGTTCTGGCAAATCCAAATATTGAAACCTATTATTACAAAATTCATGACGAATAATGTAATCAGTTGCCATGCAGGAGATTAGAAAAAAAACATGAAGTATAACATAATAATATTTCCAGGCTCAAACTGCGATTATGATGCTTATTTTGTAACTAAAAATCTTATGGGAGCTGAAGTAGAATATGTATGGCATAAAGACACTTCTTTGAAGTATCCCGATTGTGTCATCATACCTGGAGGATTTTCTTATGGAGATTACCTTCGAGCGGGAGCGATCGCAAAATTTAGTCCTATTATGAAAGAAGTCATTACTTTTGCCAACAAAGGCGGATTGGTGCTTGGCATCTGCAATGGATTTCAGGTGCTTACTGAAACCAAGCTGCTCCCCGGTACACTCTTGCAAAATAAGTCATTGCTTTTCATCTGTAAGCATCAATATGTAAAAGTAGTGAATAATAAAACTCCTTATACACACATAATCGAAAAAAATCAGGTTCTTGATATACCAATCGCTCATAATGAAGGGAATTTTTTTATTGATGAAGATGGATTGAAATCACTGCAGGATGATCAGCAGATTGTTTTTCAATACTGTGATAAAGAAGGGCATATCGATGACATCACAAATCCAAACGGCTCCATGCTTAACATCGCAGGTATTGTGAATAAACAAGGCAATGTACTCGGCATGATGCCACATCCTGAACGGAGCTCTGATCCTATCTGCGGCTCAAAAGACGGACAAAACATCTTTCTTTCAATTATGGAATTCATCGAGAAATGAACGTGCTGAAATCTCTATTGGATTTATTCTTTCCTCCTCAATGTTTCTCCTGTAACAAACGCATTGATAGGGAGTTAGTTCTTTGTGAAAAGTGTGCTGACGAGCTTTCTTACATAAAAGAAAATTCATGCATCTTTTGCAATAGGGAGACAAAAGAGGGCTTGATCTGCGAAGAATGCAAACAGGAATATCCTTTTGACGAAGTTGTGAGTGCATATACTTTCAACCTTCCATTGCAAAGAATGATCCATCATTTCAAATATAATGAATTCAAGAGAATCGGCACATTTTTGGGAAATTCTCTTGCTGACAGGATTTCAAAATATCCATTCTATTCAAGCATTGACTACATTCTTCCTGTGCCACTTCATAAAACAAAGAAAAGATTTCGTGGATTCAATCAATCTGAAATAATTGCGAGAGCTCTATCGGTGAAATTGAATATCCCAATTCTAAAAAATGTGGTGAAAAGAAAGAAATTTACACAGACACAAACAAAGCTGAAAAAGCACGAACGCGAAAAAAATGTTGCTAATGCGTTTCAGGTAAAAAAATTTGGTACTATTAAAAATAAATCTTTATTATTAGTTGACGATGTTTTGACAACCGGCTCAACAATGAAATCAATCGCACTTTTATTGAAGGAGAATCTTGCGAAGCATATTTACGTATGCACATTGGCGAGAGCGTGATAATATGGATGTAATTGTAGAAGTTTCTAAAGATGATGCTCATGAATTAATGGACAGGACTGCTAAGTTCATTGCGGAAAGAAGAATGGGTTCTGCTGCGATTCTGCTGATTGAATCACTAAAGCCCCTGAACTTTATTGCAAGCCAGATCCTTTATATGATCGCTCCTTTTGCGGAACTGATCTTTAAGCCGGAAGAATATCAAAAGTTTGCATGTTCTCTTGAAGATAGAGATAATGTGAAATATCTTGTTAACAAAATTGACGAAAAAGATGCTGAGTTTCATAAAAAGCTGAAAGCCGAAAAGAAAAAGGCAAAAGAATTGAAGAGAAAGAAAAAAGAATTAAAAAATAAATTGAAATAAATCGGAGGAAATATGGCAAAAGAGCTACGTTCAATATTGGCTACTGACTGTGGTAGTACAACGACGAAAGCCATATTAATTAAAAAGGTTGAAGATGAGTATCGTCTGGTCGTGCGAGGTGAAGCTCCTACAACAGTGGAAGCACCATTCGATGATGTAACAAAAGGTGTGTTGAATGCTGTTGAAGAGGTTGAAGATCTCGTACATATTCGAGGAGAAAAAGACAGGTCTATCATCAAGGATGAAACGATCGAAGTACCTCAGAACGACGAAAAAGGTGTTGATGCTTATGTGTCAACCAGTAGCGCCGGCGGTGGACTTCAAATGATGGTTGCAGGTGTGGTAAAAAGCATGACCGGTGAAAGTGCAGAGCGAGCTGCTCTCGGTGCAGGTGCTATTGTGATGGACGTGCTTGCAAGTAATGACAAACGTCTTCCACATCAAAGGATCGAAAGAATACGCCATCTCCGACCCGACATGATACTTCTGTCCGGAGGAATCGATGGGGGAACTACAAAACATGTAGTCGAGCTGGCAGAGATCATTGCAGCAGCAGACCCAAAACCACGACTCGGCTCAGAATATAAGTTACCTGTCATTTATGCGGGTAATAAAGATGCTCGTGAAGCAGTGAAAAAAACACTGGGCAATAAAGTTGATCTTATTATTACTGACAATATTCGTCCTGTGCTTGAAAGAGAAAATCTTGGACCAGCACGAGATAAAATCCACGATCTCTTTATGGAACATGTGATGGCTCAAGCACCAGGATATAAGAAACTGATGTCCTGGACTGTAGCAAAAACCGAAGATGGCAAACTTAAAGAAGTACCCATCATGCCCACACCCGGAGCTGTCGGAAATATTATGAAGACCATTGCACGACTTGACAATATCGAAGTTGTGGGTGTGGATATCGGCGGAGCAACAACCGACATATTCTCGGTATTCACAAAAGATCAAGTCTTCAATAGGACAGTAAGTGCAAACCTGGGAATGAGTTACAGTATTTCCAATGTGCTTGCTTCGACAGGTATAAAGAATATTTTGCGCTGGGTTCCTTTTGATATTCCGGAAAATCAACTGCGAAATATGATCAAAAATAAGATGATCAGACCTACTACGATCCCTTTCCTTGCTGAAGAATTAATACTTGAACAAGCGATTGCAAAAGAAGCACTTCGCCTTGCATTCGAACAGCATAAAGAATTTGCCGTCACTCTCAAAGGAACTCAAAGAGAAAGAGAGATTTCCGAAGCATTTTCACAATCAACATCAGGCGAAAGCATTGTAAATATGATGACCCTCGATATATTGGTTGGCAGCGGTGGTGTACTTTCTCATGCTCCTCGCAGAAATCAGGTGGCAATGATGCTGATCGATGCATTCCTTCCTGAAGGTATCACACGCTTTGCTGTTGATAGCATATTCATGATGCCACAACTTGGTGTACTGTCAACGATTAGCGAAAAGGCAGCAGCAGAAGTGTTTGAAAAAGACTGTCTGATTCATCTTGGAACATGTATTGCACCAAAAGGAAAATATAAAGAAGGCAAAACTGCACTTAGTGCAAAGATCGAATTGCCAAACGGAGAGATATTCGAAGAGAATATACCATTTGGAGAGATGTTCAAACTTAATCTTGGTGTTGACGAGAAAGCAAAAGCGACTTTGAAACCGATGAGCGGACTCGATCTTGGCATGGGTAAGAATAATGAAATTGAAACCATGATCTCCGGCGGAGTTGTTGGTATTGTTATTGATACACGTGGAAGAGTACCTTATTTCGACGAGAAACTGAACAAAGAAACAATGACTGCTCATATTCCGGAAGATAATGCAGCACGCGTAAAATCGTTAAAAAAGTGGATGATGGCTCTGGAAGTCTATCCCGAAAATTGGTTATCATAGGAGGTTCACATGGCACAAGCATATACTCCAGGATTAACAATAACAAAAAGCATCATACTGAGAAAAGACAGGATTCTTCCTCTCAAAGGTGATGTTGTCGTAAAAGTAGGAGATAAGGTCACCGCAGATGACAATGTCGCAAAAACCGAATTGCCGGGTGACGTTATACCAATTAATATAGGAAACAAACTCGGTCTTCCACCTTCCGATGTACTGTCTAAAATGCTGAAAAAAGAAGGCGAAAAGATCAAAAAGGATGAGACGCTTGCAATGAACCAAAGCTTCTTCGGTATGTTCAAGAATACTGTTAAATCACCAATAACCGGCACTGTCGAGAATATCTCAAGCATTACAGGACAGGTTCTTCTCCGTGAACCACCGGTTCCAATAACCGTGAAAGCTTTTATTGACGGTGTGGTCAGCAAAGTTTATGAAAATGAAGGTGTGGAGATCGAAAATAAATCTGCATATATTCAGGGAATTTTCGGTATTGGCGGTGAGATAACCGGTGAAATAAAAGTAATTGTCGATGCTCCCGATGCTGAACTAATGCCTGAGCAGATAGATAATTCATGCAAAGATAAGATCATTGTTGGTGGTACTATTGTACGTTCACAGGCGATCAAAAAAGCAATACAGGTCAATGCAAAAGGTATTGTCGTGGGTGGTATCGACGACCAGGATCTTAAGAATTTGCTAGGTTATGATATCGGTGTTGCAATTACCGGACATGAAGAGATCGGTTTGACAATTGTTCTCACAGAAGGTTTCGGACCGATTAAAATGGCTACAAAAACCTTTGAAATATTAAAGGAATTTGAGGGCTATAAAGCTTCTATGCACGGTAAAACACAAATCCGAGCCGGCGTGATGAGACCTGAAATTATAATCCCGATTCCATTTAAAGAGGAAGAGCTCAAAGCAGGGAAGAAGCAGATACACGGATTGAAAATAGGAAGCACTATACGAATTATCAGAGAACCTCATTTTGGAGAAATCTGCAAAGTAACAGCACTTCCGGAAGAGCTTGTTGTTGTTGAATCCGAAACAAAAGTACGGGTACTCAAAGCGAAAATGGAAGATGGAATTGAGGTTACTGTACCTCGAGCAAATGTCGAAGCGATTGAAGATTAATTCAGATTAGTATAAAATATTAAAGGGCACCTTCGAGTGCCCTTTTTGTTTTTGAAAAAATAACTTGACTCGGTTTATATTTATATGAATTGGGGTACTATGAGTACTCAAAATAAAATAAAATTAAACTATTTTATAACGCACTGGAAAAGGGTGTGATTTAAAATTAGGCACTTTAAAAATAAAATTGACCAACAAGTTGTCTTGAAATTATCAAGACTGTTTTCTTCTCTACAGTGTCATTCCCTCGCAAGAGGGAATCCAGTATTTATGTATAGATGTGAAATTGTAATGAGGAAGAGAGTTGTAGAGTTATATTAATTTTAGATTCTTTCTGTTTCCTCTGTGCTCTCTGCCTGCCAAGGCGTCTTGTCAAGTCGTAATGCAATGAAGACTGAAGTGTAACGGAGACTGGTGGTTGATTTTTTTTCGAACCATTGCGAAGGTAAAAGCAACCGTTCGCAAGGTTCAGAGTTAAAATTCAGTTCCGCTCGAGAAATTGAAATTATTGATCTTCATTGCAGGAACAAGGAAACCTCCACCAAAGAAAGCACTTGCGATCTCAGCAGTATCTCCTATCTCTTCGATGTTTGAGAAAATGTTAATGACACTATCATTATAGCGCATATTTTTCAGGGGCTTAGTTATTTTGCCGTTCTCTACTTTAAAAAATCCGTCACGCGTCATACCTGTAATAAGCAATGAAATTGGATCAATAATATTGGAGTAGTGGAAATGAGTGACCAGAACTCCTTTATCAGTATTCTTTATCATTCTTTCAACTGAACTTTTTCCGGTTTCAAACCTGAGTGCAAAAGGATACGCTGCCTGCGTGGGTAATGGAATTGCATGTCCGTTATTATCAACACCTACTTGCTTGGCGATCCATCGGTTGGTTGCAAAAGCCCTCGGAATACCTTTCTCAACAAGCGTCATGGGTTTTACCGGCATTCCTTCAAAATCAAAGGGCTGAGAACCGATGATTGGATTATAAGGATCTTCAAAAATATTGAGATTTTCAGAGAATATTTTCTTATTCAATCCGTCTTTCAGGAAGGTTGTTCCCTCAAGATAATCCATGCCGTTAAATCCCTTCCACAGAAGGAAAAGTACAAATTCTGCCACGGCTGCCGGCTCCATAATAACTGTATATTTACCTGGCTTCAAATTCTCTGGATAAACACTCTTAAGTGCCTTTTCAACAGCGATATTTGCTGCTTTTTCGACATCGATCTGTCGTACGTCTTTTTTTATGATCTCATTCCAGCCGGACGCAGCATCTTTCATTGCAGTAATGCTGAACTCCGCATTTGTAGAGATATCGTAAGCAAAGAGTCCTTTGCAGTTTGCCAGCGCAATCTCAGAAGTGGAATTGGAGAATATTCCAGCTCCTTCAAGATCATTTTTTTTACAGATATTTACTGCCTTTGTGATAGCTTCTGCTCGTTGTTGAGGAGAGAATGTATCTGTTGCTTTGCAGAAATTATCAACCTTTTGATATTCCTGCTGCTTTGGAAGCGGAAGCAGTTTTTCATTATCCTTCTGCATTTTCGTAGCATCAATTGCTGCTTGAAGTGTTTGTTTAAGAGAGTCATCATCCAATTTATTTGTGGTTGCAGTTGCAGTTTTTTTACCAATTATTGTACGCACTCTGATATAATAGGATGTATCGCTCACATTTTGATGTATATAATTATCCGCATATCGTGTAAGAGCGCTTTTACTATTGAAGATCAGAACCTCTGTTTCGACTTCATTCGAAAGAGAACAAATCTTCTGTGCAAGCTCACGAATTTCTGTTTTGCTTTTCTGGCTCATATAAACTCCTGAAATATTTTATCATTTGCTTTTTCGTAACTACTTATGATTGTGTCAAGACTTTCATTTCTTGCTACGATTTTGTTGACACAGAGTAATGCCCCCAAGATAAATATTCAAGAATAGCAGAAAAGAGGTTTACATGCCAGTAACAGTCGTATTAGGAGCATTATGGGGTGATGAAGCAAAAGCAAAGATCGTAGATGCATTAGCGGTAAATATGGATGCAATTGTCCGTTTTCAGGGCGGATGTAATGCGGGGCATACTGTGGTACATGATGATACAACGTATAAATTTCACATTATCCCAGTAGGTATCCTCGATCCTGAAATGATATGTATTATAGGAAATGGTGTGGTCATTAATATTGAAAAATTGTTAGAAGAAATTGAGAATATAGAGTCTCAAAATATACATCTGGCTGACAGGTTTTTCATCAGTTCACAAGCCCATATTACACTTCCTATACAGACTTATCTCGATGAACTCGGTGAGAAATTGAGTGGCAAACAGGCAATCGGAACTACAAAATCGGGTATTGGACCTACATATTCCGATAAAGCCGCACGTCTGGGACTCCGCATGGGTGATCTGCTCGATAAAGAATATCTCGAATACAGATTATCAAATCTGATCAATAACAAAAAAGATTTGCTTGGCTCGTGGCTCGAAAACATTAGTTTAGATGACTCAGTTGAAATGCTCTATGATATTGGAATTCAGCTCAAACCCTTTATCCGCAACACTCCTTGTATGATCAACAAGCTTATTAGAGAAAATAAAGATATTCTTTTTGAAGGAGCTCAGGGCACACTTCTTGATATTGATTTCGGGACATATCCTTACGTAACATCATCGAATACAACAATTGGCGCTGCATTAACAGGTACAGGTATAAATCCAAGAAGTATCGATAGGATAATCGGTGTGATGAAGGCATATTTCACCCGCGTGGGCAACGGACCTTTCCCTACAGAATTACATGATGAGATTGGTGATTATATACGCGAGAGGGGACACGAATACGGCACCACAACCGGACGCCCCCGCAGATGCGGTTGGTTCGATGCAGTTGCTGCAAGATTTTCTGCAATGCTTAATGGTTTCGACGAGATCGCACTCACACTGCTGGATGTCTATTCCGGGTTGGATACGATCGAAATATGCACGGGTTACACATTAGATGGTCTGGAACTCGAAGAATACCCGGTTGAAACACGGATCTTGAAATTGGTTCAACCAACCTATATATCTCTTCCCGGTTGGAAAGAGGATATTACTTCTGTGAAAAAATTTGAGGATCTTCCGGAAAACGCCAAGGACTTTGTTAATGCAATTGAAGAACTTCTCGGCATTCCGATAAAGATAATTTCTGTGGGTGCAGAGCGCAGCCAAACTATATATAGATAAGAATCTACATGAGTATCATTTGCCAGAATATATTCTTTGCCTATGCAAATATAAAGCCCAATTCTCTGATATTTGAGAATTTCAGCTTCGAGATGAATAATAATGAAAAAAAATGTTTGTATGGTGGCACCGGTTCAGGAAAGACGACCCTGTTCAATATTCTTTTTGGTGAATTAAAGATTAGGAAAGGAAAAATTCTTATTGATAATACTCTTCTTCAGAAAGAAAAAACACTCTTCAAGAAAGTTGCATTTCTGTTTCAAGAGCCGGAAAAACAGTTTGTATTTCCTTCAATACAAGATGAATATAAATTTTTAACACAGCCAAAGAACAGCATTGCTATCACTCAAAATATCAAAGAGTTATGTGATGTATTTAATGTAAATATTGAAGTCTTTTTTGGCAGGGATATCTATGAATTATCATTTGGCGAACTCCGATTGCTGCAAATTATTTTTACCTTTTCTGCTGCAACAGAATATCTGATCCTGGATGAACCTGCAGACCATCTGGAGAATGTGTATCGTTTAAAATTATTCGATCTTATCAAATCAACTAAAAATAGAGGAATACTTATTTTGACCAAGTATCCTGAGCTTTATGAAACTGTTGCTGATACGAGTATTCCGATTAATGCAAGGTACGAATGAGGTCTTTTATGAAAAAAATAGTTTTGTTAATTTCAATTATGTTTTTGAGTACAGCTCTTAGCGCAGGTGCTCAGGAAGAGTTTGACTTCGCTAAAAAAATGTATGATGATACACTGTATGAGGAAGCGATAGGCAAATTTCAGAATATTATTCAGAATTATCCTACATCGGCGCTTGCGGAAGAAGCACAATTCTATCTCGGCAATTCATATATGGAGCTCGAGCAGTTCGTCAATGCATCCTTTACCTACAAACGGCTTCTGGAAGATCATCCTCAAACAACGCTTTATCCTCAAACTGTTTTCAAACTTGCAGAAAGTCTTTTCGAGAGTAAGAATTATTTCGAAGCATCGCAGTATTATCAGGATTTGATATATAATTACCCGCAAAGTCCGTACGCATTGCAATCACTCAACAAGATCATCACAGCTTTGAAAAATGCAGGTATGTATAATGAAGCCATTCTTGTTTCTATGGATATCATTGAAAGTTTTACCGGCAAAGCTCAGATACCGGGAATTCTGCTATCACTTGCTTCGGTATATCAACTTCACAATATGCCTGTCGAGTATGAGCAAATCCTTTTGAAGGTTGTCGATAATTACCCTCAATCCGATGAAAAATGGGAAGCGATACAAGAATTATCTCAATATTATTATGATAATGAATTACCTGAACAAGCCCTGCAATTACTGCAGAAGGGTCTTACGGAAACCATTCCACGCCAATATGAGCAATCGCTGCTGCTTCTTTATGCAGAACTTCTTGAAAGAAGTGGCGAAAAGCAAGAAGCTTTGGTGCAATATAAAGAATTTTATCGCAAATTTGATACTTATAACCAGCGGGATAGAATAGCTGACAGGATCTCATCACTTGAATTTGCACTTGAAGAATATGGAAATACAATACTTACATGCAATGAATTCCAGCAAAATTTCCCAAACAGCGAATACACAGCCCATATCCAGTACCTGCATGCCTATGCTCAATATCATCAAAAAAAATATTCTCAAGCAATGAATATCTTAAACAGCATAGATCTCAAAAAAGCTTCTCTTGAGATTCAGAAAGACATTCAGCAATTGTATGCAATTGTTTATCTTGATCAAAAGGAATATGAGCTCGCGATTTCTACCTATCTTGATATCATAAAAAGTTATCCTCATATTACTTCGGTGGATTCCATTTATTTTGATATTGGACAGCTCTATCAAGAGAATCTGAAAGATCATTCTGCTGCGATAAATTACTACAAAATTATTGTGACAACATATCCTAAGAGTGACCTTCGAGAACAGGCATTTCTGAATCTTGCATTTTGCAACGAGCAGCTCAATCAATATAATGCTGCGTTACAATACTATACACAGGCGCTTTCTACCCGCTCTGTCACTCCTGAAAAACGCAATGAAATATCGAGTAAGCTTGCTTATATAGAGCAATTCATGGCAAAAAATGAGAGCTTGGCACTTGAAAATATGCTCGAAAGTTTTGCACAATTTGTCCGACACAATGACTATATCGCAACCATACATTCTATTGCAGAGATCTATTGCAATGATTTGAAGGAATATCAGAAAGCACTCGATCTGCTTGAAAGCGATCCTCTCTTTGAAAGAGAGCCCAAGCTGCTTCTACTCAAAGGTGAACTTTATCTCACTCTTGCTGAAAAAAATACCTATGAGAAAAACGATCAGGCAGATTCTCTTTACACTCAAGCTCAGCGGATATTCGAGACTATCGTTTCTGATTATAATGATATTCCTGAAAAAGCTTATGCGGAGTTCCATCTGATATCTCTGAAATTAAGAAAGTTCGAGCACGGAAGCGAACTCTATATCACGAACTTAAGACAATTAACTCTCAATTTCATTGATACTTATAATACATTTCCTTATATTGGAGAGGTATATTTTAAGCTTGGTAAAGCGCTAATGGAATCTGGTGAATCTGAGGAACAGACGATCATGTACTTGCAGAAAGCTGCCAATCTTTCACAAAATGCTGATATCAGAAATGAAGCATATCGCTATCTTGGAGATATCTATCTGAAAAATGAGGGCTATATCGCTGCACGCAATCAGTATCAGAAAATTGATGAGCAGACCATCTACGCCGATCCCGAACTGCTTTATAATGTCGGATATGTTTATTTTCAGCTTAAATCCTATTCACAGAGTGTGGTCTATTTCGAGTATTACGTGCAGAATTATACTGCTCAGGAAAAATATATTGAAGCGCTGAATCTCCTTGCATCCATTTATGTAACTTTAAATGAGCAGGTTAAAGCGATAACTTACTATGCTATCCTTGCTGAAAAAGCACCCAATGACGGACTTCTCCGCAAACTTCGGAACCTCTATATTGATCGAGGTCAGTTTGATGAAGCCATTGAGATTTCGATAAAAATTGAAACGCTTACTAATAAAGACAGGCGCATTCTTGCGGGAATTTATGAAGTTCAAGGCAATCTGAGTTATGCAATTCTTCAATATGGACGCATCATCAGCCAGGTTGCTGCAGAAGATACAATGCTCATCGACACTCAGCATCTTGCCGAACTCCATATGCTCGTTGGTGATATGAACAGCGCTCTGACAAATTATACAAAAATTTATAACATAACAGAAAGCTACAAGAATCCCTTTGAAAGTTTTTTATATCTGAACTGGCCCAAAATCGCTGAAAATACGATAGTTTCATACTACAAGCTGAAGAACCGTTCTCAGGCAGAAACTTTTGAGAAATACTACAAATCAGTTATCAAGAATAATGATGAGATCGAAGCTCATATTGCGCTTGAAAGGGGAATCTATTATGCCCAGCTTGATCAGAAGAAGGCAAGGAAACTATTCGAGGAAGTGATCGAGGATTATACTACAACCGAATATGCAGACGATGCCTATCTGGAGCTTGCGATCATGGCACTTGGAAATAAGGAATTTGAAGAAGCGGAAACCTATCTTACCACACTTCTAGATAAATTTCCTGATTCAGATCTCACCAATAATGTGTATCTTAAGCTGGGTTCGATGAACTTCAGTGAAGGAAATTTTCAGGATGCACTGGAATATTATCAGAAAGTAATTCAGCGTGATACAGAAGGAACTTATGCAATGCAGGCGATTGAAAATTTTGCCCTGACCTGCAAAGCAATGGGTGAGTGGATGCTTGCGATCGAAGCATATCAAATGCTTATTGAACGCTTCGGTTCACCTGAAATGACGCCTCAAACTATTTTTGAGATTTCCTATTGCTATTACATGGACAAGGAATACAGAAAAGCGGTTCAACTTTTCAAAACTATTCAGGACAAATTCACAGACAGCGAAGTAAAAGCTGAGATCATTTACTGGATAGGGGAATCTTATTACGGGATGAAAGAGTATGACCAGGCAATTGAAGCGCTTCTCAAGATCGTGTATGATTACAGTTATCTGGATCAATGGTATGTGAATGCCAATATCAAGATCGCAATCGCTTATGAAAAGCTTCAGAAATTCGACAAAGCACGGCTGTTCTACAAAAATGTCATTGAACGCTACGGTACAAATTCCAATTGGGGAGCAGAAGCAAAAAAATTGCTGGACGCACTTCCATAGCACTGTAGAAACTAACTTTTCGTATTATGAAAAATTTCAAGCTGATCTTCTCATATCTTAAAAATTATAAGAAAACCATTGCGCTTGGTGTTCTCTGCCTGATCATCGTTGACGCCATTCAGATGATCGTACCCAAGATCATCCAGCACGTGATCGACTCCCTGCACAATCCCAGTTTCACCATGAAGACTATTTTGATATCCGCAGGGATTATTTTCGGGCTTGCTGTTTTTATGGCAGTGCTGCGCTTCCTGTGGAGAATTCTTCTTATCACTAATTCCTTTAAAATAGAAAAGAAGATACGTAACGAATATTATGAGCATCTGCAAAAATTGTCCCCCCGTTTCTTTCAGAATCATAATACAGGTGATCTCATGGCTTATGCCACCAACGATCTTAATGCGGTGCGCATGCTCTTTGGCATCGGTGTAGTGCTTGCTTTTGATGTGTTCTTTGTCACGATCGCTTCCTTTGTACTTATGAGCAACATCAACTTCAAAATGACACTTTATGTGATCATTCCACTTCCTATTGTAACCTTTATAACAATATATTTCGGCAAAAGACTCCATCGCTTGTTCAAAAAAGTACAGGACACATTTTCACATCTTTCAGATAGGGTGCAGGAAACCATTTCCGGTGTGCGCGTCATAAAATCTTTTGGTCGCGAAAATGCTTATGAAGATCGTGTCAGTGAAGTTGCAGAAGACCTTGTGGATAATAATATCAAGCTGGTGAAAATATGGGGTATGTTCTTCCCTTCGATGTTTGCGATCATCGGCATAAGTCTGATGCTGACACTTTATATTGGCGGAACTAAAACGATTCTTCGAGAGATCACGATTGGTGAATTCGTTGCATTCAACAGCTATCTCCAACTTATTATCTGGCCAGTGATAGCTGTTGGCTGGATTGTGAACCTTTATCAACGCGGAACTGCTTCTCTCAACAGAATTCAGGATATCATGAACCAGAAACCCGAGATCATAGATGAACCCTGTGTGGATAGATCGATAACTTCTCTACAAGGAAATATCTGCCTTAAACATCTGCACTATACCTATCCTGATACAGAAATACCTGTGCTCAAAGATATTTCGATCGACATCAAGGCAGGTGAAACTCTTGCGATCGTGGGTAGAACAGGCGAAGGTAAAAGCACGATGATCAAGCTGTTAACCCGTCTATTCAATCCACCTAAAAATGAAATCTATATCGATGATCATGAGATATATCAGATCCCGCTGGATACGCTACGAAAGTCAATAGCAGTAGTTACTCAGGATATTTTCCTCTTTGCCTCATCAGTTAAAGAGAATATCCAGTTCGGCAATGAAAACGTAACCCACGAGGATGTCATAGAAATAGCCCATATTTCGCAATTTTACAACGATATCAAGGACTTTGAAAATGAATTTGATTCCATAGTCGGAGAAAGAGGAGTTTCGCTTTCAGGAGGTCAAAAACAGCGTTTGGCTCTTTCCAGAGCTCTTATTAAAAACGCTCCGATACTTGTACTGGATGATGCTTTCTCTTCCGTAGATACAGAAACTGAGGAGATCATTCTAAAAAATATTCGCGTAAGCCAAAAAGATAAAACTGTACTCATGATCGCTCATAGAATTTCTACAATGCAGCATGCAGATAAGATAGTTGTGCTGGACGATGGCAAAGTTGCTGAGCTAGGAACACACGAAAGTCTGCTTGCGCTCAATGGAATTTATACCGATATTTATAACCGTCAGAAATTAAGAGAAGAACTGGAAATGTAGTATGCGAGGACATTCATCAGCTTTTGAAGAAGAAAAAGATAGCGGCAAGATGCTGGACTCTAAGTTAATGAAGCGCTTGTTCGCCTACCTTGCGCCTTATAAGATATATTTCATCATCTCATTCTTCATTTTGATTATTGTTGCCTTCTTCGCAATTGCAATTCCCTACATCACTAAATATGCTATTGATGAATATATTAACCCTTCTCTCAAAATTCTCACTATAGAGAATCATCCCGGACTGACAGAATATTTCAACAAAAAATACAAAAAGTATGTGGTGAGTCAGCAGGATGGAAAAATTCTAATACACAGCTACAATATTGATAAATTGCTACCCAAACATTATCAGACACTCCTTACTAGCGGTCATATCAGCAAAGAACTCTATGCAGCTTATCCAATAAATGAGAAAAATACACCGATTGCGGAAAATAATCCTGCATATCTGAAACACTTTGGGAAATACTATATTATTCAGCAGAAAAATCTGTCGGAGCTTAGTATCGATGACACAAAAATACTTCGCTCTCGTGATATCAGCGGTTTGAAAACACTGGCGATCATATTCTTTGTTTTCCTTATCCTGCGATTTGTGTTCAGTTATGCACAGATATATCTTACCCAGTACGGTGCAATGCATGCTATGTATGATCTGCGCATGAAGCTCTTCAACCATCTGCAGAAATTGCCAATGTCCTTCTTTGATAAGAATCCTATCGGGCGGCTTGTTACACGTATTACCAATGATGTAAATGCTCTATCAGAAATGCTCGGCGAGGGACTTATCACGCTGGTGCAGGATATTTTCATGATGCTGGCGATCCTTATTGTGATGCTCATTATTAACTGGAAAATGGCGCTTATTATCTTTGTGATACTTCCCTTTGTGGTATTCTTCATGTTCAAGTTCAAGGTTGATATTCGAAAGGTCTATCGGCTTGTGAGAATCCGCCTTGCAAAGATAAATACCAGCTTGAGTGAAAATATTTCCGGCATTCAAACGATTCAGCTTTTCCATCAAGAGAAGAAAAAATTGAACGAATTCGAGAACGTTACACAGGGGTATTTCGAAGCAGAAAAAAAGCAGTTGCGTGTTTTTGCGGTGTTCCGCCCACTTATTGATGTCATGGTTCACCTTGGGATCGCGCTTATAATCTGGTATGGCGCCGGAAGCATCATCCAGAATAAGATGTCATTGGGTGTGCTGGTTGTTTTCATCAGTTATGTTCACCGTTTCTTTGATCCGCTCTATGATCTGAGCCAGAAGTATAATGTCATGCAATCTGCAATGGCTGCGCTGGAGCGTATCTTCAAACTCATGGATGAAAAAGAAGAGCATTATGCAACGCTGCCCGAACATCCGATCCGTTTGCAGGGTGAGATCGAATTTAAAAATGTTTGGATGGCATATAAGAACGAAGACTGGGTGTTGAAGGATATAAATTTGAAAATTGCAAAAGGTGAAAAAGTTGCACTTGTGGGCTCGACAGGCGGCGGAAAAACCTCTCTTGTGAAACTTGTCAGTTCATTCTATCCTTTCCAGAAAGGTGAGATCCTTGTTGATGGAAAATCGATCAAAGATTACAATTTGGAAGAGCTGCGCTACAATATTGGTGTGGTTCAACAGGATGTCTTTATCTTTTCGGGAAAAATTCGCGATAATATTTCATTGTTCCGAGATGATATTTCCGAAAAACAGATCATTCAAGCAGCAAAGTATGCTAACGCAGACAGGTTCATTTCAAAACTTCCAAATGGCTATAATGCTGACGCAAAAGAACGGGGCTCAGTACTCTCGGCAGGTCAACGCCAGCTCCTTGCCTTTGCGCGTGTACTGGTAGGGGATCCAAGTATTTTTGTGCTTGATGAAGCCACTTCCAATATTGATACGGAAACTGAGATGCTCATTCAGGACGCCTTGCATAAGATCATGGAAAACCGAACCTCCATCATTATTGCACACCGCCTTTCTACCATTCAGGATGTTGATAGGATCGTTGTTATACACAAAGGGCGTATCGCTGAAGAGGGAAGCCATCAGGAACTTATCAAGCAGAGGGGAATTTATTACAAACTCTATGAATTGCAATATAAAGGGATGGAGAAGTAAACAAATGTAAAATGAAAGATGCAAAATGAAAAATGAATAATTATACTACCCTTCAGGCTGGACTACATAGTCCGGAAGTGTTGGGGAATGGAGTTCAGGATGAAGTCGGTGAGTAAAAATGCAAATTGAAAAATTTGACATAAATAATTTACCAAATATATTTGGTAAGGAGTTAAGTCATGCCGATTAGTGGTAAAGAAATGCTGGCGAAATTTCTTAAAGCCGGTTGGAAGAAAATGAGTCAAAAAGGTAGTCATATGAAAGTTGGAAAAGGTAATTTAAGACAAACAATTCCCATGCACAAGGAATTAAAAAAAGGTTTAGAGCAAAAACTATTAAAGTTTTTAGAGGAGAATAAATAATGCATTATCATTTTAAAGTATATAAAGAAAATAATGGTTACTGGGCAGAATGTTCTGAACTTGAGGGATGCAATACACAGGCTGATACACTTGAGCAATTAGAAAAAAATATGTCCGAAGCACTTAATCTCTTTCTAACTGAACCAGACGATTCAAAAGTTATTTTTCCTCTTCCTGATGAGAGTATTATAAGTTCTGATAAAATCGTACCCGTTAAAGTCGATCCTCAAATAGGTTTTGCATTCTTATTAAGAAGATATCGACTAATAAAAAAACTCACTCAGCAAGAAATTGCCAAAAAGATGGGATGGTCAAACATCTGGAGTTATCAACGATTTGAAAAAGCAAAATCGAATCCATCACTTACTATTCTTACGAAATTTCATGAAAAATTTCCTGATTTGGATATTAATCTTGTGTTTTCTTGATAGTGAAAAATAAAATTATGGATTCAGGCTGGACTTAATCCTTAGATGGAGTTCAGTATGAAGACAATGAGTAAAATAACTATAAAAAAATTAAATAAGGATCACTATGGGGCTAGCAGAATTTACATATAAAAAATTAAAACAAGATTCATATTACGATACAGTTAATTTATTTTTAAGAGATAGGATTGCTAAATTTGAGACATCCATTGATTTTAAATATCGTATCAAAGAACTCGACAGTCTATTCTCTAAACTAAAGAGCAATTATTATATTAATAATCCTATCATTGAACAATGGTGTAATAGTATTAGTTGTCGAACTATGCCCAAAAAGTTAAAAGACAATGCAGATCGAGATAACAATTATTGTGATCTACTATTTATTTCCAATGTTCGATCTAAAGATAATTACGAAATTGAAGAAGTGAATTACTTCATTGATGCTCCAATTGAATTGCAGATTATTGACACATTGTGGTCATTAATTGTGGGCAGTAAATTAGATAAAGAAGTAAGCAAACATTGTTTAGGAAATCGTTTGCATGAAGATTTAGATACAAAGAATACAGATGATACCGGATTATTTAAAATATTTCATAAACAATATAATAAATGGAGAGATCAAGCTATCGAAACTGCTGAAACTACACTTAAAAAAGGCAATAATATTGTGGTAGTCGCATTAGATATTGAGAAATGTTTTTATAATTTACATACTGATTGGAGTGAAATCTTAAGTAAATTCCAAAATGAAGTATTTGCAATTAATCTATGTAAAATAATTCAACTTATTCAATCAAGATATCATACATTGGTTTTACAGTATTTTAAGACTACGCATAAAAAGGCTATAAATATTATTGGTCTTCCAGTAGGGCTAACTTCTTCTAGAATATTGTCTAACTACATGCTTAATAAATTGGATAAACAAATACTTGATGCTCTCACACCAATTTATTATGGAAGATATGTTGATGATATGCTTATAGTAATCAAAAATTCTGACTTTGATGATAAAGTAAATAGTGAAGTGATATTAAGGGAATTGTTTGAGGACAAACAGATTCTACAAAAAAAAGAAAATTGTTGGCAACTTAAAATTTTGCCAAAATTAAACATAAGGTCTGAGAAGATTGTAATACAATATTTTGACAGTGATTACAGTTTCGCTGGCCTAAAAGAATTCCAACGTGAAATTTCGAAACAAGCAAGTGAATTTCGCTTTTTACCGGAAGATGATGAATTAAAATCACTAGATAACTGTGCATATGATCTTATATATAAAGGTTCAATCAACAAACTAAGAAGTGTAATAGGATTAGAAGAAAATAGTACTGAACTTTCAAAGTACCTTTCAAGAAAAATTATTCAATATAGATTATGTAAGGATAAAGTTCAGGAGAACCAAATAAATCAATTATTTAGATTTTATAAAGGGACTAATATTTTTAATTTCTGTCGTCTCTGGGAAAAAGTGTTCTCTCTTTTTATTATTAACGGTATGGAACAAGATTGTGAACAATTTTTCAAGCAATGTGAACAGACAATAAAAAAAATTAAATGTGAAAATGAGCTTGAAGAAAAATTAAAGTCTGATTTGTATTTCTATCTGTGTTTGTCATTAGCTATTCCGCTTGGTTTAAGAG
>Ga0209834_10000506_pt1 | contig 23852 bp, 18 predicted proteins | sample Mar14236cmmetaG_FD_184134 | JGI IMG/M metagenome (GOLD analysis project Ga0209834, IMG submission 184134) | Marine hydrothermal vent microbial communities from Guaymas Basin, Gulf of California to study Microbial Dark Matter (Phase II) - Marker... ...
GCCGGTGACTGTGAGAGTAACTGTGTAGGCACCTGGCTCAGTGTAGATGTGCATTGGATTGGGCTCATAGCTAGTGGAACCATCGCCGAAATCCCAAAACCATTCGGTTATATCGCCCTTACTTTGATCTATGAAATTAACGATTGTCTTTTCTGAGCTCATGCGAGTCTTGGCTGTAAACTCAGCTTTCAGCACAGAACTGGGACCCACCACTACAAAGGACTCCTTCGCTGTTGTTGTAGTGGCCCCGGAGGAATCCATTACCGTCAAGCTGACTGTATAGGCCCCGCTGTCGGTATAAGTATGGGTGGGATTTCTCTCAGCACTTGTCATGCCGTCACCAAAATCCCATTCCCAAGCAGCAATTTCCGCCTGGAAATCACCATCTATGTATACAGAACTATAATCTCCGAAGTGGACAGTCAAAGGAGCCTCTCCTGTGAGCACATCTGCGCCAAACTCAGCTTGAAGAATGGCACTAGGATCTTCGGTAGATTTCAAAATAACTGCATCGGCTATAACAGTCCCGTCTGCATCATCGTTAATTTCAATCGTGTAGGCACCTTTGCCAAAATAGTACACACCAAGCGGGTTCATCAGTTGTGTTTCTCGCTGGTCAACAGTAACAGTATCTGTCCCCAAGGCATGGCTTATTGTGTACCTCGCATTAGTAGCATTCCCGGAGTCAGGGAACCATGAGGCAAGTACAGAATAGTACCCTGGGAATTTGAGCACTACCGTAAATACAGCCTTATTGTCTCCAGACCCGGGAGCATGATATTGGTAGTTATAACCGAGATACCCTGCGTCACCCATAAACCCCGCTCCAGGGACTTTCGCAATAGGCCAGTCCCCGATGAATTCACATCGATTGAAGTCATGATCAGGGTTCACAATAAAGTATTCCTGATTCAAGATTGGATCCGGCTGAGATCCGTCTGGCGAATACCAAGCAGGTGTGTTTGAATCTGGAAATCTCTCAAGATATCTTCCATCGGACAGCTCAACTAGGTAAACCTGCGGATCGCCTGGAATTGTATAAGTAATATAATAATTGTAAGGTGGCAGCCCTTCATCAAAATCATAAGGCATAATGGCACTCGTGCCATCTTTGAAAATGGGGTTCCAATTTGGATAAGCCTGTCCCCACTTCATACCATCGATCTTGACTGAAACCATGTCAGTAGAATAATTAGTAAAACGATCGTCATCTACATAATATATGTCATCTATCTCCTGCCCAGAGACCTCCTGGTAAGATCCAAAACTAGCCCCAAGGCCGAAATTCGAATGCCCATTAAATATAATATGAGCTCCCTCCTCCTTCAAAACACTCTCCATTGCTTTGGGATCATGGACTGAATAGATATAATATGTAACACCCTTGTCTGGATTCTCGTAAATCCACACACCTTTTGTCTCGGTGGCCCCAAGATCCTCAAGAACTTTGTAACATCTTGGAAGAAACAAGGCATTGTAAGAGTAACCGTCGCACAGATAGATGTTTTCCGTGGCGGCGTAAATGCTGATAAAAGCTTCTTTGGTTTCGCTGTGAGATCCGTATGCGTTTGTGACAGTTAGGCTCACTGTAAAGGTCCCAGCCCTCTCATATGTGTGGGACGGATTTTTCTCTGTACTGGTGGTCCCATCACCGAAAGCCCACAACCACTCAGTCGGATTCCCTGTACTTTGGTCATAAAACTGGATGGTAGCCGGAACACCCCCATATGTCCTGTCCGCGCTGAAGTTTGCCGCAGGCGGCGTCTCAGGAGGTTGGGAAACTCTAACGAATCTGACAGCATCCGCGCAAGTACTGGATGGTCCTGGCTGAGCCGTGATGGTCACTGAGTAAGCGGTTCCTTCCTCAAAGAAAAATGTACCCAAACTATTCCATTGGCCCCCATTTTCTTGTTGATTTATATAAACCGTCGACGTTCCATCCGAGTTCATTATAGCGACAGGAACATCGGCACTTCGAGAGGGCCATTCCGTCCACCACATATACACTTCATAATACGAAGACACAGTTGGCGTAAATGTCCAAGTGTAGGTGGCCCCATCTCTAGACCAAACAGAATCTGAACCGTAAGGCTCTGCACCGCCAGAAATCCTCCAGGTACCAGTAAAGGAAGTTTCAGCGTCGCCATTATCCACAACAGTTGGCACATTCTGAACAGTTACCGTTTCTGTAGCCGGTGCCGACTCTGCACCCAGATCATCAATCACTACTAGGGTAATGGTATGTGTTCCTTGGGACAGTTCGGTAGTGGCGAACTCCGGTTGGACGCTTAGGAGCCCATCGAGGTCGGACTCCCACCTATAACTTATAATGGTTCCGTCACTATCCTCCCCATGGCCTGAGAATGATACACTTTGACCAAGGTCTGCAGGGTTCGGAGACACAGAGTCTATTACGGCCGTTGGAATTGAGTTAGGTGGATTCCCCACTCTCAGGGTAGTCGTGGCGGGCTCTGACCACGCACCCTCATTATCTTTAACACTAAACGCAATTACGTGGTTCCCTTCAGATAATCCATTAGTAACAAAACTTGGCGATTCACTTAAAACACCATCAAGAGTTGACTCCCATTTATAAGCTTCAATATCCCCATCCGTGTCTTCACCGTGCCCGACAAACGAAATCTCTTCCCCAGGCTCTGCGGGATTTGGAGTAACACTGTCTATAATTGCAGTAGGTTTCATGTTGGCTGATAGCAGGGTAAATTTCACTGCATCTGCACAGGTGCTGGATGGTCCTGGCTGAGCCGTGATGGTCACTGAGTAAGCGGTTCCTTCCTCAAAGAAAAATGTACCCAAACTATTCCATTGGCCCCAATTTTCTTGTTGATTTATTGTAATGGTGTCAGTTCCGCCGGAGTGGATAATAGATACCGGGACGCTGTCACTACGGGAAGGCCAAGTCGTCCACCACATCGAAACCTCATATTCCCCTGATTGAGCTGGTGTGAAGCTCCAAGTGTAGGTGGCTCCATCTCTAGACCAAACAGAATCTGAACCGTAAGGCTCTGCACCGCCAGAAAGCCTCCAAATACCAGTCCAAGAAGCTTGAGGGTCCTCATTATCAATGATAAATTCGGTCGGAGCTGACCCAATTACTAGAGCCCGCTCGTCAGGTACCGACCAAACTCCGTCCTCATCTTCCACCCTAAAGCTTATAAGGTGATAGCCCTCACTAAGTGTTGACGTATCAAAAGTGGGCTCAAAACTAATGACCCCCTCCAAGCTTGAAGACCACTCATATGCTGCTATAGGTCCTTCAGAATCTGTTCCGTGGCCAATAAATTGGACTTGCTCACCAGGATCAGCAGGATTAGGATCAATTGAATCTATAACAGCAGAAGGAGGTGTATTACTCGATATATATCTGAACCATACTGCATCAGCACACGTACTAACCATGTCCCCATAAGCAGCAATGATCCTTACGCTACCAACCCCTTCGAAGTAATAAAGGCCTAAGCTATTCCAGAAGCCTGGATTTTGGCTCTGATCAACAGTGATATTGGTTGTTCCCCCTCCATGATAGATCTCCACTTTTACACTGTCGGCCCTTGTGGGATATCCTGACCACCACATTAGAACCTCGTACGTCCCCGCAGGTTGCGAGTCCATTGACCAAGTATACGTTGCCCCGTCCCTAGCCCATAAGCTATCATCTCCATAAGGAGAGGAACCACTGGAAATAGCCCATGTACTCGTATACTCAGTACCGGGATCCCCGTTATCAATAAGGACATCGCCAGATGCCAAATTGGGGCTCGCCACACAGAGCAAACCTGCAAATATCAGCAGTAATAGTCTCAACACTGATGCTAGGGTCATATACTCAATTGGCCTCCTTAATAAATTTTGATACCCATTTTTTTTAAATGTACCTCCAAATTGCATACCCCCCCTCCTTTCCCCATTCCAAATTAATTTAAGAACTTAAACTTTACAATTTTACTGCAACAAACCTGCCAAGAACCCAGGTCAAAATTATTTAGTTTATACAATGAAATTAAGAGGTTAAAAATGTCCTCTGATACTAGAGAGAAAGTCAGCAAGAAGTGTGTAATTTAGCACCATTTCATTGTGTAGTTTTTTGCTAAATTGGCAAGAAATTACGCAGTATCTCAAAAAACTGCCGAAGTTGATTTTTGAAAGAAGTATTTTCTATTACCAATTCTTATCAATCGAACATCCTTGACTATCCTAAAACCCACCCTTAAGTGAGCAGCTATTGCGGCCTTGTTTAGATAGTGAACCTCGCTAAAAATGCTGTTAACTCCTCGCATCTTCACTAATTCAAAGGCCTTTGAAATCAAAAGGCCACTGAGGCCTTTCCCTCTAAAAAGTGGATTAACATATAACCCGAATATGTGTCCACATTGTCGGCCACATAAATCCATAACATAACCACTAGGAGAAACTACTTGCTGGTCGAGTTTTACTAATACAATCCCCACAAGTCGGCCTGTACTGCGAAGTATGATTAAATTAGAATTATTAGAGCAATGCCTCAATTGAAACCAAATGCTAGAAAGATTTATATCTCCTTCGGTTTTCAGATTGTTTAGTATGTCACAGCTCGCCTCCCTGACCTCCCAACTAAATTCATCTAGTAGTTCACAGGTTGCAGGCAAATGAAACTGGCGACACTGAAGCAAGTAAAACCTGTCGTATTGGCCGATATTGGCAGGTATAGACTCTAAGATCCTGTGCAAGATCGGTATAATTTGGCCCTCCCTCAGAAGCTGAACTCCTTTCTTAAGCTTGTTTTTCTTTATCAGTTTCCAAGGACTTTGTGAGGACCGGGAGGTTTTTCGAGCACACCAAAAACTTTTTTGGCTTTCTATGTAGAATCTTTTTTTAAAGACCCCGAAACAATGAATATCTTTGAATGGCCTAAATCCTAATCTTGCGTGGGATTTGATGCGATTCTCGTTTAGATAATGGATGTCTCCAAATAAGCCTGCAGGGCCATTTTGTTTGCTCAGCTCAAAGGCTTTCTGCATCAAATATATATGGTACCCCTTAAGGCGGTAGTCAGGGTGGATATAGGTTCTGAAGACCCAGGTAGCACGTGCCGGTCCGGGTAGGCGGCTACAATAACCACCAGGGGGCTTTATCAAATTTACCTTCTTAACAAAGCAGATGCCCTATACCCCACTTTTGTCTTATCACGCCACCACTGCCCATTGATCAACTTGACACGGCATCAACAAACTGCTCAGCTATTTTTCTCCACGTGTATTTTTCTAACACAATTGACTGCCCTAGTTGACCTAATTTCCGCCGTTCGGACGGATTATTTATTAAGTATTGAATTGCAGAAATCATTTCCGTAAGATTATCGGCAAAAGTAATTGACTTCATATTCATATTTTCAATTTCCTGCAATCGTGTGCTAATAACTGGCTTTCCCATTATCATATATTCGAATACTTTCATTGGGCATGCAGCATGTGAAACCGGCATCTTCTTGAAGACATTAAGGCACAGGTCCATTTCGTTTATATACCTAAAGACGTCTGCATGCTTTACGCCTCCTGTGAAAAATACGTTTTTCAACCCCAAGGCAAGAGCTCTGTTCTTAACCTCAGCCCAGGACCGCCCATATCCAACCAATAAAAAGTTGACCTCGGAAAGATTAGCTGCTGTTTGTAGAATCAATTCAAAATCAATAAAATACTCAAAAGACCCTATAAACCCGACGATCGGCCTTTCAATGTTAATGTTTAGAGGGTCTAGTCTTGCCTTGTTCGCTTTTGATGGCGAAACCCCGTTGGGAATGACAATAGCCCCTTTCCAAAAGTCTTTTGCTAAGACACTAGAAACCGCCAGAACGTAGTCTGCTGACCCCAACATGCTATTCAGAAGTCTTGAGGCAACACCTAGAGCCAAGGGATTTGAGAAAACTCCAAGCTCTTTGGCTAACATGTCAATATAGTCATCAGCTAGGTCAAAGACTACCTTGCATGATCTGCTACGAACCAACAGGTATTGAGGAATATTATAAAGAAGCATAACATCTATGCCCTTTTCTTCAATGATATTCCTCGCATAAGAGTAACACCATAGTGAGTAGATTCCTTTCTTGTATAATTTGTCGAAAGGAGAGTTTCTCTTCCAAAATACGGGTGGAATCTTAATATCTGACAGACGGATGTTATTTGGTATCACAACGTCAATTTCCTGAAAATTCGTCTCATCTGATCTTGCAGGAGGAGGTTGGAGCACATATATTTCATGACCCATCTCTGCTAGTTCTGTGAGAATTGAGTGGTACCTAGTCCAATTAATAGCCTTCCAACGGGCCATGTAGGGGAACAATATTTTCATTTTTGATCCCGTGTTTTTCCCGGAGCGACTACCGGGTATTTCTCGAGAAATTGGGAATATGTAAGAACTTCAACCTCAATGTCTACTAACATGTCAAGGAGCAAAGGGAATCGGGCAATTTTGGAGACATCCAGAGGGTCTATGTATACATTCAAATAGCTACTATAATACTTCCCCAGGCGCAAAAGGTGCCTGAACATCCTCTCGTAGTCCTCGGGGCCACTTCTGTGGACTATCCTATGTGACCACCTGGGACTGTTCAAGGCGTGCCATGTATCAAATACCGTAAAAGGATGTTTCGGGCAGGTAGATAGAGGGAATTCCACGATCCCGTTGCTTGCAAGGAAAGGGGAGCCCCATGGCTTGCCCATTGTAGACCACGTAGAAGAGGAGTAAACGTAGTTCAGTTCTTCTAGAATACTATAGATCTCCCGCGTAAATAAATTCTTGAAATGGGGTATCCTGCATCCCTTTGGCTCATACCGTAGAATTTTCCAGCAGATTTCGTGGCACTTTTCCAGTTCCTCTCTTTTCTCGTTCTTTGGGATATCTTTAAATTTTCTGCCCGGATTCAAGAGTTCATTATCAGGATGGGAATAGGTGTGATTCACAATTTCGTGCCCGGCCCCCAAAATCTCTTTATGTATTTCTGGATATTTCTCTATCCAGTATCCAACACAGGCAAAGCTCACCTTAAACGGATATCCTTTCAACACCTTCAGCACGCTCGGAATTGCTTCTATGTCCTCAGGGTAATCGCAGTCAAAGGAAAGTGTAAAGCAGCTCTTGTTGCCCCAAGGTTTTCCTCCGTCACCAGTTTCAAAAATCCAGCGCATAAATCTAAGCGGAAAACCAAAGGTCACAATTCCCAGTAATACATAGTTCTTCTGGTTACCTGCTACCCAGTTCACAAAACTTTCTCTTAGGCCCTGAGTTATGTTGTGTATTTTCATCTCTCGAAGAGGTTGTAAGGGATTATTGGAGTATTCTTTCTATATAATCAGCAATTCTCTTTGACGATAAACCGTCTCCATAAGGGTTACACGCAGTGCTCATCCTTCTATACTCATTGGTATCATCAAGAAGCCTGTTTACTTCTGCAATAATTCTATCTGGGTCTGTCCCAACCAACTTCACAGTACCTGCCTCAAGGGCCTCCGGACGCTCCGTGACTTCTCGCATTACCAGTACTGGTTTTCTGAGGCTAGGGGCCTCCTCTTGAATTCCTCCAGAATCGGTCAGAATTATATATGACCTACTCATAAGGAATACGAATGGCTCATATTCCAGCGGATCTACAAGGTGAATATTGGAAATATTGCCAATCAAGCGATGGACATCTTTGCGAACATTCGGGTTGAGATGCACAGGATACACAAACTCAATGTCGCCCCTATTCTCGGCAAGGCTAGCGATTGCGGAACAAATATTCTTAAACCCGTCCCCGAAGTTTTCTCGTCTATGGCCGGTCACCAGTACCATCTGTTTATTCCCTGATAGTATGCTCTCTAGAAAGCCAAATTCGTTTTCATAAGATTTGAGCTTTGGCTTACTACTATTTATCATTTCGACAGCGTGCAATAACGCATCTATTACTGTGTTACCTGTGACCAAAATATTTTCTGAGGGGACATTTTCCATAATCAAATTCCTTTTGGCCCTCTCAGTGGGGGCGAAGTGAATATCGCTTATCACACTGGCTAGATGACGGTTCATTTCTTCAGGAAAGGGACTGTATTTATTCAAGGTGCGGAGCCCCGCCTCGACATGTCCCACTGAGATTTGATGGTAATAAGCCGCTAGAGCAGCCCCAAATGTAGTAGTAGTGTCCCCATGTACCAAAACTAGATCTGGTTTAATTTCCGATAAGACACGGCCCACTTCCACAAGGACCCGACTAGTAGTTTGGAATAAATCCTGATTTGGCAGCATGAGATTGAGATCGAAGTCTGGCCGTATTAGAAACAGGTGTAGAACCTGATCAAGCAGCTCCCTATGTTGTGCAGTTACACAAACTAGGCATTCAATGTGCCCTTTTCCTTCTCGCGATTTCAACTCCTTTATCACAGGAGCCATTTTGATAGCTTCGGGCCTTGTTCCAAATATCACCATTATTTTTGCAGTTCCCATCTAACTCCCCATAACCCGAATAAGGCAAACAGCTAAACCATCGGCTAAGGTTTCCGTTAATATTTTGGACATAGAGGGTCTAAATAAATGAGATTTTGGCCAGCGCAAGGTGAAAAAGATAGAAGAGGCCGATCGCTGAAAGAAAGACCAAGACACCCGATAACTCATGGAGGAAGCCTTTGGCAATATCGGGACCAAAATGCTGGGCTAGAATAGCGGTGGCTATTAGTCTTACAATATTCAGAAATATCGCAATAGGTATAGCTGAAAGAAAAAGGAGCCACTTCCTTGGCAAGGAATGCGTTGAAATGATGGAAAAAGCAGCACTTAGTGCCAAAAGTGACGTAAGAGACCGCATGCCAGAGCATGCATCAACGACTTGGAGGCTGGTATTGCTCAAGTGAATAATGTTTCCTTCAGCATAAACCGGGATGCCAAGCAAGCCCATGCCATGTACCGCTATCTTGGTCACGAACATTTTGAGAGGAAAAGCTATTCTGTTCCAAACAATGGTGGGAATGGGAATCATAAATATGAGGTATCCTATTGCAACCCATAGCCTTCCCGCTATGCTCATTCCGAATATAAATGCTATTAAACCCCAGATCACGATTAACATAGAAAAGCGCATCGTAAAAAGTTCTGCAGCCATATTCCCCAAAACAAAGAGAGACAGCCCTGTCATCAGGATTACAATGGCCCAGTTTGCAGGCCTCACCGATAAGCGGATCACGTTCTCCCTTTTTTTCCAGACAATATATGCACAGATTGCAGGTACCAGGAAGCCATGCGAGTAATTCTCGTATTTTATCCAGTCGTGGATCAGTTTCTGCAAAACATGATAATAGAGGACTACAAAAGAGAAAATGAGAACAGAAAAAGACGCGAAGCTGCCAACAAGGGAAGGCTTACTGTTCACCAGGGCTCTGAAATTTAATTTGGAATCTTGAGCAGTTTCTGACATGGTATCATCGCTTGTGGGGCTTGAAGCCTAAAAGACCAGGCTGCCAGAGGCCGAATAACAGGGCCTCCGGTAGTCCTTATGCCCCCGGGAGGAATTGTTCGAGAATAGGAAAAAGATCTTGGGCAAAGCCTTTTAAATCACGAGTTGTTTCTGCCTCGCTATGCTCTACCGGGGCTATAAGGCGGACAAACGTTCCGTCGGTGCGATGCTTAAAGATTGAATCCCATATGAGATAAATTTTCTGCCAATACTCAGAGGAAATAACCCGACCACGAGATTGAAACCAATACAAAGCTATTTGCCTTTCATTGCCTTTCCTCATCAGAAGCCTAATAACCTTCCGTTGGCCTCTTGGTGACATGTTTACTTTGATCAAAGATCTATTTATGATGTCCCAGCCGGCACCAGGCATGCAATTCTTTGGAGAATGAATTAAAGCTCCTTCTCGCTGGCTTTGGTAAAAACCAATGTACAGCTGGATGGATTTTCCATCTTCACTCTGATAGTTACATAAATACGAATCATCGACTCCCAAGGTCTTATACACATCTTCGTCAAAATGTGAGACGTGCCCTTTCCATCTTCCTATAACCGTGGGGAACTCGGAAAGGCCTTTTAGGGGAGAGATAACCTCAGACCTTGTGCCGAAATTCAGATAAATAGCAGTAAGAATCATTAAACTAGATGCGAGAATTGTTCGGCTAAAAGACATGGGAAAATTTTAGGACTTAAGAGGCAGAGCAGGGGTGGTTGTTAAATGGATTTATCAGAGTTTCCTTAGTTTCCGTTCAGTCGGCCAGCCTTGACTGCCTAACATACTTTGCTCACCTGACTTCTGACCACTGACTCCTAGCTTCTTGCTAATCATCTTGCTCCGCGGCCAAGGAGAACGATCTTGGCCGTTTGGAATATGACCATGAGATCCATGGGTAACGATATGTTCTTTATGTAATAAAGGTCGTACTTTAACTTTTCAAGGGCATCCTTTTCTGATGCACCATATGGATATTTTACCTGTGCCCACCCGGTGATCCCGGGCTTAACTGTGAAGCGCTCGTTGTAATAGGGGATCTTCTTTTTTAATTGCTCGACGAAGTAAGGCCGCTCCGGGCGCGGGCCCACAAAACTCATGTCCCCTTTGAAAACATTCCATAGCTGCGGCAGCTCGTCTATTCTTAGCTTCCTGATAATGCGGCCGACCCGCGTGATCCTTGGATCATCCTCGGTAGCCCAAACCGGACCCGTCAGTTTTTCTGCATCCGCCCTCATGGATCTGAATTTGTATATTTTGAACACCCTGCCGTCCTGTCCCACCCTTTCCTGGGAGAAAACCACGGGGCCAGGACTGCCAAGCTTGATTGCAATTGCTGTCAGGATTGAGATGAGGCCGAAGATAATCAAAAGCAGGCCAGCAGACAGGAAATCCACAATTCTCTTGCTCACCCGGACGAACAGAGATTTGCGGAAACCTTCAGAAAATATGAGCCAACTGGGATTTATTCTTTCCACCAGTAGTTTACCAGATACCCTCTCGTAGAAACTTTCACCGTCTATGACATTAATACCTCTCACCTTGCAATTGAGGAGCTGTTTGTATGGAAAAATCCCACGCTTTTCGTCAAGGGCCACTACTATGCTGTCTACGTTTTCCTCTTCGGCGACATCGCAGATATGATCGAAACCGTTGATCAATCTCGATGGATTAAAGAATCTCTCGACAGGCTCCCTGTTCCCATTGATAACCAACGCTCTAATGTCGTAGCTCAAGTCAGGCCTCTTGTTAACCTCATTCAAAATATCCAGAGCCAGTTGACCATCTCCCAGCATGATGGCCTTCTCGGTAAAGATTTTATTTCGGATTACGGCAGCATAGAGGATGCGCCAGGAAACCAAGAAGCCCACCAGAACCAAGACGCTGGCAAAAAAGATCCATCTGCCGATTATTAACCCGGGCCATACATAGTAAAGGATGGCGAGGATCATGGAAGTGATGCCGATGGCCCGTACCAGGCGTGAAGCCACTTCCAGGGTCCTATCCCCCATCTTGAATTCATATAGGTCATTGAAGTAGAGGCTTAGCTGCGTGGCAAGGCAGATTACCAGCACTTTTACCCAGATATCCTGCATCATGGCCACAAAGCCCAGTTGCATCCCAAACATAATGAATGAGGCCAGACTTACGGCCACATAGATGAGGACACCCTCACCTATGACAAAAAGGGCTTGCCGAATGGATATGTATTGGCGAAAGAGGCGAAACAATTTGGTTTGTTTGGTTTATCTGGTTTTTCGGTTGGTTTGGTCACGTAAGCTAGGAAGCTGGGAAGCAAGAAAGCTCATAGCTCCTAACTCGTGACTCTAGCTCATAGATGATTGCTTGCTCATGTGCTTTGGCGTTCGAGGAAGCTGTTGAGGGCAGCACGAACTACCTCTGCAATTTCGCGCGCTACCCGGTCAACAATGGCTAAGCTTTCTTCGGACCCCATCTGTACCTTAATTTCGGCCAGAGTTGAGCCCTTATCTTTTAGTGTCTTGATTTCCTTAACTATGTCCAGGTGCTCAGCAGTGTAGCGCCTTTGCCCCCCGTTTGTTCTAAGTGGGACAAGGATGTTACCAAGCTCCTTTTCCCAGAACCGCAATGTGTGGCAAGACACATCGAGCTGTTTACTTACTTGGCCTATGGTGTAGGTGGGGAACATAATAAAAGTGAGCTAGATTCGGACAGGCTCCGCCCCCTTCGGTTACACGGAGTGGGATCGAATAACAAGCGGCTTTTATTGGGTTTTTAGGCAACTTGAGTTAGCTTGCCCCGAATGCATCCTGTCTCTCGGGGTACGGTGAACATAATAAATGTTACAGTTAAATTGCTAAGATTCCTCGTCCCCTCCCCCAAGGGAGGGGAGTGCAGAAAATGTCAAGTTTCAAAGGTCACAGAGTTTTTTCGGGTAAGTGCTGCATGACCCGGATTACTAAGGATTAATTTTTTGAGCTAGATTTAACTTTAGCTTTAAGTACAGCAAGACTGGTGCCAGAAATAAGTGATTTATTGGTTTTTTTAATTGCCAAATTATTTCAATATGTTAAGCAATACATCCTTTTATGGGAGGCAAAGCAAAGGTGTGAAAAGGATTGCCATTGTTGGTAAAACATTGCATAGGAAAGTGGGTAAAGGTTTGCACATATAGGGGAAGTTTCCAAGCTTCCAGTTGCCCGCTTCGCGCATTCCTCTGTTGCCTGACGCGTCAAATCGCACACAGCGCAATTCCTAACCTCCTAACGGGCTTTTCTCTTCTGTCTTCTAGCTTCTGTTTCCTATCCCCCATACTCCTTATAATATTTCTTATAGTACCTCCTGTACTGTCGGTAGCTTTGCTTGTAGCCGTTGAACACGAGGCCAAGGATTTTGTCTTTTCCTAGGTTGTCGATGCTGCGCTGTATTGCATCGCGTGGCGCGCGCTCCGCCATGATCACGAATATGATACCATCCACATATTGGCTTAGTACGTTCGCCTCTGCGGTTACCTGGGCAGGTGTAGCATCGATCACTATGTACCTGTCATCATATCTGTTTCTAACCTCCTCGAGGAAATCCCGCATCATCTGCGAGGCTATCAATTCCGAGGGATTGGGCGAAGGGGATCCAGCAGGTATAACTGATAGCTTTCCATAACCAGTTTTTATTATTACATCGGGTAGAGGCACTTTACCGGTCAAGTGTTCGTAGAGTCCTATTGCCAAGGGAACGCCAAGCATCTTGTGCACGCAGGGCCGCCTAAAATCACAGTCCACCAATAGGACATGTTCATTGAACCCAAGGGCAATGCTTGCGGCAAGATTGGTGGCAATAAATGTCTTTCCTTCACCGGGTAAAGCGCTCGTTACCATAATTACCCTGGGTCTCTCGCCTTTTTTTGGAAAGAGGATTTGAGAGCGTAAGATTTTAAAATTTTCTGCATCCATGGATTCTGGAGCCGATAGCACCACCAGCTTGGGATCATACTTGGCCGCGCTGACCACCTGTCCAGAGGGGATAGGTACTTCCCCACGACGTTCACGAATACGCGGTGCTACTGGTGTGGGATCTGTCTTCAGTTTTGTTTCTCTCTGGTGTTTTTCAAGTGCGTCGGATATCTTGCCCATAGTATTACTCCGTAATAAGGTTTCAGCCATCAGCGATCAGCCATACACCCAAGGGATGCATACGAGAAGTAAAAGCTTAAGCTCTCAGCCGTTAGTGGTCAGGGATCATTCATGGGAATAGATGTCGCTGCTCGCCGAATCCCTTAAGCTGAAAGCTGATGGCTGAACGCTGCATTCATTTCATCTCCAACTCAATTGGCTTTGCATAGGGGGTAATGCCTTTTTCGATGAGGAGGTCGGCATATTCCTGCACGTATTCCAAATTGTCGAAGTTGCCAATGGTGATACGGTATATTTTTCCCTTACCGGGGTCCTTGGCCGGAATGATGTATGCCTCATAGCCTTGGGCAGTTAAGCGCTGGAATTCCTGCCTCGCTGCTCCAAAGGGACCATAAGAAGCAATATATACAGTATAAGTAGGTGCAACCTCCTTTGCAGAGACAGGTGGAAAAACGATTTTCTGTCCTACATTGATCAAATTAATGTTTGATATCTCCGGATTGTGCTTCTGGATCAGCTTCAGTACCTTTTGATCTACGTAGCCATACACTTCAGTTGCCAGCTCGGCTAGCGTATCTCCGGGTTTCACGACGCGCACGGGCCAATTGGTGAGATTCTCTCGCTCCGGGGCGACTTCCATCTGAGGCCCTCCAATCTCAGAGGGCCGTTCCTTGCTTGATTCAACCATATTAGCGGCACTGGGCTGAACTACCTCCCCCTGAGGGGATTTGCTGTACTCCCCTGATTGGTCGGAGGGAGTACTAGTTTCTGACTCAGAAACCGTGGAGGTAGGATGAGGTAGCTTAGCAGGGATCTGTATTTTTGGGGATTTCTCTTTTCCTTTAGTGAAAAAGGCCAAGACACGAGGCTGTGATGCAAGTATCTTTTCAATTTTTTCCCCAATATCTTTTCGGTATGTGGCGGTTACGGTTGCTGTTGCGGCAACCGCGAGAACCACGATAGCCCATTTCCAGGCTCGAGCTGATTTCTTGGATTTCTCCTGTACCATTACATTTCTGACAGGCCTTCCTTTTCCTCGAGTTGGTTCCTTTTCTGTCTTTGGACGGACATCCTCGTAACATTCCTTGATCATTTCAGGGCTAATCTTTTTCTTGCCGCGCGAATAACCCAAAAGTAGCGTATTATCTGCAAGGATATTGATCATGCGAGGATAGCCCTCTGAATATTGATGGATGACTTTGATAGTAGGTTTCGGAAATATCTTCTCACCGTGGGGCGCGCCGGCTATCTTGAGCCTGGTCATTAGATATTCTTTTGTCTCATTCAGATCCAAGGGCCTGATGTGATGCCGCACGCTTACCCTCTGGAGCAAGGCTCTGCAGCGCGGTTCAGTGAGCTTTTCATTGAGCTCAGGCTGCCCAACGAGAAAGATATTAATGAGTTTTTCGTCCGCTGTTTCCATATTGGAAAGGAGTCTGATCTCTTCCAAAAGAGAGAAAGAAAGTCTTTGGGCCTCATCAACAATGAGGAGAAAAATACGCTGGTTTCGCAAGCAGTCTTTTAAGAATTTCTCGAACTCCATCAGAAAATCGGCCTTGGACTTGAACCGTACCTTTCGCTTGAATGCCGAACACGCAAGGTAATCCATGAAGTCTTTATTGGAAAGCATAGGGTTGGAGACGTAAACAGTCTCCACATTCTCGTCCAGGTTAGCAAGTAGGGCCTGCACCATTGTCGTCTTGCCGCTACCTACCTCTCCGGTCAATACAATGAAGCCCTTCCGCTCCACCACGCCATAGGTCAAGGAGGCAAGGGCCTCCTTATGAACCTCGCCCAGGTATAGGTACCTGGGTGAAGGCGTAAGATTGAATGGCTTATCTGTCAAGTTGTAAAATTCAGTGTACATGATAATTAGGCTTAAGGTTGAAGGGCAAAGGTTGGAGCAAAATCGTTTATCTTGTAAAAGGATGGTCAGCCACCAGGTCGCCACAAAGATGGCGGGTAAACTCTCAGCGGTCAGCAAAAACGAGGAGCCAGAATTCTGCCCTTCGGCCTTTCCCCCTTCCTTTGTCCCCTCCCCTCAAGGGAGGAGAACTCCCTTGAGGGGCGCTGCGTTTGAGGCATGGCGTTCTCCGTTCACCGCTATCCGTTCATCGAAAAATATTGATCAGCTTCATCCTCCTATCCTGCTCACGAACTCGGTAAAAAACCGTAATGTCTTATCCAGCCCTTTGGTTGCCACCAGGACACCAAAAACTGATCCAAGGAAACCCAGAGTTACAGATGAATAGGCCAGATATTTCTTGGCCTTGATTACCCTGAGTTCCCTTTCTGTGTATGTAATGGGAAGACTAAGAAGAACAGGGATGCTGAGATCTTCTTCAACATCCTTCGGGTGTTTGTACGAGGTATCCCTCATCTCCACCAGGTAGGCCAGGGCACATCCCAATAGTAGGCCTACTGCCAGGGTGGCCAGCATTATCTTGCGCATGTCTGGTTTAATTGGCCTCTCAGGGATCTTGGCAGGATCGAGGATCTTGAATTGCTCCCCTTTCTGCTTTTTTTCCATGCTAACAGCAAGTTCCGCCTCCAGCTTCCTATTCAGCAGGGAATTATATAGTCCTTTGAGATTCCCGTAGTCTCTATTCAATGCCAAGACTTCCTGCTCCCGCCTGGGGGTGTCCTCAATCCTCTTTTGATATACCTTTATTTGGCCTTGGGTTTGCCTTATCTCTTGCTTCAATCTATTTATCTCAAGATCCACCTCTTCCAACTGCCGCCTCAAAGTCCGATTTACATCCACAGTGGGGACCGCAGACCGCGGCTCAGGTGATGCAGCCTCTTCTGGAGCCTTGGTGGCCTTACGGCTCTGCTCAAGTCGTTTAATTGTCTCTCTCAACCTAATAACATCTGGATGATTTTCTGTATACCTGCTTTCCAGCATAGCCAATTTATCCTTCATCGCGGCCAACTCGTCCACCCTCTTAGGGGTGGCCCTAACTGACAATATCGGCTCGCCTTCACTGGCTGCCCTCGTCCCGTCGGCAATCTGCTGCTGAAGCAATATCTTTCTGTTTTCTGCATCGCGAAGATTCTCGTTGTATTGATCCACTTGGGCCTGGAGGCGAGCGAGTATACTCAGGTTGGTTTGGAGCTGCTCAGGTAACCCCCCCATGTATTTTGTGCGATACCTTTTTAACTCCTCCTCTTTGTCTGCTAGTTTCCTTTTGACGGATTGTAACTCATCGTTCAAGAATTGAGAGGTCCCCAAGGCCTGAGATTCCCTGATCTTGAGGTTTTCGGCAATGAAATTTGAGGCCAAGGTATTGGTAACCTGTGCTACCCTTTCTGGGTCTTCATCCTCAAACCTTATCTTAAAGGCACCCCCACCAGTTCTCCCGCCTTTTATTACAGAGGTCCTTATCCTCTTTCTTAAGAGCTCCACCTTGTCATCCATCAACAGCTTGGCGTCCTTATCCCCACTGAATAAGCTGAATTGTTTGATGATCTTCTCCAGGTTTGTCCTACTGGTCACCTGTTGTGTTATTGTCCTTAACCTGTCTTCCATGCTCACCGACACTATTGACCTTACATAACTTTGAGGAACCTTTTGGGGTATAACCAGGATAAGCGTTTCAGCCTCGTAAACCTTGGGAGCTATGAGGGCATATGATAGGCCGGCCAGCAGGGTAAGCAGAAATGGTATAATAATCCACCACTTTCTGCGCTGAGCTATATCGGTGTATTTAGATATATCCAACTCGTTCATTTCAAAGCCTCCAGGGCCAGGGAAAAGAGTATTACCATCTCATCAATTTACTTGCTGTCAATCTCAGCATTACACGGTTATCCGTATAGTCTGCGCTATCCACGTCATCGTTTCTCTTCGAATATCTATAACCCAAAGCAGCGATGAAATACCTGAGAAAAGAATAATTAAGTTCCACATCACCCCTGATTGTCTTCCACCGCCTGCCAGTATCATCTTTGTCCTTTCGATAACTACCACCTACAGAGCAGGATAGAGGTGCGGCAATCTGGTGTTCTATGGTGGCATTTGCACTCCAGTATTTGGTAAATCCTCGCCTCTCCGCCTCGAGATACGCCTCGCTCCATCCTCCACTTCCGCCAACCGTGACTGTAGTATACTGCTTTATCTGCCTCCTCACAGACAAATTATAAGCATACCCTCTTTCATTATCAGAAATATCATTGTCCTGAATAAAATATCCAAATCCGAGCGACAGGCTAAGATTTGGAGAAAAGCTCTGTTCATAGCCAAAATTTCCTTGATGCACCTTGTAATCCTCAGTAGTTGTTCCATCAAAATCCCGATCTGTATATGCGTAGCCAAGGGATGTAGTAACATGAGGGCCGAAACGGTGCAAATATCTGATATTGGCGCCATTGCCAGTATAATCATCACCTGCCGTACCCTGCTCGCGCCAAAAATCCGCCTTGGTGTACTCGTATCCCAATACAAGGCCATTCGCCCTATCTAGCCAAAAGGTAACCTCCCCAAAAGGTGATTGAGTTCGGCCATCGTCCACAGTGGGATCGTCGTTTTCAAGATAGGACTGCCGATAACCTGCGGAAAACGTGTTTTCTTCCCCAAATTGATAACTCATGCGAGCCTCGCCAGAGTTCCTCCAGTAAGACCTCCTTGTATGCCGTACCCCGATGATACCTTCGGTTTCTTCCATTGGCTTTTCTGACCTATTGAAGGTGTCGCTCAGGTCAAACCTAAGATATCGACCAAGCTGCTGGCCAAAGGTCAACGTGGCGGTGTGGCGAGTCGTATTATTATCATCCTCATCTTTGTACCAAACAAAGCTGGGAGCATAGGCTAATTCCAGCCTTGTATATTGCTTCACCAAGGCCAAGCTTACCCTAGGAGTTACCGCAGTAATATAATCGGACGTTTCGTGATCAGGGTCCAGATAAATGTTATCATCATAGGTTTCGCTCACAGATATCGAAGGAGTGAGGTCAAAATGATGCTGAGCACTTCCGCTAGATGCCACGAGAAAAATGCATATCAATGAGAAGATTGTAGCTGTTAGAAACTTTCTCATCTGATCCTCCTTTCAATAAACATCCGGAACGGGTCCAAGGTCGTAGGCTCAATATCTCCTTCGCTTTTCTTAGCCACTCCTTTCCTGTATCTTTCTCAATATAACCTATATCTATGCCTATGTAGATTTGGGAGCGCAGCTCACCGCGCGAGCCTTTGGCCTAAGAAATTATGGTACCACAATCGTATCATTTGGCTTCAAGAGGATGTTTTGCACCGGGTTCTTACCTTCGATAAATCCCTTGTAATTAAAGTGCAACTGGATCTCTTTTCCTCCTTCGCGGCGGACTATGACAATGTTCTTGGTATCGGCCCATTCGGCAAATCCACCCGCAGTGGACAGGGCCTGAAGCACTGTCATTCCGGGCGCGAGGGGATATGGCCCAGGTCTGTTAACCTTGCCAATGGTATAAATGGTACGACTTCGGCTTTCGTTGACAATTACGGTCACCTCTGGTGCCGTAACATATTTTGTTAGTTTCTTGGTAATAATTTCCTTTAACTCGGCAACAGTTTTCCCTGAGGCCATGATTTCGCCAATAAGCGGAAAAGTAATGCGGCCATCCGCCATTACAGTGACATCCCTAGTCAAATCAGGCTCTTTCCAAACATATACATGAAGCAGATCATTGGGGCCGATGAGGTAGTGGGAGGAAGTCCCCTTACTAGCTCCATAACAGTCTGCACTAATCCAACCAGTTAAGATTACCAGGAAAAGAAGGCCGCCGACCCAAAAAAAATGTCGCTCTTGCTTGCTCACTTAATAAAACCCCCCTTCGTTTAGCCTCCCATACGCGAACGCCAAAATGATAAAGATAATATCAAATGTCAAAGCTGCTTTTACTCACTCTAGCTCACTTGTGACTTCTGTCTCCTGCATTCTGTCTTCTTTGTGATTGGTCATTTGACATTTTTTGGCCTATTCCCAGCTCCTTCATTTTATAAAATAGGGTCTTGTAGCTGATTTTGAGCACGCGTGAGGCCTTTGTCTTATTCCAATTGCTGGATTCTAGCGCATACAAAATAACTCGTTTCTCTATTTGCCGGGTTACCCTCTCCTTCAATTCCTTTAGAGAGATGGCCTCCTTGCCTGCGGCCTCTTCGCGTTCCGATGGAGGTGCCACTATGTCTTCCGGCACTTCCATGGAGCTTTCTGGTTGCCTAAATCCATCAGCCTCCATATTCCTGGAAAACTCTTCGTAAATCGACTCCGGATCCTCTCCCACCAATAATCGTAGAACTGTACTGGAAAGCTCCCGAACATTACCAGGCCAGTGATACTCCATGAATAATTTCATCAAACCGCCATCTAGCTTGTACCTCTCCTTGATTTTTAGTTCCGTCCGATATTTTTGGATAAAATGATCGGCGAGAAGACCTATATCCTCTCTCCGATCTCGCAGGGGCGGAATATCTATTCTGATAATGTTGAGCCGATAAAATAAATCCTCCCTAAACTTACCCTTTTGCATATCGTGATCAAGATCGTGGTTTGTTGCTGCCACAACCCAGGCGTTTACTTTTACCTCTTGTGTTCCCCCCAGCCGCGTAAATTCCCCGCTCTGCAATACCTGTAGCAGCTTGGCCTGCAGTACGGGCGGCATGTCGCCAATTTCATCCAGGAATATTAGGCCTCCGGAGGCAATCTCGAATTTCCCGGGCTTGAACTTGTCAGCCCCCGTGAACGCACCCTTTTCATATCCGAAAAGTTCGCTTTCAAGTAGGGTCAAAGGAAGGGCAGCACAATTTACTTTAACAAATTTTCTACTGCGCCTAGGCGAGGTATAATGCAAGAGCCTTGCCACCACCTCTTTTCCAGTACCGGTCTCGCCAGTAATAAGCACATTGAGGGCAGTGTCCGAAACTACCGTGATCAGCTCACGAATTTTTTCAATAGATGGGTGATTACCCAGAAGAATATATTTCATGATATGTCAAAATTTTACACACTCACCGCATAAAGTCAAATACTAATGTGGCTATTGCCCCTCCCCCCAAGGGAGGGGAAACACCCTTGGGGGGCGCTACGATTGAGGTAGACGCGACAGGAGCCAGGAGCCAGAATATGCGCTTCGCGCTCCTTTGTTGCATAACCCCCAACATCGCATCCCGCCCAAGCTCCAGCGCGCAGGCATTCCATTCTTCCAATTCCTAATCTCCCCCTCCTCACCTCTTTACCGCTTTTCCTCGCCCGCCCGAGGCGGGTAAACCTCCTAGGCTACGCCCCGGCTGCAAACGTCTTTCTCTCCCGCTCCTCCTGTCATGGCCGCTCCGGCGGTCAAAACCGCTTCTGCGGTCTTTGCCGCTTCGCCTCTCCCTGCCCGATCGTCTTTCGGGAATATGACTAGAATAGGAAAACTCTCTCCGATCTATACCTGACCGCCTTCCTCCCTTGTCACGATTACCGCTTCGACTAGCATCTTGCATGTTGAAGGCCCTTTTTTTTGTATCAGCAATTTATCTAGTTTCGAGCTATCTAAAATATAGCAGTCAGGACTCAATATGAGGGCCTGCGGCCCTTCCCCTTTATCCCCTCCCACCAAGTGAGGTTTTCTCTTCTGCCTACTAACTTCAGCTGACCGCTGATACCTTTTCCATTCTTCATTTGGCATTACCATGCTGCTTCCCAGCCCGCCCGAGGCGGGTAAACCTCCTAGCTTTCAAGCTACGCATTGGACACAAAATACCGAAAGATCACCTTTTCATACACCCTGCAGATAAAACGAGCGGTTCCTTTGCCGATTCCGATCTCGCGGAGGCGACAATAAACGTGCAGGGGGTTGAAGTAGTGTTTTAGCATTAAGACCATTGTTTCGTTCACCTTTGTCCGTTAACTGCTGACCCGCAATTGGTTGTGAGCTAAGGCGAGGAGTTAGGAATCACAATATTTAAATGGAATCCGGTAAAGGTTTGCCTTTGGGGGCAAATCGGCGCCCTGCCAGTTCTGGCATAAGGGCAAAGGCACAAAGACTGAACCTTTTTCCTTTGCCCCTTAGCCTTCTTCTAGCCTCTCTTCTTGAGGAACTTCTTCCTTCCGAGACCAACCAGGCCAATCAGCCCGGTACCCAGAAGGAACATGGTAGCTGGTTCGGGGACAGGGGAAGAAACTTCCATCTCGAACGTATAATCGCTCCCAGCGATTGGTACATCAGCTCCAATTTGAAACCCAATATTGCTAATATGGTCGAGGTTAACGTCATTCAAGTTAGTAATGTCCATCCAGCCCAGGTAGTCGCCGCTTCTCCAGACCTCACAATCGGTAAAATCCAACGTGACAACCCCTTGTTTGCCATCTTCAATTGTGGTCCAGTGATTCTGAACATAATAATCAGGTTCTCCCAAGTCCGTGTAGCCGACGTTGAAGTACAGTTGATAGTTCCAGGGATTCTCGTTTAAATTCTCAAAGAGTAGGGAATAGCTGTCATAACCAATCAGACTTCCCAAGCCCAAATCAAGGTTTGTCGGCATGTCGCCTGGGACTCCCCCATATGGGGTCCCCCAGAAATTTGCTCCGATCTGAATTGCTCCCCAACCAAACTCGCTTAGTCGAACGTTACCTCCGTACTTGGCTCCATTCGTACGAGGCTGCACATAAAAAAGCTGGGTTCCAGAGGAGTCGGGGTTTTCCCATGTCTCATAAAGCGCTTGGAGCTGAGTGGCACTCATTGTAAAAGCAGTTGCCCAAGCGCTTGTCGTTGTCGCCAATAAAAACACTACGAGAACTAAAAACAGTAAGATTCTTGATAGCTTTTTCATTTTTCTCTTTACCTCCCCTTCTACTTAATGGTTATTTAAATCCCCTACAAATCCGCCAATAAATCTAATTTCTACAACGCTTATGATTTTTCTTGTTGATCACCCCCTTTTTAATAAATTGTGAGATGTTGGACTCCCGGGTGGCCTTCCAGCACCTCCAAGCCTTGGGTAAAGGCCTTTTTCTCTCTCGCCCTCCTGACCATACTTGCCGTGAGAGCAAGGAAAGCTCATCATATATTTAAAGAACTGGATTCCCGCCTCCGCGGGAATGACATCTATGCACAAATTCCTAGTTCCAAGCTTTTTCGGTAAACTCTCGAAACCTGCTAGCTCTCTTGCCTTAAAAGTTTCTTCCTACCCACGAATGCGAGACCACAGAGGCCAACACCGAAGAGAAGCATGGTGGCTGGTTCGGGAACAGGGTTAGGGATCTTCTCGTAAATAACATCATTCGCACAGGTTACTGCCCACCCGATTGTCAAAGTTCCTGGAATCAACAAGCCCCCATCGGATAAGGCAGTGAAATCAAAGGAATATTGGCTCTCAGGAGCGTCCAAGGGCCACCCGCTAAACCATACGCTACCAATACCTGTGCCGCTAACATTGAAAGCAACCGGGTGATGATCCCTGATATAATAACCTGACCAATTACCCGTGTTATCGGAACCCGAAAAAACATAATCGGAAGATTCCTCAAGGTTGTGGCTAATTGCATATATCCCATAATTTCCAGATCCAGGGTCGCTCACATTTGGTCCAGACTCGCTCCAGGTGGTAAGATCTACCACGTAGTCCCAAACCTGATCGCTGTTGACATCAATAAATAGATCGCCGGGAGACAATAACGTCCAAAGATCCTCACTTGTAGTTGCATTTTCAAAGGTCAATGAAGTTAGAAGGTTTTGTGACAATGTTGCATATCCGCCACTCAAATCCGGGGTTCCTATTGTGTCTTTCATGTCATCCCAAGTATTATTTTCCCACCCTGGCCAATAGGGATTGTTATCACCAAAGGTGATAGTGGTAGCCATCGCCCAACTGGTGAATAAAAATATTAAAAGCAATAAAAACAATCCCAAGCCTAATTTTTTCATTGTCTCTGTTCCTTATTTCATTTCCGCCCGTAGATATTTTCCGTTTCCTGCGAGTCTTTTTCATTTAGTTGCCTCTCTTATAGAGCAACCATTGTGCCGGGAAGGGAAAGAGAGAACGAAAATTTGGATTTTTTTATGGCTGTTATTTCAATAGGTTAGAAGGGCCAAACAAGACTGTTTTGAGTGGGAAAGGAGATGGGGAGAAAAGCATGTAATTTATTACCAGCTTTTGTGTGTAATTTTTTGCCAAGATGGAAGAAAATTGCGCACAAAGAAGCTTTCAGCGGTCAGATGGGGAGGTTTACCCGTCTCGGGCGGGCTGAGAAGCAGCATGGTACTGTAAAAAGTCAAAGCTCAAATGACAAAGCACGAACCGACGCACTTGTCA
>Ga0209834_10000507_pt1 | contig 23836 bp, 22 predicted proteins | sample Mar14236cmmetaG_FD_184134 | JGI IMG/M metagenome (GOLD analysis project Ga0209834, IMG submission 184134) | Marine hydrothermal vent microbial communities from Guaymas Basin, Gulf of California to study Microbial Dark Matter (Phase II) - Marker... ...
AGGGTGGGTAACGGGTTTTTGTTGCCGGCCCCATTTAAAATTAATGTTGCCCACCGTTTAAAATGTAGGGTGGGTAACGTATTTTTGTTGCCCACCAATCAAACTAAACGCAAAACAACCGCATTACCTTCTTCCAGTTGCATCACAGGATAAGCTAATAGTTTCAACGCTGTGGTATCAAACCCAATATAAAGCGTTTCTTGAGCAACCCCGACGGCCAGCGAACACCCTCGACGGGCGGCCATCATGGATATTTCAGGCTGTGCAAATAAAGCAATGATGGAAAAATAACCCTCTAATCGAGACAAAACTAACCCCATTGCTTCTACAGGAGAAATGCCCACGTTGATATCTAAATACCGATGAAGGTAATGCAGAATCACTTCACTTTCCCTTTCGGTTTGAAACCGATACCCTAAAGCATACAATTCTTCTCGACTCGCATCAGTATTGACGATGTTTCCGGTATAAGCCACCGCGATTTCCGAACTGACGTGAAGTTGAGGCTGATGTATCGTATCCTCAAGGGTTGTCTGACATTGGTAGGCTATGCCAAAGTGCGATTCAGGTTGTTTTGGAGAAAGTAAACGGTGTAAATTCGATACTTTTCCTGATACTTGCTGTGAAAAAATCCGCCCATTAACGACTGTAGCGATACCGATTTTGGAATCACCTGAACGTGGTTCTAATCCTTGCAATCCACCTAACAATAACGGCGTAACGTCTTTCTTAGCATTGATTCCGAAAATTGAATTAGCCATCAAAACACCTCTTTTAAAGTAAGTGAGTAACACCACTTCAATAATTGCTTCCTGTTTTCCTTATGAAAACCGCAATTGATGAAGTCGTCTCGTCTGGAATATAAAGAGGTGCAGACCATAACATAATTCTGGGAAAAAGGGAAAGCACTTATAGCAGATTGGCTTAGCACCTATCCGTTTTCAAATTAGGGGTAAAAAACACATACATTTACCAAGCATTTTGTATCACAATATTAATATAATATAAAAATCAAATTCACTTAAGAAGTTTTTGCGCGCAAAAACGGTTGAAAAAAGATTTTTTGACGATATCAGCGTTTTATCAATGATATGATTGATAATTAATAAGGAGGCCACCATGAAATTCCCTTATGGGATTTGTGATTTTGAAAAAATGCTGACTAACGGTTATTTTTACGTGGATCGGACTGATAAGATTCCACTTATTGAAGAAACCTGAGAATATCTGCTTTTCTTGCGCCCCCGTCGTTTTGGCAAAAGCTTAGTGCTATCCATGCTAGAAAACTATTACGATATCGCCAAAGCCAAACAGTTTGAAGTGTTGTTTGGTTCACTCGCGATTGGGCAAAATCCCACTCCCAAGCATAATCAGTATTTTGTGATGACTTGGGATTTTTCAGCCATCGATTCAACTGGCAGCGCACAAGACATTCGGCAACGGCTACACAATCATATTAATGGTTGTATTGAACATTTTATTGTCCGTTATAGGGATTTTTTGGATCATGAGATTCAACTTCATCCCACTGATGCCATACGTTCTTTACAATCGGTACTTGCCGCCCTCGAAAGCACTCCCTATAAGCTATATTTGCTCATTGACGAATATGATAATTTTGCCAATGAAGTCATGATGGCCGGAAAATCAGATAGTCGAGACAGATATGAAGCCTTGATTCAGGGAGAAGGCGCGTTAAAAGCCGTCTTCAAAGCGGTTAAAACGGGAACCAAAGGATTGGGTATTGATCGGATATTGATTACCGGGGTTTCACCAGTAGTGATGAGCGATATTAGCAGCGGTTTTAATATTGCTGAAAATATTTATCTGACCTTAAAATTCAATGACTTATGTGGTTTTTGGGAGTCTGAAATTTTAGCAGCATTGCAACAGATAGCTCAAGAATGTGGCTTTAAAGAGCAACAAGTCCATGAAGCACTAGCCATGATGCGAACCTTTTATGATGGCTACTGTTTTTTTTATGAGCAAAAATCAAAGCTTTACAATCCGACTTTAGCCCTCTATTTTTTGAAACATTTACAAGATACCTGTCAATATCCGCGCCAAATATTAGATGACAACCTGGCGATGGATCGAGGCAAAATCATTTACATCTCCCAATTGCCTCATGGAGAACAAGTGATATCGGCGGCATTAAACTCCGAGGAACCTTTAGCCATTGCCCAGTTAGCTTCCCGCTTTGGTATCAATGAGATGTTAACTGCCACTAAAGACACGCCTTTTATGGCTTCCTTGTTGTATTATTTTGGGGTATTGACTTTTGGCGGAAACACGCCTTCTGGGGAACTGATTTTAAAAATCCCGAATTTAGTGATGCGTAAGTTATATGTTGAACAGCTACAAGACTTGTTCTTGCCCGATTGGACAGCCAGGGAAGAAGTGAGGCGCATGACACAACAATTTTATCAAACCGGCCATTTGCAACCCTTGTGTCAATTTATGGTCAAAAGCTATTTCAAGGCCTTTAGTAATCGGAATTATCTGTGGACAGATGAATTGACTGTCAAAACGGCTTTTTTGACATTACTGTTCAACGATACTTTTTACATCATGGATTCCGAACCAGAATTAGATCGGCAATATGCCGACTTAACCATGATAATACGCCCCGATATGCGCCGCTATCAATTATTGGATTTTTTGATAGAATTTAAGTATGTCAAGTTAAAAGAAGTGGGTTTGACTGCTGAAGATGTGAAACAACTGAGCGATGACGACTTGGCAGCTAAAGACATTGTCAAAGAAAAGTTAGCGGAATCCGAAAACCAATTGAAGCATTATCGACAAACGCTGCAATCCCGTTATGGGAGTCAATTGCGATTGCATAGTTATAGTGTCGTCGCCGTCGGTTATGAACGGGTAATCCATTGTGAAATCAAGTAACCCCATGAAAACCTGACAGGTTTTCAAAACCTGTCAGGTTTGTTCGCCATTTTTAAGTTGTGAGCCCTCTCAGTTCTTGTAATACGCTTTCTAAATCACCCAGAAAGTGACGACAGTCATATTGATAGAGCGTGTCTGGAAGCATTTCGCTTGCTTCTTCTCTCAAATCTTCTGTTAACGTTTCTTCCCTTTTTATTAACGTTTCATTCTGATTGTCGTCTTCTGGAAGAAAATCGTTTTCTTGATAGTCAAATTGGTAAACTAAATGCCCTGCGTCATCGCAGCTTAAATGTATCATCGAAAAGGCTTGCCGGTTGGCAATGTGTTCTAAAATTTCTCTGGATAAGACGGGTAGCAAGCTGTCTTTTAAAAGACTATCAATCTGATGTGCCCCACTTTCGACAAAGGTGCAGCGTTTGACGAGGGTGTTGATTAAACGATCATCATAAGTTAATTGGGCATGGTGGCTTTGAAGACAACGCTGTTGTAGGGTAGTGAGTTTAAGTTCAAGAATCTGGCGAATAGCAGACTCATTTAAGGGCTGATAAGGTACAATCACAACGCGCCTTAACCAGTCGGCTTGAAAATGCTGTAATAATGTTGGACGGATAGCGTGTTGTAATGCTTCAAGCTGAGCAGAGGCCGTTGAATCTTGACATAAGCGCGTCATCTCTTCGCTGCCAAGATGAGAGGTGAATACGAGCAAAGTGTTTTTTAAATCAATCACTAAGCCTTCACTATGCGTTATTGTGCCGTTGTCGAACAGTTGGTTAAATAATGCCATCAGCTTTGGGGAGGCTTTTTCTATGTTTTTGATTAAGACAACCGTGTCAGGATGATGTACGGCTTGAGGCAGGATGACATTCGTGTCAACGTCTTGGGTTAGAGAAAAAAAGCTTGATGTCATCTGTTCGTCTGATAAATTGATAGTGACGAGATGAGGTTCTCCGCTATAAAGCGTATCAGCTAAAGCCTTGGCCGTTTCCGTTTTGCCCACACCAGGCGGCCCAACCAGTAAAAAAATGCCTCTCGGTTTGTTAGGATTATCAAGGGCCGCTTTATCGGTTTGTAAACTGAGCGCCAAGGTTTCAATCGCTTCTGGTTGACTGATAATGCGTTCCGATAGCTTGTCTTTGAGATGCAGTAGAGTATTGATTTCATCCCTAATCAGGATTTTATCAATGGGCAATCCTGTCCAATCTGAAATCACGTTAGCAATCGTTTTTCCATCGACGTGCGCGGGTATCAAGGGTTCATTGCCTTGAATATTGAGCAGTTGTTGTTTGACGGCTTTTAATTCCCTTTGCAACGGGTGTAATGCTTCCGTTTGATAAGCTTGATTATCGCTGTAAACAACGTCATCGATTTCCTCTTGCCCGTTTTCAGAGACAACGCTGTCATTCGTTTCAGCATTTTCCATTCCCGTATTGATAGGGTGAATTTCTGACTGCGGTATGGCTTCTGCTTCTAATTCGCTGTTTTCAATAGGCGGTATTGGGGCATCATTTTTAGAAACGCGGGGTTCTAATCGTTCTGGTTTAGCGGAAACGCTGGCTTTATCAGGATTGATGGCTTCCTGGTTATCTGATTGTTCGCGTTCATTTTCTGGTTGCAACGTTTTAGAAGAACCGGGTTCGCTTTTTTCTCGCGAGAGTTTAGAAGAACTGTCTTGTTTATTAAAGACTGAAAAGCGATTATCCGATTCTTGTTGCTCGCGATGCGGAATGGGCTTCTTTTTGCGAAGAAAGGCTGGGGGAAATAACCCCTTTTCTTCTTTTGAAGGCAACATTTGGGCCGCGGGGGGAACCGATAAATGCTTTTTATCCTCTTTTGAAGGCACAGCGGGAACCGATAAAGGATTGTTCTCCGCATTGCTTGGTGGTAACGGCGTTGTTTTTTCCGCTTTAGGTGATTTAGGTAAAGGAGCTTTTACCTGTGGTAAAGCTGAATTATCGTGACTAAGACGATTGTCTTCAGCTTTGACAGGCAGAATGTCTTTTTTCGATTTTTTCTGGGGAGAAACCAGTGATGATTCTAACTGTATGATTTTACTGACTAAATCACGTTCGATATGCCAACGTTCTTCTAGCTGCCTCTTTTGACTTTCGAGCTGTTTTAATTCAGCCATTAATTGTTCTAAACGCAGTTTATGCACATGCCCCATCGTTTGTTCGCGTTGTAAAATCCGCCATTCTGCTTGCATATCGGCGATATGTTGCAAAATGACTTCTAACTTCGGCGGGGTACTGCCGTTTTGGGGAAGCGATACCTTCGCACAAGCGGCATCTAATACACAGATCGCTTTTTCAGGCAAGCGTTGTTTTGACAGATAACGATGTGATAAACGCACCGCTTCTGATACGGCTTCATTCGTTAAGCGTACCTGATGATGTTTTTCTAAATGGCTTACCCGATGTCGTAACATTTTTATAGCCGTTGCTTCGCTCGGTTCATTAATTCTAATCACTTGAAACTGGCGCATTAAAGCCGATTCTTTTTCCAGCACTTTTTGCTCTGTAGCGATGATGACGCGCAAAACTCTGCGTTCAAGGGCCTGTTTTAATAACTGAATGATTTCAGTTAATGGGGTATGCCCAGCTATCAAGCTTTGGATATCATCAATAAACCAAATCATCGGTTCAATGGAAGAAGTGAGTTCTTGACTTATTTGTTCTATTATCTTTTCGGTGCCTTTAACGCCATAAGATATCACTCCCCTATTCAGTACACGTACTGAGACGTTTTGCAAAGTGGGCGGCACTTCGCCTTTAGCCATTTTCAAAGCGACACCTTCTAGGGTAGTACTTTTGCCAACACCGATATCACCGGTAAGAATAAGATTGTTTTGACTCTGGCGAGTTAAAATATCAATGATTTGACGGATTTCGCTTTCGCGCCCGACTATGGGATCCTGAGATTTTGAACGCAGTTGATGTGTTAAATCAATGGTATAGTCTTCAATGGCCGAAATCGGTGAAGCCATTTTATGGCTTGAATCGGCCGGCTCATCTTTATCATCACTGTTTTTAGTCTCTTGAGATGAAGGCTGAGTTTCTGTAGATTGTTTTATCAATTTGTGCCATTCTTGCAGTAACGATTCGCGGGGAATTTTTAGCAATGAGGGGCACTTTTTGAGTATTTCTTCGTGGAGTGATTCAGGTTCGAGAAGTGCGAGTAATATTGCACCTGAACGAATCAAATGACTGTCAAATTGTAGGGAAGTCATCAGCCAAGCTTCACGCAGCAAGGTGAGCGTAGCAGGTGCCAGAGATAAGGTGCGTTCATTGCCGCGCTGACATTTTTCTGTCGCACGGGCGAGTTCCCATTTAAGCTTAGGTATTGATATCGCATACTGACGTAGAATCACTGGCATATCGGTATCAGATTGATCCAATAGTTTTTGCAACAGGTGTTCAATTTCTATCGTGTAGTAGCCTTGTACCACGCAAAAGTCAGCCGCAAATTCAAAAGCTTTGTGACAAACGGGGTTAAGTTTGGTAAAGAGTGATTTCAGTTCGGCGCTCATGAGAGTCATTTTCGTTTACGTCCAAGAATACAAAGTTTGTCTGGTTTTCCGTACAAACTTTAGTTTGTTTTTTGGAGTACAAACATTAGTTTGTCTTTTTCCGTACAAACTTTAGTTTGTCTCGGTAGGATTGATTGCAATTCAAACTCAAGTTGATCGAGCAACGAAATCTAAACTTCTATTCAAACTAAAGTTTGAACTCCAATTCAAATCCAATTCAAACTAAAGTTTGAACTCCAATTCAAATTCAAACTAAAGTTTGAGCTTTTTTATTATATATAATCCTTGTAATTAGTGTTAAAAATCACACCAATCTCATCATGGAAATTTATAAACAATTCAACATTGAAGCGGCGCATCGTTTACCTAATGTGCCAAATGGACATAAATGTCATCGTTTACACGGGCATTCTTTTCACATCACGATTCATGTTTGCGGTGAGGTAGGGGCGCACACTGGGTGGGTTATGGATTTTGCTGATATTAAACAGGCCTTTGCGCCGCTGTATGAACAGTTAGACCACCATTACCTTAACGACATTGAGGGTTTAGACAATCCAACCAGTGAAAATTTGGCGCGTTGGATTTGGCAACGTTTAAAACCGACATTGCCCAATTTGTGTCAAATCGCAATACAAGAGACGTGTACAAGTGGCTGTATTTATCGTGGTGAAGAGTAGATTAGATTAAATTAAGGCGATTTTAAATATTGGGCGTCGATATGCCCCTACAAAACCCAGCAAAAGAAAGGGGCTGTAGGGGCAGCCCGATCGTGTTCGCCCAAGCTTAATTTAATGGCATTGATCCTGTAGCCCACCTATTTGAGCTTGAGCTTAGCTTCTAATTCCCGCAATTGCTTTTCTAACGCTTGCGCTCGTGCCTCGGCTTCGCGTCGCGCTTCGCCTTCGTCTTGCGCCCGTTCCTCGGCTTTTTGAAGAGCCTTTTCCCTTTTGAGGTTGTTTAGCAACTGTTTACCAGTAGAGGCATCAGTTAAGATCAGTTCTTGTTTTTCATTGCCTGTACTGAACAACACTTGGGTTGTTTCACTGAGTAAACTGCCTTGCTTATTGGGTTTGATCGGCCTATATTTTTTCCCTTTTAGACGATAACCAGACAGTTCATAATACGGTTTTTTTGCTTTAGAATGCGGATCAATAATAATGTACTCCGCAATACGCGCTTTTTCATAAATCAACACTTTATGTGTATCATCACCTGGGTAGTTTGGCGAAATGATTTCAATCACCAAGCATGGGCGAGTATCTTCTTCGACAACATCGAAACTGGAACGTTCGGCTGTTTTATTTCGGATATTGGGCACAATAGCCACATCAGGTGCAGGTTCTTTTAAATCTGGGATGCGCCATAACATTTTCATATCACCGAAAACGCCTACCGTTTCATCCTTTGAATAGCGCACTTGAAATATGTCGTAAAGATCAACATTGTCTTGGTAGTGTCTTCGATTTTGAGGCATGACATCCCCCAGTTGTGGGTTTAAAAAATCTTCGGCTGTGAGTGGAATTTGAATCAAGATTTCTTCACCCGAAGGCAGCGTTTCTTTTTGATAACGCCAACCGTATGGAAATTCATCCACTTGGGGTTTGTCAGGCCTTTGAATACGCAGTGGAAATGCGTTATCAGTTTTCTCAAACCGCAAGCCGTGTAATAACGGATTTAAGGTTTGTGCATCAACGTTCATAATAACCCCCATAATTGTAGGTGGGCGTTGCCCACTATTTATCCTAAATCCTTCCTCATCCATTTTCCTATTTATTTCTTTTTCAATCAATCTCAGATCATTTGCGCTTGCTTTTATTAGCAAGCCCGTTTTGTCAAACATAAACCCATTCACACAGCCTTGATTTTAATACAAGCGCCTCAAAATTTGATAAAGCCATTTGATAATCCATTAGCTATTTTGAATTATACATTATTAATTAGCTATTTTTCCTTTAACTCAAATTTTTTCAAAGAATGCTCGCTAAGGCGCTGGGCTATGGGCAAATCACTTAAATCGTGTCACTAAGCGATCCCAACCGACAAAACTTTTCTGGACATTTCTATTTTTTTCTTTTATTGTTTGCTCTTTCAATAACACAATCATAATACTGATGAAAATAAAGGTTTTTATTTTAATACTTTTAATCCTACCTTTTAAGCTTTATGCGGTAGACAAAAATCCGAGTGAGTTTGACACGCCTACACAAGAAACACGCTTTTCTGAAATCACGAAAGTATTGCGTTGTGTCGTTTGTCAAAATCAATCAGTTGCTGATTCTAATGCAGAATTGGCACAAGATGTTCGTAACTTAGTCCGCAATCAAATTCTTGAAGGTCAAACTGACCAACAAATCACCGATTTTTTGGTAGAACGTTATGGTGATTTTGTTCTCTATGATCCCCCCCTACAACCCAAAACTTATGTCTTATGGTTGGGGCCTTTGGTACTGCTGCTTATCGCATTGATCTCGTTGATTTATTTTATTCGCCGTCATGCCGTAACCACCGCCACACCGGACTCCCTCACTGAAGAAGAACGCAATAAAATCAAACACGTACTGGGTGAATAAGGAAAAACTATGCTCACATTTTGGATAATTGCAGCCGGGCTCACATTGCTTGCCCTTGCCTTTGTTATACTACCGCTTGTTAAACAACATGCTAATGTTGATGTTGATAGCAATAGCTTGAATGTGGCGATTTACAAAGAACGTCTCGCGGAATTAGAACAAGAAAAATTGAGCCCTGAGCAATTCGCCTTGGATAAACAAGAATTGGATAAATCACTTGCCCAAGACTTAAATGAGCAGACACCTGCACCTGCTCACGCTTCAAATTGTTGGGCGAGTATTGTGATTGCCATTTTTATTCCGGCTTTGGCAATGGGGGGATATTTGACTTTAGGCGAACCCAAATTTCTCATGTCGCCTTTGGCACAGTTTGAAAATGATCCAGAAGTGCTTTCTGATTTTGCCGATTTTTTAGCGAAATCAAATGACAATCAATTTGTCGGATTGCCTAATACACTACTGGAAAGCGCTTTACGCATCGATCCCAATCATCAAAAGGCCTTATGGTTTTCGAGTATGGCCGCTATGGAAAAAGGGGATTACCGCGTGGCGATTAAGTATTTAGGACGTTTATCAGCACAAATGCCGCCCGAAGCGGTAGAATTTAAAACAATATTAGAGCGGCAAATTGCGATGGCGAAACAACGTTTGCAAGGCGGCCGTGCTGATATCGCCTCACCACACGCCACGACTTCACAAACGGAGTCGGGGGATACAATGGCTAAAATTGAAGTCCATGTCAGTTTGGATCCCGCTTTACAAGAGAAGGTGAAACCAGGCGATACTTTATTTATTTACGCGACACCAATGGACTCACGTATGCCTTTAGCGGTTGTCAAAAAATTGGCGAGTGAATTACCCACTTCGGCGACACTGGATGATAGTTTAGCCATGATGCAGACTTCAAAACTCTCTCAGTTTCAAGAAGTTACCGTATGGGGACGCATATCGCGTAGCGGAGATGCGATACCGCGTTCTGGTGATTTACAGGGAAAAATCAGTCCTGTTGTTGTGAATAATGCAGGATCGGTAGAAATCACGATTGATCGGATTGTGCCTTGATTTATCGTAGGGTGGGTAACGGGTTTTTGTTGCCCACCATATAATATAGGCTCCCAATTCAATTCGCAAACTCAAGTTGGAAAGTCGAATGAATAATTATTCCCAAAAATGCAGATATTCCAGCTTATAAAATGAATTTACGTTGACAGTTCCGATGTTCAAGAACAGAGGTTAATCAATCATGAAGAACATCATGAAATATGAAGGTTATTTGGGGTCAGTGCATTTTAACGAGGAAACCCGTTTATATCATGGCAAACTTGAATTTATCAAAGCGCAGGTTATTTACGAAGCTGAAGACAAAGACGAACTGGTTAAGGCCTTTCATCAAGCTGTAGAAGATTATTTCACCGCTTGCCATGAAAAAGGGATTAAACCAGAGAAACCTTTTCATTCTACCTTTAAATCTTTATTCGGAAATCGAATCTAAATAAGGGCGAACACGTAGGTTCGCCCCTACAAACGCAAAATGTAGGGGCGAACCTATGTGTTCGCCCTTGTCGTTCGCTATTATTTATTAGATAGATAATTGATAATTAATGTGAGAATTGAAAAAAAATGTCCAGACAAGTTGATGTTGCTATTATCGGTGCCGGCACCGCCGGCCTTAACGCATTTCGTGAAGTCAAACAAGTGACTTCTAATGTTGTATTGATCAATGATGGGCCTTATGGCACCACTTGTGCCAGAGTCGGTTGTATGCCGTCAAAGGTGTTGATTGAAGTGGCGAAAACCTTTTCCAGAAGAGAACATTTTAACGATTTTGGTATCAAGGGCAGTGAAAACTTGATCTTGGATCGAAAACAGGTGATGCAATATATGCGGGAACAGCGTAATTGGTTTGTTGCCCGTGTGATGGATGGCGTTAATCAGATTGGTGATAAAAATATTAAGGGACGTGCGCGTTTCGTTGATCCACAGGTTTTAGAAGTCAACGGTGAACGCATTCAGGCCGATAAAATCATTATTGCCACCGGTTCACGCCCGATTGTGCCAGATGAGTGGAAAAAATTCGGTGATAAAGTGATTACAACCGATGACTTTTTTGAATTAGACGATTTGCCTGATTCAATCGCGGTGATTGGATTGGGTGCCATTGGTTGCGAACTGGGACAAGCATTAGCCCGTTTAGGGGTTAAAGTGGTGGGTGTCGAAATGCTGTCCAACGTTGCCGGCTTGTCTGATCCTAAAGTCAATAAAGTCGCTATTGAAGAACTGGCAAAATCGTTTGACGTTTGGTTAGAGACAGCCGCACAGTTGTCTGAAACAGCAGAGGGCAAAATCAAAGTCGAAACGGACGATGGACGCTCAATCATTGTTGATAAGGTATTAGCGTCACTAGGCCGTCGCCCCAATATTGATAATATGGGCTTAGAAGTCTTTAATCTGGGTTTATCCAATGGATTCAAAAACGGGGTCAACCCAAATACCATGCAGATCGGTAACTTACCCCTGTTTGTTGCTGGCGATGTAGGCTCACTGAAACCCATATTACACGAAGTCGCTGATGAAGGCACGATTGCGGGTTACAATGCGGTACAAAACGAGGTTCAAGCCTTTGAACGTCGCGTACCCCTCCGCATTGCCTTTACCGATCCACAAGTGGTTATCGTCGGCGCCTCTTTTGCCGAATTAGCCGAACAAGAGTTCATCACAGGCGAACGCAGTTTTGTTGTTCAAGGGCGCACAAAAGTGATGGCGCGTAATCATGGCCTTTTGCGCGTTTATGCCCATTCTGAATCTGGCCGATTACTGGGTTCAGAAATGATGATACCCGATGGTGAATATATTGGTCACTTTTTAGCGATGGCAATTGAAAATGAGATGACAGTCAGAGAGGTTATGGCCACGCCCTTCTATCATCCAACCGTTTTGGAAGGATTGGATAATGCGCTAAACGCGATCGCTGCTCAACTTGAAGGTGGAAATCAAGGGCCAGCCTTAAAGACAGCCAACAGCTAAAGCAGTTGTCTAAAAGCTCAAGTCACCTAAAGGTGACTAACCTAAATATATCTATAGCATCTTACAGTATAATTATATCTAGGTGACCTTTACCTTCAGGCAACTGCTTTAGTATAGTCACCTTTAGGTGACTTTCGCTTTCAGACAACTGCTTTCACGCCAAAGTTTTTGCGCGCAAAAACTTTGGCGTGAACCGAAGGGAAGCTACGCTAAAAGCTGTTGGCTTGAATGAATTATTAAGCGGAGAAGATAATGATACTTGAAGACGATCCGATTACAGCAGAAATCAGAATGATTAGACAACAAATTTCCGCTCAGCATGGACATAATTTACAAAAATTGTTAGAACATTATCAAAAACTAGAGAAAGAAGCGATAAAGAGTGGAAAATACCATTTTGTGAATTTGAAACCGCACAAACAGTAGAGACGCGATGCAGAGCAAATCTGCCCCGTAGAAATTTGGTTCTGTAGAGACGCGATGCTTCGCGTATCATCGCGAAGCGTTTACATATATTTTTCAATTTGAGACGATACAAACAGACGCGAGGCATCGCGTCTCTACAAAAAAATCACAAAAATTCAAACCGATAGCTTTCCACTATTTGCTTCCCTTCAATAACTTCCCCCATCTCTTTCAATTCCAATTTAATGTGTACTGTGCTTTTTGCCTCCAATTGTTGATCTTCTGGCAGGGATTGCTGTAAATACTCGGCCGCTGTGAAACGTCGTTCATCAAGAATTTGCCCGTTATAATCTTCAAAAATCAACTGTAAATCTGGGTAAGGTTGCGAAAAAATCGCCTCATTGATAAATGTCCCTTCAACTTGTATTGCATTACTCCTCTCTGGGTGAATTTGGACCATAAGATGTTCTATTTTGAAACGTGTCACATCCCGCGTTGTCGGTAACGTACATAAAAAGTTATAACAAAACAAGTCTAACCAAGGCCTGATTTGGGCATGTTGTAAAACCTCATCACGTTTAAAAAACCACATTAATTGTGCTGTGAGTAGGCCAGCAAGGATAATGACTATGATGCCCCACCAAAATAATGATTTCCATGAACGGCCTGAAGGCGGTTCGTAAATATCTTCTTGAAGCAATTCTGGAATGTCTTCATCTTGGAAATGGGTTGTCTGATCTTCTCCAATATTAAATTCATCTGTCCCGTCTTCTCTCGGTAATTCTTGTAATAAACTATTGGTGGCATTGAAAATATTTCTACAATGACTGCAACGAACATGGCCTTGAGCGATATTGAGATGGGCCGCTGTAACATTAAATATCGTTTGGCAGTAAGGGCATTGTGTGTGCATAATAATTAATAGGTTATCTCCGTGTTTGTCGTCGTATCGGGCGAGGGCAAAGGATTGCCCCTACAAACAATTCATGTCGTATCGGGCAACAAGACGCATCCAATTATCCTGTTCAACCTTGTCTACAATTGTGGCATAAGGCGTATAAGCGGCTATCACGTCATCAACTTGTTCCTTTAGTAGGCCTGATAATACCAGTGGTGCTTTGGTATTTAAATGTGCTGTCAAGGTTGGCGCGAGTTTGATTAAGGGGGTGGCTAAGATATTGGCGAGTATGCCATCTGCCTTGACGTGGTGAGGGAGTTGTTCTGGTAAGACGGGGCTAATGGCGGTTTCAACGTGATTTTTTTTGGCATTATCAAGGGTGGCTAATAAGGCTTGTGGATCATTATCGACTGCCCAAACGTGCGCTGCGCCTAATTTGAGCGCGGTAATGGCTAAAATACCGGAACCGCAGCCATAGTCAATCAGGGTTTGATCGGTTAAATCGTTTTGTTGATCTAGCCATTCTAAACATAAAGCGGTTGTGGGATGTGTGCCGGTGCCAAAGGCGAGGCCGGGATCAAGCATTATATTGATAGCTTGTGGATCAGGCGGCCTTTGCCAACTGGGGCAAATCCAAACACGTTTGCCAAATTGTAAGGGCTGAAAATCAGCCAGCCAGACGCGAGTCCATTCTTGATCTTTTAGGATTTGTATTTGACAAGGGGGTAAGGGGGCGATCCGGGCTTGCAATTGCTTTTGTAATTGATGGCTATCCGTGTCGTTTTCAAATAAACCAATAATCCGTGTTTGTTTCCAAAGGGGCGTGGTATTTAAAGGCGGTTCATACAACGGTTGGTTTTCAGCATCAAGCAAAGTGACGGCAACCGCACCCAGTTCGGTGAGGCTGTCGGAAATCCGTTCAACGCTTTGTGCGTCTGTGTCTAATATTATTTGTAACCAAGGCATGGGAAAATGAAAAGGCTGATATGAATGAATAAATAATTGCGAATTTGATAGATGATAGGGATTATACCTGATATTCGGGGTTGCCAGCTTTCCCTGGGTTTGGCAAAAGTTTTTGCACGCCAAAACTTGAAGCTCAATTTCACATTCAACCCCAAAAAGGTTGTCGGATTTCCCTATAGACTTTCAAAAAAATGTCGAGCGATAAAAACCTGACAGGTTTTCTTTCGCCTGTCAGGTTTGGGCCAAAATATTTATCTGAACTCCTATAGACGACGCGGCTAATTGACCTAATAACCAAGTGTCAATAGCGCTATTACCCGTTAATTGAATCTTGTCCTTTGTTAGCCTCTCAAGTGAGTGTTCAGCTTCTGTGATATTATCGCTTAATTCAAAACGTTCAATTGACCACCATTTATCAAAGAGTTCAAAGCGAATAGCACCACCATTAAATAAAAATTGCGTTTCAGGTTCGTCTTTGAAATCTTCGTATAAGTAAGCGAGATAAATGAGCTTAACAGCAACAATATAATCATTATCACTCCATCCTGAGTGAGTCATTTCTTCATCAAGCCAGGTTGTGACTTCTGTTAGAGGCTTTCTAATTGTTTCATCAAGTGTTTTTGTCCTATCCACCAAAATGGCTTTAGGTTTGATGACATAAAAGACTATTTTTTTCATATTGTGACACACTATAACAGTTACTGATTAAAGTCCAAGCTTCTTTTTGAGTAAAACACGATCTAATGAGGGATTTAATAAGGGTTCAATCGCATTAAGAATTTTCTTGAAATTTTTGCTATCACTTTCATACTTTCTCTGAATAGTGATTGTGTAGTAATTAAGTATTTGCTCTCCTAAAAACCGCTTATAGTTTTGAGACACATTAAGTCGTGTGACGAGTCTTAACTCGTATTCATAAGCGCCTCGTTCAAAACCAGCAACGACATATTTTGAGAATAAGCTTTTATTGCCTAATGCGCCTGATTTTGCTAATCGTTGAAATTGAATGATATGGTGCTTTTCATGGAGTATATCTAGCACAGTTGTTCTTGCAGGATCAAAATCTATCATGTATTTTCCATCACCCAAGTGACCGATTAAACCTGCTTGTGCTCTTGTATTACCATGACCTATTTTGTTATGACTATAATCAACAGCATTCAAGTTTACATTAAGAAGAATTAGCCTATCTGATAGATGTTTAAATTTTGAGGATTCTACAAATAATTGATCTAAAGTGGTCTGTTCAGTGAAAGGGATAGTGGAATCAGACCATGTACTATCAAGTTTATTAGCGTTTACAACGGTTGTTTTTGCTTCCATTCCGGCTTTGTCCTATTTGATACCTTCATTTATCGCGAATGAATGGGCTTGAAAGAACAAGCGAAAAGAGATTTTCCGAAACGGCGAGGGCGAGAAAGAAATAAGTCATCGCCTGATTGAATTAATGCTGAGTATCGTAGGGTGGGATCGCTGTCGGCAATGACTCAAATATTATCCCTTAGGAATCGTCACAAAATAATTTGGACATTTATAGATGTTCATAAAAATAATATCCAAAAGCCCTAAAAATTCTATAAAACGGGAAATTATTTCGTGATCATTCCTTAGATCCTATCGCCCGCTTGCCCACCATCTCTCTATTGCAAATAGTATATCTAATCATTCAAATGAAAGCACAACATTTAAAAGAGATTAAAACGCCTATCACAAATACTGTGCCGACTCGTTTTTGGCATGTATTAGAAGATGGGCGTATTCAATGTGATTTATGCCCTCGCGCTTGTAAACTGAAAGCGGGGCAACAGGGCTTATGTTTTGTGCGAGCGAATCAGGATCAACAAATCGTGTTAACCACTTATGGGCGTTCTAGCGGTTTTTGTGTTGATCCGATTGAAAAAAAACCGTTGAACCATTTTTTACCAGGTACGCCAATTCTGTCTTTTGGTACCGCTGGCTGCAATTTGGCCTGTAAATTTTGCCAAAATTGGGATATGAGTAAATCTCGGCAAATGGATACGCTGGCGGATCAAGCTGATCCTGAAACGCTGGCGCGCGCTGCACACAAATTAGGCTGTAATAGTGTCGCCTATACTTATAATGATCCTGTGATTTTCTACGAATATGCCATTGATGTGGCTAAAGCTTGTCGCGAATGGGATATTAAATCGGTTGCTGTCACGGCGGGTTATATTTGCGAAGAGCCTCGCGAAGCCTTTTTTCAACAGATGGATGCTGCGAATGTGGATTTAAAAGCCTTCACTGAAAAATTCTATTATAAATTGACAGGGGGGCATTTGCAGCCGGTATTAGACACTTTACGTTATCTGAAACAGGAAACTCAGGTTTGGATTGAACTCACAACGTTGTTGATTCCTGGTGAAAATGATTCTGAAACGGAATTGGAAGAAATGACGCAATGGGTTGTCGAAAACTTGGGGCCGGATGTGCCCATGCACTTTACAGCCTTTCATCCTGATTGGAAAATGTTAGATAAACCGCCGACTTCTTCTCGTACTTTGACAATGGCGCGTCGTATTGCCCTTAAAAATGGAGTACGTTATGCCTATACCGGTAATGTGCATGATCAAGCTGGGGCGAGTACTTATTGTCATCAGTGTGGCAATGTTTTGATTGGGCGAGATTGGTATATTTTAAGCGATTGGAATTTAACGGCTGAGGGTAAATGTAATCGGTGCGGTACGACTTGTGCTGGCGTATTTGCGGCCCAAGCTGGGCAGTGGGGGGCTAAACGGATGCCTGTCAGATTACGGGATTTTGAAGTTTTGAAATAGACACAGCAATAGGGCAACCACAAGGGATTGCCCCTACGACAAAAATTGAAACCCTTATCCAACCAAAAACCGTGATTGAGCCAGTTGTCGTAATACGCCAACCAGTAATATATCGGCTAATTGTAAAATGATAATCACAACCAGTGGTGATAAATCCAAGCCTTGCAATGGCGGTATCTTACGCCTAACAGGGCGCAGTATCGGTTCATTCAGGCTAAATAAAATGTTACTTAACGGGTTGTAATTATCAGGAGAGGTGATCCAACTTAAAATCACTTGAATGATAATCGCAAAGATAAAAATATAAATCATTAAAGACAACAGGTTAGCCATAGATAACAGGAATAACCCGATGATACTGGGTGATTGTCCATACAACCAAGCGATCAAGGATAATTCAATCATCTTGAGTGCCAACATCAAAACAATGGCCGAAAAATCAATATCACGCCAACCTGGGATAAAATTATAAAGCAACTGCAAAGGCAGATTCGTCAATCGTAATAACAATCGTAGCATCGGATCGTTACGAAAACCGACTTGAAACCATTGCAGCAAAAATCGCAGCATGATAAGCAAAATGTAAATGCCAAACACCGTATTAATTAGAAAAACCAAAGCGGTGATGAATGGGCTACTTAGCACGTTAGTCTTCTCCAAATTGTTTAGCTAAACGAATAGCGCGTTGTTGAGCCGCTTGTAAAGCTTGATCAAATAAAGCTTGCAACCCGCCGGCTTGTAAAGTATTTATGGCTTGTTCAGTTGTTCCCCCTTTAGATGTCACGCGCGCTCGCAAAGTGGCCGCATCTTCTTGACTTTCAAGGGCCATTTTAGCTGACCCAAAAGCGGTTTGCAGTGTCAACAAGCGGGCCGTTTCCTGTGGTAAACCTAAACCAATACCGGCTTTTTCTAACACTTCCATCATTAAAAAGAAATAGGCGGGCCCACTTCCAGACAGCGCCGTAACGGCATCCATTTGCGTTTCGTCTTCTAGCCAGAGGGTTAAACCCACCGCCCGTAGGATATTTTCCGCTAATTCGCGTTGAAAGTCACTGACAGATTCGCCAGCAAACAGGGCCGTCGCGCCGCTGCGTACTAATGCCGGCGTGTTAGGCATCACGCGCACAATTGGCAAAGGCTGATTGCTACCTAACCAATGCTTTATTTCAACCATGCGAATCCCAGCTACGATACTGATAAACAAAGGCGGCGGTGTTGGCATCGCTGTGGCGATGGTGGATGCCGCTTCTCGTAAAAATTGCGGTTTAACCGCTAACACCACGACATTCGCACCGTTTATAGCGGACAAGTTATCAGTGTAGCATTGTATTGGAAATTGCGCCGCAAGCGGTTGAGGGTTAGGATCAGCAATCCGTAATTTTTCGGCTTTAACCCCCGTTTCAAGGAGCCCCCCAATTAGGCTAGTCGCCATATTTCCACCGCCAATAAATGTTATGATGCTATTTTTCATAAAACATTATCCATTTAATTTGTAATACTTTTACAATGAATTCGAGGTTCAAGTTTTTCAGAGAAAAACTTGAACTTCGAAAACCTAATTTTTGAGTATTTTATCAAATTCTGATAGCAATTTTTAGACAATAATGTGAATTGTGTTTGAAAGCAAAATTTTTGCACGCAAAAACGCATTCAGAAAATTGTGAAGAAAAATGATTGATTTAATTCAAAATCACTATGAAGCGCACTTTTGCGTGGAATTGAATTATCAATAGCATTTTAATTTGTTAGATAGCAATTGATTATTGTCATTGTTTTTTGATGTGATAATTGATAATTGATAATTTGTAATTTGTAATTGATAATTAATAATTTATATATGTTATATCACGATCATTTCTATACTATGGGTTTTACCCACACTGTCTGTGAAGATTACGCGACACAAGGTGACAAACCAACCCCCTTTATTGTTTTAAGCGATGGGTGTTCTTCCTCTGATAATACTGATGTCGGGGCACGTATTCTGACGCTTACCAGCAAATATCTTATTGAAAAGGCAAACGATTGGCCCTGGGATTATGAGCCATTTGGACAAAAATTGATTGACGAAGCATCGAAAGTTATCAAGGAAATGAAATTGCCCTTGAGTGTTTTACATGCTACCGTCATGTTGGCCTTTTTAGATCAAGAGCAAGACAATATTATTGTGTATGTTTACGGTGATGGTTGCTTGTTACTGAAAGATCATCATAACCATATCAGAACGATTGAAATAACCTTTGCCCATAACGCGCCTTATTACCTGACTTACTGGGGAGATCAAAACGTTTTGCTAGAATACATGATGTATGAACCCTATTCGCTGATCTTAAGAGATTCTGCAAAGGAGAAATCAAAACCCAAAGCGTTTAACAGCCAATTAATTTTTCGTTTTCCTTTAAAAAAATTTAAAACGGTTGCCATAGCGTCAGATGGTGTGAGTCAATGTCTTGATATACGCCACCACAACAAATTATCCGTGAACGAAGTCGCGAATGATTTGTTAGCTTTTCCAAATACAACTGATGAATTTATCAAACGTCATCTTGAAAGTACACTCAAACAGTATGCCATAGCGGGATATTATCCCCTAGATGATTTATCAATCGCGGTATTGACACATGAAATTTGAGTTTTCCCCAACTTGCATCTAGGGTGTTGATTGGGCGTTTGAGGAGCATTTTTATGGAAAAACTAACGCAAAAGACGTTTTCACGCTAAAGTTTCGCTTCGCTATACTTTAGCGTGAAAAAGAGACGCAAAAGACGCAAAGAGGCAACTAGATTTCTCTTGATAGAAAGCATCTTTAGCGTCTTTAGCGTCTTTAGCGTTTATTTCTTTTTCAATCAACTTGCTCAAAAATTTCCCGCAATATCTGAATATTGCTATCCAAATAGGGTTGATAAAGCATTTTATTATGTTCACCAACGCCTTGATAGGTTTTGAATTGCCCTGTTGTCACTTCGGCCCAACCTTGAACACTGATTACAATGCGCCCTGTTGCTTCATTTGAGCGATTTTCTAACTGGACACCTTCTAACCGATCCGAAATATTGCTATCACGATAAATGCTTTGTGACTGTTCGGCGAGCAAGACATGGATGTTGGCGTGAACTTGATGGTTGTCTACTGACTGAGCAATATAATCATGATAGCCTTTAATGATTCTGTAAGCTTTTTCCCATAAAATAGGGTTAGTCAAATAAGGTTTGGTGTTCTCATGATTGAGAAATTGTTCAGCCCGTTTTTTGATTGCGGCTTCTGAAAAGGAGACTTTCTCATAAAACCGCGCTGAATCCACCATCACTATATCAGAAACACAATGCCCTCTTTGTTCTAACGCTTGTGTGATATGGTAAGCCAAGTTACCGCCAGCAGAATAACCGAATAATAAATGAGGCCCTTCTGGCTCAACCTCTCTAATCAGATCAACATAATCCTGAATACGGGTTTGGGCTTCGATAAAGTTGAAACCATAAAAGGCATAAGGCCTTAATTTATCTGCGACTTGTAAGTAGCCTAACGCATCACCTGTGCCAGGTGGCAAGGCAAAAATGGGCTTGCCGCTTGTCACGCCATTAAGCAGTACCCTTGCTTCATCAATTTCTTTCACGCCAAATTGCGCGATATCTAACATAAGTTGAGCCAATTCGCGAATCGTTGACGCTTTCAAAAACGCTTGCCAGTGGCACTTGAATCCCCATTTTCTGATGAATCAGGGCAATGAGTTTCGTCACCCTTAAACTATGCCCCCCAATATCAAAAAAGTCATCCGTCGCGCCAATCCCTTTTTGTCCCAAGACTTCTTCCCAAATCAAGGCTAATTGCTTTTCTGTTTCAGTTGAGTGTGCCGTTGCGGTAGTGCCAATGCGGGAGCGGGTAATGCCCTTTTATTGATTTTACCATTCGCTGTCAGCGGCATCTTTTCCAATTGGGTGAAATACGTTGGCATCATGTATTCGGGTAAAACCGTTTTGATATCATCGCGTAAGCTATTGATTTCTAAATCAGATTGTAGCGTGACATAAGCCAATAATTCTGTGCTGTCAGGGCCCAAATCTTTAGCGATCACGACCGCTTCTTTAACGGCTTCATGTTGTAATAACTGATGTTCAATTTCGCCTAGCTCAATGCGATAACCGCGTACTTTAACCTGTTCATCCTGCCTACCTAAAAATTCAATAGAGCCATCAGCTAACCAACGGCCTAAATCACCTGTACGGTAAAGGCGTTGATGCGGTTCAAAAGGATGGGGAATAAACTTTTGCTTTGTCAATGCGGAATCATGCCAATAGCCTCTGGCAAGCCCATCGCCACCGGTATAAATTTCTCCCGCTACCCCAATCGGAACCAATTCATGGTGACTGTCCAAAATATAAACCGTTGTATTTGAAATGGGACGACCAATCGGGATATCTTGTTCAAATAACGAGTCAACGGTATAACAGGTTGTAAACGTTGTGTTTTCAGTCGGGCCATAACCATTCTTCAATATCAGTGAGGGATAAGCTTGGCGAACTTGATTAACATGATGAACAGACAGTTTTTCACCACCAACGATAACCGTTTTCAAGCTTTGAAACAGGTTAATGTTCATTCCGACTAACAGATTAAAAAGACTTGCCGTGAGCCAACAGGTTGTAATCTCATGCTGTTCTATTAATTGTTTGAGTTTATCCGCATTTAAAAAATCTTCTTCTTGCGACAAACACACTGCGCCGCCATTTAACAAGGGGCCCCAAATTTCAAACGTTGACGCATCAAAAGCAAGCGAACCGGTTTGTAAAATCCGATCCGAGGCTTGAAGCGAAATATAATTGGTTTTTAAAACCAGCCTTAAAATTGAACGATGTTCAATCATCACGCCCTTGGGTTGCCCCAAAGTGCCTGAAGTATACATCACATAGGCTAATCCATCAGCTTGACTCCGTTTTTCTACCTGATCAATAGGGTAAGTTGCCAAAGTGCTGCGATCAAATTGATACTTATGTCTGGGGCTATTAACCCAAGATATCATCTCTTTTTTATTGATATGGATAATCACATCATAACTATATTCAGACAATTCGCTTTGCGTTGTGCCCAACATCTTAGAATACTGAATCGCGGCAATTTCTGGAAAACCCTGACGCAAGTCATTCAAAAAGGCTTTTTCGATAAACAGTTCTTCAAAACGATCCGTTTTCGTAATATAGCCTTTACCAACATTTTGTTTTTCAAAGCTTTCTAAAGACTGAATAAAATCATATTGTAAATCTTGATCCCAAACATTGCCTAGAAAAAGAATGCCATCATTTTTCATCAAAGCGATGGCTTTTTTCAACACGTCTCGCAAATAGTTATGTCCACTGAAACACTGAATCACACTATTGAGGATCACGATATCAAACTCTTTTTCTGCGATCAGATCAATCTCATGTGCCGCGAATTGTGCCAGTTGAACCTGAGTCAAACCCCGCTTTTTGATTTCTCCGGCTGTCCAAACCAAGATATTCTGCGAGAGATCGGTAGCATAATAAAAACCGGCCAACGGTGCTAAGCTAAACAAACTGATACCAGAAGCACAGCCAATTTCGAGAATACGTGAACTTTTATCTTTATTAATAAAACGGGAGAGTTTTAAACGAATGTTTTCAGCATAGTCTTCCATGACTGCTGGACTTAACCATTCGCCCGTATAACTGCTTTTCCAACCGCCACCGGAAATCTCATCAAAGGTGTCGCGGCGAATGAAATCCCACATATCCTCCGTCATCATTTCACCGATACCTTCGGATTCCGCATAAATATCAAGACTGTCGGGACACAAGATGACCTTTAAATCAGGACATGACCATTGTAACTTATTGATAATGCGTATATTGTCTTTAGAAGCGATGAGGAAACGGGCCTGTGTTTCCCTCAAAATGTATTGAAGACGTTTAAAAGGCAAATCATGATTCAGCGGTAAATAAGCGCCACCGGCTTTTAAAATGCCCAATAGCGCGACAACCATATCATGAGAGCGATCCAACATGACTGCGACAAGAGCTTCTGGTTGCAAGAATTGAGTCAACAAACAATGGGCTAATTGATTAGATTGTTGTTCCAATTCTCGATAAGTTTGAGTCGTCTCACCACAAATAACGGCTATTGCATTCGGTGTTCTTTTGGCTTGTTCAGAAAAGAGAGCATGAACGGTCTTATCGCGAGGATAATCGGTTTGGGTTTGATTAAAGGATTGGATAAGCGCCTTTAAGCTGGCTTTTTCATTGTCATCATCTAACAAATTAAAATCACTGAGTTTCATAGATAATAGATATCAATGGGTTATTGAGATTGAAGTGGAAAGGGGTTAGCCATTCTAGCTTTGGCAAAAGGGGTTGTTAGGTTGGGGGGGATTGTAGAAGGCGTACAAACTTTTATGTATTTCACGCTAAAGTATAGCGAAGCTTCACGACGCGCGTGAAATGGTGGGTAACCTGTTTTTGTTGCCCACCATCCTGCCCGACTCCCTGTCAAGATTTCCTTTTCTTCTTTTCTACGAAATCGCGTTTCAATGAACTACGTTGCCCAACTCCCTGTAAAGCATGCTTCATCGCCCGACTCCCTGTCAACACAATTAGTGGGTATATGTGTAGAATATGACACGTTTCAATGGGCTTCATCGCCCGACTCCCTGTCAACTGTTTGATATTTTTAGGGAATTGCATTCTTGTTTCAATCGGCTACCTCGCCAGACTCCCTGTCAACACAGTTAGTGGGT
>Ga0209834_10000508_pt1 | contig 23829 bp, 18 predicted proteins | sample Mar14236cmmetaG_FD_184134 | JGI IMG/M metagenome (GOLD analysis project Ga0209834, IMG submission 184134) | Marine hydrothermal vent microbial communities from Guaymas Basin, Gulf of California to study Microbial Dark Matter (Phase II) - Marker... ...
GAGTCCAGCTTTCAATTGCAAGCAGTCCACTTTTCAATTTCAAATGACACTCACCCTCTCGGGCTTGACAAAAGAGCTTGCCCCATATAGACTAAGGGGAAATATTTATCAGGGAAATGATGATGGTCTTTATAGGAACATTCCTTTTGATGGCAGTGGTGATGTTTATGGCCATGCGCAAGGGCGCTGACAGCCCTTTCCCAATTCTGGCAGCCATCCGTGTTAGAAAAGATCGCTGAACCGATCTGTGAATAATACCCTGGCTGTCCCGATGGACAGCCTTTTTTTGTTAAGGATTTACCTTTGGAGTTGATGATGACCAAAAACATTCTTGTCGCCGTTGCCTGGCCTTATGCCTCAGCTGATATCCATGTGGGCAATATGACTGGCTCTTATCTGCCAGCCGATATCTATGCTCGCTTCCATCGCCTCCAAGGCAATCAAGTATTAATGGTGTCCGGGTCGGATTCCCACGGCACTCCCATCATGGTCAGGGCCGATCAGGAAAACAGCACGCCGGAAGAAGTCTATAAAAAATACCACGCCAAGTTCCTGGATCTCTTCCAGCGATCAGGCCTGAGCTACGACCTGTTCACCACCACCCATACCGAAAACCATTTTAAAGTAGCTCAAACCATCTTCAGCTCTCTGAAGGAGAACGGCTATCTCTACACCGAGACCAAGGAACATTGGTATTCCACCTCCCAGGAGCGCTTCCTGCCGGACCGTTATGTGGAGGGGACCTGCTACATCTGCGGTTACGAAAATGCCCGGGGGGATCAGTGTGACAACTGCGGCAGCCTGCTCGAGGCAACCAGCCTGATTAACCCCCAATCCAAGATGGACGGCTCCACCCCGGAACTGCGAGAGACGGAACATTTCTATCTTGACCTGGGTGCCTTACAGCCCAAAATTGTCGATTTCCTGAAAGCCAGGGAGGAGTACTGGCGCCCCAATGTCATTCGCCAATCTCTGGGCCAGATCTTGGCGGAAGACCTCCACGGCCGGGCCATCACCCGCGACCTGAAGTGGGGCATCCCGGTGCCTGTCTCTGGTTGGGAGGATAAAAGCCTTTATGTCTGGTTTGAAGCAGTGATTGGCTACCTGTCAGCAACCATTGAATGGGCCTCACTCAGCGGGGATCCCGATCGCTGGAAGGATTGGTGGTACAACCCGGAGGGCAGGTCCTATTATTTTATCGGCAAGGATAATATCCCCTTCCACGCCGTGATCTGGCCGGCTGAGCTCGCCGGCGTAGGCAGGACTTTCGGCGCCTTCTTTGACGAAGACAACCAGAGGGAACTGGTCCTGCCTTATGATGTGCCTGCCAACGAATTTTTAAATATGGAAGGCAAAAAGATCTCCGGCAGCCGCAACTGGGTGGTCGACGGGCTGGATTTCCTCACCCGCTACGATCCTGATCCCCTGCGCTATTATCTGACAGCCAACATGCCGGAAACACGCGATACGGATTGGGAATGGTCCAAGTTCGTCACTCGCAACAACAATGAGCTGGTGGCCACCTGGGGCAACCTGGTCAACCGGGTTTTATCCTTCGCCCACAAAAACTGGGAGGGGTATGTGCCGGATCCTGGAGACCTGCGCCCGGAGGATGAAGCCATTCTGAAAGTGGTTGAGGAAGGTTTTGATCATATCGCTGAGTTATATGACAAAGTGAAGCTGCGGGCAGCCCTGACCGAAACCATGCGTCTGGCCGGGGAAGTCAACAAGTACCTGGATGAAAAAGCTCCCTGGTTTGAGATCAAGGAAGATAAGCAGAGCGCTGGAAAGTCCATTTACACAGCCATCCGGGCTATTGATTCTTTGAAAATCCTCTTTGCGCCCGTGCTGCCTTTCACCTGCGAGCAGCTTCATCAAATCCTTGGATATGAGAAACCGATCTTCGGGGAGCAGTATACCGAGGAAGTCCCGGATAACCTCAGCACGCACACGGTCCTGCGCTACCGCGCAGGGGAAACCTGTTGCAGCTGGCAGCCCAGCGAGATCCAAGGGGGCAGGGAATTCCATAAACCCAAACCTCTTTTCAAGAAGCTTGACCCAGAGATCGTGGAACAGGAGCTGGAACGATTGGGATAAATGAGCGTCAGAAGCAAAAAAGCGGGGTCCTCGGAGGACCCCGCTTTTTTTGATAAGAATCGGAATGCTAGGGACTGACTACCCGTCCCATAAACAGGATCGAATTGGTCTGGTGGTCCCGGATGGCAAACAGGAACGGTCGGTCCACTGTCAGCTGGAGCGGATTCATGGGGGCGGCAGTCAATTTCATCACCACTGCTGTCGCAGCAGCGGCTTCTGTGCCTTCCTCATCCACGCCGATGTAAGCCTTGTGGAAAACGTCGGAAATGAACAGGTCTTCGTCTCCGGTCATGCCGGAAAAGTCCGCGGCTCCACTGAAGGCTTGCGGCATGCCCATCGCCGCCAGGGTATCCGCCAGGCTGATCTCGGTCTCAAATTCGAATTTCGGGAATAGCAGTTGAACTGGCGTATACACCATTTCTGAGACAACCTGTTCCAGCACTGCGCTGGACAAAGCCCCTTCAAATTCCTTGAAAGATCCCTCATCGGGGATTAAGACCAGCATGGATACCTGTCCACCCAGATAAGGCAGAGCCACTGCCTGGAAGCCATCACCTTTGTAATGGGGAATACTTGCGTCCGGGCCCAGGCTCATCATAGGCACATCGAGTTCTTCCCCATTCAGGCCATGGAAAACACCATTTTCGGTAAGAGATTCTTCAAAGGGTTCCATCCAGGTAGCCTTGAAGTAGATAGCATTGCTGAGGACCAGGCGGGTATCACTGTCAATAGCACCCTCAGGGATCAAATCCCTAATCTTCTCCTGGGTCTGGTCACTCACCCACTGGTTTATCGTTTGACGCGATTCTTCCGGTGCCTGGATGTAGTCGAGCAGGCGCAGGCCTGCGCCGTAGTTGACAGCCAGGGTATCCAGAAAATCCTGCTCAAAGTGGTAATCCTTCTGCCCCCAAATAGCATTGGCGATATTCAGCTGGAATGGATCCCCTTGATCTTCCGGGATATCCAGTTCTGCCAGCCCTTCCAGGTGCTGGTCCAGGGCGTTAAAACCGGCGTGGAGCAGATCCTCATCTTCCAGGAAATGAAATACCGCCGCCATCTGCCGGGCGGTTTCCCCTTCCGCGCCGGCATAGGTCATTGCTAAGGCAGAGGAAATGCTGTAGGGAGAATAGAACAGGTTGCCTTCCCTGGAAGCCAGCTGCTGATATAAATCCAGGGCAAAGGCAGTGTTACCCTCTGCCAATCCAGCCAGCTCTTCCAGGGGATAATCTGCCAGATCCTGGCGGGAAAGTTCAGAAATGGCTTCCTGAGGTTTGTCCCCTCCCGAGGGAGGGTAACTTCCATCTGAACAGGCGGACAGGCCCAGGATCAGGATCCCGGCCAGGGCAAGATAAATCATCGAATAGTTTTTTTGGTTCTTCATATATATCTCCATCATGAAATTTTTTACCACCTAGTTAATGACGGAGATGGATTGAAATAAGTTCCCCGGAAATTGAGCTTTCTCAGCATAGGACGCGGGATCCTGAGAGCATGTAAAAAATCAATCCCCAAAACTCACCACTGTCACGCCGTCTCCCCCTTCCCCTTCTTTGCCGCGCTCAAAATGGTCCACCTGAGGATGGCTCTCAAGAACTTTTCGGACCGCCGCCCGCAGTTTGCCGGTACCCATGCCATGAATGATCCGCGCCCAGGGCATCCGCGCCAGGAAGGCTTTGTCCAGGAAATAGCCCAGGTTTTCCAGCGCTTCATCCACCTGCTGTCCGCGCAGATCCAGTTCTAGGCCTGGCGATTCTACTTCAGTTGGCGTGTGGACTACCACCCGGGGAGCCACCTCCAGCTCTGGTTCCACGCTCTCGCCTGCGTGTTCCAGATCCGACTTGCTGGCTCTGACTCGGATATTACCCACCTGGATTTCCACGTCATTTCCATTTACAGAAAGCACTTTTCCTTTTTTACCCAATGACCGGAGGTAGACTTTATCCCCTTCCAGTACGGGTCCAGAAGGAATGGGGATGGAGATATCTGCTCGTCTTTGGGGCAGCGGCTCAGAAAGGATCTCTTCAATTTGTTCTGCGTCCCTTTCCAGGGCTGCCACTTCTTCCTCTGGCTGTTTGCCCTGTTCGATTGCGGAGCGGGCCGCTTCCAGATCCTTCCTGAGCTCATCCAGCTCATCCCGGGCCTCCTGGCGGGTCTTTTCCAGCAGGTCAAGCCGCTCCTCTTCGATCTCCTTGATGCGGTCTACCAGCTGTCGGCGGAGAATTTCGACATCTTCCCGGGCGCTTTCCGCCGCCAGCCGGGCATCTTCAGCCAATTTGCGCTGGCGGTGGATTTCATCCAGCAAGTCATCAGCCTGCAGATCAGCAGGGTCAAGCGTACCGCGAGCAGCCTGGATAATATCCTCCGGCAGCCCCAGTCGGCTGGCGATCGCCAGGGCATTGGACCTGCCAGGCAATCCAATCGTCAGGTGATAGGTGGGCCGAAGACTTACCAGGTCGAATTCAACCGAGGCATTGACCACGCCTGAAGTGGTATGGGCATATGCTTTTAAATCCGGATGATGGGTAGTCACCAGGGTAGTAATCCCCCGTTCCAGCAGATGGGACATTAATGAACGCGCCAGGGCAGCCCCTTCTTGCGGATCAGTGCCAGCTCCCAATTCATCCAGGATCACCAGAGATCGGCGGTCCATTTTTTCCAGAATGTTTATGATATTGGTGATGTGCCCCGAAAAAGTGGACAAGGACTGCTCAATGGATTGTTCATCCCCGATATCGGCATAGAGGCTAGAGAACAGGCTGATCTCAGACTTTCCCGCAGCAGGTATATGCAGCCCGGTCTGAGCCATCAGGATCAGCAATCCAACTGTCTTCAAGGTGACTGTCTTTCCACCAGTATTGGGGCCGGTAATGATCAAGGCATAGGTCTCGTCATCCAGAACCACATCCACCGGAACCACTTCCCGGGGATCGAGCAGTGGGTGTCGCGCGCCGAACAAACGCAGGATCACCCCCGGATGGCCTTTTCCCTGCCTATGCGGGAAGGAGTGGATGGCTGGCCGGTAAGCTTTTATCGCCAGAGCATATCTTCCGCGAGCAAACGCTAGGTCGAGTCGGGTCAGGGCATCCACCATATCCACCAGGGCTTCACCATTCTCGGCCACCCGGGCAGTTAGGTCTGCCAATATACGCCGGACTTCATCCCGTTCATCCAATTCCAGCTTCCGGAAGCGGTTATTGGCATCCACCATGGCCTGGGGTTCAATATACAATGTGGCCCCTGAGGTCGATTGGTCATGCACAATGCCTGGAACACTGGCCCTGGCGTCCGCTTTGATCGGCAATACATATCTGCCGTTGCGTTGGGTGACAATGGCCTCCTGGAGATATTTGGCCAGATCTGGTTTTTTCAGCAGCTGATTCATCCGACTTTTTAACCGGCCGTGCTGGACCCTCAATTCTTTCCGGATCTGCGCCAAACGATCAGAAGCTGTATCCAGGATCTCTTCCTGGTCTGAAACCACCCGGGTGATCAAACTGACCAGCCCCAGGGAATCAGGAAGCTCCCGGACCATGGCTTCCAGGGCTGGATAGTCCCAGTTCTCCTTGTGAAAAAGGCGTTTCAGATTCCGCACAGCCACCAGGGAATCCTTGACCTGCAGGATCCGGTTGGGCTCAAGGAGTATCCCCCTCAGGGCATCTTCCACAATTGGCCTGAGATCCCTGGCTCCCCCCACCGTAGTACCGGGGTGCAGTGTAATTAATTCCAGCGCTTCAGCGGTCTCCTGCTGGAGGAGATCGACCTCTTCCAGATCCGTGGAGGGGACCAGCTCCCGGGCTTTTTCCCGGGCAGGATTAAAATGGCACTGATCTGCCAGAGCATCCAGAATGCGGTGGTATTCAAGCGTGGTGAGTGTCTTTTGGTCCATCGCTGTCAGTTTACCATACCCTTGAAAGAGCAAAACTGATTAAATGCCATGGATAATAGCGGGAAGTTTGTCGCACTCAATCGATTCTGATTGCTCCTGATCGAAGCTTGGAATTAATAAAGCAAAAGCGGTTATAATCCAGCATATTGTCCTGTCAGCAATCTAGACCACAAGACTATGTCTCGTCCAATCTGGTTTGTCAACTTCTTAAAACGCGTCTATCCTGCCCGGCGGCCGATCGCCCGGCTAACGAAACTACCTCTGATTGGGGACCTGGTAGATCATTTTCTCTTCCGCGGTGATGAGATCTATGTGCTTCCCAAAGACCAGACCATTCAAATCAATGCCCCACTCAACCCACCGGAAAGCACAATCATCCCTTCCGAGGTCGTGGAGCATTACATCAACCAGGCCAGCCACCACTGGATTATGGATTTTTGCATCTGCCGGGAAGGGGAAGGATGCCAGGATTATCCTCACGACCTGGGATGCATCTTTCTTGGCAAGCCAGTCCTGCAGATCAACTCAAAACTGGGCAGGTTGGTGAGCAAGGAGGAAGCCCTCGAGCATGCCCGCCTCTGCCGAGAAGCCGGCCTGGTGCATTCCATCGGGCGCAGCCGGCTGGATTCCATCTGGCTGGGAGCGACGCCGTCCGAAGAACTGATGACCATCTGCAGCTGCTGCCCCTGCTGTTGTTTATGGGGGTTGGTAACAGATCTGACTCCCAAGATCGGCCAGAAGATCACCCGCTTGCCGGGCGTAGAGGTAACTGTCAATGGGGACTGCACAGGATGCGGCCTCTGTGCGGATGGGATTTGTTTTGCTGACGCGATCCTGATCTCGAATGGCCGGGCGCATATCAGCCTGGAATGCCGGGGTTGTGGGCGCTGCGTGGAGGTCTGTCCCGCAGGTGCGATAGAGCTGACCATCAATGGGGAAGAGAATAGAAAGGAAATCCACCAGCGGCTGGATCAGCTGGTGGACCCAAGCTGAGCAGATGATCTATATAAAATTTATACCTCGAACGAATCCTCTGGCACCCAGGCTGGGGCGCAGATCGCCAGGAATTCAAGATCAACTCCCCCCTTGTTTTCGATGCGATGATTCTCTCCTGGCAGAATATGGCAAGCAGTCCCAGGCTTGAGAATAAATATCTCTCCATTAATATCCATCAGCCCTTCGCCTTGTAGTATGTAATAGGTTTCTTGACTGTGTTTATGATAATGAGCGCTGCTCGATTTACCCGGGGGAATGACAATGCGAGCGAGGCTGTGATTGCATATCTCTCCATCCACAGCTGCTTTGCCGATCAGTTCAGTTATGATTTCTCCCGATTCTGTAATCAAGGGCTCGGAAATTTCATTCCAATGTATTTTCTTCATGGCTAACCTCTAGATGGGATGCGGGTGTTCTTATCCTGGAACAGAAGGTCCGTTCTGGCCGCCAGGATAAAATCATTTTCATGCAATCCGTCAATGCTAAATGTCCACCAGCTCACCGCCGCCCGACCCCAACTTATCAAAACAGCAGGATGGTGATCTTCTTTTTCCGCCAGCTCACCTACCAGGTTGGCAAAACCCAGAGCTTCCTTGAAATCTGGAAACTGGTAGCTTCTTTCCAAGCGGGGAATGGAATCCCGCTCAACAACACACCAATCGGGGAGGGAAGGCAGCAGTCCGGCAATTTCAGTTTCAGAGAGAGCTCGATCGCCTTTCCTGGGTGGTTGACAAATTCTGTCGGCTAGATCACTCATAGGCTTTCCTTTCTAATTGGGTGAAAGGCAGCTGGCCCAGTTCACGGACAAAATAGTGGGTCTCCTCGAAACCCAGCTTCCGGAAGGTGTTCATTGAACGCTGGTTAAAATCAGCCACTGTGACCCGGAATAGTTCCGGCCTATACACACGCCAGCCATATTCCAGAATAGCTTCCACAAATTTACCGCCCAACCCTTGACCGGTCAGGTCTGGAACCAATCCCACTCCCACATCCAGGACCTCCGGTTCGCCACAGGAGTAATCCCCTCCCGGAACCTGAGCGTCCGTCCCGTAACAGCAATAACCGACCAGCTCCCCTTGATCGTCCAGCACATGATGATAGCGGAAATCCGGGTTCAGCAATCCATTCAAGTCCTCCGGTGTCAGGTCATAAACACCATAGGGGGGATTGTAGTTCCAGGTAACTATTTTCTCTGCCATTTCCCTGGTTATGGGAACAATTTGATAGTCAGCCACGGCCATTCATCTCCAACAAAAAGCAGGATGACCTCATCGAAAGGGGCTGAGGGGTTCAGGCAGCAGTGAGGATGTGGGAAATGACCGTCGCTCCGCTGCCGCCAATGTTCTGGGTTAGAGTCACTTTAACGCCATCGATCTGGGCTCTGCCAGCTTCCCCGCGAAGCTGCTGGACAGCTTCCACAACCTGGTACATGCCGGTAGCGCCAACAGGGTGCCCGCGGGCTTTTAATCCTCCCATTGTAGCGATGGGGATCCTGCCTTTCGGGGTGATCTCTCCCTCCAGCGCCAGGCGCGGTCCCTGGCCGCGGTCTGCGAACCCGCAAGCCTCTAGGGATAAAGCAGCCATGATCGAAAAGGCATCGTGGATCTCAAAGATGTCGATCTCTTCCGGTCCAACACCAGCCTGGTGGTACACATCCCGGGCAGATTTTTCTGCAGCAGAGAGCCAGAGCGGATCTTGCCGATCATGGACTGCCAGGCTGTCAGTTGCGACAGATGATCCAGCAATTTTCACCAGGGTTTTATGCCCCATCCCTTTGACCAGGTCCAGCGGCACCACAATGGCCGCTGCCGCACCATCCCCGATCGGGGAGGCATCCATCAAGTTTATCGGATCAGCAACCATGACAGCCTGGCGGTAAATATCTTCAGTGATCGGTGATTGGAAGCGGGCGTTGGGATTGTTGACCCCATTGGCATGGGCATTTAGGGAGAAAGGCGCGAAATCCTGATGCTTCCAGCCGTATTCATGCATATATCTGCGCATGATCAAAGCATTCAGTCCCACAAAAGTGATCCCATGCACTCCTTCCCAGTCAGCGCTGGCTGCTGAAGCCAGGGCAGCTGTGGTTTCCCGGGGGGAGGTGTCAGTCATCTTTTCAACGCCAACAGCCAGGGCGCTGGATACCAGACCGGATCCTACAGCGATCATGGCAGTTCTCAATGCCAGGGCTCCTGAGCTGCAGGCGGCTTCCACCGTCATAGCCTCAATGCCCCGAAATCCAACCCAATCGGAAATCAAGGCTCCCAGATGGGTTTGTTTGTCCAGCTGGCCCGCCATCATATTGCCGACGTACAGCGCCTCGACTCGATTAACTTCAGCGTCTTCCAAAGCAGCGAAGATGGCATCGCCGGCCAGTTCTACCAGCCGCTTGTCCCAGTGCTCACCTACAGGCACCTGCCCGATCCCTAATATGGCAACTTCCCGCATAAGGCATTCTTCCTTCTCCAGCCTGGTTCACTGGCCTGAATCCACACTTCTATACCCTATTATGGTTATCTACTCTCTCAAATTCTATCAGATTCCCAATTCAAAAAACCGCCAGCCATTTGGCGGTTCTCTAATAAAAGAACGCATTGATGGTGAAAAACGGCCCCGGGGAACCTAGAAAAACAGGGCCGCCGCATTAGCCAGGATGATCAAAGCCAGGAACAGGGCCATACCCACGCTGCTGCCCGATTCTGCCAGCGGAAAGAGCACAAGAGCTGGAACGATCAGCAGAATAAAAAGGACCAGGTAAAAACCAGACGAGTGGGATCGGACCCATTGAATAATTCTTTTCATGAGATCAACACCGCCGCTAAAGTCATCAAGCTGATCAACAGCAGCAGGATACAGATCACCGGCAGCAGCTTGCGCATGATCTCCCCTTCTCTGCCTTCCATGCCCGCCGTGCTGGCGCCCACAATCACCTTGGTAGGCGCCGCTACGGAACCCAGAGCGCCACCGGTTGTCTGGGCAGCGAGGATAATTGCCGCTGGCAACCCCAGTATTTCAGCAGTTTTCAGCTGCAGGGCAGAAAAAACCAGGTTGGAATTGGCGTTGCTTCCGGTCATAATTGCCCCCAGGGCCCCAATCCAGGGAGAAACTGCCGGGTAGAACCAACCAATCGCACTCGAGAACCCTTGGGCCAGGGTATCTGTCATCCCAGCGTGGCCCATGACCACAGCCATCATCACGATCGAGGTGATGCCCACACTGGAGGAAATCACCCGCTGGCCGGTGCTCTTCATGATCCTGCCCAGGGCTCCCTCCCTGTACCATCCCGCAGCCCGGAAGATCAAATAGGCAGCCAGGGATGAGATCAGCAGGATCATACCCGCATGCCTGAGGATATACAGCTGCCGGCCGGACCCAGCCGGGACCACATACCCAGCACCAGTAGTCGTGGCTGGAAAGTCAAATCCAATCCGCAGCTGGCTGAGGAATGGTTTCACGCCAGGAACCAATTGAATCACCAGGGTCAACCCTGCCAGCACCCCGTAGCCTGCCAATGAGATGAGAAGATCGCGCCAGGGAAATTTACGCTCGGGTTGTTTTTTATCCCGGAGAATCCAGGCCAGGGGAATACCTATCAACAATCCCACTGTACCGCCTATTAACCCGCCAATATTCCACAAACCCAGGGTCACTGTCAGATACTGGGCGGCAGACATACCTGAACCGATAACCACAATGGGCAGCCACAGTCGTGCCAATGCTTTCCGCCCCCCGGTCACCAGGGCCACTGAAGCCCCAACCAGCAGCCCGGTTATGCCCAAGAAAATCGCCGCCGGGCCTGCTAATGTCTCCCATCCCAAGCCAGTGACAGCCATCATGGCATTAAAGGAGGCGCCCAGTGACCCAAAGGTCACCGCCCAGGTGTGCCCCAGGGAGGGAATGACCACGGCGAGCAGCGGGGAAAAGCCCAGGCCAACCAGGATAGGGGCGATCACAGCGGTCGGTACGCCAAAACCACCTACGCCCTGCAAAAAGGAAGCAAATATCCAGCCAATCAGCAAGGCCTGAAAGCCTTTATCGCGGGTGAGGTGCGGCAGGGTTTTGCTCAAAACCTCAATGCCACCCGCTTCAGCAACGACCCGGTAAAGCAGAAAGGCAGTCCAGATGATCAGCAGCACATCCAGGATCAGAAACACTGACTTGGCATGGGCATAGGCCAGGGTGGGCAGGTTGATCTTGAACCACACCCAGGCGATCAGCAGGGCTGCCAGGTAACCCGCACCACCAGCCCGGGAGGCTTTCCATCGAAAACCTACCATCAGGATCAGGATGATTAAAATTGGAGCAAGCGCGAGAATGAACATGGACATTGTTTTAGTCTGATAAAAAATCCAAACCTAATTGTAGCATGGATAACCCACTAGTATTTTAAGATCAACTCGCTTGGCGCCGCCTGGTGGTGTTACTCAAACAGTGCAACCTATGCTAAAATACTCACTCAAGTTAAAAGGTCAAGGTATGATGGATATCATAGTCCTGAATGGCATTGTGTTTGACCCCCACCCGAATAGGGCGTTAAAAAAATTGCACGTAAAACCCGGCAGCCGCTATGAAGAGATGGTGCTGGGCATGCTCGAAGAAGCCCGCCAAATCGCCCAGCCTAAAGCGATGTACAGTGTAGCTGGCATTGATGAAAAGACAGAGACCGGGGTGGTGATTGAGGGTGTTCAAATGGAAAGCCGGGTGATGGCAATCAACCTGAAAAACGTCCACCGGGTTTTCCCCTACCTGGTCACCAGCGGCAGAGAACTATTCGACTGGAAAATGGGCTTTGAGGATATGCTGGATTCCTATTACGCCGATGAAATCAATCAGATGGCCCTCCGGACGGCTGAGAAGCACCTCCTGGATCACCTTAAAACCACCTACAAACTGGGAAAAACGGCCTCGATGAATCCCGGCTCCTTGGAGGATTGGCCCATTACTGCCCAGCAAAATCTCTTCCAGCTGCTCGGTGACCCTTTGGAAGCGATCGGGGTAGAGCTATTGGACAGCATGCTGATGCTGCCCAACCAGACAGTATCCGGGATCCGTTTTGTCACTGAAGATGGATTTTCCAACTGCGATCTTTGTCCCCGGGAGGGCTGCCCCCACCGCCGGACACCGTACAACCCTGAGCTGATGAGCAGCAAATACAACTGATTGGCTATCAGCACTTCATCCCCTGATTCAGATAATCACAGGACAGATTTCAGGAAATCAAGCACAACAGCTGCCACCTGCTGTGGTGCTTCCAGGGGCAGCAGATGCCCAACAGAAGGCAGGGTCACAGCCTGGCCTCTGGGTAAACCCCTGGCAATCCGCTCAAGGGTATTTTGGCCCAATGTGTCCGACCTCTCCCCCCGCAGGACCAAGACTGGGCAGGGGACCCTCGCTAAATTTCCCAGCACATAACGGTCCACTGAACCTACAGACTCATAGATGCTCACTTCCCAGTCGGGACTGTATTTCAGGCTTACTGTGCCGTCAGGTTGAGCAACCGCCAGGCCCCGGACATAATCCCGCAGCACGTGATCCGGGATAGCCGCGAAGATCCTCTTTTTCCGATAGTTCTGAAACATGCTCTCCTGGTCCGGGAAGCTGGTCTTTCGCCGCAGGGTCCTGCGGACCAGAGGATGAAGACGACGAAACAGGTGAAGGAATACCAACACCCGCATTAGGAATCCCATCCAGGTGGGAAAAAGCGTCGGCTCTATCAACACCAGCGCCCGAAATCTTTCCGGTGCCTTTATAGCGGCCATTAGTGTTGTGATCGCCCCCAGAGAATGTCCCATGCCGATCAACATCTCATCCCCGCCAGCCGCTTTGAATTCGGACGGCAGGGCAGCCAGGTAATCATTCTGGAAGATCCGCCAATCACTCAGGGAGTCAGGATCGGATCCGGGCCAGAATGGGCGCAGGTAAATTGCCCTGGTCCGATACGTGTCCAAAAAGGGCTCGAGGAATGACTGGTAGGCCTCGGGTGGGTAGCCATTGGCATGGGCATGGAGCAGCAAAGGACCCTGATCACTAAGGGCCAGGGGTTCAAGGGCGTTCACCATCCCCTTCCTGTTCTCTTCTTCGTGAGCGTTTCATTTTCATTCATGTTTTCTGGTCAGTTTTTTACGTCGTATGATCAACAATCCCAGGGCGATCAAACCGATTCCCCCCAGCAGAAACCAGGTTTGATCCACCAGAAATGCAGAGGAGGAAAAAAAGAGCACCAGTCATAACAAGCCAATCAACAAACAGCAGTTGCCCAGTTTCCTAACCATTCTTCGCCTGTAGGTTGGAAAATATGAAGGGGGAAACCGCAATCACTCTACGTAATCCTCTAACTTGTAGGACACATTGGGGCTGCGAAGTTTGCGCAAAGCCGTGGCTTCGATTTGGCGGATCCTTTCTCGGGTGACATCAAAATATGCCCCCACTTCCTCCAGAGTATGGACCTTGCCATCCATCAAACCGAAACGCAATTCAAGCACCTGGCGTTCCCGGACGGACAGGTTATCAAGGGCCTTGCTCAGCTGTTCACGCATCATCTCTGTGGCTGTGGCTTCAATGGGGGAAGCAGCGTCCTCGTCTTGGATGAAATCCTCCAGATGGTTGTCATCCTCATCCCCAACTGGCCTGTCGAGGGACATAGGGTCTTCTGCTGCGCGCAAATAGCGGTGGACTTTAGCTGTGGCCTCCCGCCAGGCATGCAGCAACTCCGGCGGCAGGGATTCTTCCTTGTCCTCCTGCTGGAGATGAGCCTTAATGGTCTTTTTATCTTTGCGAGACAGGTAATCAGTTTCCAGAGCGATTTCTTCTAGTGTCGGTTCGTGCTCCAGCTCCTGGGTCAATCTGCGGCGGACCCTCAACAGCTGCGTAACAGTTTCAAAGACGTGAACGGGGATACGGATGGTCCTGGCCTGATCGGCAATTGAGCGACTGACAGACTGTCGGATCCACCAGGTAGCATAAGTGCTGAATTTGAAGCCCCGGGTGGGATCGAACTTTGAAACCGCCCGCAGCAGCCCGACATTTCCTTCCTGGATCAGATCCAGGAAAGAATTGCCCCGGCCAATATAGTGTTTGGCAACACTGACCACCAATTTGAGGTTGCGCCGGATCAAGTCCTGGTAGGCTTCATAATATCGGCTCCAGAGATTTTCAATTTCAATTCTCAGTTCCTCTTCCGGGGGAAGCTGTTCCTGAAATTTCTTTAGGGGGGGCAGATTTTTCTTTTCCAGCAGCCAGGGTTTCAGCCATTCAGCTACTGCATCTGGGAAGGAATAAAAAGCCACAAAAAAGTGGAAGATATTCCGGGCTACACATCCCCAATCCTCGTTTTCTCCCCACTGGCCATTATCCAGATACTCCCGTGTATAGGATGGCGGTTCAAGGGACCATTTTTTACGCAGCTCCCGCGATTCCATAAAAATGGCTTCCCAATCGGGACAATCCATCTTTAACCGTTTAACATCCTCCCGAATGCGTTTATATTTCACCAGCAGGTCATCGTAGATGGCTGAATAGAGGTTAAAATCAGTGGGTTTTTCCGCCAAAGGGTGTTCGCGTTTTAAGCGGTCCATCCGGCGTGTAGACAGCAAGCGGGCGCCCAGCCAGAACTCTTGGTGGACGTCCAGCAGGTTGATGGTACCGATATCATTCAGGTACATCTGAACTGGATCATCACGCAGGGCAGCCCTGATATTTTCGCCTTCCTGTTCTGGGTTCGTATGTTCCTTCTGCATTGGTGTTCACCCCGTCAAGGTCAGTAAAAACAGTGCCTTATCACAAAGTAGTAAAGGGTTGGGTCTTTCTCAGGAATCAAAGGTAGCTGTCCGGCTGGTATAACGCTGCATCGCTTTATCTATTTTATGTTTTTCATGCAAATAGTGGGAAATATTTTCGAGGTATTCTGCAGCCAAATAATCACCATTTTTATGATTACTTTCCTGCAGGAATCGGAGATGGTCATTCTGTTTGGCAATCTGCCATTTCCGCAAGTTCAAGAATGCCCGCATCAAGTCTTCCAGGACTTTATCTGAGTTCAGGTTGAGGCCCTGGGACATTACCAGCAGCTCATCCACAATTTCCTCGAAATTTTCCGGGAGATGAGAGATGATATAATCCCGCGGCTCTTCCTCGGCCTGGGCCAGAGCATCCTTGATATGTTTGATCAGGATCTGAAAATCAGCGTTCTGAAAATCCTTCTCATCAAAACGCGCCAATCCATCCCGGCTGAGAGCACGATCGACCTTGTAGATCAGCTCGGGCTCACGCAGCAAGATGCCCACACAGTGCTTTTCATACAATTCCCCATCCCTGCGGACCTTTCTGGCAGCGGGAGCCTGCTGCACTGGCGGGGTTCTACCCCGGGTCAAGGTAGCGGGTCGCCTTCTCTTCCGCACAGGGCGGAATCGAAGCAGGGCATTTTCATTGATTTCCAGCAAGCGGGAAAGCCGCTGGGTATATGCATCCCTTTCAATTGAGTTCGGAAGGTCATCGATCAGGGGAAGCACCTGGGTGGCGATGGCGCTCTTAACTTTGGGATCGTCCAGGTCCTGTTCCCTTGCCAGGGTTTCCATCACATGGAGGACCACAGGACGGGCTTCTTCAATCAGAGAACGCCACAACTCCGGATCCTGATTGGTAACATCATCAGGGTCCATCCCTGGAGGAAGGGTCAAAACACGAATATCCGCGTTCAGGCGCCCTTCCTGGTGAAGCAGGCCCCGGGAGTCAAATACCACTTCCTGCGTGCGGTCCAGCGCTTCGCGGGCGATCTGCAAACCGCGCAGGGTGGCTTTCTGGCCGGCAGCGTCGCTGTCCATAGCGATGATAAATTTATCAGTATATTTCTTAAGCACCCTCAACTGGTACTCATTCAGGGCTGTGCCCATCTGGGCCACAATATTCCGGAACCCATGCTGGTAAGGGCCGATCACGCCCATATAGCCTTCCACGATCACCACCTGATCCTGGTCGCGGATAGCCCTCCGGGCCGTATCCAACCCAAAGAGCAAACGGCTTTTATCAAACACTGCCGTCTGGGGCGAGTTGAGGTACTTGGGCATATCTTCGGGGTTGAGAGCCCGGGCCCCAAATCCGGCCATGCCGCCGCTCCGGTCGCGGATGGGGATCATCAAACGGTGGCGGAAGCGGTCGTAAACCTTGCCATCATCCTTTTCCGTGACCAACCCTGCATCGCGGATCTCCTGCAAGCTGAACCCCTGTTTCCGGAAGTGGTTCAGGGATGCCTCCCAGGAGTTGGGAGCGTATCCCAACCCAAAAGCCTCCTGGGTTTCCTGGTCAAGCCCCCGCCTCTGGATATAATCCCTGGCTATCTGGCCTTGCGGGGTTTCCCGCAGGTAATAGCGATAAAACGCTACCGCTTCCTCCAGCAAGGAGCGCAGGCGCTCGCCCTCTTCTCTTTCTTCCTGGGCTTGGGGTGTCAACGGCTGCAGCTGCACTCCGGCCCGATCGGCCAGCTCCTGGAGTGCCTCGGAAAAATCCCAACCCTCCCTTTTCATCACGTAGCTGAAGGCATCACCGCCCTCGTCGCATTCCCCGAAGCATTTCCAGGTCTGGGTATCGGGAAAGACCACAAATGAGGGGGTGTTCACATTATGATGAAAGGGACAAAAACCGGTATAGTTCCGCCCTGCCCGGCGCAGCTCGACACTCTCTGACACCAGGTCAACGATATCAATCCGATCTTTGATCTCGTCTATCACGCTCATAAATTTCACCAGATTAATTTGGGTTCAGAACCGATTATACCAAGGTAAAAAGGGGTTCTTCGATAGAAATCCAGCTTCTTTTCATCAGGATGAAAAGGAAATGGATCTCAATCCAGCTTAAAAATGGACGTACGCTGTCGGATCTAGAAGCCTTCCAGCCGGGTCATATCCAGGTTGCTCTCAGCAAGCTTGGAAATCCCCTGCAGTAAACCCAGGCGGTTTTCCCGGATCTTCTGGTCTTCATCCATTACCAGCACGTTATCAAAGAAATCCGTGATCAGCGGTATCAGGGGAGTAAATATCGCAAAGAATCCTTCCAGATCCCCAGGTGTTAAAGCAGTCTCAGCAGCTTTGGCGGCCGCTTCACCCAGGCGCTTCTCTTCCTTTTCAAGGAACAACGCCGGATCCACCGGATAAAGCTGATCGAGGTCCCGGGTTATTCGCACGCAGCGGGCAAAGGAATCCAGGGTGATCTCCCAGTCATCTTTTTGAACCCAGGCAGTCAGGACCTTCACCGCTCGGAAAGCGCTGGCTGGATTGTGTCCCTGGACAGCCACAACCGCGTCGACCACGTCATAAGGGTATCCACTTTCCCGCAGGTAATTGTGCAATCGGTCCTGTATGAACCTCAGGCAGGCCTCCCGATTATCGGGAGAGATCTCAATGGGCAAATCCTGGATCGCGGCATCCAGGGCCTGGGCCAGATCCAGATCTAGGTCCCAGTGAATGAGATTGCCCACCAACCCCAGGGCGGCCCTCCGCTGGGCAAAGGGATCTTTGCTGCCAGTGGGTGCCAGGCCAGCCGCGAACAGTCCCGCCAGGGAATCCAGCCGGTCAGCCAGTCCAACCACCAGACCCGGTAAGGTCGAAGGCGCAGGGTCATTAACAGAGGAGGGTAGATACTGCTCCCGGATAGCCAGTGCTACGGGTTCTTTTTCGCCAGAGCTGCGGGCGTAGTAATACCCCATCACCCCCTGCAGGGAGGTCATTTCAACCACCATCTGGGTGGCCAGATCGGCTTTGCAGAGCTCCGCAGCCCGCCGGCTGATCTCCAGATCATCGCCGGTCAGGCCAATCAGGTCGGCCAGCCTGTCTACCAGGTTCCGCACCCGTTTGGTTTTATCCCCCATCGACCCCAAATCCACCTGGAAGGTGAGGGTGTCCAGAGCCGGCAGGTACGCCGCCAGGGGTTTTTCCTGGTCGGCTTTTACAAAGTATTTCGCGTCCGCAAATCGGGCCAGGATCACATCTGTATTGCCCTGTGTTATCAGGGGCAGTTGGGGATATTCGCCTTCCCGGGATGGTTTATTGGCGATCGTAATGAAATATGGAAGCAATTCCCCGTCTTTTTCCACCGGGAAATAGCGCTGGTGTTTTTTCATCACTGAGATCAGCACCTCCCTGGGAAGGTCCAGGTAGGCAGGATCAAACTCTCCCAGCAGCGCGGTGGGGGCTTCCACCAGGTGGGTCACTTCCCCAAGCAGGGCTGGATCATCTGATACCTCGCCGCCTGCTTGACCGGCCAGGTACTTGACGTCAGTGAGGATTCGCTGGCGGCGTTTTTCCTGGTCCAGGAGGATGCCCTGTTTGCCCAGCGCATCAAAATAATCAGCCGGTGTGGAGACCTCAATATCCTCACCCCTCCCGATGAAACGCAAACCCCGGGTAACCGGCCTGGCTTCCAACCCTGCATAACGGAAGGGTATCCGGGAATCGCCGTGCAAGGCCAGCAGCCAGCGGATGGGGCGTGAAAATGCCAGCTTGGGATCATTCCAGCGCATGGACTGCCGGAAGTTTAGAGACTGGATCAAATCCGGCAAAGCAGCAGAGAGGACATCCTGCGCTGGAAGGCCGGTTTTTCGCTCTACAGCGACCACGTATTCCCCTCCCTCAATTTCCTTGATTTCCAGGTCCTCGAGGGCTACTCCTTTGGACTTCGCAAATCCTTCAGCCGCCCTGGTGGGTTTGCCGTCAGGGTCAAAAGCCCGCTCGCGGGGCGGTCCTTTCACAAGCTGCTCCAGGTCCTGCTGACGGTGGGCTAATTCCGCCAGGGAAAGCACCAGCCGGCGGGGGGTGGCCAGCAACTGCAAACCTTCATAAGCCAGCCGCAGGTCGGCAAACATGGCCGGAGCTGCCTTTTCAAGCTGTTGGATGGCGTCCTGGACATCTCCGGGTGGCAGTTCCTCGGTGCCGATCTCCAGCACAAAAGGCGCAGGGGCCGCAGGAGCTTTCCCGGGGGAAGGTTTCACCACCTTCGCAGGTGAATCCTCTCCTCTTCCCAACCAGGGATATTTCAGGTCCATACGCTCTTCCAGGTAAGATTCAGCCACCCGCCGGGAAAGATCACGCATGCGGTGGAAAAATCCCGCTCTTTCGGTCACGCCAACCGCGCCGCGTGTGTCCAGCAGGTTGAATGTGTGGGAGCATTTGAGCACAAAATCATGGGCCGGCAGGGTCTGTTTCTCATCCAGGCAGCGGTTAGCCTCGCTTTCATAGATCCGGTAAAGCTCCTTCATGTGATCCACGTCTGCCAGCTCAAAGGCATACTTGCTGAACTGCTGCTCGCTTTGCAGCTGGACATCGCCGTAGTTGTAATCTCTTGACCAGCGGATCTCCTTAAAGTCTCGCACTCCCTGCAGGGCCATGGCAATGCGCTCCAGCCCATAGGTCAGCTCTACAGAAACAGGATCCAGCGGTTGGCCGCCTGACTGCTGAAAATAGGTGAATTGGGTGATCTCCAGGCCGTTTAGCCACACTTCCCAGCCCAGCCCCCAGGCACCCAGGGCGGGGGATTTCCAGTTATCTTCCACAAATCGGATATCGTGCTGCCCGGGGTCGATACCCATGGCTTCCAGGGACTGCAGATATAGCTCCTGAGGGTTGCCCGGATCTGGTTTGAGGATGACCTGGTACTGGGTATGCTGGTAAAAACGGTTGGGGTTTTCGCCGTAGCGGCCGTCATCCGGACGGATGGAAGGCTCTACATACCCCACGTTCCAAGGCTCCGGTCCCAGCACACGCAAGGAGGTGGCCGGGTTCATGGTCCCTGCTCCAACCTCAGTGTGATAAGGCTGCCAGATCAAACAGCCATTGTCCGCCCAGAATTTTTCCAGCGCCATGATCAGAGATTGGAAATCCAATGCTTCTTTCATATTTGCTCCCGCAATTTACAAGGACGCCTGAAAGCCCAGCTTTCAGAAATTTCTATCCCCGAAACAGATTGATGGAATAAGAATAATTGTCACGGAATTATAACATGGGGCAGGGTCGCTGGACGCAGGAGCAATCCTTCAATCCGCTCAGGAGATGTGTGCTGGGACCGGGATAATGAGACGGGGAGCTCCCCCTCTCCCCATCCCATTTCCACCCACTTGTTGTATAATCCCTAATCCAGGCAATTATGATCCTATCCATTTTAGAAAAGTGAGCGAATGATGACAACTTATCAACAGGAACGCTGGAGCTTGGACGACCTGTTTCCTGGCCATGAGTCACAGGAATTCAAGGATGCGATGGCTGCACTTGATGTGTCCATCGAGGCCTTTGAAAAACACCGTCCCAGGCTGGATGCAGAGATCACTGAAGAGGATTTTCTGAGGATTGTCTCAGAACTGGAAGAGATCGCCATACTGAGCAGCCGCCTGGAAAGTTTCGCCGGATTATGGTTCACCGAAGATACCCAGAACCAGGACGCCCAGGCGCTGCAGGCCCGGATCGACCAGTTCCTGGTCGGCCTCCAGAACAGGACCCTCTTTTTCAGTTTATGGTGGAAAAAACTCGACCAGGCTGCCGCCGATCGGCTGATGGCCGCTTCAGGCGACCTGAAATACTGGCTGGAGGAAATGCGCCACTATACGCCCCACACTCTCTCAGAGCCGGAAGAGAAGGTCATCAACATCAAAAACGTCACCGGGTTCAACGCCCTGATCACCCTCTACGACTCGATCACCAACCGCTATAACTTCAAGGTGGAGATCGAAGGGGAGGAAAAGGACCTCACCCGGGGGGAATTGATGGTATATGCCCGCCATCACGACTCCGACCTGCGGGCTGCCATCTACCAGGAGCTTTACAAGGTATATGGCGACGACGGGCCCATCCTGGGCCAGATCTACCAGACCGTGGTGCGTGATTGGGCCAATGAGAATATCGACCTGCGGAATTACCAGAATCCTATCGCGGTCCGCAACCTGCGCAACGACGTGCCAGACGAAGCGGTGGATGTCCTGCTGGAAGTTTGTGAGAAAAACGCACCAGTGTTCCAGCGTTTCTTTGACCTCAAGGCCAAGTGGATCAAAACAGACCAGCTGCGCCGCTATGATATTTATGCTCCGGTCGCCCAGGCGGATAAAACCTATACCTTCCAGGACAGCGTGGAAATGGTACTGGATGCTTTCCAGCAATTCGATCCCCGGATCGCCAAGCTGGCGGAGAAGATCATCGCCGAAGGCCATGTCGACAGCGAAATCCGCAAGGGGAAACGGGGCGGAGCTTTCTGCTGGTCCGTGGACAATAAACTCTCCCCCTGGGTGCTGCTGAACTATCAGGGCACCGCCGATTCAGTAGCCACCATGGCTCACGAGCTGGGACACGGCATCCACTCCCTGCTGGCGCAGGATCACAGCATCTTTACCTTCCATTCCTCCCTGCCGCTGGCGGAAAACGCTTCTACCTTCGGCGAAATGCTGCTGATCGACAAGCTGCTCTCCCAGGAGGAAGACCCGGCCGTGCGGCGGGATATCCTTTTCAAACAGGTGGATGACGCTTATGCCACCATCCTGCGCCAATCCTTCTTCGCACTCTTTGAGCGTGAAGCCCACAGGATGATCAAGGAGGGAGCCATCATTGATGACCTCTCTGAGATGTACCTGGAAAACCTCAAGAAGCAGTTCGGAAATGCGGTCTCAGTCAGTGATGAGTTCCGCTGGGAATGGGTATCCATCCCCCACTTCTACCACACCCCGTTTTATGTCTATGCTTATGCCTTTGGCCAGCTGCTGGTGCTCTCGTTGTACCAGCGCTACCAACAGGAAGGGGACAGCTTCAAGCCGGGCTATATCAAGATCCTGGAAGCAGGCGGGTCCCAGGCACCAGCCAAGATCCTTTCCGAAGCGGGTATTGACATAAAAAGCCAGGCTTTCTGGCAGGGTGGATTTGATGTTATCAACGGCATGGTCAAGGAATTGGAGGACCTGCCTGTCGACTAAGCTAATCGCTGACAATCAAATACCGCAACAATAGTATCGCCAGCAGGTTCACGACCGCCGCTGCCAGGGCATTATGCCAGAAACCCCCATCGAAAATGGGTGCGGCAATCCAGGAGCCAAGACCTCTCCCGAAGTTTGCGCTGGCGATACTTAATGCCATCACGGTTCCCCGCGCTTCAGGGAGCACCCCGGTCATCAAGGGGATCAGACTGACGATGGTGAATTCAAAGGTCAGAAAAAAGACGAATAAGCCCAGGTAGGCACCCGAAGTTGAACCTCCAACCAGGGGGAGGAACGCGGAAGAAACCACACTGGCGATCAAACCATATGCTACCGCTTTGTGGGTGCCGATCTTATCTGCGATAGCGCTGACTCCGCCCTCTCCCAGCAGTTCAGCGATACCGATCAGGGCAGATGCTCCGCCCAGGGCAGCAATCTGGAGCCCAAAGGATTGGTTCAGCCACACACCAAAAACAACATTCACCAGCTGATTGGCCGTGCAGATCAACAGCATCACACCTAACCCGGCCAGCGCAGTGCCTGAACGTAAGACCAGATTGAAATTGTCCAGGATGCTCTGGGTATTATTGCTCGAGGTCGAGTCCGGGGGAATCATGACCAGTATCCCCAGGAAAGACAATACGCTCAGGGCTGTTAAGAACAAGAAGGGGGACATCACACCCAAGCGTTCCATCAAGAAGCCCACAATGGGCATACCCAGGAAAAAGGACAGGGACCAGCTGGTTTCCGTGATGCCCAGGACAAAGCCTCGCCGCTCAAATGGAATCGTATCCCCAAAATATGCCTGCATTGATGGGTCGAAGATCGCTTTCCCCAGCATGGAAAGGATCAGAAATAGCAGGAACCCCAAACTGGTAGGAAAAAGGCTGGCGGACAATGTGCCCAGGCAAAACAGTATCAAGCCTGTGAGCATGCCTGTCCGGCGTCCGCGGGTATCAGCCAGCGAGGCCAGGAAGGGGCTGATGATGCCTATCAGGGATTGGCCAGCATACATGCGCGTAATGGTTTCCAGGCTGATCCCCAGCCCTTCCATTAACATGGGTTGAAAGGGAAACACCATCCTGAATCCGGTATTGGTCACCATCCGGATCAGAGTAGTACTGGAAATCTGCAGCCAGGTCCTGCGGGAGAGTTTCATATTCCCTGAATGATACCAGTAAATATCACTATTTTTCCCTGGCCTGTTGTGCGCAGAATCGCTATAAATGGGACTGTGAGCAAGGGAGGAGCGATATCAATCATGTCATTGCGAGGAGGTCCTGAGCGAGAGCGATGGACCGACGTGGCAATCTCCTAATTATTCTTGATAATACTTGATTAATTGTAGCGTACCAGAATCGGACATACATTCAAGGCGGCCTTTCGATTCAACAAGTTGAATTTTACAAGCGAATCAAATCCTTACAAAATTGTTAACAGAAAACTGGAATATATTCCTCTATTTACGCTTTTGGTAGGCCTTAGCTTGAGAAAAAGGGTAAACTGTTTTTGGCCTGGCTATGGCCCCGTTAAGAAGCCAGGCACGCTGTACTTGAAACTTGAATCCAAGGGTATATCTAGTATATGAAACATAAATATATCTCGAATGTAATAACTAAAATGTTTTTCTTTGGTCTCTCAATGAAATTCTGGAGTGGCGATCAACAATTTACGGCAAGCCCACCTGGTGAAAGCGCGGGAGGTATTCCTGTTTTTCAGATAATAGATTGCGAGGATATGTCTCTGCTGGGACACAAGTTCGCCGTCGCCACATTTCCTTTTTATCTTGGGCGGTCTCAGGACAATGACATCATTTTCCAGGAGCTGTCCGTGTCACGGGCCCATGCCAAAATCACCTGTCATGAAAACAAGATTTTCATTCAGGACCGAGGATCGAAATATGGAACGCTTGTCA
>Ga0209834_10000518_pt1 | contig 23502 bp, 32 predicted proteins | sample Mar14236cmmetaG_FD_184134 | JGI IMG/M metagenome (GOLD analysis project Ga0209834, IMG submission 184134) | Marine hydrothermal vent microbial communities from Guaymas Basin, Gulf of California to study Microbial Dark Matter (Phase II) - Marker... ...
CTTAGCATGAAAGTATTGTCATGAGGTAGCATGTAGCTGCCTCATGACTTTTGAGGTGATTTGAATGGCTTATGCTACGGTTGAGGATTTAATGAAGCGTTTAGACCAGAGAGTTGTAGAATATTTGAGTGATGAACTTGAAATGGGTATTGCGAACAGTGAGACGTTAAATTCCACACTTTATGGTGCTTCTGCATACATTGCAGCAATACTTCCAGAGAGGTTTAAGACCAATGTCGATTTTGTTAAAGAGCTTGAGTTACTAAAAGCAATGGCTATGCTCTATAGGCGTTTTGGTTTCTTTACTGAGGCAGCTTCATTAGAGCAACAGATTGATAATGATGTGAAGCTTGCTATTGATTCTTCGCTTGAATCTGGTAGAACTGAATATAATCGTGATCCAAAATATTATGTTGAAGAGCCGATAGTTAGCAAAGATGAGTGGAGGAGTGCTTTCGAATATGATGAGTTTTGAGCTTAGGGTTGACACATCTGGATTGCAACAATTGAGGGTAGAAGTACAGAATTTAATAGCTTCGGCTACAGCGTTAATAGCTGCTGAACTTATGGAATATGAAGGTGAAGTGTTTGAAACTGAAGGTGCTGCAAGTGGTGAAAAGTGGCAACCGATTTCTGAAGCTACTAAACAAAAGCGGCAGAGAATGGGTGTAAATCCAAATAACCCAATATTACAAGCTCGTGGTATATTAAGCAGGTCTTATAAAGTATTCTTCAATCCATCATTTCCTATTGCAAATTGTACATTGTATTTTGATGACGTTTATTCTATCTGGGATAAAGAACTTGTCAATTTACCAGATGCACATCATTTTGGGGCTGGTCCTCGTTATCCACGCCGTCCTTTATTTAACGAGGAAGTTGTGGAAAAAAGGGTAGCCGAAAAGATACAATCCTTTTTAGGAGGTAAGTGATATGTTTGAAGAACTTTACCCAGCGATTTATGACTTATTTTATTCTGAATTAGAAAAGGTGTTTCCAGATTTCAAAACATATCCTTATGAGGTTTCTGATGTTGATAAAACTATTTTTCCATATATTGTAGTGTATCCATTGACATTACCAAGAAGGCGTTTTTTGGCAGATCAGCGTAATTTCGAATTTGATTTTAGGGTGCGTTTTGTTGATAGGCAACCTGTATCGAAAGCATATGAAAAAACAAAAGAGCTTTTAGCGCTTTTAGGTAAATTTGTTGATAATTTTGATGTAAAACGTTATACAGTTAATGTGGATGGCAACGATATTAGTATATTGGGTGATACAAGGGATATGGGAGTATCTTCTACATTTGTAAGAGACAATACTTATGTTATAATAGGTATGAGCTTTGTGTATCATTTTGAGACGGCCAAGTATTGATGAAGGAGGTGTGATTTATGCCTTTGTTTACTTCAGCACGAGAATACACAAGAACAGCTACAGCACGTGTGACTGGTTTTAATGGCTATGCGGCTTCTTCAGAAAGTTATGATGTGGTCGAAGCAAGTGGTTTGTTGTTAGAGACCGAATCAGTTCCAAACTTTGGTTCTTCATTTGCGACTGTTCCTTTTCCAGAAAGAATGAGTTGTTCGGCACGTAAGGGCGATCGTGTATCTTTTTCTGTTTCGGTTATAGGCGCAACTGCTGGTGGTTTTAGTGTTGATACTACTAATAACTTAGGAACATTGTTAATTGAATGTGATGGTAATTTTTCATGGAATTTAGCACTTTCTTTTGAAGGCCCTGCTTGTGGTGGAAAATTCCGTGTAACAGGGATTAGTGGAAGTGGGACAGTTTCAGGGGGAGCTGTAGGTTTGCCTTATTGTCCTTTTACTGTTGAAACCGTAACCTCAGAATCTGGTACTGAATATAGTGATACTGATGGTGCGCAGTCTTTTACAACTGTTGAGATCGTAAGTGCTTCAGGAATTCCATGGAGCGATTGGCAAATAGCAGGAGCTTGATATAAAGGAGGAATAGTTGGATGAAAATAGATATTGGTGGTTTTTCGGTTGAATTTAGAAAGCCAACGGCATTTGAAGCTGTTGGCTTTGTTCCGCTTTTTTCGCGATATTTAGATACAATTAATGAAGCAAGTAAACTTTATGAGCAACAGATCAAAGATGCAAAGACCGAAGAAGATAAGAAAAAAATCGAGGAAAATTACAAGCTGAATAGAGAAAGGATGCTTGCGTCATACTTCGGTACTTTTGATGAGTTCACACGCAAGGAGCTAATAAAATACATAGCAAAATTGATAGTTGATTGGGATTACAAAGAGAAACCAACTCCAGAGTTATTAGAACAGCTACCACCACTTATTTTACTTGCGTTGTTTGATAACGTTGCTGTGCTTACGCTGTTTGGGGATGAGAGTAGCATAAATTTTTTCGTAGACATGTTAAACTCGCAAAGCAAGAAGGAAGAGAAGGATTAATATTTATTACTAAAAAATACATAGAAAACTTATTGAAAATGTCGCATGATTTAACATCGGATGAGCTGATGTTTCTAACATTGCTGGAGCTTGAGGCAGACAAGGAGTTGATGAATGATGTCAGAAGTAAGACTTGATTTACTTTTTAATGCTTCTGATGCTTTGCGTGCAATAGATGAAATAGAAGCAAGATTGGCAAAGCTACAGGGGCTTAAGATAAATGTAGGTGATCTCTCAAGTGTCACAGCTGCTGTTCAAAATCTTGTTAATAAAATAAATGAGCTTAGGCGTCCGATAGATTTAAGAATAAATACCAGCCAAATTGCTACTGCTTCTTCTCAACTTTCAAATGTTGCAAAACAGATACGTGAGGCGTTTACAACCGCGACCATAGGTGTTACAACACAAACTAAAACCGTTTCGACGCCTTCAACAAGCAGGAGTTTGACATTTCCTGCTGTTGGGGGCTTGTATATGTTTTCAAATGTTTTAAATAGATTTGCTTCAAGATTGAGTAGCATATTTGATAATGCCTTATCTGTTTTTGAGGAAGCTGCTACTTCTATACAAAAGGCACGTATCGTTTCAGGTGCAGGCCCATCTGAGTTTAATAACTTTGTTGCTGAGCTCAGGAGACTTTCAAGCAGGGTTATGACGCCATATCCAGAGCTTGCACAAATAGCATATTCTTTTGCAACAAGAGGTTATGCCAATCTTCGGACTGCGCCGCAAGTTATTGAACCTCTTGCAGTAGCTTCAATAATTACAGGTGAATCTTTAGATACGATGGCACGGTCTATTTTAAGTTTGATGCAAGCGTGGAATCCACGAGAATTGACGGAACTCAGGGATTTAGCGCCAATGCTTACTAAACAATTTGCAGATATGATGAGTTATGCTTTTGCAAAATCACCGCTCGAAGTAAGATGGTTTAAAGACATTGCTAACTATGCAGCACCGTTATTTGCACAACTGGGGTATTCCCCACAAGAAACAATGGCGTTCTTTATGGCAATGTCACAGCAGATACCAACTCCTGGTATCGGCGCAAGGTCTTCAAGGATGTTGCTGTTTAATATTCATGATATAGAAAAAAGTTTTAAATTATTTGCAAATTATGGTATTGATGCCGCTAAGATTTTTCAAGAAACTGCCGAACGTGGGGGAAGCTTAGCAGATGCGTTTAGGGAGCTTTATGGTGCACTTTCACAACTACCGAAAGACCAACTAACTTCTGTTTTTAAGCAACTTGGTGGTGGTGTTCGTGGTGGTATGGCTGCAATGATGTTAAACCAAGGTGATCTATTAACAAACATCGAAAATTATATTAATGCTCTTGAAAGGAGGTCAATTGGTTATACAAATTATGTAAGAACGCAATATCGTGCCACTCCAAAAGGTGCTCTTGAAAGTGCCGAAGCACATCTAACTGCTGTTTTGGATGAACTCGGAAACGCAGTTGCTGGAGCGAAAGCTGCTTTTGTTGAACTTCAAGCGGGGATTTTAGAGTTTTTGAACAATTTACCCTCACCAATTGTAGGTGGTTTGTTTGGTGCAGGACAAGGGGCAAAATGGGCATCAAATTGGATTGTTGAGCCTGCGACTAATCTTGCATTGTTGTCATATCTTATAAAAAGCTTGGGCTTTACAAAGTTGGCTGGTGGCTTAGGAATTGCTGGCGGTGCAGTTTTAGGTTTAGGCGCAGCCTTTGGTGCTTACAAAACATACCAGATTCAATTAGAAACCGAAAGGACACAAAAGTTTTTAGAGGCATATAAGGGCATGCCTTATGTAGAAGCAGCTTTAGATGCGCTCAAAAACGCCAAGTATGTTGGCAGATATGTCGAAGGTAAGCCACCTGATTGGTTTAAATTTATACCACTTGAGTTTCGCGGTGCGGCAATGGCTATGTATAATTCATTTGTATCTCAGAAAGGTTATATAGTTCAAACGCCTGAAGGTGAGCGTTTTGTTCCAGAGGAAAAATATAAAGATTTTTTGAGCGGTTTAGGTAATATAGGTACGCTTTTAGGGCATGCAATAACAGTACAATATGATAAAATACAAGCTGCATCAGGAACACAAGCAGCAGAGGCGTTTAAAACTACCGCAGAAGAAGTTTCACAATATACGCAGAAATATTTTAGCGGTGTCTTATCAAACCTTGGTGTTGCACCAGAAGATTATGGAAAAATAGACATATTAACAAGATGGTTTACAACAGCTGGCTTTCCTGCTGGGCAAGTATCAAGTTTATCCAGCGCGATGGCAAATATCTATAAGCAGATTGAAACGCAGTATCCTGGAAAGTTAGAACCAGGCGATATAGGCAAGATGATACAAAGCATAATTGGCGCAGGGGTAATAGAAAAAGTAACAGGTATAAAAGGTTTAACAGAATTTGTTTCGAAATCGCTTGGAATTAAAATTGATTTTGAGAGCTTAAGGCCTTTAATTGAAAGAATTGCACAGGGTGTGCAGAGTATAGATAGCAAAACAGACCAGACAGGTAGGGAAAAATTTAGACAGTATAGTTATGGGCAGCTCCTTGAGTATTGGCTACAAGGCTATATTCCAAGACCAGAGCTTACTAATATGCTACCAGCATTAGGTGGGGGTGGTTGGCCTATAGAAAGAACATGGACTCCTGGTAAATATCGAGAAACTGTAACTGTTGATCTGGGGGTTCTTGATTTGACACAACCAGTTACACTAACTTCGGCTTATTGGGATGCAGCGTTAAAACCACAACCTTGGTTTAATTGAGGTGATAGTATGTCGTTTTTTTGCCCAATGATAAATGGCAAGATACCATTAAAATCGAATTTCACGATGTACTTTGGTGTTGAACCAGCTCATCTCACTGCTACTATTTCAGCAGATAATCCACCAAGTAGCGTTATTTATGGTGGGGCTAATATATGGCTTGATATGGATGTTGTTAGCTGGACAAAAACAGATGAAGGTATATACACAATTCAAGCCGCAGATGATCCCTATACTTGGAAAAATAAACGTATTAGTGTAAGTTATAATGATCCTATTGAAGGGATAGAAGTTAGCGTTTTGGCGGATGCGATTACGTCTGCGACTGGTTGGAGCGTAAATTTGCTTAATTCAGAAAAAGTACCCTATATAATTTTTTCTGGGAGTATTATTGAAGCTATAAAGCTTTTAGAGCGCATGACTGGCGGGATAGCCTACTTAGATCATATGGCTAAGACAATTAATTTTACTAACGTGATCCCAACAAACCAGGGTGGGAGCACGGTGATAGAGGAAGCGTATGCACAACCAGCAGGTGATGTTATTTGTTACGGAACATTACTGAAATTACCACAAGATAATTTGGCTGTTGCAAATGATGCTGGGCTACTTGAATGGAAGACTTTATCTATGACTGTGCCTGCTGAAGCATGGGAAATTACTTCAGCAACTCCACTTGGAGTACAGGATATTGAAGTAGGTAGTTCAAAATATAGGAAGTATGAAGTTGTCGATTATTCAGGAAATCAAGTGCAGTATACGCAAGATGTTGAAGAAGTGATAATGCAAAGATGTGTAAGTTTGGTGTTTGTAGCGACAACTGTAGCGCTTCGTCAAGATGAGGTATTGTTACGTCCTGACGGAGATTTAGGTGGTGGTGTGGAATTTGGGAATCCTTATGGTTTGGAAGTTAACGATCCATATACTGGCCAACCTACAAATGCTCCTTATAAAAACAATTTGGGTGAGCGTGTGAGCTTTGTGCCACCAAATGAAGCACAAAACAAGGTGAATGAAGTTTTGGAAAAGTTAACAAACCCACAAGACGGTTTAGAGTATTCAGGCATTTTTGTGATAATTACTCCTAATATTACTGGAGATAAAGATTCTCTTGTAACAACATCAGATTATTTCTTTGGTTTTCGTGCAATAGTAGTGGGTAAAATACTGATACCATTTTTGCGATATAGAATCATAAAAAAGAAAGAAAAAGTTGGTGGTACATCTCCGACGCTTGTGCCAGACAGTGATACAACAGGTAAACCAATTGAAAAAGCTGGGGGGTTGTTGGATTATAGTGTTGAAGGGCCGACTAACTTACCAGATGCGCCAAACTTAAATATGGCATTTGTGTCGCTGTATATACGTGAAAGGATATTGAGAAATTTGCATTTTGATTTAGAACTTGATGGATATAGGATAAAGTTTCCTTATTTTGCGTCTTCAACAGGGGGAGTGGGTGTCGCACCCGATTTGTCTGGTAATGCTATGTACATACAAAATAATGAAGCAATCTCGTTAAAAGCGGCAAGTGATTATGCAAAAGCAATGAGCGATCTAATAAATAAAAATGGGTACATTGCAGTTTTGAATGGTAGTCCAAGTGGTGCTTCAAAATACATTGAAGATTTTTCGGGTAAGTTTTTTAGAGCCATAGCATATTATAGAAAAGCATAGAGAGTGAGGTGAAAAAATGGCATTTAGCAATTTGAACTATAATGGCTACTTAGTAAACAATACCCTGTTAGTACCTTCGGAAGCAGTATGGACACCAACAATAGATACTACTCATGATATGCGTATTGCTATTCAAATTGATAGCACAGTAAATTCTGCAGATAATCCGCCTGCTAATCCCACACAGAACTTTCAAGTCTCGCTTTATAATATAGCGTACCTTGATACGCAAGATACAACGCCTGTATTAACAAAATCACTAAGTATTACAGGGGATCAGGCAATAGGCACAGTATTTTTTGACACAATTGGTTTTTCGAAAGTAAGACTACTGATAACTAATGGTAATCAGTTTGGTGTATATGTAACTGTCAGGCTAACGGAGGCGAGATTAGAATGAGAACACGAACTTTTGAAGTATTTACAGGCAGTACTAAGGGCTTGAAATTTGAAGTAGTTGATCAGGAAGGTAATTTTATAAATGCTACTAACGCAACAGCCAATCTTTATGACGCTGATATGGCCCTTATTTCGGCGTTAGAGCTGGTTAATGATAGTACAGGTATTTTTAAAACCAGTATAGATACTACAGCACTTGGGTTAACAGCAGGAAAATACGTTATAGAGTTTTCATGTGTTGCTAATGGTAATACGTACAAACGACGTGATTATTTATATGTTGCAGACTTTATTTAAGGAGAGGTGAAGGAAATGTTCTTTGATAGCCTTTCTAAAAAAAGATTTTACCTTGAGAACGAATCTGTACTTATCAATACTTTTCAAGGGCGAGTGGTAGGGACAAGTGCAGTAGCAACTTATATTTCAACACCTTTAGGTACTATGAGAGTTCCGCCAGCAGCTGGCGATAGGCTTGGAAGTAGAAGATTTCATATAAAAACCGCCACAGGGGAGACTGATAACCCTTTCTAAGTGCCTTGCCACAATCGCGTGGCAATGGTTATGGCTTTTTTATTGCTGGGCCTGAAGGGACAAACTATGGAAAACAGGTATGGTTGGTTTCAGGTGGACAAAGGATTAAGATTTTTGAAGTAAACAATGGCTACATAGTTGCAAACAGTAGATACAACACTGTTAATTATGCTACTGGTGCAATTGCTTTACATATACGCTATGCAGAACCACATTCTCCTGATTTTGAATTTTACTATGATGGAATAGTGATAATCGACGGTATAGGTAGAGTAGTAGGTTCTTTCATGTTTAGAGATTTAGCTAAGTTCATGTGTGATTATATAATGGGGCATATAAAGTATTGGAAATACTTTAAAATGTATTTTGGTGTTATGTCACATGCCATTTTAACAAAGAAACGATATATTATGGTTTTTCCTGACACTTCACCACGTGGTTTACAACTTGTTACTATATCTGCTCCTGGTGCTCCGCCTGTTTATGATATACACCCAGAATATAAACCACAAAACAAAATACCTGCTGGGATTTATGCTTATAATTTTTCTGTTGATCAAGGATATGTTAACGAAGAAATCTATCGTGACTTTTCGGTGGAAAAAGCATTTTTTATGGAGCAAACGCAAACGTATATGCCCTTACCTGTTTCACCTTATGTGGATGCTTATGCTTATATTTTTGGTGAGAGATTTGACCAAATATTTGTATTTGAACCAATAATGGTTTTGCCAATGGCTGTTTTAGATGCAACAGCTTTTGATTTAGAGAAGAAAGTTATCGATGCGAGCGAGGCATTAAGGGGGGATAAGAGTCTTATTGGTGCGTTTGGTTTTCATTCGCGTGGCTTTTTTAACCAATGGTTTATAACGCCTGATTATGTGGGGGCACAATCGGTTCTTTTTATTGGTTGGGATAGTGGAATAACAGGTTTTAAAATAGATGCGAAACGTTTGGATTATGTCTTGGATCAAGCACGCCCTGAGTTGCAATGGTCGCAAGACCCTGAAATAAAGTCAGTTATGATGTTTATTGAATATGCTCAGCTACGTGATAAGTTTGTGCTTGGAGATTTAGGCGGTGCTGTTGAAGTGTTTTGGCATTTAGGGCCACCGATGTGGATGTACACTGTTTATGATATGTATATTGGGCTGGTTGCTTATGTTTCTGTTGAATATGAAGATACAATATACTTTTTAAACGATAAACCAGTTTATGTTGGTGATTTGGAGTTTAAGATTTTGAATTATACTACAAAAATACTGCGAAGAGGCCCAAAAATGTATATCTATGGTTTTGACTCAACTGAAGGTGTTTATAAAATCAGAAAAGGCACATGGGGATTAGAAGAGTTAAAAACTTTTGATTGGGGAAAGTATATTTCTGGGCCAGAAATTTTGTTAACAAGCGAAGGCACTGACTTATATTTACTTCAAGCAATTTCAGTGGATAAGGAAACTTTTCCAATGAATGTTTATGTTAATGCTTTAGTAAAAGAGAGCGTTAAGCCTTCAAAGCTTATTGGTGGTCCGATGCTTGTGATCCTTAAAGAAGATGGTGGCATAGGAAAACTTCCAAAATTTTTGATAGTGCCATACTATTGGAATAAAAATGATAACAAAATAATGACAGATGGCTCTTTATCAGCACAAGTGCGAAAAATAGCAGGGATAGATGTGCCATACTACAGGCCAGGTTTTGTTGATGAAATAGTTGGTGCATATTCAGGTTTTTTTGTAAAACAAAATGATGGTGAGCTGACATATAACACTTTTGTAAACTTGAATGGTGGAACGGTTGATTTAGAAGGTTTATATACTACCGAGAATTTTTATGCAAGGAAAGTTGTAATACCTGAAGGTTCAACTGAGGTACCTACTTTTGATAAATTTTTAGCAAATGATTTAAAATATGATATAATTACGTTAGCAACGGTAGGGGAGAATCAAAAAGCAAGTTTAAAGGTTCTTAGATTTCTTGAAGGGGAGGTTATTTAAATGGTTAATGTTTATAGACCAGCAAAAACATTTTCCCTTAAATATGATGTTTCAGCAGGTGCTACAACATGTGTGATTGATGGTGATGTGAGTTCTGATACATATTTGCAGGCAGGAAAAATTGTGATAATGATTCAGAATGATATATGGGAAAAACTTGAAGTATCTGCTATATCTTATGATGGTGGCACTGGCGAAACCACTATTACTTTCACAACTGCGGTTGATAATTCATACACTGCTGGTAGCTATTTATATGGGTTAGATGGTGTAAAGTTGCAAGTAGGAAGGCTTGATGGTGATGACGCAACTACTTCGTTTAGTGTTTCGGATCAGCCAGATGAAGTAAGGAAGTATAACGCAGCAGCTCCTTGGGGTGTTTACTTACAAGAAAATGATCCACCTTCAGGTGAACAATGGAAATATAATTCAAGCACACAGCAGGTTGAACTTGGTTTTACACCAACAACAGGTGATGTGATAGTTGCTTTCAAGGGTGATAGTTGGTTGTTTGATGGTAAGTTTTTAGCAAAGGATTTATCTGAAAGCATTGAAGAAGATATTTTTCTTGAACCTGATATCGATTATGATTGTATCTATGTTGGTTTCAGTGAATATGCCTCTGCTGATGTAACAGCAACATGGTTGAAGATCGGCAAAGAAGTTGCAGCTTCTACATGGGAATATTATAATTATCACACTTTTTGCGGGTACACAGCAGGAACAATGTTTAGGGCAAAGGTAAAAGCAGATTTATTGAATGCTGATGCACAGATTTATAACTATTATAATGTTGCGTTGTATTTAGGCCATATTGTTATGCCAACTAACTAAGGGGTGAGATGAATGCCTGTAATTAAAACGTTGCCTTTAGAGATAGGTTCAGGAACTATAGCTGCAGGTGTTACATCAGATTATCATGGTGCTGATGTGTCTGAGTATGTGACAATTGGTATAGATTTTAATTTTACTACATCTGCAACGAGTGGAAATGTTTATTTAAAGATTTACGGTTGCAACGATGATCAATACTCTACGAACCAGAAATTCAATATTATTACTTACCAATTCGATTTACTTTCAACTTCACAGCATTTTGCCATCAGATCACTTGAATTTAGAAATTTAGCAGTAAGTGTTGTTAATAATACAGATGCTTCGATAACTTACTCTATCAAGATGGTTGGTGTTAGATTAACATGAAAGTTAAAAGTGTTGCTCATGATGGATTACTTGTGTATGTTGATTTATATGCAGAAGAGCCTTATGACAAAATAGTTGAGCTTCGCTTTGAAAGCGAAACGCGCGAACATTATACCGCACAGCTGTGGGGTAACTTTTTGCAAACCTATATAATGTATGATACCGATCGAGGAGTCGATAGAGTCTTTATTAGGTTGCCACACCTTGAAGATAGAATGGTTTTGCCGATATATGTGGAGCGTACTTTAATCTATCGTGCTTATTGGCCAGAAAGTTTGTTTTTGCTTTATGATATAGGTAGAATGCCTGACTATATTTTGGGTATTAGCGGGACTTATTACATTAATCAAACAGGTTTTCGCATAGAAGATGGTACAGTTGCATTGGATTATATTGGTGATCTACCCTTTAAAGTAAAAATGCTTTTTACAGAAGCAGATTACAATGCTACTTTTGATTTAATAGACCCGATCAACTTACTGAAAAAGTGGACTGTAACAATAAATGATAGTGTTTTATCGATAAACGGTACTCAAGTAACCACATTGACTGAAGGGCTACGAGAAATAGATTTTGGTTATTCAAGCAACAAGTTAGCAATAACTTTTTATGAAAGTGATCAACAAGTTTATGTAGCATATGATACTACACCACTTAATGAAGCAACTACTATCGATAACACAATAATGCAGATAACTGCACAGGGTTTAACAATTGAAGATTTTATGGTGTTTAGAGCAGCACCAGAACCAACAACAGTAGTTGGTTATCAACCCTACACAGATATTTTTGAGCTAATAACTTCAGGCTTTCCTAAATTGAATTATCCTCAACGAAATGGTATTGAGGTAGTTAAAGCTGATGAAGAAACTATCACAGCAGGAATGATACGAAAGGTAGCAGAAGGTACGGATGTTTTGAATAATGGTACAAAGGTTGTTGTTGGTGAATATCACTTTTCGGATAGTCCAGTAGAACTTGTAGTAGCAAAAGACATTGATGATAGATTTGCTTGTGAATTAATAATAACCCAAGATGTTGCAGATGATTTTGCTGCCGAACTGAAGCTGGTAACAGTATCACAGGTTTCAGAGAATGGGGTAAAAATTACAATACCAACTGAGGATATCTGGTATCACGGCATTTTGAGCGAATTACGGGAATATTTTGATAATAAGTATGGTGTTATTAGAACGATCCAAGGATTTGATGAAACGTTTCAAGGCATAAAAGTTACTGTTTCCGCAGGTGATCAGGTAAACGATGTGGCTAACTTTGGAATCTTTATGGATATGGAAAAGTTTCAAGAGGTGATAGTAGACTATCTTGTGATTGCAATGAAAAAGTATTACGGCTATGCAAGGATTTTTGTATGGAATGATGATGAAGTATCGGTCAAAGCAGATTACTACACTGTGGAGGTGAAGGTAAGTGAGGAATGAGATAGAGTTAAAGCCATTTATAGAAAAACGTTTTGATGTTGAAAGAGGCAAAACTTATGTTTTAAAGTTGCATACCGAATCAGATGCAGTTGAAGCTGTGGATTTGGTTTTTATAGATGGTAATAGCATTGAAGGTTCACAGAACATACTTGTAGATAAAACTGGAATTAGAATGATTATCAATGCACTTACCAGCGAATGTGCTATCACTAACATGTCTGACAAATATGTGTATGGCTATATGGAGGAGTTAGCATGACAGTAAAAGATTTAAAGACAGGTGAAGAGCTGAAACGTGTGTTATGTGAAATAACTTCTGGAACTACCGTAACTGTAGAAGAACAGCCAGCAGAAGTAAGGCTATTTAGCTCTACGTATCTAAATGGTGAAATAGTAAGTGGCTGGACTTATGATCCTAACAATGATTTATTAACCATTCCTTCAGAACCACAGCCAGGTGAAACTTATGTTGCATTTTCTTCTGGTGAATTTGCATTCAATTCTTTATTTATGATTACAAATATGACTGGATATGATAAAATTGAAAGTGGGATAGTTATTCATGAAACCAACTATCGTTTGTTGAATGTAACTGTTGATATTGCTGGCCCAAATTATTATACTCCTACAATCAAATGGTATGATGAAAATGGTGAATATGATTTTCCTTACACTGTAAGTGAAATAGCCAAAGATACAGCACATACTGTTAAGATACGCATTTATTTAGATGGTGAAACGTTTGGGAATTACAGAGATTTGTGGTTAAAAGTAACAGGTTATAAAGCAGGTGTGAATTAAAATGGGCGAAACAGTGCAGTATAAGCCTGTTGCGTTTCAGAAAGTGAAGGTGATTGCTCATGAAGATAGAAAAGCTAATGATAATATGTGGCACAGATGTAAAAGACCTTTTTTGGATGTTGCCAAAAGCAATAGATGTGCGCAAAGAAAAGCGATATAGATTAAATGTGCTCCGTTTTTTTGAAAGTTTTGAAACGCCTGGTTATGCAGTAACTTTATTGCCAACAAGTGAACAGTATTATCCAACTTTTTTAGGGTTTGCTGACATAATTCAAATCGAACCTTCTGCATCTGGGAGGCTGAATAATGTTTGAAGGACAGGTTTTAATAAAGAAGTATTTAAATGGTGTGCTTGATAAAGAATATGTTTTCAATAATACTGTTGTTCGCAGAGCAAAAAATGCCAGTTTTGGCAAAGGATATTATGCTTATGACCCACAATTTTTAGTTTATGAACAGCCAATAAGTGATGAGGATCTTAGAGATGCTTATTACAATGGGGTTGTTCCACCAAATGGTATTAATATTGGGCGTTATAGTAGAGAAGTACATGATGATATCGATGGGCGAAGTATTATAGCTACAACTGGTAGCATTACAGGACCACAAATAATAAATGGGATAGCAGTACTTTGGGGGTCTACTTATTCAAGGCTTATCGCAGTTTTACGTTTGAGCCAAGCAGTTGAGTTTACAGAAACAGATAGTTATGTGATTCAATATAAGCTAACAATGAGGTGGTAGAATGCAATTAACACCTGCAAATTATTGGAAATGGTATCTTTTTGCTATGCCTTTCCCAGATGTAACTTATTCAGGATATGATGAATATTCATTCAAAGGGCTTGATCGTGCTGTGTTTGTCCCAAAAAACTCGCCTGTTATGACTTTCTTACCAGCATCCAGCAGTGGCTTTTCTGCAACTTTAATTAAAACAGGTGATTATCGCACAAACAAAGTTCTTTACACACTTGATATAAATGCGACAAACCGTATTTTTAACGCTACTACATTGTATTTACAACGTGTGATTGATGGTGTTGGTTATCGTTATTACTATAATAATTTTTATGTTCCAGCTGAGGAAATTTACCAAAAAAGCGTCTCATCGATTTTCAACACAAAAACGGTCCCGCTGACTTCAGATGATTTTTTGACCTATCAAACCGAAGAACTTGGTGATTCGTTAGCTACGTTTACTGTGCAATTGCTTAGCGGTTGGGCATACAACGATACAACTTATTCGTGCAGAGCTGTTCATTATTTGCTCAAGATAACAAAAGGCGGCGGGCTAAACACAGCGCAGTTTGTATGGACTAAAGTACCTTACTCTGTTGGCACTTCATATTACAAACCCGATAAAACGAGTTTTTATTCCGAAGCATTGCCTTATTATCAATACAGCTCTACTACAATTAGAGCTTACGCTTATTCTATTCAACAAGGCTCTTTTTTTTATTTAGCAAGTGATGGTATTTGGTGTGAAAGCAGGCGTAAAGACCCAACACAAAAAGACTACTATATTTTTCTTGTTGTACGTTCTAACAAGAGAAGCATCGAGGTTTTCGAAACTCCATGGGAGTTTGAGCCAGAAAAGATATTCAGCTATACTGCTGATTTTGATGTAAAGCAAGCAACATGGTTTAATGGTAGAATCATACTACTTGAAGATAGTGATCCTTATACCTTGCATGTGCTTGATTTAGATAGCACAATAACACAGATAGCAGAAACAAGTATTCCACAAGGTTCTACTGTAATGCTTGTATCACATCCAGATCAGGATGTGTGTTATCTATTAGGTGAAACTGAACAGTGGATACTGCAAACCGACTTAACTACAGAAACCACTACATTTGATCTTACAGGTTTAATAAGTTGGGATCATATACAGTTTGATATAGACGGTTATGTATGGTTTGATGGTAGCAAAAGAGATAAGAATTTACTAACAGAGGTGCTTAATGTTCCTAATGCAAGGTGTAATTATACATACATCGCTGTTGATAATGGTGATGATACTTACTCAGCATATCACTTAGATGGTACAACAGAAATACGTAATATAGCAGAAGAAGCAAAATCGCAGCTATTCTGGTCTGGTGTTGCTTATAGATACCCGCAAAAGATATTATATCCTTACAACGCAACTGATTTGCAGCTATTTACTGATAACGGTGATCTAACTTCACCGAACTGGTATGGTTGGGATGGCTCACAATGGGTTGCTTATGATGGTAATAATCCAAGAACAGTTGATAGTACAACAATAGAGCTTGAAGATGGTGTGCAATTAACGTTTGACTTTTCACAAGGTGATTTTGTGCAAGATGAGTATTTCTACTTTACTGTTGCAGAAGGGATAATTAAAGATGCATTATCGGAGTTAGAAATCAAAAAAGTATATGATCTACGTTTTTGGGAATATCACTATATCGATATTACAGTTGCAACTCCAACTGTTGTGGATAATGGAGATGGAACATACACTTATACAATACCTGAAGCGGCTAATGCTAATTTCTGGGAGCTTGACACGTTTCTTATGCAAGCAACTTTTGACGATCCGGAGCAGAATGGTTCTGGCGTAGATGCTGAAATAATTACATCTGGAACACCAACTTCAGGACAGGTGCTAATTGATTCTGAGGCTGGCACAGTTACGTTTGCTGAAGCGGATATAGGCAGAACATTTCAGATGCACTATTATGTTATTATAGATATAGACTGCCCATTCTAAGGAGGGTTGATTATGGTTAAGCTTTACAAAGATGCAACAACTTTAAAATATGTAGTTGGTAGTGGCAGTAATACTGATACAATTCCATGTTCTGAACAGCCAAATGAAGTAAGAGTTTATAGTGAAACCAATCCAAATGGCATTCTGCTTACTTTAAATACAGATGGCACTTTAGACGCAGATGAATGGGAATGGGATGATGTAAATCAGCAAGTGCAATTAGGTGAAGTAAAAACTGATACAGTTATATGCTTTGCAGGTAGCACATGGCTTTTTAATAACACACCACTGCCTGTAAACCAAGATATGGTTGATACAATAACTGTCAAGAATGAATCTACCACATTAATGGCACAGGACGTAGTACTTTCAGGCTATGAAATATTTGATTATTCAGGCTCTGATTCAACTATACTATCATTTTCAACTGATGGCACAACATATTATGCTACACTTAATTTAGGTGATTTAGACCCATCAGCAGAAACCACAGTTTATGTAAAAGCTACTGCTGGTAGCAGTGCTATAACACTTAGGAATGTAGCTATTCGTTTACAATACACTTATGTATTCAAGGAGTGATGTAAATGGGTTTCTTTGATTACAAAGGTAGATTTTGGGATTTGTGGGGTCAAATCCAGAAATCCAAGATCGATAAGTGTATTGTAATCAATATGAATGGTTTGCCAGTTGATTGTGGTTTTGCATCGTTAGCACTTTACTTTGCACGAAAGAATGTAATGATTTACTTGTATAATGCTGGCAAGTGCTGTAAGCATGTAGAAGAATATGTGCAAAAGGCAAATCCAAATAACTTGTATATTTTTGAAGACAAACCTGACTTTCTGGAGGAGTGGCTAAATGGCAATACCATATTGGATTGAGTGTGATGATGCTGGTAATGCAATTGGTAATGTGTGGGTTTATGTAGATGAAGTTAAGGCTAATTCGCACAAGAGATTTAGCATTAAAAAAAGCGTTGGTTATTCTCCAGATATTGAACAAGCCGTCCCTTCTAATTTCATTGATGCTTTTGATAGAGCTGATAGTGATACAATAAGCAATGGCTGGGTGGAAGATGAAGGGTCTTACTCATACTTTTATATTTCAAGTAATGCTTTGTATTTGAATGAATCAACACCGTCTGGTGGCGTTTATGTTTCTACCCTTTATAGGCCCATTAAACATCCAGAAAGGTTAAAAAGTTTTAAATGTAAATATTATTCACCAAGCCAAAGTTATATCATGTCAAACTACATTGGGCTACTTGCTGAAGATTTATCATATGTTTTCATACTAAATATAAATTCAAGCAATAAATTATCTTTGCATTATAATGGAACTAAAATTGCTGAATCTTCTTCGAGCTGGAGCGAGGGTAATTGGCATACATATGAGGTTGTTTTAGAAAACGACAATATAACTGTGTATTATGATGGTAATGCGTATATAAACACAACATATCAATTGGATTTATCGGCCTCAAAATACTTTTTTGTGGGGCAAGACGGTGGATACCATCAAACGGGTTCTGGAAGTTTGCGTGCTGGCACTTATCGTTATAGCGATGTTGAATATAAAACACTTAGCTACGTTCCAGAGATTTCTATTGAAGAAAAACAAGATGCATGTGTAGTTACTATAACAAATAACTCTTCTGAAGACTTGGTAGATACAACCATTCCTATCTCTAAAGATTTACTTGCTATTACTTCTGCCAACGAAAGCTTAGAAATTAAAGATATAACTGATCCGCGTTTTGATGTATATATGACTTGTAAAGTAGAATGTGATTTGTAAAGTTTACATTGACTTTGGTATAATTTATATGGTGGTGTAAATGCTTATAACTTTTGATGTTAACAAACTGTATGTTTTAGATAGGCTTGCACGCGAATTAAAAACAGCGAATGGTGAGTGGCGAAAGAATATATACCACCCTACTAAGTTTTATCCGTTGAAACGCATACTAAACTATTATGCTACTTTCATATACGATCTGGTATCTTACAACATAGAATGGTTTGATCCATTAAACGATATAGTAAAATTCAAGGCAATTTACTTTTCACCAGATGCTTATGAGCTTATAAAAAAGTCGATACATCCAGATTTTCATGAGATATATTTACCTGCATATAGGCTTGATTTAGCTTTTAATGAATGCTTTTTGGATGAGGATATGCTGCTTGAAAGGAGAGATGTAGATGACACATGACGAAAGGCTTGCAAAACTTGAAGAAAGGGTATCAAATCTATGTGATGACATCGAAGAGTTAAAAAAAGGGCAACAAAAAATAATTGATATGCTAATGAATGGCTTCTTAGAAACCAAGGTAAAAAACATGATAAAGCAACAGATCGGCGGATGGGTATTAAAAGTTTTTTTATCTGGTAGCACGATTGCGGCGGTTATAAGTTTTTTATTGGGGCGTGTTTTTCAATGAATATACGTGATGTTGCAACACTTGTTGAAAAACATTGTAATGGCATAGAGCCTACAATTGTTATGGCAGTTATTGAAAAAGAAAGCAGTTTTAATGAAGATGCTATTGGTAAGTCAGAAGATAAAGGCTTGATGCAGTTGACACCAATTGCTTTAGAGCATTTGAAACAGATGGGTTATGAAGTAAGTAATGTTATGAAACCAGAAAATAACATAAAGCTTGGCTGTGCTTATTTAAAATATATTTATGACACCCTTAAAAGCAAAGAGGTTAATACGAATTTAGACTTCTGGGCATTATGTGCTTACAATGGTGGTATTACTTATATTATCAACTGTATTGAAAAAGGTGAGAAACCATCTAACTGGCAGTATGCAATTGATATTCTTTCAAAAGTGAAAAAATATAAGAAATTCTTTGAGAGGTGATAGTATGCAAATTGCTGTCAATGATAAGAAAATAGCTCTGCATTTTGAAGACCCTGATGAAGCAACTCAAGAGATAATGAAGTTAAGTTGCAACGCTGCAAGTTTTATTGCCACGGAAGATAAAATAGTAAGGCTTGATAGGATTGATAATATATTGGTAAGTGTTATAATTGAAGGGGAATATAGTGTTGTAAAGGAGGTTGAAAAATAATGGCATTACAGTTTTATTCAGATTCTGGATTGACACAAAGGATTGTTGAGATAGTTGGAAGTTTAAGTGATTCTGGGAGCCAATTTAATGTTAGTGAAGAGCCAGCAGAGGTTAGGATATTTGAAAGCGGCAAACCATATGGGCAACTCCTAACAAAAAATACTTCAACACCGACTTCTCCAAGTTCAGGTGAATGGGGATATAGTGCTGGAGTAGTATATCTTGGTGATGCATTATCTTCGGGCCAAACAGCAGTAGCATTTAGCACAGGCACAAGGATATTTGAAGGTGTAAACACACTTTCAGGTCTTGCAAAATTCTTAACCAGTTCAGCTGATGCAGATGACAGAACCAAACAGCAACAAATTTGGATAGGTAATACCGCTTCGGATAGGAAATATACAGATGTATCAGTATCAGCGATAAATGATCTGCTTTCTGGTGAAGGTGCTGATCCTTCATGGATAGAACTTGCACCAGATAACTCAGGTTCTCCTGGAACATGGCAATCAGCACCATTATCTTTGTCTGATATAGCAGCAAGCGGTTCTACATCATTTTGGATTAAATGTGTTGTACCGCAGGGTACACCAGTAGAAAATCTTAGAGACGTTTATGTAACGATTCAAGCGTATGAAGAAAGCACAAATTGATATTTAGGAGGCTGATAGCATGACTTTAAACGAGCTCTTGCAGGAGTTTCAGAATCTTCCTTTTGTATCTTTAGTAGGTAATATAGATTTTGAGCGTAATTTGCTACCAGAAGCCGATAAAGCTATTTTCCCAAATCTTGAATTATTTGAAGTCCCTTTCTTTGAAATACAAGGAGAAACCGCTATAAAAAGAACCGCATACGTATACGTCTTAAACCGAGGGACTGAAAACGAGGTTGCTAAGTGGAAGGACGGTTATCCAACACCCATAACGCGAAGCAATGATATTAAACAAAAATTTGCTAATCTTATTGAACAATATCATGGCAGAGTTGTTGAAGAGGGCAGCAATTTTGTTGTTGTTGAGGCTTATATTTTGAATACTGATAACCAATACGAGAAAAAGAGATATTTGATTGATAAAGGAGGTAATATTACAGAGGTGATTTGACATGGCTTGGTTAAGTGGCTGGAATAGGCGACAAAAACTCACAATAGATCATACCAAGATAGACGCAGACTTAACAAATTTTCCTGTCAAAGTCATTCTCCTGAGTAATAATCCTATATTTACACACGCAAAGTCAGACGGCTCTGATATACGTTTCGCGGCTAATGATGGCACTACTCTTTTAAGTTTTGAACGCGAAGTGCATGACAATACTCAACAAATAGCAGTCTATCACGTAAAATTACCTTTTGTTTCTTCGACATCAGACACTGAGTTTTATGTGTATTATGGTAATTCTGAAGCAGCCGATGCTTCTGATCCACCAGCAGTTTGGGATAATGATTACAAGCTGGTTATGCATATGGGACCAACGTTGGAAGATAGTACAGGCAATGGTAACGATGGAACTAATTATGGGTCAACATTGGTATTGTCAAGTAATGGATATTATCGAAATTTTGATGGAGCAAATGATTATATCCTTGCGGGCTCAAACATACCAACATACGACAATATGACAATAGAAGCATATTGTAAGGTAGAAACTTTTACAGGTAGCTGTGCGGTACTAACGCGCAATTTTGGGGAGTACGAAGAACAGTATGGGTTTAGATTTGACACAAATGCGACATTAAGCGGAGGTATTGCGGATACAGACAAAAATTTTTGGGTAGGTAATGTTAGCTCATTTAGTGCTAACATAAATTATTATGTTTCAATGGTTTTTTCAGAAGCAAGCAACACGTATAGTGTTTTTCGCGATACAACAACAATAGCCTCAGGTACGCTCTTAACAGAGTCAAGAGGAGCTATTCAAGGTGTTTTAAATATTGGTAGAGATAATAGAGGTTCTTATTATTTTGATGGTAATATCTACGAAATCCGCATATCCTCTGACGCACGTTCTGATACATGGATCAAAGCCACAAACTACACTTTGCATAATCAATTACTTACTATTGGCACGCAAGAAATACTCGTACAACACGCAATAGGTGTTTTAAACTCTTTAAGCGAGATAAAAAGCAAGAAAGCTAATCCTTCTATATTTGCTGCGGAATTATTTAAAAAGCATATAAACACTCTTGGTGGTTTAATTTTGAACCAAATTAAGGGATTACAAACTTCGGCAGAACTATCAAAATCATTATTATTACAGATAAACACTTTAGAGAGTTTAAGAGTGAATGTCTCTAATGGTATAGACATGACTATAAAAACAACAATACAAGTACTTAAAAATATTGCTCAAATGATAGAAGTTATATTGCGAGAAAAAATTGACATTCCTTCTATTGTAAAAACTATAAAAAAGGCTTTAAACGAGCTATCTGCTGGGTTGCAAATAACAAAGCTGAACAGTACAGATATTAGTGTTTCCAATGAATTGATGCAACAAATAATTAGTAATATTATTGTTGTCGCTGAAAGTGTTAAAACAACTACAAAAGAATTATCTTCACTTATAGAAATTGTCGATCTCACAGTAATTGAGCATTATCTAAATACGTTGGTAGAAGAAAAAGGCGTTGTAGCAAAAGATACACCTGTTATTGTAGAAACTAAGCAAGAATTAGCAAAGCAATTATCATTACTTAGTGATAACACAACGAAACTAACAAAGCAGTTAGCAAGTATCGAAGAAAGTGTCGACAGAATACAGAGTAAGCTAAATAATTCAATAGAATTAAAAAGCTTACACAAAGCCGAAATAAATACTTCTATTGAAACAGCACAATTTATTTTACAAAACCTTTCCACACTCATTGAAATATCTGAAACTGCTCTAATACTTTTTAGAACATTGTCTGAGGTAGCAAATATTTACAAAACCATATCAGAGCTTGCAAATAAATTCAGAACGCTTAGTGATTTTATTGATGAGGAGTGATGAACAATGGCACAAAAAGTAAGATACAAAGATACAGTTTTTGTAAGGTTTAAACCACAAGCCTTTGATGGAACTAATTGGATTCCTGTAACTCCTGATACTTACAATGCATTTTTAGAGACACCTGAAGTTACACCTTCACAGCTTGTTCCACTGCCTATTAATTACGGTAATGATGATTACTACTACGTTGAGTTCTATGCTTCACCTGATACATACTCCGATCTTAAAGGCGGTGATGCTTACTATATAGCGTTCTATTGGGAAAAAGATGGTTATAAACTCGTTGAACGTGAACTTGTAATTATTGTGCCTGATGTATAGGAAAGGAGGCAAAAATGGCTATTGAAATTCCTGTATTTTCTTACGAGTTTAATGGTGAAGTTATTAGTTTGCTTCCTATTGGTGATCTACACATAGGTTCTGCTGGTAGTTATTGGCGAAAGGCTCTTGAGGTCATTGAAAGCTATAAGGATAGCTACATTATATACTTAGGAGATGTTATAAACAATTCTACCAAACGTTCAATAGGTAATATATACGAAGAAGAATTAACACCAAGTGAATCTATAAAAGTATTCAGGGATAATTTCTTAGTTCCGTTTAAAGATAGAATACTTGGTGTTGTACTTGGAAATCATGAGTATAGAAGCCTCAAAGAAACAGATGATTCTACGATAGAAAATATTTGCTATCTTCTTGATATACCATTTGCTAAATATATGTTTGTGCTTGATATTTCTGTCAAAGGCAAGATTGGTAAAGGCACTAAGAGAAGGACAAATTACTCAATAGCTGTTACTCATGGTTCGAGTGGGGGAAGATTTATGGAGAAGTCAGCAAGACAATCAAGATATTTTGCTGACGCTATAGAAGGCGTAGATGCTTACATAGCAGGGCATACACATATTCCAACAAATTTATCAACAGGCAAATGGAAATATGATTCGCACAACAAAAAAGTAACGCGGATACTAAGAAGACATATAACCATACCATCATGGGTAAACGATTATTATGCCCAGCAAAAAATGTTTCCACCTTCGCCAATAACTGTTATAGAGGTACTTCTTTATGCAGGGCGTGAAAAGAAAATTGTGGTTAAGGAAACTGGGGTGATGTAAAATGGTAAGAAAAAGCAAGAAGAAGAGTTTTATCCTTGCTCTCGATGAAGAGGCTTTTAAGATGATACTTGATATAGTAAACGAATACATAAGCTTGATTGTTCTCGACAAGCTTAGGCTAAGCCATACGTTTAATGAAGTGGATGAACTAAGGCATAAACTGGTAAGCATTTTCTATGATGGGGATGATACCATTGAAGATTAAAATTGACTTGGTTAAGTTAAAAACCATTGCAGATATAACAAGAAAAGCATGGACAAAGAGAGGCAAATTAAAAAGCCCTACAATTAGGCATAGAAAATTATT
>Ga0209834_10000519_pt1 | contig 23445 bp, 20 predicted proteins | sample Mar14236cmmetaG_FD_184134 | JGI IMG/M metagenome (GOLD analysis project Ga0209834, IMG submission 184134) | Marine hydrothermal vent microbial communities from Guaymas Basin, Gulf of California to study Microbial Dark Matter (Phase II) - Marker... ...
GGAATCAGCCCAACATAAATATCCATTATGCCTACTCCCTGCTTATTGGAATCGATCCTTTAGAAAGACAAGATTGTGATCACGCTATCCACTAAAGACCAGGAGGGATCCATGTCGAAATCAAAACTCATTTTTGCCATTCTGCTAATCGTTCTTCTCTCAGCACTCTTATCAGGATGCGATTTATTCGGTGTAGATCCAACGGAATTTTGCTGCTTTTCGGGATTGCTCCCTTTGCCGCTGGCGGTAGTCTGCATTAAGTTATTTATGTGAAAACCGGACTGGTACTTCCTGTCCCGGCTGATCGCCACCAGGAAATAATCCAGGGACCATTCCTGACTGTTTCTGATTCTCAACTGGGAGGAAACCTGCCCGGGAGAGATATTCACCCCCAAAACAAGAATAAGCCCATCACTTGGTGGACTTAAAGGGGCAGCCTGTCAGGACTGCCTCGTTCTTTTCTACTTCGAACCGCACAGGCCGGGCTCATTACCCTTGGGTTTAAAGCCGTAATAGGAGCGGCAGGTGCTGTCAAAGGAAAACACCCGCTTGATGGGATAGTATGGGCTGCCCGGATAAGGGCTCCCCGCGCTTTCTATTGAAAAGTGGTCGTGGTAATCCCACAGGTCCAGGGCCTGGTAGCTGTCATCCGACCAGGCGCTCCACATGTAACCAGTATCCCCAACCAGTTCCGTTTTGAAGGCGATCTGCAGGCTGTTGAGTTCATCCGGGTTGCGGCGGACCCAGGCCAGATCCGGATCTGCCCCTTCCCCGCTGTCAAATACCAGGGTCTCATAACCATTCAAGGTCTCATCAGGCGGGTCATTCCTCATCGGGCTCTTCCCACCCACATCCTCATCTTTATCCTCATAGACCTGGACGTTATCCACATTCCATTCCAGGCTGGTGGGCAAACTGGCCTGGATCAGGTAATCTCCCCGGCCATTTTCATCCAGGTCCAGCTCCAGGCCATATTTCATCGTGCCAGTGGTAGGCAGGTTATCTGCCAGGTAAATGATGGCATAGGTCCAGGTAGGTCCGACCTTCAGGTTAACCCTGATGATGTCAAGGCCTCCCTGGTACACCATCACTTCAGATGTGAAGGGGCGCTCCAAGACGTTGTTGCGGTAATCATCACCATAGGTGATCCCGTCCGCTGCGTATTCGCTTGAATCACGATCCTTAACATAGGTATCCACTTTTTCCTTGATCCCGCCTGGAAATTGAACATGGGCCACCGCTGGCTTCAGCGTCGGCGTGAGGCTGGGCTGTACGGTAGGTCGCAGTGTCGGAGTAGCCGTCGTCAGAGGGGCTTCCTCTTCTTGCTGTCCGGACCCCGGGGAGACACCATCAGCGGCAATCGCTGTCATCCGCGCTTCCTCTACACCAGTCAGCCAGGCCTCCTTGGTTAAGGTCGCCTGCACACCAGCCTGGACCGCTTCTTCCAGAGATAAAGGCCCATCTTCCCCGCCAAAATTGCAGCCGGCCAGTCCGAGAAGGAATACCAGCACCACCACCATCCAAATATCTGCTGTCCTGCGCATGCAAACTCCTACAATATAGCTGAGAATCCCAACTGTCTTTTATAAAACGAGTGATCGGCTAGGCCTATTATACTAAACTTACCTGTTAACAGAGGCCAGTTTAAACGCAATCAGGGCCCATACAGCGTTGCATGGGCCCTGTTTTGTGTTCGAGGATCATTCAGGCAGGGTACAGGGGCGGCAGGAATAACCAGAGGGAAGCTCGGGGGGGCATTCCGGCGCGCAGACATCACTGCAAGCTGTTATGGTTGTTGAACCTATATTGTACGTGAGGCAAAGCCTGTACCCTTCCCCCGGGTCATAGATCTGGCAGATCCCGATTTCATCGCCTGCAGGTTCGTAGCCGTACCAGGAGCGGCAGGTTGTGTCCAGCAGGTAGATCTCCTGGATGGGGTGGTATCGATGTTCGGGATAGGGGCTGCCGGCCTCCATAAAATTGAACCTATCATTATAATCCGCCAGGGATGGGTCGCGGAGGCCTTCGTCAGCCCAAATAACCCACAAATATCCCGTTCCCCCGGTCAATTCAGCCTTAAATGCGATCTCCAGGCTGTTGGGCTCCTCTGGATTCAGCCGGACCCAGGCCAGGTCCGGGTCTTCTCCCCGGCCTGACCGAAACACAACCCGGTCGTAGCCATCCCCGGCAAAATCCTCAGGCAGCTCCTCGGTTAGAAGCGGCGACTCGCCGCCTACATCCTCATTGGAGTCTTCCAGGACCCTGACGCCCTCCACGGTCCACTCTTCTCCGGTCGGCTGAGGCACCAGGATAAGGTAGTCCCCCCTGCCGTCGATATCCAGGTCCAGCTCTACCGCGTACTGGGCAGAGCTGCTGTCAGGGAGGGGTTCTGCCAGGAAAACCTGCACGTAGAACCAGGGGGGGTTGAACTTCAAATTGGCCCGGATGATATCCAGATAACCGCGGTACTCTTCCATTTCCCGTGTCCAGGGCCGCTCATAGCGGTTGATGAAGAATTGATCGCCGTAGGTGTAACCTTCCTCGGCATGATCAATGGAATTAAAATCCGTTACCCAGGAGTTGTTCTTTTCCGCAGGCGTGTCGGGCATCGCAACGTGGATAATTGCCGGTTCTGGAGTGTCCGTGGGTTCCTGGGTATCCTCTGGTTCTGGTTCATCTTCCGGTTCTTCAGATTCTTGGAGGGTGTTTGCCTTCGCTTCAGCGGTTTGCTGGACAGATTCAACCTCTTCCTCCCAGGCCTGTTTCGTCTGGGTTTCCGCTACCCGCAGGGCAACTTCATCCTCAATCTCATCGGCTCCACCACAAGCTGATAGAAATATCACAAGAAGTACAAGGATAAGAATTGGGGACCATTTTTTCATCGTATTCTCCTCTCTCATGGGGATGTAGGAATTTGGTCAAATTTCCAGGACTCGAGCAGAACCTCCTGCCTGCATCCAATCCAAATTGCTGCGCACTGCGCAGGTAGCATTTCGCTATTTCTACTTACCGCGATTTTCCTCCCTGTTCCTGTCCAGCAGGGATTTCATATGTATTCAGCAACAGATAGCCCGTCCAATGGTACCCGTGGGCACTCAAATGGGCAGGATGTTTCACGGATTTGAAAAGCATCCAGGTCAGAAGATTCAACCGTTAAGATATTAGCCCGGTCAGGAAGTTCATTCCTGAGTTTATACGAAGATGACAATCCTGTCACCAAGTGTACCATCTCCGGCTGGAAATGGTACACTTGGTGATTGTGATCATACAAAAAACCAAAGCTAAAATCCAGCGCCAGCTCCCAGGTTGGTACAGGGAGAACGCCCGGGAGCTGCCCTGGCGGAATACCCGCGACCCCTATGCGATCTGGGTATCCGAGGTCATGCTCCAGCAGACCCGGGTAGGGACGGTCATCCCCTACTACCAGCGCTGGTTGGCTGAATTCCCTACTATTCAATCCCTGGCTGAAGCGGAGGAAGACCAGGTGCTGAAAGCCTGGGAAGGCCTGGGGTATTACAGCCGGGCTCGCAACCTGCAGGCGGCTGCCCGGATCGTGGTGGAACGGCACCAGGGATCCCTTCCAGCCAACCTGCAGGCGCTCCAGGAACTGCCGGGGATCGGGCGCTACACCGCCGGTGTGATCCGCTCCATCGCTTTCAACCAGCCTGCTCCGATCCTGGATGGAAACCTGAGGAGGGTGTTCACCCGGGTTTTTAACATCAGCACACCCATCCAGGCATCCAGAACCGAAAAGGTGCTCTGGGAGATTGCGGAGGACCTGCTTCCCAAATCGGATCCGGGGGATTTCAATCAGGCCTTGATGGAATTGGGAGCGCTGGTCTGCCTACCCAAATATCCTCTTTGCGACCGCTGCCCCCTGGCCGGGGACTGCCAGGCCCATCACCTTGAACTGCAGGAAAGCCTGCCCCGGCGGAAAGAGAAAGCTCCCCTCCCGCACCTGCAGGTCGCTGCCGCAGTGATCCTCAAGGGGGGTCAGGTGCTGCTCGCAAAAAGGCCCCCAGAAGGGCTGCTGGGGGGGCTGTGGGAATTTCCAGGTGGGAAACAGGAAGAGAATGAAACCCTCCAGGAAACCCTCACTCGGGAGATCAGGGAGGAGTTGAACCTGAAAGTCGAGATCGGTGCTTTCCTGGGCAAATACCAGCATGCCTATACGCATTACAAGATCACCCTGCACGCGTTTTACTGCCGGCAGGTCAGCGAATCTCTCCAGCTGAACTATCACACGGATTCCTCCTGGGTCCCTCTTGAGGAGCTTGAAAATTATCCCCTGGGAAAGATTGACCGTCTGATCGCGAGGCAACTGCTCTCGGAATGATTTCCATCAGCCTTCTCTAAAGCGGAAAATCCACCTTGAACTTGACTGGAAAGCTTCCCTGCAGGATAATCCTGGTAAGCAAACTTCACATCAAGGCCCAACCCATGAGGCATTTCACATTCCGCATCTCCCTGATCCTTGGCCTGGCAGTCCTGCTTTCCTCCTGTCTGCCTCCATCAGCTGATGTGGAAACACCAGGAGCGAATCAGATACCCCGCCTTCCCAGCCCAACCCCAGAAGAGACCAGCCAGCCGGCGCTCCCCGGTAAAATGGTCCAGGAACCCAATCCCCTTCCCCCAGACCCCCTGGAGGTAGTTTTCTTCAGCGAGGACGGGGCTGAACTGCAGGGCATGTTTTTCCCGGCAGCGACTCTCGATCAACCCGTTGTGGTATTTATGCACTGGTACCAGGGGGACCAAGGAGAGTGGGAGGAAATCGCCTATTGGCTTCAAAACCGGGGAAGCAGTGGAATTCAGCGTGGAGTTCCCTGGCTTGACCCGAGCTGGTTTCCAGCCCTTCCCTCCGGCACCAGCTATAACATCCTGACCTTTACATTCCGGGAGTGTGAGGGAGGATGCCGCCAGCTGGCTCCAGAAGAGTGGCTGGGGGATGCTCGCGCCAGCCTGGAAGCAGCCCGCTCGCTGCAAGGAGTAAATCCTGACCTGGTGATCGCCATCGGCGCCAGTATCGGCGGAGACGCCGCGGTAAGCAGCTGTGCGGCTGCTCTGGAAACAGATCCCGACGCCTGCCTGGGAGCGCTTTCCCTGTCACCGGGAAGCTATCTGGGCCAAACCTATTCTGACCAGGTGGCGAAGCTGGAGAATGCCACACCCCCCCGTCCAGCCTGGTGTTTTTACGACCAATCCGACCCCGATGCTGTGGCCTGTGAAGAGGCCGGGGGATCCCTTTATCACCAGGAAGCCTGGAGTGACGGCAATCTGCATGGCATGCACCTGATCACCTCCACCCTCGATCCCCTTCCGCTGTCGAGACTCCTGGAATTCCTGGATTTGGTCACCGGAAACTAACCCTTTACGGTGCAGGGGAATATTAACCAATTACCTGCCTGGCACCCCGGGCGTCCCTGCCCAGACCAAGGAGATATCACCGGCCGGGCTTGCTGCCTCAGGCAAACAAGAAGCCCAGCTGCCCGGTTTGCCCTGCAGCAGCTGGATATTTTTCAATTTAGGAATGAACTCCTTTATCCAGTAAATAAGTATTCCGGGAAAGAAATCCCCAAATGCAGCAAAGTAGGGACTCTTTACGTCTTGACACTCCAAAGTGGATATGTGATAATCGCATTACTCCTTGGCCTGCCCCCCTCAGGTCAAGGGGTATTTTTATTCCTGTTTTCAGCTACAATGGGAGAGGGATTCAGGCAAGTACAAGGAGGAAATCATGTGCGGCAGATTCACCTTAACCGTTTCGCCTGAGGAACTGCAGGCTGCTTTTCCAAATTTTTCCATCCCTGGCGACATCCCACCCAGTTATAATATCGCCCCCAACCAGCCGATTCCGGTCATACCCAATGACGGGAAAAAAACACTGGATTTTTACCTGTGGGGATTGATCCCTTCCTGGACAAAACCGGATCAGATTGGAAAATACAACCTGATCAACGCCCGGTCGGAAACTGCTGCGGAAAAAGCATCCTTCAAAAATAGTGTCCGGCGAAGGCGCTGCTTAATCCTTGCGGACGGTTTTTTTGAGTGGAGCAAATCCACTCCCGGGGGAAGCAAAACGCCCTATTATTTCACCCGCAAAGACCACCGCCCCTTTGCTTTTGCGGGCTTGTGGGAAGACTGGATTTCCCCGGAAGGGGATTCGCTTAAATCCGCCTGTATTCTGACAACCTCTCCCAATCAAACAGTAAAAGCTATCCACAATAGAATGCCCGTCATCCTGAACCCAGCTGACTATCACACCTGGCTGGATCCCCGGGAAGGGAAACCAGAAGAATTTCTACATCTCTTAGTCCCTTATCCTGACGAACTCCTGGAGGCTCGTCCCGTATCAACGTACGTGAATTCGCCCAAGAACAATTCGCCGCTCTGCATCCAGGCCGGCACGCTCTTATGAAGATCCCCCCTAATTCCCTGCTTACCAGATCTCTCAGGGACACACCCGCTGGCGAAAAAGCAGCCAGGATCCTGGCTGCTGCCCTGGCCGCGGTCGATCCTTCCAGGGTGATCCAGGAGGTTCTGGTAAGAGAAGGTAATCGATTAATTCTCCAGGGTGAAGTGCTCAACCTGGAGAATTATCAAAGAATATACCTTGTGGGGATCGGTAAAGCCGCCCTATCCATGTCAGTCAGCGTTGGTGACCTGGTAAGCGACCGGTTAACCAGCGGGTATATTCTTACCAAGGGGAGCAAGCAGCAGCTGCCTGAAAGATTCCAGAAGCGGATGGTACTTTTCGCCGGGAGACATCCCATTCCGGACGAAGGCGGACGGCGCGCCACTGCGGTAATCCTGTCCCAGCTCTCTTCCCTGAATGATGATGATCTGGTGATCGTGTTGATCTCGGGCGGCAGCTCAGCCCTCTTCACCTGTCCCTCAGAAGGGATTTCGCTATCTGACCTGCAAAAGACCAACCAGATCCTGCTCGCCTGTGGCGCGGATGTCCGTGAAACCAACATCATCAGAAAACATCTTTCCCAGGTCAAGGGCGGGCAGCTGGCAAAATTCCTCCAACCCGCACATACCCTCACGCTGATCCTGTCGGATGTGATTGGCAATCCCATCGATATGATCGGCTCCGGTCCCACCGCTCCTAATCCTTCAGCCTACGCTGACGCCCTGACTGTGATCGACAAGTATCGCCTGGGAGAAAAAATCCCGGAAGCAGTCATCCGCCGGCTGAACTCAGGTCTCCGCGGGGGTCTTCCAGAAACACCCAAAGCAGGTGACCCTTGTTTTAAGAATGTATCCTGTCGGATCCTGGCCAGCAACCGCAATGCCCTCCAGGCAGCCTCGGAACAGGCAGCAGCGGAAGGTTTTAACACAGATTCCCTCCCCTTACCCCTGACAGGTGAAGCCAGCACTGTTGGCAGGGACCTGGCCCAACGGCTGGCAAAGATGGCCCGGTGTGGTGAGCCGTTAAACAGACCTGCCTGTCTGCTCGCCGGGGGTGAAACCATCGTGACCCTGCCCCCTTCAAGTGAACCCGGCCTGGGAGGAAGAAACCTGGAAATTGCTCTCAGCTCCCTGCCCCTTCTGGATGGCCTGGAAAATAGCGCTTTGATCACCCTGGCTACGGATGGAGAAGATGGCGTAACCGACGCAGCAGGCGCTGTGGCGACAGGAGAGAGCTACCGCCGCTGCCAACAGCTGGGTCTGGACCCGGAGGACTATCTCGCCCGGCACGACTCCTACAGGCTGTTTCAAGCCCTGGACGATCTTTTGCTAACCGGATCCACCGGCACTAATGTGAATGATTTATGTTTTCTGTTTACCTTTTAAATTAGGAGGAACATGGGAGAAAAAGCTGTGGTTTTAATGACCCATGAACTGCCGGAGGAATGGCAGGGAGATACCCTTAACGAATATCAGGTGGTCCTGGCAGAGGGGGGCCAGAAGGGAATCACCGCCAGACTCCGCGATCGCCTGGCTGACGCTTCTGGTATATTCTGCCTGCTGGATGATCCCATACCAGCGGAAATCCTCCACAACGCCCCCAAGCTAAAGGTCGTCAGCAATCTGGCCGCAGGCGTTGATAATATAGACCTGGATGCCTGCACCGAACTGGGCATACCCGTTGGCCATACACCAGGGGTTCTCACGGATGGGACTGCTGATCTAACGCTTGCCCTGCTGCTGAGCGTTGCCCGGCAGCTACCAAAAGCCGCTGAAGATGCTCGCCGGGGAAGATGGACAAGCTGGAATCCCACTGGCTGGCTGGGCGCAGATCTTAAAGACTCCACTGCAGGCATCATCGGCCTGGGAAAAATCGGTTATGCTGTCGCTCAAAGATTGTCTGGATTTGGCCCTCGTCTAATTTTTACCAGCAAACATCCCAAACCTGAACAAGCCCGGATCTTGAATGCTCAGCAAGTCAGCCTGGATGAGCTGCTTCGCACCAGCGATTTTATCTGTTTGCACACGGCATTAACTGCTGAAACGAGAGGAATGATCGATAAATCGGCATTCCAGATCATGAAAAATTCCTCCATCCTGATCAACGCGGCGCGGGGGCCTGTGGTCAATACTGACGATCTGGTCAAGGCCTTGGAAACCGGCCAGATTCGGGCAGCAGGTCTTGATGTGACCGATCCTGAGCCCTTGCCCCCTGACCACCCCCTTTTCAGACTGGAAAATTGCTTGATCACACCTCATATCGGATCCGCGACCCACCAAACCCGAAGATCAATGGCTGAGATTGCTCTCCGGAATCTTGTGGCCGGTCTTACGGGATCCCCACTACCTCACTGTGCCAATCCCGAGGTTTATCAATCAACCTGAAAAAATATCCTGCTTGACAGCATCCTTTTCAAGCCAACGTTAGCCCTGGGAATCAGGTCTGAATCTTGATGATTTTTTAGTACCCTTGATAACCAGCCTTTCTGGTGGTAAAAAAGAACCCCGAAAGACATTTTCGTTTTTTACTGCTTCGCTAAACCCAGGTCCGGAAAACAAGGAGCCATTTTGGAAGATATCGCCGGCGGTCGTGTTCATATCAGTGTTCATATCGAAGGAACGACCAATACTTCGTTTCTCGCAGAACTTGGTAACATCTATGGCGCGGAGCATGTGTTGGTCTACCAACTGGCCCAAAAAAGATTCCTGCGGTTAAGTGATTTACCTTATAACCCCGCTGCATCCCTGATCAAGATCGGAAAGGATCTGCTGGAAAACGCCCCGCTCATCAGCCAGATCATTCCTGATAACGGTAATCCAGCGCCAAGCCCCGCAGGCGGTTATTCCCGTAAAGAACTGCCCCCGGATACAGCCGTTGTCTACGGTCACTTCACACCCAACCTGTTCAGAGGCATATTTGATAATCCCTTCATCAGCATAATCCTCAAAGATCCCCTAGAAAGGATGATCACAAGCTATAAAGAATGGAAAGGAAAGCAGGGAATTGTGGATTGGCGGGCAACGATTCCCTATAAAAAGAACATCACTTTCAGGGATTTTGCGCTGCGAGAAGAATTCATCAATTTTCAATCCAAATCCCTGGGAAGCAAGCGCCTGGGAGATTACGACCTGGTTGGCGTCACAGAATGCCAGGCCAGTTTCATCGCCCAGTTGAGAAACAAAGACTGGACCGGTTATGTCGAGCCTCTCCCCAAGGGATACCCGCTTGAAAAATCCCGCTATAAGAACCTGGGAATCACTCAGGAATTTTTAGAAGAATTCCAATCTGCCAACCAGCTGGATTACTCCATTTACCAGCAAGCCAAGGAATTCATGGGCTATTGTTGATGGCCACCTACCCCTTAAAGACAAAACCGCTGAAAATCAGCGGTTTTTCTTTTTATGGTCGGGGCGGTCGGATTCGAACCGACGGCCTTTGCAACCCCATTGCAACGCGCTAGCCGGACTGCGCCACGCCCCGGACGAAAAGCATTATAAAACTATCTGGGTGATCTGGCAAGATATCTCCCTTGGAGAGGTCCGCTGGCATCAAATTGGATAGTGGTAGACCTGCCAGCGTTTATAAATTTCCGCACCCATTTTCTCGGCAGTGAGAACCGATGTGGGGTTATCAGCGCTGGTAATCGACATATCGATCCAACGAAATCCCCTTTCCCTGGCCCGGGAAGCCAATTCATCCATCAGCAGGACAATCACGCCCGTATTCCAATACTCCGGCAGGACCAGAACGCTCTTGGCTGACAGGCAGGCGGGTTTCCGGAATTTCATCAACCAGAGAAGCTGGAGATAATTCCAGGGAAAACGCAGTCCATTGACATCAATGAAAATCTCGTTCAAATTTTGAATTCCTGGCAGAAAGCCCACAGTTCGCCCTTCCACTTCAGCGAACAGGATCAAAGCTGGGTCGGCTATGGATTTAAATGGCGCCAGCATCGCTTCAAGCGCTTCCCGGTGCCAGCCGATGGAATCGCTAAGGTGCGCCAGGGCTTTCCCCAGCAGCATGTGAACTGCATCCACTTCTTCACTCCAGCGCTCAAAACATGCTTCCCTGACGAGGACTTTTCCCTGGGATCTCACTCGATCAGCCAGGCGAGAAAGCCTCCTGATCTGGGGGGTTTCTTCCAGACTGATGCGCAGGGCTACGTTCTGGGCCCTGGCCGGGTAAAATCCGTAGCGATCCATAAATTCGCTGTAATATGCCGGTGAATGGCCGCACATCAAAACCGGCGGGGCATCACGGCCTTCCACTAAAACGCCATAGCTGTCCTCATAATCCAGATTCCAGGGGCCATATAATTGATCCAATCCCCGGTTTCTACCCCACTCCCGGGCCGTTTCTATCAAAGCCTGAAAAACATCAAAATCCTCGAAGTATTCCAAAAATCCGAAAACGCATTCCCTTGTGCCGCGATTCTGGTTGGTGGGTGGATCTTCTGCGGCGCAGATGGTCCCAACCAACTGATCGTTTTTATAGGCCAGGAAAAATTCCGCTTCGCCGCGCTGGAGAAAAACGCCTTTGTGTGGATTCAGCATATCCAATCGTCCCGGCAGAAGTGGAGGGACCCAGAGGGGATCATCCCTATATATCTTCCAGGGGAAAGTGAGGAACTTGCGTTTTTCTCGTTGGGTTTGAACCTTCTTGATCCAAATATCTCCCATGACAGGACCTCCCCGCAAAACCTTGATTAACCGATTGCCCGGCGCTTCTTGAGATCAGCAACCAGGGAAGTAAATTGATCTCGATCCAATGGATATTTATAAGCGATAAAGATACCCAGACACAGCAGCAGGGCAGGAATAGGACCGATCACCAACTTGATACCCCGGACGGCTCCAGCACTCTGCTGGGTAAGGTTGGGCTGGTAACCGGTGATCTCCAGGATTGGCCCGATAAATGTGACCGAAACCGCTGAGGTCACTTTTCTTGCCAGGGTGGTTACGCTGTAAAACATGCCTTCATGCCTTTCGCCAGTCTGGTATTCATACCATTCGATAGCGTCTGGCAGAATTGCCCAGGGCAGCACATGGGCTGCCGCTACACCCACTCCGGCCATCGCACAAAGGACCAGGATCAAACTCAGCGGAGTGGAGGGATTCATCGTGATCAAGACCATCTGAACCACAGCCCAGAAGGCAATTCCGATCATGTAGGCATACCGTTTGCTCCAGCGCTTTGAAACCCAGTTCCAGATCGGCAGCGCAAACATGGCGATGACGAAGATTGTCGCCATAATGAGATCGTTCTGCGGTTCCCTCTGGACAACGAATTTCACATAAAACAGCAAGCTGGATTGGAGAATATCCACAGATATCCAGGTGGCCAAAAATATCCCCAGTCCATATCTAAAGGGGATATTTTTCCAAACGGATCGAATTGACTCCCACAGGGACGGCTTGTCAAGTTCGACCAGGTCTTCCCGTTCTTTTGTGCCAAAGAATGTCAGGAACATGGGCAGGGCTGACATCAAGCCAAAGATCCCTCCCATCAGCATCACCTTGGGAGCGTTCTCTGGAGTGAAAGAACCCACGATGATCAGCGGAAGCGTAAATGCCAGCAAACTGCCCAGAATGGAGAAAAACATCCTGTAGCTGGTCAGGGAGGTGCGTTCATCATAGTCAGACGTGAGTTCAGGAGTCAGCGCAAAATAGGGCATGTAAAGCATTGTGGCTGAAGCCTCAAAAATAATATAGGCCAGGGAATAATAAGCCACCAGGGCCGTTGTGCTCTCAAAATCAGGCCTGTACCACAGCATGGTGAAGGTCAATGCCAGCGGTAAGGCGCCAAACAGCAGATAGGGACGCCGCCTACCCCAGCGTGTTCGGGTCCGGTCCGAGATGTAGCCAAAAATCGGATCGTTGATAAAATCCCAAACCTTGCCCACGCCAATCGGGATTGCCGCAACCGCAGGTCTTAAACCAACAACCTCGATCATAAAGAACAGAAAATACACACCGAGGATGGTGCTGGTGAGGCTGAAACCAATATCACCAGCGCCATACATTATTTTTTTAGCCTGAGTTAATTTTTCAGTCATAAATGTAATCCTTATAAGCTGCTAACCAGTTAACCAGAAGATGGATAGATGGAACAGCTGCTCCAGGAAGAAGGCAGCCCAAACCAGAGATAAATTTACTGCTTTTGCTGGCGAAGCACGTATTCGATGAGGATGCCATAGATAAACCCGGCCAGGAAAGAAACCCAATCGCCAGCTCCAGCGGTCAAAAAATAAGCCCCGCTCACTCCCCCTCCCAGGAGAGCGCCCCGCAAGACCCAGTTGGAATTCCCTGGACTAAATTTGAGATCCCCCGCCAGTCCTATCACCAGCCCCATGATCAAGCGGTTATACCCTAAGGAAAATATCAAGAGCTGGTTTCCGGCCCAACCCAGACGAACGGAAGCCCCCAGAACACAGAACAAACCCAGGACAGCCCCGGATCCCAGGGCGATAAACAAGCGTTTTTTCATTGGCCCAAATTCTCCCGATTGGGTTTCAGTTCTGAGTTGATTGTATCCTAATTGACCGAAAGATTTCTCAATTTGGCGCTCATTTAGACTTGACTTTACATCAAATATTTGTTACGCTTAAACTACCAAACGGTAGGTAGATAACTTCAACCATGTCCAGGGAAAACATTCTTCAAGCGGCAGCTCTCATCTTCCAAAAGAAAGGTTATCATGCGACTTCCATGCAGGATATCGCCGATGCTGTTGACCTGAAAAAAGGCAGCTTATATCACTATGTCGACAGCAAACAGGCTATCCTCTTTGCCTTGCTTAATGAAGCGCTGGAATTGATCCTTGAGCGTCTGGAGAACGTGGCCGAGCAGGAAATCTCCCCTGAACAGAAGATCCGCCAGGCAACCCGGGCATATATCAGTTTTCTAGCGGAAAATCCATCCCTGTCCTCTGTTTTGCTGCTTGAATATCGATCACTGGAAGAAGATTATAAAAAACTCCATATCCCCCGCAGGGACCAGGTGGATCAATACTGGCGGGAGTTCATCGCCGAGGGAACGGCCCAGGGCGATTTCTACGCTGCGGACCCAGGATTGGTGTCCAAAGCCCTGCTGGGCATTTTGAATTGGACCGTCACCTGGTACCGGGAGGATGGTCCCTTAACGGCTGCACAGATCGCAGACCAATTCATAGAGCTTTTCTTGGTTGGCCTGCTGGCCAGGAATAAGAACTGACGCCGCCCATTGGAGGTGTTCCGGAAATAATCAGACCACGCCTGCCCTGAGCTCTTGCCATCATGAGTTATGAATCATCCTTTCGTTTGACTACTAGCTATCAACCGCGTCCAACCATCCAAACTATTGGCTAAGAAATGAATTGGAGGTAACTATGTATTCATTTACCCCTACTGAAGAACAGCAAATGCTCCTCGATGCTGTTAAACGGTATGCCGAGGGAGATATCCGTCCGGCATCCAGAGAAGCTGAGGAGAGCACGGAACTACCGCCAGAATTAATAGAAAAAGGCTGGGAGCTAGGCATTTTACAGGCTTCCATCCCTGAAGCCTATGCTGGATTTGGGGATTACTCGGTCCTCACTGGTGCGCTGGCTGCCGAAGGACTCGCCTATGGCGATCTGGCAGCTACGCTGGGAGTGATGACGCCGAATCTCTTTGTGCTGCCAATACTCCTGGCTGGTTCGGAAGAGCAGAAAAAATCCTTTATCCCGCCGGTGATTGAGATGGAATGGAAAGCCTATACAGCGGCTTTGATTGAGCCCACTTTCGATTTCGATCCCCAAGCGCTGGAGACCAAAGCAACCCAAAAAGGGAAAGACATCCTTCTCAACGGCGAAAAAATTTACGTTCCGTATGCCTCCGAAGCGCAAGCCCTGCTTGTTTATGCGGACCTGGACGGAAAAACCCAGGGATTTATTGTACCCGGAGATGCTGAAGGCCTTAGCGTGGGGGAACGCCAGAAAACATTGGGCATCCATGCCTGTCCGCTCTACAGCCTGAAACTTGAAGATGTCAAGATTCCGGCTGGCAACCAGCTCAACGGGCCTGACGGCCATTCCATGGAAGGCATTCTGGCTTCCTGGCATGTTGCCCTGGCTGCCATGGCTGTGGGGGTTGCTCAAGCTGCTTATGAATACGCCATCGACTACGCCAAAGACCGGGAAGTATTTGGCGTCAAGGTCGCCCAGAAGCAAGCCATTGCTTTCATGCTGGCAGAAATGGGCACCGATATCGAGGCCACCAGGCTCCTGACCTGGGAAGCTGCCTGGATGCTGGATGAAGGCAAAGAAGAAGCCTATAAACATGCTTTCCTGGCTTACAGTGGAGCTGTGGATATGGTGATGATGGTAACCGATAGAGCTGTCCAGATCCTTGGCGGCCACGGCTACATCCGGGAGCACCCTGTGGAACTGTGGATGAGAAACGGCCGGGGTTTTGCAGCATTTACCGGCCTGGCCATGGTATAGAAATCTTCGGATCAGATAACCAAGGGCCGGGTCTAGCTCCCGGCAGAGAAAGGAGAAAGATCATGATTAGTTTTGAAATGCCCAAACCGCTGGTTCAAACCAGAACTGTTGTGGAAACGGTCGCCAAGAACATGATGCGCCCCGTCTCCCGCCAACTGGATGAAAACGAACACGAAATCCCCTGGGCTTATATCGAGTTCATGCACACTGCCACCAAAGCATTGGGCAGCTCCTCCATGGCGCCTGATGAAGCCCCCCAGAAAAAGAAGGAAGACCCTGAAAAGAAAAAACGCCCCCCCATCAATTATCAGCGCCTGATGATCATGGTAGAAACGCTCTCCTGGGGAGATGCGGGGATTTACCTCTGCACGCCTGGCGGCATGCTCGGCGCCGCAGCGGTCAGCGCCGCCGGCACCCCGGAACAGAAAAAACGCTTTTTAAGCCGATTCACGGGCAAGGAGCCGATTTTTGACGCCATGGCAATGACTGAACCCCAGGCCGGGTCTGACACCTCTGCCATTCGGACTACTGCCGTCCTGGATGAAAAAACCAATGAATGGATCCTGAACGGCGAAAAGATCTTCGTGACTGCGGGCAATAAGGCCCTGGTTGATTCCAAGGGGTTCATCGTTGTCTGGGCCAGCCTTGACCTGGAAGCAGGACGGTCAGGCATTCGCTCTTTTGTCATCGAAGCGGGCACACCCGGCTGCAAAGTAACAAAAATGGAAGAAAAGCTGGGCATCCGTGCCAGCGATACCGTATCAATTGTCCTGCAGGACTGCCGGATACCTTTTGAGAACATTCTGGGGTCACCCACGGTTGAAAAAAGCACCAAAGGCTACAAGGGCGCCATGCAAACTTTTGATGCCACGCGTCCCATCGTGGCCGCTTCCGCTCTGGGCGTTGCCCGGGCAGCCCTGGAATTCGTCCAGGAGAAATTAGCTGAGGCGGGTAAGGAAATTCGCTACGGTATCCCCCGGCAAAAGATGACTCACCTGGAGAGGGAAGTCATTGAAATGGAAATCCAGCTCAGGCAGGCCTGGTTGCTGACGGTAAAAGCCCTCTGGATGGCTGATAACAAGCAATCCAACGCCCTGATCGCCTCCATGAGCAAAGTCAAAGCCGGCAAGGTAGCGACCGTGATCACCCAGAAGGCAGTTGAGCTGATGGGTCCGCTGGGCTACAGCCGTGACTTCCTGCTCGAAAAGTGGTTCCGGGACGCCAAGATCAACGACATCTTTGAAGGCACAGGCCAGATCAACCTGCTGGTAGTGGCCCGCAACATTCTTGGTTACCGGGGAAGCCAATTGCGCTGAGCTGACAGCTAAGCCTGAAAGAGGAGAGAAACATGAAATATCACATCAACAAAGCTGTGGTAGTTGGATCCGGCACAATGGGGGCCGCCATTGCCGCCCACCTCACCAACGCTGGCGTTCAAGTAACTTTGCTGGATATCGTACCCAGAGAATTGACTGAGAGTGAAGAAAAGGCCGGGCTGACCCTGGACGATCCCCAGGTAAGAAACCGGATAGTTACCCAGGGATTCCAGGCAGCAGTAAAATCAAAACCAGCCAGCTTTTACTCTAAAAGCCTTGGCGATCAGCTCAAACTTGGGAACCTGGAAGATGACCTGGACTGTGTCGGTGATGCGGATTGGGTCATCGAAGTGATCATCGAAAACCTTAAGATCAAACAGGGCCTGATGGAAAAGATCGACCAGGCCCGGTCGGAACATACAATCGTCAGCACCAACACTTCTGGTATCCCGGTTGCGTCCATCGCTGAAGGGCGTTCAAAAGGATTTCAAGAGCACTTTCTTGGAACACATTTCTTCAACCCGCCCCGTTATTTGAAACTGCTGGAAGTCATCCCCACTGCCAGCACACTGCCTGACGTCATCCAGGACATCAGCCATTTTGCGGAATACCGCCTTGGCAAGGGCGTGGTGCTCTGCAAGGACACGCCTAACTTCATTGCCAACAGGATGGGTTTTGGCAGCGGGGCATTTGCGCTCGATTATATATTGACAAATAATTACTCGGTCAAAGAAGTAGACAGCATCACCGGACCCTTGATCGGGCGGCCCAAAACCGCTACTTTCCGCCTGCTCGATCTGGTAGGGATTGATGTCTGGGATCATGTCGGCACCAACCTGGGCAACGCCCTCCCCAAGGATGATCCAGCCATGCCCTACCTTTCCTCCCCACCAGCCAATCAGCTTATCAAGGATATGGTCGATAAGGGCCTGCTGGGAAACAAAACCAAAGGAGGATTTTACAAACAGGTCAAGGTAGAAGGAAAGAAGGAATTCTGGCCACTTAACCTGGAAACCCGGGAACACGAGCCCCCTGAAAAGGTCAGCTTCGACTCTGTAAAAAGCGCTAAAGGCATTGAGGACCTGGGAGAACGCCTGGCAAAGCTGCTTGAGGGGGAGGACAAGGGTGCCAAATTGATCAGGGCCATCATCCTGCAGGGATTGTCTTATGCCTCCCATTGCATTCCAGAAATAGCAGATTCAGCCAAACCCATTGACGATGCCATGCGCTGGGGCTTTGGACACCAGGCAGGCCCCTTTGAGATCTGGGATCTGCTGGGGGTCGAGAAAACCGCCAAACTGATGGAAGCGGAAGGATATCCCCCGGCCGCCTGGGTGGAAACGATGATCCAGGAAGGTCAGGCTGGTTTTTACGAATATGAGGGGAAACAAAAAGCAGCAGTCTATGAGCCGGAAAAGAAAACATACGCTCCCATCCTTCCCACCCCCCAAATTCTGGTGCTGAGTGAGGTTAAAAGTGATCCAGGGAAAGTGCTGGCCCGCAACACCAGTGCCTCCCTGATCGACCTGGGAGAGGGCGTAGCCTGCGTGGAATTCCAAACCAAGATGAACGCCATTGATGAGGACACCATCAACATGATGGATCAAGCCCTGGATTATGCCCTTGAAAACGATTTGAACGGGATCGTGATCGGCAGCGATGCCGACAACTTCAGCGCTGGCGCAAACCTCTTTGGCGTGGTCATGGCCGCGCAGAACCAAATGTGGGAGCCGCTGGATCTGCTGGTTCAAAAACTGCAGAATGTCAATATGCGCATGCTCTACTTTCCCAAACCGGTTGTGGTTGCTCCAGCGGGTTTAGCGCTGGGCGGAGGGGCGGAAATCACCATGCATGGCAATGCAGTGGTTGCCGCGGCCGAACTGTATATCGGCCTGGTGGAAGTAGGCGCGGGGGTGATCCCAGCCGGTGGAGGGACCAAGGAGATGATCCGCAGGGTGGTCAACCCGCCTATGAAAACCAAGGACGCGATCGCATTCCCCTACTTGCAGCGGGTTTTTGAACAGGTTGGTCAGGCAGCGGTCGCTTCAAGCGCCCTTGAGGGACAGGAACTGGGTCTTTTAGGCCCCTGCGATCGGATTATCATCAACCGCGATCACCTGCTGGCAGAGGCCAAACAGCAGGTGCTGCACATGGCCCGGGGAGGATACCAGCCACCACCAGTAGAGAAAGTATACGCTGCGGGTCGCGATGCCCTTTCAGGATTAAAAGCCGGCTTGTACAACTTTAAACTCAGCGGCTTCATCACTGAATATGAATCCTTCATCGGAAGCAAGCTGATCCACGTTATGACCGGCGGCAATATCTCAAAACCGGCCTGGGTAGATCAGCAGTACTTCCTGGATTTGGAAAGGGAGGCCTTCCTCAGTTTATGCGGCGAAAAGAAATCCCAGGAAAGAATGTGGAGCCTGCTCCAAACAGGAAAAGTGCTCCGGAATTAATGGCTCGGATTAGGCCCCAAGCTATTGGATTCCGTTCAGGAGATTAAGGAGATATCCATGATAGAACCAAGAGATCCACAATTTGATCCAGTCATCGTTGCAGCAGCCAGAACCGCGGTCGGGAAAGCCAAGCGCGGCACATTGGTATCTGCCCGTCCGGAGACGCTGGCATCCGCCGTGATTCAGGAGCTTCTCGCCAGGGCAGGCAACTTGGATCCCCACCTGCTGGATGATTTATTGATCGGCTGCGCCTTCCCGGAAGGCGAACAGGGGATGAACATTGCCCGCACCATAGGTTTCCGGGCTGGCCTGCCGGTCGAAGTGCCAGCAGAGACCATCAACCGCTTCTGTTCCTCTGGCGTGCAAAGCATCGCCCATGCTGCTCAGGGCATTGCTGCTGGGTTTATTGATGCCGCCATCGCCGGGGGCGTCGAAGTGATGAGCATGGTGCCCATGACCGGCTATAAGTTCAGCCCCGATGCTACCCTGGCTGACGAGTATCCTGAAGCCTATACGCAAATGGGTCTTACGGCTGAGAACGTGGCTGAAAAATACCAGATCAGCCGGGAAGAGCAGGATGAATTCGCCCTGCAGAGCAACCTCAAAGCCCACCAGGCGGTTACCTCTGGCCGATTTGATCCGGAAATTGTGCCGCTGGAACTGGAAATCGTCACCCCCCAAGGAGCGCAGACCATCACATTCAAGCGCGATGAAGGCCCCCGCGGGGATACAAGCCTTGAGGTACTGGGAAAGTTACGACCGGCGTTTAAGCAGAACGGCACTGTCACCGCTGGCAACTCCTCTCAGATGTCAGATGGATCCGCCGGGGTGGTGATCATGTCGCGAGCCAAGGCTGAGGAGCTGGGCCTGAAACCACTGGCACGTTTTGTCAGCTATGCTGTTTGCGGCGTGCCGCCGGAAATCATGGGCATGGGCCCGGTCAGCGCTGTCCCTAAAGTGCTCCAGCGCGCAGAGCTCAGCCTGGATGATATCCAGCTAATTGAGCTTAACGAAGCATTTGCTTCCCAATCCCTTGCGGTCATTCAGGAATTGGGCCTTAAGCCAGAAATCACCAACGTGAACGGCGGAGCGATCGCCCTCGGTCATCCGCTTGGCTGTACAGGAGCTAAACTCTCAGTCCAGATGATCTATGAATTGAAGAGAAGGGATCTGGAGATTGGCTTGGTCACCATGTGCATCGGAGGCGGCATGGGCGCAGCAGCAATATTCCAGAATTTGGATTGACGTCTATCAGACGAAGGAGATATATATGGCAGAATATACCGTCAAAGAACTGGTCTTTAACCACGAGAAAGCGTTTATGCCCGAAAAAGCTGCCGGGCTGGAAGCTGTCATCCAGTACCACCTGACAGGCGATCAGGCGGGAGACTATATCATCACCATCAAGGATGACAAATGTTCCGTTGCTGAAGGCGTAGCAGATGATCCAGTCATGACCATGACCGCGGATGGGAGCTATTTCGGAGATGTCCTGCTGGGAAAAGCCGATGGCATGAAAGGCTTCATGGAAGGAAAACTGCAGCTGGCTGGTGACTTGAACCTGGCCATGAAATTGACCAGTTTCTTCAAAATGGGCGGGTAGTTCCACTAACACAGAGGATCCGGTGTCCCTTGAGGATGCCGGATCCTGTTCTTTGATAAATCAATACCACACCATTGGCGCGCTATTCCTTCCCTGGAATCGCCTTACCCTTCAAATTCTACGTCTTCCAGCTTATCCAGGATATCATCGTAGAGACTTTTGATGATCTCCCTGGTTCTTGCAACAACCTCGCCAACCGGGATCTGGATCTTCTCACTCTCATGGCGGAGTTTGGCTTCGATGCCGCCTTCCTTCAGAGCTCGTGAACCCACTGTCAGCCGGAGGGGAACACCTATCAAATCGGCATCATTGAATTTCACACCGGGGCTTTCATCCCTGTCGTCATAGAGCACTTCCACGCCGGCAGCGGTCAGATCCTGATATAGTTTCTCCGCAGCTTGTTTCACCTCGCCCCTCTCGTCCTTGCTCCCCCCCAGCTCCACCAGGTGCACTTCATAGGGAGCGACTGTGATCGGCATGATCAGACCATACTTGTCGTTGTATTCTTCAGCGATCGAGGCCAGGAGCCGGCCACTGCCAATTCCGTAGCTGCCCATCACAACTGGTTTTTCTTCACCGTCCGCATCCTGGAAGGTCGCTCCTACTGCCTCACTGTACCAGGTACCCAATTTGAAGATATTGCCAACCTCAACTCCCCGGACAGCCCTCATTGCCCCTCCGCAATCCGGACAGGCATCGCCATCCCGGGCAGCCGCGATATCAGTGATAATATCAGCTTCAAAATCACGGCCATAATTGACGTTTTTAAAGTGATACCCTTCCTGGTTGGCGCCAGCAACCAAGTTGGGCGATTCTGGAATCAGGTCATCCACAACCACGATGATATCTTTCAGCCCAACTGGAGATGCGTAACCCGGCACCGCGCCTGAAGCAGCGATCTCCTTTTCCTCTGCTGGCCGGAGGCTTTTCGCTCCCAGAGCGTTGGTCAATTTGGTCTCGTTCAGGTCCATATCACCGCGAACAATGGCGAAGACCAGTTTTTCCTCTTCGCCCTCGGCGGTCTGCATGGCAGCCATCACAAATACCGCTTTGGCGGTCTTGCTCTCGGGGATGCCCATGTATTCCGCCAGATCGGCGATGGTCTTCATTTCCGGTGTAGCTATCTTTTCCCGTTCCGCTGGCTCTTCCTGGGGTGATTTTACTTTCTGGAATTCTGCGATCTGCCTGTTGGCGGAGTAGCCGCAAGCGTCACAAAGCAGCAGGGTATCCTCCCCCATCGGGGAGAGATACATATATTCATGGGCTACATTCCCGCCCATCATACCTACATCCGATTTAACAGCGATCACCGGGAGCTTGCAGCGGCCAAAAATGTTGAAATAAGCCTGATAATGGCGGGCATATTGCAGATCCAGCCCCTCCCAATCCCGATCCAGGCTGTAGCTGTCTTTCATGGTAAATTCCCGGACACGGATCAGGCCGGCTCGCGGACGGGGATCGTCCCGCCATTTGGTCTGAATGTGATAAATTAACATCGGCAGCTGGCGGTAGGATTGGATCTCGTCCTTGATGATTGCCACCACGGCTTCCTCATGGGTCATGGCCAGTACCATGTCGCGCCCATTCCTGTCCAGGAAGCGTCCCATTTCCGGGCCTACTTTTTCCCAGCGGCCAGTTGCTTTCCAGATCTCCGCAGGATGGACAACCGGCATGGACATTTCCTGCCCACCGATCTTGTTCATTTCGTCCCGCATGATATTTTCAATTTTCGTCAGGGAGCGTTTTGCCAGGGGCATGGATGTGAAAATTCCTGCCGCAAGTTGCCGGATATATCCGGCTCTAACCAGCAGCTGATGGCTGAGTATTTCAGCATCTGATGGTGCTTCTCTTAACGTCTGGCTGAGTAAACTCGACATACGCATAGCATCTCTCCTCAATACAATTCCCCAAGGACCACTTGGCAGATTACAAAAAAAAGCTCCGGATTTTCAGCCCGGAGTTTAACACTCTTTATCCAAATATGCACAGCTCCACACGGACTAAATCCTCTCAGGATATAGTGTTGCTAGGGACGGGAGCTTTGGATTTAAAAGCTTTCTTCATATTGATGGTAGTGTACCAAAGGCTGTTAGCCTGTCAAGGCAGGAATAACTGATGCACCTGTGCCTGGAGGGAGAAGGCTCTCAGATAACACCTTCTCTCTATGGTAAAATCCCCATAATCGACTTCCCGATCTCTGACTGTTTATTGTCAAATGCCACTAATTAAGGAAGATGTTCATGATCCCGATTAGAGATGATAACCCTACCCGCATCACTCCCTTTATGACCTATCTTTTGATCCTGGTCAACATCCTGGTTTTTCTCTTTCAATCTCTGTTGGGGCCCAACAATGAGGCTTTTGTTTATCAATTTGCTCTCATCCCTGCCAATGTGACCAACCTGGTATCCCTGGGAGCCCTTTTTAACATCTTTACGAGCATGTTCATGCACGCTGGGCTGGCGCATATCGGCGGCAATATGCTCTATTTATGGATCTTTGGGGATAACGTTGAAGACCGCCTGGGAAGCTTTAAATACTTGATTTTCTATATTGTCGGAGGAATTGTCGCTTCCATAACCCATATCATCACCAATCCAGGATCGCAGATCCCCACAGTAGGTGCCAGCGGGGCTATTGCCGCTGTCTTGGGAGCGTATCTGGTCCTCTATCCCAGCCAGAAAGTCTTGACCCTGATCCCCCTGGGGTTCTGGCTGAGGATGACCCTGCTCCCTGCCAGCGTGGTTTTGGGTTTATGGTTCGTGCTGCAGCTTTTCCAGGGAGTTGCCTCCCTGGGCATGCCAGACAACATAGGAGGCGTGGCTTTTTGGGCGCATATCGGCGGCTTTGTCAGCGGCGTGGTGTTGGGCTGGCTTTTCAAGAAACCTGAAAGAGAATATCCTGCCTATCACTGGTAGGTGTTTATTCCCGGGTGTTTATTCCCGGGTGCTTGCTCTCTGTGGTAAGCTGGGTTATAATTTCTCAACCTCGGGATGTGGCGCAGTCCGGCTAGCGCGCGCCGTTCGGGTCGGCGAGGTCGTGGGTTCAAATCCCTCCATCCCGACACAAAAAACCGCTGGGTTTTCCAGCGGTTTTTTTTTATTGCTCAGGCAAACAGCATAATCTATTACAGCAGCCTGGCATTTCCCGGATTGGTATTTTCCGCAGCCGAGAGGGGCTGATAGCTCGGATCAG